>Ga0302222_10001956_pt1 | contig 9957 bp, 8 predicted proteins | sample II_Palsa_E2_2_FD_194570 | JGI IMG/M metagenome (GOLD analysis project Ga0302222, IMG submission 194570) | Peat permafrost microbial communities from Stordalen Mire near Abisko, Sweden - II_Palsa_E2_2 | ecosystem: Environmental > Terrestrial > Soil > Palsa > Peat permafrost | place: Sweden... | reverse complement strand
TAAATTTAATTAGTAAAGTACTGGTTCTCACCAAGGACTTCAATGCCAACGCTGGAACCAGTTTTAAAAATATTTAGATTTATAGGTGGCTTGAAAATTTGAAGTGTTGTGGCTGTTTATGAGGCGATCTGAAAAGGGGGGCCCGGCTTTAGAAATCTTGCACAATCCGAGAAACAACTATAGAGGAGACGACCAAAGTAGCGTTGGAGCTTTCCGTGATCTTTGAGGATATGGGAACCGGAAATGGAGTGGAAGTTTTGCGGGTCTTCCGGGAGTTACTTATCAAAATGGGATCACGATGCGAGGAAAAGGCGGCAGAGTTCAGCGAGAACACAAGTGCTGTTTCCGAACACGATGAGTCTGGAGACGAGGGACAAGGAAAGTCGGACGACAATGCGGGTACAGGAAAACGTGCTCCTTCCAAATCTCCACCCAAAACAAACCCAAAGATATTTAAGAGTACTGAAAAACATTACCGAATACATTCTCGATAATGCAAGACGAAGGTTCCAATCTTTCCGATTCCGACAACGAGTCTCAAGAGTCCTTAAAGGATCCCTTTAACCGAGAAGTACCGGCGTTGGATGTAAAGGAATATTTTGCCCGCAAAACGAAGGAAAAGGCTCTTAATCCGAGTTTCCATTCTCCTGAGCTTATGCGAAGATTCGAGCGTTTCAGACAGTCGTCTAAGCAAGATGCCCCAACCAAAATCGTTCTTAAAAAGGACCGTGTTAAGAAAAGTTGGTGGAGTTCCCGGTTGCGTTTGACAAGGAATCCGGAATTCAGCTCATCCTTCCTGATTCTTTACCTGTAAGGATCACTAGTCGATGTCAGAATTCGTGACGCAAGACTGGTGTTCAATATACTCTAACTTATGGAACATCCGTAAAGTGACGAGCCACTACCTTTTAGATTGTTCCTCAGATCAGGGAACATTTATAAAAAGCAAAATGGCAGTTGAGCTCTAAATGTCCTTCGAGATAATACATTGAAAACCAGTATTGCGTCACGAATTACATCGGATGCTTTTAGCGAGGGGATTTTTCGCATTCACAAAGACAGGTGAAAATTTAGAAATTTAATTAGTAAAGTAATAAGACTCATCTCCGATTCAATGCCAAACGCTGCCACCAGACTAAGGAATCTTCGGATTTATAGGTGGCTTGAAAATTTTGAAGTGTTGCGGCTTTTCAAGGAGCGATCCCAAGGGGGGCCTGTTACGAAATCGCTGCACAATCAGTGAATTCAGCTCATCTTTAGATATTGGATTCTATTAGATTTTTGTTCCTCATCTGTCGGGGTTTTTAGATTTAGTGTCGGTATAACTACTTGTATGTATAACTGCTTGTTGCACTGCAGCTTGACTGCTTTACAGGCTCACGTCTCCTACCTTCCCTCCCCTCCTCGAATCCACGTCTTTACGGCACCAGAACAACCCTCTTCGCAATAACGTCTTCACGAAACCCTCTCCGCGAAACCCTCTTCAAACCACCCTCTTTACGGCACCCCGGCTTCAGCTGCCTCAACCCCACTGCCTTGATCGACTGGCAACCCCTTCCTCACCCTACCTGCCGAACTATGCATACATATTGGAGCAGGACCTGTATTAGCACTGGATATACCCGGAAACAGACGTCTCTTGGATTCAATCCCAACGCTGGCACCAGAAATGGTTCGGAAGGAGGAACGCAAGCTGTTACTTCAAGAGCCAGAGAACGAACAGGCAGTAAATCGTATGACCAACGCTCTGTGGGTTCACAAGGCCGACGGTCATCCAGGAGGATCCAAGCGTTGGTATTCCAAGTGCAAGAAGAGTACTCACGATACTTCTAAGTGTCGGGCTGACGAAATACTGCCGCAAGAAGGGTAATATTGAGAAGGTGTGCCACCTGAGGAAGGAAAACGATCAGACAAAGGAGCGTATCAGGGAGACGAAGGATACGAAGGACGACGAAAGCCCCTTTGGTAGTGTTGCGTGCCGGGATACCTTTAGTCTTTAACGCAAAACACAAAATAACGAATTGCGAAATACGAGAATTACAGCCATGCGCGATCTAAAGCTTCTTACAAAAAGCTATAGGCGGTAGACGTATTTTCGATTCTTTTACAGAATACCCCTGTGCAATTATCTCCGCATTTTCGATTTTTTCGATTTTTTCGACGCTTTCGACGTCTTTTATACGAATTTACTTTACCTCACTTTATAATACCTCACGTCAACACACACACTGCGAGGACGGGCACATAAAGGAGACCCTGGCCAGGCGCTGATAAGAGGCTCCCTGTAACAGGTGGACAGTTAGTTGGCTGCGAGGAGGAATAACTGGGACTGGTATAAGCATACGTGATTACACAGCCATACCAACTGCCGTAGTTGTAGTAGTGAGCTGGGAGTAACGGTATGATCGGATCGAGCGACCTGGGCTAGGTGTACGACTGTTCAAGCTGAGGGTTTTTTCCCTTAGGGATTACAGTTATGGGACTAGACTACAGGTTACGGTGCCAAAGTGGATCAGCAGGAACCATGTTATTGAGGGAATTAGAAAGATTTAGATTTATAGGTGGCTTAAAACTTTGAAGTATTGCGGCTGTTTATAGGGCGATCCGAAAAGGGGTGCTAGTTCATGGCACGAACCTTCTGCACAATCCGAGAGTTCAACTCATCCTTAGAGATTGGAATATTATTAACTACTGATTCTTCGCTTGTAAGGATTGCCTAGATTTCGTTTTGTCGCTTTCGCAGAGGAATTTTCCTTCCATCCTTAGTCCTGGACGCCAGCTTATCGTGCTCCGTTGAGCTCTTATGGCTGGAGAAGTATCTTTGTCAATTGAAGCCAAGGAGATGCCACGAAGTGCCAAATGGGCAGGGCTAAAGTCTCAGAGACTAATGCTAACCTAGAGCAGATACTTCCCCAAAAGAGATTCACCATTCATTTTAATCATTTTAATCTCGTCAATTCAGACGTCAGAGAGGATTACCTCCCGTCTTGAGGCGCCACTTTTCATTTGCATGACTATTTATTGGCTGATCGTTTGGAGGAGCTTCGTCTATTCATTGCGTGGAAACGTGGAATACGAAGTCAAGGCTTTCATACAGCATCAGGTCCATTCTTCGGGTTGCATCTCTATTCAACCTCACGAATTTTCATACCGATCTCCTCTGTGGATTCTGACACCACAAACACATTGCTCTTGCGGAGCAGCTTTTCTTCCCCCATCTGTCTGAAGGTTGAGGAAAGCACAAATCTCCATGAAATTCAGAAGAAAATAGCGTAAGAGTCTGTTTAGGTTTCGCCGTTTCTACATGAAAGGGGATTCAAGTAGAAACTGATTTGCGGCAGATAGCTCTGAAGAGAGAGGAGCGCGAACAGGCCAGCGCAATTTTCCGCCCGGATCGTAGGTGACTTCAACGATCAGCCTAAGCACCGTTGATTCAATGGTCATTAGTCTTCCATTCAGACAACCATTAAGAAACTCCCGCGAAACCCTGTCTAGACCGGTAGACAAGGTCCTAGCTGAGACTGTCCCTTCGGAACCCATTGCTCCATTCCCCTCTGAAGCCATCTTAGCTGATAAATTGGCCCCCAAAATGCGTTCGATATCTTCGGTTTTATCCAAAATCAGGATATCGATCCAAGGGCGACTGTTTGAAAAACCGAGAACAATTGCCACCTTTTGGAAATAATTCTCAGAGCCTACGGAGGGCTCGTCGCGGGGGCTGGAATGCTTCGCCAAACTGTTGAGGGTCATGGCTGCCCATACTGGCGAAGTTACATCCGCGGACATATGAAGCGCCAACCTGCAACCCTCAACTCCGGCACCGACGTCTCCCCTCCAAAAAGCTCCAGATTGAGAAGCAAAATATTTTTCAAGCTTTAATCCTATTTCAGATAACGAGTCCAATGAGAAATTGATAAGAGCGAATTTTCCAATGGTATAAATAAATTCGTTCTCTTCTTCCCATAGTTGAGGCACATAAAGCATTGTCGGGTCGATTTCTGCCCACCAGCTTCGATCGATATTCAATATTTCGAATCCTTTATGGCGATGCCAATGAGAAGTATTTTCCAAGACATGGCGAGATATTTGCAAAGCAATCACTTGCCCACTTCGACCTTCTCTGGGTAGATCTTCCTTAAAGGCACAATTCAGTGGAGCCAAAAATCCTTCTTTGCCATCATCTCTGGGTACTAATTTGAAATGAACACACAATCCTTTGCTGCTCATAGTGTGAGGTGGTCGATCATGATCCCACACCATGCTAACAACGGAAGAGGACTCAGCGAACATTCTGGGCGATGTAGCGAGAAGCCCGTGTTGATTTACACCGTCAAACTTTTTCCAAGCCAGTAAGGATTCATCATCCGTCGAGCTCATTATCTCTCGTTGAAGTCGCATAAAAGCATTTTCTCCTTCCCCATACAAAGGTGGCATATGGACTTCAAACAAGCCGAGAAGGCAGTAAGACAGGTCCTCAATTCTGGTCGTCTCTCTGTATGATGCCCAAGACATCTTTTGGGCTACGCTGGCTTTCTTGTAATTAACCAAGTCCGCAATTCCGGTAACTTTGCTTATTACAGCGTCAAGGCTTCCCTTGCTGCCGATCCAGGTCCAGGTTTGATCGAAGAAGTCCACATAGTTCGGTGCAAGAAGCTCTTGCAGGGTCCATCCTCTTTTAAACCATTTGCTCTGGCTGAACTGGGAACGATTCTTGCGTGGATCTTCCGAGGCGGAGGAAACATCCGATAAGTAGGCGTAACACACCTCGGATTTCTCGTACCAGCGAAACATCGAATTAATGGCCTCAGAGAGTTCAGCACTGCTTGTTTTATCGATGCAGCAGGAATCAATCCACTAGCTAAGGGTTAGTCTTATACCAGACAGAGAAAGCTACCAGAAAGCAGAGCAATGAAAATGTCAATAAAAATGTCAATTCCAACACAAGGCTCAAGGCTTTCCGATCCCAGACATCGGACGTTGCTAACCAATCGAACTAAAGCATGCAAACAACACACACAAATATTGGAAACCCGAGTTAATCAGCAACGAATCTAAACTCACAACATATTCCCATCCATCCAAAACAGCCTGAGCACAACAGCCAGTAACCTTCGACCACCCCGCCATCCTCGGCCCTTTCCCATCCCTCATATCCTGAAACGTTACTTCCTCATTCTCCCAACGGTGAGACAATATCGCGTATGTTGGAATGTTGCTACCAAAGAACTCGTGCAATGTAAGCTTCGAGGAATTGAGGAGGCGCATTTTGAGGCGGGGTAAAGAGTGTAGGCGTCGTGCGTTGGGTTTATGTTTGTCACTAGACGTCCGGTGGCGAGAAATATCTCAGATCATCATTAAGTAGAAGCTTCTTGATGGTTGAGAGTTTGGCTGACCCCTTGTGTCGATCCACCGGTAATTCTTGGCAGTCGTCACTTATTCGTGGAATGCCAATTGTGGTTGTTAGGAGAGCGTCAACACGGTGGTGTCGATAACCCATCCCCGGATCTACGAATTAGCTAAGCCTAATTGGGACTAGCCTTAGGCTCCCGATCAGCAGCCTCCCCGGGGCTTTCAACTTCACTTACGCCTTCTGTGCATAGCAACTCAGCCTTGTTTACCTCGAACCGAATAATGCGGCTCCTTAAACTCGACCGAAATAGCGAGTCCGTTTTGAGCACGGTATTTGTTGGCGATAATGTTCCATCTTATGCCATTCTTTCGCACACGTGGGGAGCGGATACGGAGGAGTATTCTTTCAAAGACTTGACAGGAGGCACCGGCATGGACAAATCTGGTTACAACAAGATCAAGTTTTGCGGCGAACAAGCAAATCACGACAACTTGCAGCACTTCTGGGCCGATACGTGCTGCATAGATAAGTCCGATAGCGTTGAGCTTCAGGAGGCTATCAATTCCATGTTCCGCTGGTACCAGAACGCCGCGAAATGTTACGTCTATCTTGCGGACGTTTCATGCCCTCCGTCCGATGCGAAAATCAAGCTCAGCCCAATACCTTGGGAGGTAGCATTTTGCAAAAGTAGATGGTTCTCTCGGGGCTGGACCCTACAAGAGCTTCTCGCCCCCGCATGTGTCGAATTCTTCTCTCAGGAAAGGACTCTCCTCGGCGATAAAAGATCGCTCGAACGACAAATCCACAACGCAACGAAAATCCCCCTCAAGGCACTTCGAGGCTGCCCACTTTCTCAATTCACTGTTGATGAACGGCTCCAATGGGCACAATTCCGTGAGACAACACGCGGCGAAGACTGGGCATATTCTCTTCTCGGTATCCTGGAAATCTTTATGCCTCTTATTTATGGTGAAGGGCGGGTGAATGCAGTGAACCGCCTCTACGCAGAGATGAGCGAGGCTTCGAGAAGTAAGGAACCCTCAGAAATTGCTGGAACCCAATATGCGTGTGGATTACGAAATATGACCTTCAAGAACGATGAATTGATAACGTTCATATTTAGGGCTACAGACGCTACCGAAGAATCTACCCTATATCAAAGACGCGCCTCTTAACATGACCACTACCCAGGACAAGGTGTACAAAACCGTTCTCGACCGTGTTATCCTCTTAAATCCTCGGCATGAAAGTATGCTCAAGGACTTGCTTGGCAGCGCAGTTATTCTAGAGACCCCGCTTCCTGCTCGCTCCTTATGTAGATTACTTCAGCTTCTAGAAGCTGAGGGTTTTCATCTACTCGATGGCCTCCATGCCGTTCTGTATGTTCCAGATGATCTTGCTGAACCCCTCCGAGTACATGATGTCTCGTTTCGCACCTATATGTCCGAAGAGCGTCGTTGCGGAAACCCCAGTCTTTTGGTGGAGCCGAAGCAGATACATAGAACGCTAGCCACCAACTGTGTGACTATCATGTCAGAACTCCTCAAGCAAGACGTGTTTGGTGGGGAGTATACAGGAACACTTGGCGCAAGCGCGGCGGGTAGCCAGCTGGATCGTTTTCTGCCATTGGAAGTCCAGTACGCATGCATTAATTGGGTGCACCACCTGCAAAATGGCCATACTGGGGTTACAATGGATAGCCCAGCTATCAACTTTCTAAATGCGCACCTTCTCGATTGGCTCGAAGCGATGGGCTGGATGCAGAAAATCACGGAAGCAATCGATATGATTGTCTCTCTGAAATCGATGTCTCATGTAAGATCAGCTTATCCAAACTGGGTATGATTAGTTAACATGCGCTCTAGGCATCTCTATGTAACAATATTGGTTGTTCTGAAGCTTGCGCTTATCTGGAAGATATAGAGCGTTTCACGCTATACTTTCAGGAAGGCATCGTGCAGGATCCGCTTCAAATATACTACAGTGCATCCTTATTCACACCAACAGCCAGTCCAGTCAGAACGCAGGTTGGGAATGGTGTCCCTCGGTGGATGCAGAAATTACCTAAGGTTGATAAGCACTGGAGATCTCCACTAGCGCTCACTACAGGATCTAGAGTTATGGCGGTGGGATTCGTCCCGGGTGGCGATCGACTCGTGTCCGCCTCAGAGGGTGGAACAATCAGGGTGTGGGATATTTACACGGGAAGAATACTAACTCAAAGAGAGCTGTCATCAAGGATCGAAGCAGCGAGATTCTCTGCGGATTGCAAATTGCTTGCTGAAGTGGGTTACAGAAAATTGACACTCTGGGATGTAGCATCAGGACAAAAGATACACGTACTAGCATTACGGGGCCGGCCCGGCGGGACACCTCATTCCCCAGTCTTTTCTCCGGATGGAAAGCGGCTTGCTTGGTACACTGGTGATCGGCAATACAGTGACCGATTAATCTTGTGCGACCCTGAAAAGGGGTCGTGCTTCAAAGAGTACGATGTTGCTTTTATCTCCTATGCTGTCTTCTCACCCGATGGTAGGCAACTCGCCTTTTTCGTCAATTCAAGGGTCCTAGTGTTGGATACGACATCAGAAATGAAACCGAAGAAGCTTGGGAAATCACCGTTCTTGATCTCGCAACCTGATTGTACTTTCGTCACGGCAGCTTATTTTCCAGATGGAAAGCAGCTCATCGCGTCTTGGGGACAAGATGGTGGAACATGTTCCGCGGTCGAACTATGGAACACAGAGTCAGGGCAGTTGATCAAAGAGCTCAAAAATCCCGCTTTTTTGTTACATGCTGCAGCCTTTTCTCCGGACTGCACGCTGCTCGCATTGTCTGGATCCGAATGCGGTGCCGCCCTTTGGAACCTCGAATCTGGAGATATGGAGCGACTTTCAAAACCCGGAGCCGTACTATACCAAGGTCAGCGGCGGCAAGAATTCATGCTCTTTTCTTCAGATTACAAGCAACTGGCTGCTTTTTCACACGAGACTGTCAGAGTCTGGAGCATTCGGGCGAGAAACGAGCATGAGACATTTGTGGGACACGGTAATGCAGTCACGGCTATGGAGCTCTCTCCCAATGGCAGACAGCTAGCTTCAGCGTCGGATGATATGATGATCAAGCTCTGGGACCCATACTCTGGAAAAGAGACGAAAAGACTTTCAGGTCATACGGGCCCGATCACGGCAATGACCTTCTCGCCCGATGGCGTAGATCTAGTCACAGCATCCGCTGACGATACGATCAGATTCTGGAATACAATCTCAGGGGAGGAGGTAGCCAAACTCGGCCGATATGGTCGCGCAATCAATACTATAGCCTTCTCTCCCAACGGCACCCAGCTTTTGTGGACTTCTCCCGAAGGAGGAGTCCGGCTTTGTGAGATTTCGTGGCGAAGGAGTAGGATATACGGTGGAAGAGGAATCCTTCGCCTGACTAAGAAGCCGAAGAAGCTCGAGGGGGTTACTAGTCCTTTCACCACGGTCGCTTTCTCTGTTGATGGTGAGCAGCAGGCTTTCGGATCTGAAGACGGAATTGTTCGGCTCAGGAACAATGCGTCGAAGAAGTTCACGTTGCTCGAGGGCCACAGTGCGCGGATATCTGCAGTTGCTTTCTTGCCAGACGGCAAACAACTGGCTGTAGCATCGTCCGATAAAGCAGTTACACTTTGGGATATTATATCGGGATTGCAGCTGCAGAAGGTTACGCTGCTCGCTCCTCTGTCAAGCTTGAAAATTTCCAGTGACGGCCAGAGTATGGAAACTGATCGGGGTACCTTTAACCTTCCCGGTTTCTTCTCAAGCTCCCAACAGTCTGGCCAGAATCCACCAGGAAACATCTTCTTCGCTGGTGAGTGGATATACCGAGGCAGCCAGCGTCTTCTTTGGCTGCCTCACGAGTATAGAGGGCGATGTTGGGTAGTTAGAGGTAATTTGGTTGTGATTGGGCAAGAGCTAGGCGCAGTCACCTTCTTGGAGTTCCGTGATGAAGTCGTCGACTAAGGATAAAGCTGTTACGGCCTCCATATTTCTTCGCCTATATGTTTATATATACTTTACTCGGGTTTTAACTTGTAACCGAAGGTGCAATATAGGTAAGTGGTAATATAGCCGTTAGCATCGTGAAGAATCCAGGAATACTAAGAATTTAAAGATATTATAATAGCTTCTAAGAATAAGAAGGCGTGTATAGTGTTTAAAAGGGAAATTAGAAATAGGTTAGTAATTAAATTTACAAGGAGCATTTCACGTTATAAGTGGCAAAGACAAGTTTTATAATAAAGACTAATTTTCTCTCTTTAAATAAAAAGGTTTTATTCGAGATCCTTAAGTGCCTCTTTAGGCTCTTAGGGATATTTGTTAAAATTTGACAAATTTAATATAAATCGCACTGTAAGCCAACATCTAGCATTATTAGCTAGGTCGTTACTGCTTAGGTTACTTAGGTTGCTCAGGAGCTGCTTAGGGGCTGCTTAGAGGCTGCTTAAAGGATGCTCAGGAATTACTCAAGTTGCTCAAATAGCTCAGACGAGCTAGCTGAGACGAGATTGAGTCGATGGTGAATGGTGGTTAGCGCCTGTGCAAGAGCGGCAAGCTTACCACCGA
>Ga0302222_10001945_pt1 | contig 9999 bp, 5 predicted proteins | sample II_Palsa_E2_2_FD_194570 | JGI IMG/M metagenome (GOLD analysis project Ga0302222, IMG submission 194570) | Peat permafrost microbial communities from Stordalen Mire near Abisko, Sweden - II_Palsa_E2_2 | ecosystem: Environmental > Terrestrial > Soil > Palsa > Peat permafrost | place: Sweden... | reverse complement strand
TTTTTGATGCGGCGACGGGTTCGCTCGGGCAGGGACTCAGCGTTGCTGCCGGTGTTGCCGCCGCCGCTCGGATGGATGGGCTGCGTGACAAGCGGGTTTACTGCATCATTGGTGACGGTGAAGCGCGCGAGGGGCAGATTTGGGAAGCGATGGATTTCCTGTCCGATCATTCGCTGACCAACTGCGTGCCGATTTTTAATTGCAATGATCTGGCTCAGAGCGATTACGTGAGCCCGCAGCAGAGTTATCAGGGGATCGCCGCCAAGGCCGCGGCGTATGGTTTTGTGGTGCGCGTGATCAATGGGCACGATCCGATCGAAATTGAGGAAGCGCTCAACGAATTGAACGTAGTGAAGAACGGTCATCGGCCGCTGTGCATCGTGGCCAAGACGGTCAAGGGATGGGGCGCGGTCAGCGAGCAAGGGATGGGGCATCACGGCACGCCGGTGAAGAAGGATCAAGTGCCGCAGGTTTTTGCGGAGCTGGATGAAACGGCCAAGGGATTGGGCGTCGCCGATTACAAGTTGAATGGGGAACTAAAAATCACGCCACCCGCGGCGTCGAAGGTGACTTTTACGACCACCAAGGACAAGCCGATCAAAGCCGCCGTGTTTATGGAAGGGATGGCGCTGGTTGGTTTGGACAAGGATTTGGCGGCCGGCAAATTGATTGCCCCACGCAAAGCTTATGGTGCGGCACTTGTGGCATTGGGCACGGTGGACCAGCGCGTCATCGCTCTGGATGCCGATGTGAAGAATTCGACGCATGCTGAATGGTTCGCCAAGAAATTTCCGTCGCAATATTTGGAATGCAAAATCGCCGAGCAGAATATGTTCTCCGTGGCGGCGGGCGCGGCGGCGGCGGGGAAGATTCCGTTTACCAGCACCTTCGCCAAATTCGTGGTGCGCGGCTATGACCAGATCGAAATGGCCATCAACAGCGGCGCCAATTTGAAAATCACCGGAACTCACGCGGGTGTCACCCTGGCGGCGGATGGACCAAGCCAGATGTCGCTGCCAGACGTGGCGTTCTTCCGCAGCTTCACTAAGGTGAAAAATTACGCCGGTGACATTGCGGTGCGGTATTTCTTCCCGGCCGATGCGATCAGTTGCTACAAGATTACCGAACTGATGGCCAATCTGAACGGCTGCTGTTATCAGCGCGCTCTGCGGGCGGATACCAAGATGCTTTACAAGCCGGAGGACACGTTTGAAGTCTGTGGGTTTAAGGTGCTTCGGGAAGGGAAAGACGGCGTACTGGTCACGGCCGGCTACATGGTGCATGAATGCCTGAAGGCGGCGGATGAATTGGCCAAGGCGGGGAAAAAATGGGGCGTCGTCGATGCGTATTCATTGCCGCTGAAGACGGATGGCATTCTGGAACTGGCGCAGAAAAGCGGCGGGCGGATTGTTACCGTCGAAGACAATTACAGCGGCGGCTTGGATGCGGAAATCGCCATCGCAGCGGCGGCGGCGGGGGGAATTAAGGTCAAGAGTTTGTATGTGGCGCAAATTCCCAAGAGTGGTCGTGAGCCGCAGGATGTTTTGGCGTATCTGGGCATCGATGCCAAGGCGATTGTTAATGCGGTTTAGGAGGTGGGGTATTCCGCTTACTTCGTGCGCGGCTCTTGGAGGGAAATTCCGGCGCATCGGGGGGTTGGTTTGCGCATCGGTTTTGGTCGTGGGTGGATGTGCGGAACATGTTCCGTCGCATCTGCCTTCAGTCGGAGCCATCCCAATCATTGCCTGGGGCGGCGTTCCTGAACCAGAGGCGAATGTTGTTCGCTTCCGTGAAATGGCGGACGACGGGCTTAATGTCTGCATGACGGGATTCAGCAATGTGACCAATGCTCAGCATGGTTTGGATGCGGCTCAGCAGGCGGGTGTAAAATTAATAGTCAGCCTTCAAAAATTGCAGACCGATCCGCAGCACACCGCCGATCAACTCAAAACCTATCCCGCGCTGGTCGGCTATACGCTACGTGATGAGCCGAACACGACGGCGTTTCCAGAGCTGGCCGCTTGGGCGAAACAACTCCAAGCCGCCGATCCGAATCATTACACGTACATCAATTTGCTTCCCAATTACGCCACACCCGACCAATTGGTCGCCAAGGATTATCACGATTATCTCGAGCAGTTTGTGCGGATGGTGCCGACGCAGTTTGTTTCCTTTGATTACTATCCGATTCAGCAAATCGGCAAAAGTACCGTGGTGCGGGGAGACTGGTATCACAATCTGGAAGATGTGCGGCACGTCGCCATAGAACATGGCATTCCGTTTTGGGCATTTGCGCTTTCCACCCACCACTTTGCATATCCGACGCCGACGCTGGCTCATCTGCGTTTGCAACTTTTCAGCGATTTGGCTTACGGCGCTCAGGCACTGGAATATTTCACCTACTGGCAGAGCACCGATCCGATTTTTGGCGAGTCGCCGATCAGCGCGGATGGTAAGCGGATGCCGACGTATGAAACCGTCAAGCAAGCCAATGTGGAAGTGCAGGGATTGGCTCCCGTGTTTCTCGGGTCGCAGGTCGTTTCGGTCGGGCACATCGGAACCCTGCCGGCCGGCACGCAGCGTTATGAACTCAAGGCTCCGATTGAATCGGTGACGGCCAGTGGCGTCGGTGTCGTGGTTTCGACGATTCGCCGAAATAATCGGTGGTTTTTGGTGATTGTGAATCGTGATGTGAATCTTCCGCAGACGGTTGTCGTGCAGTGGAATCATTCGGCGATGTCGGGCCCGATGCTGCGTGTCGAGAAGGATAGTTCGCTGCACCGGCTTGGCGGCAAAATATGGCGCGAAACCCTCGACCCCGGCGACATCGCCGTTCTGTCATGGAACGGTCGTGGGAATTAGATCAATCATGACACCATGCTCCGCGGCGATCCAATACGCCCGGGCCGGCGCGGATTGGTCGATCAAGCGCACCGGCTGCTTGAGATCGGGCGGCGAAGCATCCCATTCCAAGGTGTACCAGCCGGCAGCGTTTCGATGCGTATGCAGCACCGCCAGGCACTTGCCGACCAATTCCAGCCAATGCGGATCGTGATCGACTTCCTGCAAGCTCAAAAATCCTTCGATCAGTTTCACGTTCAGCTTGCCCCAGCCGCCGATCAAGCCATCGGATTTTCGGATGAAGCGACCCTCCGAAGCGTGGGCGATGCGCTCGGCTTCGTCGAGATATTTTTTCTCGCCGGTTGTCTGATAGAGCATGCAAGCGGCTTTCAACAGTGTGCCGGTGTTGTACGAGACTTTATCGCCCTGCACTTTGCCGCCGGGGACGGTGATGTGATCGAACACCAAGCCATCATCATCCTGTATGTGGGTGCGGGTCCAATCATAAAGGCGTTTGGCGGTTTGCAGGTATTGCGGCTGGCCGGTGATTTTGTAGAGCATGAGCGCGGCGATCATGGTCGGGCCGCTGGAGCAGGTATTTTTGGTATCGGTGCGATCTTCGTGCCAATAAATGCCGCCGCCGAGTTTTTCGTCTTCGCCGCTCAGGGCAAAGTTGTAAGCGTCGATTCCCAAAGCCAGATGCCGGCGATCGTGAGTGAGCTGATACGCTTCGAGAAACGCCATGGCGATCCAGGCATTGTCATCGTAATAACGGTCAGTCGATTTCGGCGGCGGATTCACGTCAAAGCCGGCGCGGTTGTGATTCAGCGTGCGGTAGGAGGCCAAGGCTGTGGCGTAGCGATTGACCATCGGCAGATATTTCTTTGGCTCAATCCGCGCGGCGGCACACAATGCCTGCAATTGGATACTCGCGTCCCAAATCCAGCAAGGATGCTGCTTGGCGGTCGTGTTTATTTCCAGAAAATAAAGCGAATGGTCAGGCATCAAAAATGATTTTTGAATGTTGTCCAGCGATTCCTCGCCCCATGCCACCAGCCTGGATTTCTGCTCCTCGGCAAACACGGGACAGGTGATGGTCAGCAATATCAACAAGAATTTCTTCGTCATTGTTAATCATTCTATGGCGGGGCGGAGCATCTTGCAGCCGCAATGGCGATGTCCATGATAATCGGCGATGGATTCATCGGGTGCCAAAAAAGTGGTGGTGCTGCTGAGCGGCGGATTGGATTCGGCGACGGTGCTGGCGATGGCACAGGCCGATGGTTTTGCCTGCCATGCCATTTCCTTCCGCTATGGCCAGAAACATGAACTGGAATTGGCGGCGGCGAAAAAGGTGGCGGAGCGAGCTGGGGTTGCTGAGCATATCGTTATCGACCTGAACCTGCGGCCGATCGCGGCGTCGGCTTTGACGCGGGATGATATCCCGATCCCCAAAGGCCGATCGGCAGCGGAGATGGCCGGGGCGATTCCGGTTACTTACGTGCCAGCCCGTAACACCATTTTTCTTTCCTTCGCTTTGGCCTGGTCGGAAACGCTGGCGGTCTCGGACATTTTCCTTGGCGTCAATGCCCTCGATTACAGCGGCTACCCCGATTGCCGGCCGGAATATATTGCGGCGTATGAAAAGATGGCCAATCTCGCCACCCGAGCCAGCGTTGAACGGCATGAGCATCTGACGATTCACACGCCGCTGATTCAGTTGACCAAGGGACAGATCATTACCTGTGGGCTGGCGCTGGGCGTGGATTATTCGCTGACCAGCACTTGTTATGATGCGACGGCGGATGGGGCTTGCGGGCAGTGTGATGCGTGCTTGCTGCGGCTTAAGGGATTTGCGGAGAATGGGATTGTTGATCCGATTCGATATCGACTCGGACACTGAACTTGGATACAAAAGGTGGCGATTCCACCATCATCCAGTAATACGGCGGGACTCAGCCTCTCGGCGGCAACTGACGCTATGGACCCTAATCCAGACATCACTGTGGCAAGCCGTGGTGAAACATGGCCCAGCGGACGGTCGAAGCCGGTCGCGCAGCTCAACATCAATGATGCGTGGCTGGCAGCAATCGCTAATGCTCCACTCGCCTCAGGTATCGAACCGGGGCTGGGGCCATGGACCGGAATCGGCTTGAGGCTTCCGTCGGGCGCCCGTATCGAGCTTCTTCGCTATCAGTTCGGCGGTGTTCACTTCGAGCTGCACGCGGATTTCGGGGCGAATGCTCGAAAGGTTCTCGAAGAGTTCCTCACAACCACTGGCCTTACAATAGATGCAATCCGCTGGCGGCAGACCGAAATATGAATGGCGAGTGCCGCTATCCAACGCGCTGAGCGGTGAAATTTGTGCTGCCGGAGTTCATTTCCCCGGCAGCGATTCGAAATACGCCAAAATGCTGGCCAGATCGTGCGGCGTGAGTTTAGCGACCAAACCTTCGGGCATGACGGAGTAATCGCGCTTGCCGCGCTGCTGGATGTCGGATTTGTGGATGGTGGTGGAAATGCCGGCGGCGTTGTGGAGTTCGAGGTCGTCGCCGGATTCTCTCACCACGAAACCTTCGACGGGTTGGTCGGTGCCCTTTACCTTGAACCATTGGGTTTCGAAGCCCTGGGCGATCTTGGCGCTGGGGCGCAGGATGGATTCGCACAATTCGGCGCGGCTGTAGCGGGTGGCGATGCCGCCGAGGAATGGGCCTTTTGGGGGCTGGGCGGGTGAAGTGGTGTGGCAGGAAATGCAGCCCTGGCGGGTGAAAAGTTCGGAGCCGAGCTTGGGGTCCCCTTTGTCTTTTTGTGCGGCGGCGACGACGGTTTCGTATTTCATTTGCTCGATGAGCGAGCCGGCTTCGTTGCTGGCGATCAGGGGCGCAACTTCATCGGCGGTTTGGGCGACCGCGGGGCGAGGATCAGATTTCAGGGCAATTACTTTGGCGGCGTAATCACGGTCGGCGGTCAGGCCGATGGCGCGGAGCAAGGCGACGGCGGTGGGGATTTTGTCCCAGGCCTGGTCGATGGTTTGTTGGGCGGTGTGACGCAGCTTCATGTCTACGAGGCCGCTTCGGGCCAGATTCAGGAGGACGGCGTAGGACAATTCTCGTTTGCCGCTGTTGCCGTTTTGGGCTAGTGCGAACAATTCTGTCAGGCGGTTGGCCAACGACGTGTCGTGGATGAATTGGTTGAGTTGGTCGTGCATCGGGCCGTCTTGCCGTAGCTGCAAGATCACGGGGCCGAGGGCGTCGGCGGCGGCTTGCAGGGCTGCGGGGTTTCCGCTGGCCATGCGCTGCAGGGCCCGGATGGCGAACACTTTTGTTTCCACGGGTTCATCGCTGGAAATCGCGGCGGTTCGGAGCATGGCGATTTGGTCATTGCTCAGACCACGAGCATGGGTCCAGGATTCGATGACGATGGCGCGGATTTTCGGATCGCCGGCGGCGGCGGTGTTGATGCGCTGGGTGATTTGCGGGGTTTCAACGCCGTTGCGCTGCAGTTCGCCGATGAGGTTGCGCATCCCTTCGGTGTCTTGCGTGGATAATGCGGCGGCTAGGGTATCGGCGATACGGGCGCTGGCTTGCCAATCGACCGGACTGTAATACGGGCCGGTGGTGTCGGGCCGGGTTCCCCACCAGTTGCCGTCCCAGGCGGCTTCGTTGTGGAACAAGCGGCACAAGCCGGCGTAGACCATGCCGCGCACCTGGTGATCCCGCAGCTCTTTGGTTTTGGCGATCAGGCCATCGACGACGGCGGGTTCGTGGAGATGTTGCAACATGCGGATGCAGCCAAGGGATTGCGCGGGATAACTGTCCTTGATGGAGGCGAGGCAGGCATCGACGGCGTGCAGGGTGACCAGGCTGTTGATGGCGACGTGGGCGACCAGCGGATCGGAATCGGCGACTCTTGGTAGCAGCGCGTCGATGGCTTCGGTGCGGCCGAGCCTTGCGATGCCCCACGCGGCGATCAAGCGGACGCGGGGATTGGGGTCGGATAGGCCGGCGAGGAATGGAGCGAGGGGAGCTTTGGTGTCGCCCGTTTGGTCGGCCAAGGCTCGCAGGGATAGCTCACGGATGTCGGGGGTTTTGGTTAGTTCGGCGAGCGTGGAATCGGCGTCGGATTTGAGCAGCAGTTTCAATGTGAAAATGGCGGCGGATCGGCCGGGCATCGTGATGCCAGAAAACTGCGCCATGTCAGGCAGTACCTCGGTGAATACCGGTTTGGCTCCACGCTTCAATATCTCATGTTGTGCCGCTTGCCGTAACACTGCGCTAGGCTCTGTCAAGTATTTCAGGAGATGCTCATCATCTGCCGCGTGCAGACCAGGAAATGGCTTGGCGGTGAATCCCTGAGGTGTCAATCGGGCGACAAATCCAACGTTCGGATCAGTATAGACAAAACCACCATTCAGCCAGGATGAGAGATACGCGTGGCCCATGCCGTCGAGATCGATGTCGGTGCCGCGCGGGAAGTCCATGAACTTTTCGAACCCGGCTTTGAAATTGGCGCCGTCGGGTGTCATCGGATGGCGGTCCACTTCCTGGCGGCCCCACTCGACAGTGTAGAGGCCCGCTTTCCATCCGGGTTCGTCAATCCAGATCGAGCCGCAGGGTGCGCCGTCGCCGTAATCGGCAAGGCAGTTGATAAATTCTCCGGGGAAGTGCATGAAATAACTGGGATATCCGTAGTAGCCGGTGGGCACGATGTAGGCCAGGCGGTCGTTCCAGTTGTCCCCGTCGTTGGTGTTGTCGCGGGTGAAAACATTCATCAGCGGATCGACGCTGACATCGTAAATATTGCGATGGCCCCAGGAGTAGACTTCGAGATCGGTTCCATCGGGGCGGACGCGCATGATGCTGCCGCCGTGCATTTGCAGGGATTTTCCGTCGCTGCCGATGGCTTTGGGGGAACCGTAATCACCGCAGGCGATGTAAATCCATCCGTCGATGCCCATGCGGATGCCGTTGGTGGTGTGATCGCCGCCGCGGCCGTAGACGAGGGCTTCATTGCTGATGCCGCGGACAAGAATTTTTTCCGGGCCTGCGACGCCGAAGCCGTTTTCTTCGTACACGCCGAGGAAAGGCGGATGCAGCACGTAGAGTTTGCCGTCATCCCAGATCACGCCACGGGGGTGATCCATTTTGGCGAAGGTGACGAACTTGTCGGCGTGGCCGGTGCCGGTGGAATCAATGGCGCGGATGACTCGGCCGGAGTTGGGGCGATTGCTGACGGATCCGGCTTCGTCAATGCCGATGAAAAGTTCCCCCGCCGGCGACGCCGAGACGCAGGTAACATAATCCACGTCCGGCGGCGCCGCGAAAATCGTGACATCAAACCCCTTGGGACCTTTCATCGTGGCGAGCAGCTTGGAGGGGTTGGCCAAGCTGTCGCCGTGCTTAGGGTTTGCGGGTTTCTCCTTGTCCGCGGCGAGTGATGCGCTCGCGGCATTACTGGTTGCCTGGGACGGTGGCGGAGGTGGCGGTTCAAAAAGCATCACCTTCTTGGCGGGCTTGAGATGCTTGGCGTCGAGCTTGTTGACGGACCAGAGCAGGCCGCGGGTTACCAGGTCGAGATAGCGTGGATCGGCGACCGTTTCGTCATTGTGCCCAAGCGTGGTGGCGAAAACTTTGGTTTTGCCGTTGTACAAATTGGTCCAGACGCACACAGTGTCGGTATCGATGCCGTCCTTGCCACCGGGATGATCCTGATTGCCGCGGGCCAGGGGGTGGGCGGTGTCGAGTGGCTTGCCGACGATGTTGTTGTACAACTCTTCGTTAATTGTCGTCCAATCAGCCATGCCCTGCGTGATCGGATCACTCTTGTCCAGAAATGTCACCTCGATCGGCAATTGCTTCCAATGGGCCGTGCTTTGCAATCCCGTGAATTCAAACCAGGGAGTGACACCCGGCCATTCCTTGCTGCGATAGCAATGTTCGCCACAGTGCAGGACGACGGCGGGCAGGCCGTTTTTGTGCGGAGCGAGGATCGTGTTGTTGATGATGTCGAGGTTCTTCATGTCAGATGTGCATTCATCATGCACGATCACGTCAAAGCCTTTGTACCAGTCTTTGTTTTTGTAAATCGGATTCAAATGGCTGGTGGTCGAAACGGGGTCGTAGGCGATCACCCATTCGACATTGGCTCGGGCGCTGATGCCTTGAGTCAGAATATCCTTCTGCTTGGCATAGTCGTGGCAACACCCGCCACAGATGAGCAGGGCCTTGATCGGCTGCTCACGCATGCACCCCCCTGCCGCTGCCAGCGCAGCAAGCAGAAGAATTTGGAAAATCCTCTTCGCGTTTCCCATAAGTTGCACCTCGGTTGATGGACTTTGCTTTCGGACGTCAAACTCCGCTGTGGGGAAAGATAGTTGCAGGTGGCCTTGGCGTCGAGAGCAGTGGCGTGGCGGATGGGGATGGGTGGGCGTAGAATCGACAAATTCCCGCGACCGACGGTCGCGGCTTTGCAAAGAGGCAGATGGTTGGCGGCATTTCGGAAATGGAATTTGATCCCGCGGTGAAGACCGTGGCTTATGGCCTGGCTCCCGGTGCGCTGGATGATTCGGTGGATGTGCAGTCGGAGGAGATGCTCGTCAACATGGGGCCGCAGCATCCGTCGACGCATGGGGTGCTACGGATTGTGCTGCGGACGGATGGAGAAATGGTACTGGAAGCGGTGCCGCATCTGGGATATCTGCACCGCTGCAAGGAAAAGATCGCGGAGAATCTGGCGTACTACCAATACATTGGCTACACCGACCGGCTCGATTATCTGTCGGCGATGAACAACAACCACGCCTGGTCGATGGCCGTGGAAAAGCTGGCGAATATTCAGATTCCGATTCGGGCGGAATATATCCGGGTGCTGGCTGTGGAACTGAATCGGATTGCCTCGCATCTGGTCAGCTTTGGGGCGTATGGTTTGGACATGGGGGCTTTCACGCCGTTTCTTTATGCGTTTCGGGAACGGGAATATATTCTCGATCTTTTTGAGGAATTGTGCGGGGCGCGGCTGACGCTCAGCTACATCAACATCGGCGGGGTGACGTGGGATTTGCCGCCGCGATTTTTGGAGAAGCTCACCGAGTTTTTGGATTATTTTGAGCCAAAGATTGATGAGTACAACCAGCTTCTAAGTTTTAACCATATCTTCATC
>Ga0302222_10001932_pt1 | contig 10029 bp, 7 predicted proteins | sample II_Palsa_E2_2_FD_194570 | JGI IMG/M metagenome (GOLD analysis project Ga0302222, IMG submission 194570) | Peat permafrost microbial communities from Stordalen Mire near Abisko, Sweden - II_Palsa_E2_2 | ecosystem: Environmental > Terrestrial > Soil > Palsa > Peat permafrost | place: Sweden... | reverse complement strand
ACCCCTCGGCTTCTACTGCGCTGTGGCCTCGAAGGGACGCACGTCGCGCTCGATCTTCGCCAATTTCTCGTCTTCGGCAACTTCCAGGTCGTATCGCGTCTGCAGATTCAGCCAAAATTGCGGAGTGGTTTTGAAATAGCGCGCCAGGCGCAGCGCTGTGTCGGGCGAGATGCCGCGCCGTTCCGCCACAATGTCCGCAATCCGCGTGACTGGCACACGCAAGTCCAGCGCGAGCCTGTGCATACTCAGCCTGTTGGGCTTCATGAAATCCTCGCTGAGAATTTCGCCCGGATGCGTTGGCCTAGTCTTTTTCACCTTTGTGACCATTCCTGATTTTGCGCTCACGCATCACAGCCCGCAAGAACATGCTGAGAGGCGCGTGCGGGTTTTGCGTGATCATGCCGAGGGCCGGCCAACTCTGTCGGTCTTAAGCACCTCGCTTCGCATGCTTGCGGCCTATGGTAGTGTGGAAATGGAGATTCTGAGCCTTTGACCAACGTTCCCGAAAACCGGCTGAAAAATTCCGCGAGCCCCTATCTTCGTTCCGCCGCGCATCAGCCCATCGACTGGCACGAATGGGGCGAAGACGCTTTCGCGCGCGCCCGCGCCGAAGAAAAGCCCATCCTCCTCGATATCGGCGCCGTGTGGTGCCACTGGTGCCACGTCATCGACCGCGAAAGCTACGAAAATCCCGAAATCGCCGCCCTGATCAACAAATTTTACGTCCCGGTAAAAGTGGACCGCGACGAACGCCCCGACGTGGACTCGCGTTACCAGTCCGCCATCAGCGCCATCTCCGGACAAGGTGGCTGGCCGCTCACGGCTTTCCTCACGCCCGACGGCAAGCCGTTTTTCGGCGGCACTTATTTCCCGCCGGAAGACGCCATGGGCCGCCCCGGCTTCAAACGCATCCTGCTGGCCATTGCCGACGCTTTCAAGACGCGCCGCGCGGAAGTGAATTCCTCGGCGCTCGCGCTCGAAGAAGCCGTCGCCAAAGCGGAAGTATTTCGCTCCGCGCACGGCACGTTTGATCCCGCGATCGTGGATGACGTCATCGAATCCGCGCTGAGTCTTTTCGACGAGACCCACGGCGGCTTCGGCCAGGCGCCCAAATTTCCGCACGCGAGTGCCGTGGACCTGCTGCTCGAGCGCTATCAGTCTTCGCACGACCCGAATCTTCTGCGCGTTGCCGAACGCACGCTCGAAGCCATGGCCCTCGGCGGCGTGTACGATCAGCTCGGCGGCGGCTTCCATCGCTACTCCGTCGATGAACGCTGGTGCGTTCCGCACTTCGAAAAAATGACCTACGACAATTCCGAGCTCCTCCGGAATTTCCTGCACGGCTATCAGGTCGCGCGCAAGCCGCTCTTCCGCGAAACCGCCGAGGGAATCATTTCCTGGGTCAACGAGGTGCTCTCCGATCAGCAGCGCGGCGGCTTCTACGGAAGCCAGGACGCGGACCAGACGCTCGATGACGACGGCGACTACTTCACCTGGACGCAACAGGAAATCCGCGCCGTGCTTTCTCCCGAGGAATCCCGCGCGGTGGAAATTTATTACGACGTCGCCCCTCGCGGCGAAATGCACCACAATCCGGAGAAGAACGTTCTGTGGGTTGCTGCCGGCGTCGGCGAATTGGCGAAAAAGCTTGCGCTCGACGAAGCCGGCGCGCGAATTCTGCTGGCGGGCGCCAAAGGGAAGTTGCTCGCAGCACGCCGCGAGCGCCGCCCCACGCCTGCCGTGGACACCACGATCTACGTCGGCTGGAACGGAATGTTCGTTTCGGCCTACCTCGAAGCCGCCCGCGTGCTCGGCCGCGACGATTGCCGCGATTTCGCGCTCAAGACGCTCGACCGCATCCTCGCAGAAGCCTGGGACGATTCGCGGGGCTTTCTCCATCGCGTCGGCGGCCCGCGCCTGGAAGGCGCGCTCGACGATCAGATTTTCGCCGCCGCCGCTTTGCTCGACGCTTATGAAACGACGCTCGATCAAAAATATTTTGCGAAAGCCGAGCGCGCCATGCAACTTGCGGTCGAACGCTTCGGCGATCCGGAAGGCGGCGGATTTTTCGATCGCGCGAAAGACGCGGCTCCCATGGGCGGCCTCGAAATTCGCCGCAAGCCCATCCAGGATTCGCCCACGCCCGGCGCAAATTCCGCCGCGGTCATGGTCCTCGACCGTCTCTACGCCTTCACCGGAGAAAAACTCTATCGCGAATGGGCCGGGAAAACGCTCGAAGCCTTCGCCGGTCTGGTCCCGCAGTATGGATTATTCGCCGCCACTTACGGCCTAGCCGCGCAGCTGCACGCGCGCCATCCTCTACAAGTGATCGTGCTCGGCGCCGCCGGCGACACCAAAGCCGCCGCGCTCGAAGCAGCCGCGAACCAGGTCTATCGCTTCGGCAAAGCCGTCCTGCGCGTCACGCCCGAGCGCCTGGTTGCCGCCTCGCTCCCTGCGGCCCTCGGCGAAACCTTGCGGCATCTCGACGCCGCGAAGTCCCAGGCCCTCGTCTGCGTGGAGACCACCTGCCATCCCCCGGCCGCCGATCCCGAAGCGCTCAAGTCGCTTCTGGCGCAAGTCGCCGGCACATCCGCCGACGCCGCGGGCGTGTAGCCCTAGGTAGGCTCGCGGAAGAGAAAGCTCGAGTCGTCATCCAGCAGAACGCCGGGGGCAGTCCCGCGTTCGTTCCAGGGAAGCCTCAGCACTAATCCCGCGCGCTCGCTCTACTGCTGGCTCCGCGATTCCGGCGGCACCAGGCCGTTCAGCCGGTAATACACCACGCACTGTCCGTAATGATCGTTCGCGTGATTCATGGCAAAAGTCCACACCGCGGCGCGCGTGAACATTTCATTGCCGAAGGGAGACTTCACCGCTTCGAGCATGCCCTTGTCGCCTTGCTCCCGGATCACCGCGGCGCCGTCGGCGAAAGACTTCTGGATGTACGCGACCACCTGCGCACGGGTCTTGTACGTCGCGCGCGACGGGCTTTCCACGCCTTCTTCCGGCGGTTTCGCTCCGCTCGCCGCGGCGATGAAATAATAATTCGCGCCCGCCACATGCAAGAGTTGCTCCGCGAACGTGCGCTGCGAAGCGGTGGCCTTGTAATCGAATTTGTCCTCCGGAAAATCCTGCGCCATCCCGACCAGCTTCGCTCCCGTGTGGTTCCATTGCTCCAGAAACTCCGCCGCGATCCCCGCGGACGGTTTTGCAGGGGCCGCAGCTTTCTGCTGCGCCCGAAGTCCCATCGCGCACACCGCCAGGAACACTACGCCCAATATCCAAACATTCTTTTTCATGTTTTTGTCCTTTTGCGCTGCGTCCAGAGCCCGGGCGTGAGCCTAGCCCCTTCCCTGCGGTTTCCGCAAGGCCGTTCTGTTCCGGTGGGAAGGTCATTGCTCCATATGCGCGAGCGGTAAATAGAAATGGCTAGTCCCGTGTTCAAGGCTGGCACTGGGCGATTTTTCGCGTTTCCCAAAGCATTTGGCGGATGATATTCTGGATTCGAAAGACCTTATTGGTTCGATCGTGAACGCCGTATATCTCAACTTCGCTTCGCTCACCGCCTCGCAGCGCCGGCTCGCAACGAGAAGCCATCTTCTCACCCGCGCGCTGATTCTATTTTTGTGCCTGGGCGTTTTCGGCGGCGCCGCGGCAGCGAATCCCAGCGTTCAAGCTCCGCCGGCCGCTCCGCTCGGCCGGGGCCTGCCCTTTGCCATCGCTGATCTCGATGGCGACCTTCGTCCGGATGTGGCCAGCGTTCAAGCGGGCGCGCACACCTACGGCAGCACGGAATACTGGGTCCAGCTCGAGCTCTCTTCCGCCGGACGCCAATTCATCCGGCTGGTGGGTCCCGACGGCGGCCTGCTGGTCGAAGCACGCGACGTCAACGGTGATCATGCCGTTGATCTGGTTTTCGTCACCGCCTGGTTTCGCCAGCCGGTAGCGATTCTTCTCAATGACGGCCATGGGAGCTTTTCGCAAGCCGAACCCGCCGCCTATTCCCAAGCCTTTAGCGGTTCCAGCAGCAACTGGACTTCGGCTTCCGATCCCTCGCTATCCGCTCTCGGCTTTCCCCCCGAGTCACGCGCGGGAGCCTGCCTGCAGCCAAGTGGCTTTGGCCGCGCCCCATCGCACGCAGGTTCGGTTTCGGGCTCGAGTCCCGAATTTCTTTTTGATTCCACCCTCGCCTTGCACGCCGGCCGTTCGCCCCCATCTCAGGTTTCTCACTTCTAGGCTGCACCGCACGGTTTCAGTGGTGCATACTCCTACGGTCTTGCTTGCCCTCTCGGTCCACCGGGTAAGCCGTAATAGTATTGACCTTCTCTTGTCCTGGAGGGGGCGCATTCATTCACTGGACGGATGCCGAGTTCTTATTGATTGATTTCCGCATCCGAACATGAGGTCGTCAAATGATACGCATGAGATATCGAAGGCTGATTCTCCCCTTGGCCGCCGCGCTTCTTGCCGCTGGCTGCGGCAAAAGCAAAGGGGATGCCGCGGCTGAGGCGCCCCCTCCGGCCCAGGTCGAGCACGAACAGAACGGAAGCGTGGTGCAGGTGGATCATCCCGAGCAATTTCCCCTGGCTACCGCTGTGGAGCATAAAGCCGCTCCGGCGCTGAACGTGACCGGAGTCGTTCAGCCCGACATTTCACGTGCCGTGCCGGTGATTTCCCTGGCCTCCGGGCGCGTGGTGGAAATCAAAGCCCGGCTCGGCGATACGGTGAAAAAGGGCCAGCTGCTGCTGCGGGTGCGCAGCAATGATGTGTCCGGCGCCTATCAGGGCTACCTGAAGGCTGATAACGACGAGCGATTGGCGCGCCAACAGCTCGAGCGCGCACAGGATCTCTACGACAAAGGTGCCACTGCCAAAAGCCTTCTGGAGCAAGCCGAAGTCACCGAACAGGACGCCAAAGCCAATCTCGATGCGGCCGCCGAGCAATTGCGCTTGCTCGGCGTGGACAAGGACCACCCCTCCGGCATTGTGGATGTCGTCGCGCCCATTTCGGGTGTCATCACCGACCAGCAAGTCACCGGCGCAGCCGGCGTGCAGGGTCTTTCCGGCCCCAGCCCCTTCGTCATTTCCGATCTCTCCTATGTGTGGATTATCTGCGACGTTTACGAAAATGATCTCGACGCCGTGCACGTGGGCGAGTACGCGGACATCCGCCTGAACGCCTATCCCAATAAAGTTCTCAAAGCCCGCATCGATAACATCCTGCCGATCCTCGATCCCAGCCTGCGCACCACGAAGGTTCGTCTGGAAGTCCCCAATCCCGGCGCCCTGATGCGCGTCGGCATGTTCGTTACCGCCGCCTTTTACGGCAAGCAGGCCGAAATGCACGCGGCCGTGCCCGCCACTGCCATTCTTCATTTGCACGATCGCGACTCGGTCTTTGTCCCCGCGCCTGACAAGAAATTTCACCGCGTGGAAGTCGTAGCTGGAAATATGCTTCCCGGGAACATGCAGGAAATTATCTCGGGCATCCAGCCCGGCCAACAAGTGGTGCAAAGCGCGCTCGTGCTGCAGAACACGGTGGACCAGTAGATGATTCGCAAATTTGTCGACTTCGCGCTGGAGAACCGCTTCCTCGTGCTGGCCGCCGCGGTTGTGCTGTTCGGCTGGGGCGCGATTTCGTTCCATCAACTTCCGGTGGAAGCCTATCCCGACGTGGCCGACAATTATGTCGAAATCATCACGCAGTGGCCGGGAATCTCCGCGGAACAAATCGAACAGCAGGTCACCATCCCGCTTGAAATCGAGATGAACGGCATCCCTCACGTGGTGCACCTGCGCTCGTTCTCATTGTTCGGGCTCTCCGACATCAAATTGATTTTCGATGATGAGGAAGCCAATGCCTGGGACCGCGAGCGAGTTCTCGAGCGGCTTTCGCAAGTCACCTTGCCCACGGGCGTGGTTCCCCAGATGGCTAGGGACTGGAGCCCCGTAGGACAAATTTATTTTTATACTTTGCACAGCACTAATCCCCAGTTTGACGTGATGGAATTAAAGTCACTCGAAGACTGGGTGGTGGAGAAGAACTTCAAGGCCGTTCCCAATATCGTTGACGTTTCCAGCTTCGGTGGCCCCACTCGCGAATATCAGGTGCGCGTCGATCCCGATAAGCTCATCGCCTACGGCCTCAGCCTGGCGCAGGTGGAGCAGCAACTCACGAACAACAACGCCAATGCCGGCGGCAGCTTTATCGAAGCCGGCCTGCAGCAGGTGAATATTCGCGAAGTGGGCCTGGTCAAAAACGTTCAGGACATCGAAAACACAGTTCTGGTCACCAAGGCCGGCACTCCCCTGCGCGTGAAAGACATTGCCGTCGTTCAACAAGGCCCCAAGATCCGCCTCGGCCAGTTCGCCCGCGCCATCCATCGCGAGGACGGCAAAATCATCGACAACGACGACGTGGTTTCCGGCATCGTGCTCCTGCGCAAGGGTGCCAACGCCGACGAGGCCCTTGTAGGGATTCACGCAAAAGTCCAGGAGCTCAATGAACGCATCCTGCCGACGGGCGTGAAGGTCGTTCCCTTGATCGACCGCAGCGATTTGGTGCACTACACCACGCATACGGTGCTGCATAATCTGACCGAAGGCATCATCCTCGTCTCCATCGTGCTGTTTCTTTTCCTGGGGAATATCCGCGGCGCAATTATCGTGGCTCTCACCATCCCGTTTGCCCTGTTGTTCGCCGCCACCTGCCTCAACCTGAAGGGCATTCCCGCAAACTTGCTCTCGCTCGGCGCCCTGGACTTCGGAATGGTTGTGGACGGCGCCGTAGTCATGGTCGAGAACATCGTCCGCCATCTGACCCTGCGCCAAAATCACGACGATACCCGGACCGTGCTCGAGGCCATTCGTGACGCGGCCCACGAAGTACAGCGTCCCGTCTTTTACGCCATCGCCATCATCATCACCGCCTACATGCCCATTTTCACCCTGCAACGCGTGGAAGGCCGCCTGTTCAAGCCCATGGCCTGGACCGTGGCTTTTGCGCTCCTTGGCGCGCTCCTGTTTTCCATGCTGATTGCGCCGGTGCTCTCCGGTTTCTTTTTCAGTAAAGGCGTCACCGAATGGCGGAACCCGGTTATGGAATTCCTGAAAACCAAATACCGCAAGGGCGCCCGCTGGACCGTTGAGCATCGCCCGATCACCGTCGGCGTCGGCGCTTTCCTCTTGCTGGTTGCCGTTTATCTCACTCTGGGCGGCTTCATCGGCTCCGAGTTCCTTCCGCACCTCGATGAAGGCGCGCTCTGGGTCCGCGGCACTCTCGCTCCCAGCACCGGTCCCAGCGAAGGCATACGCCTTTCCAATCAGGCCCGCGACCTGCTCTGCTCTTTTCCGGAAGTGCCTCAATGCACCAGCCAGGTCGGCCGCCCCGACGACGGCACGGACACCACCGGCTTTTTCAACACCGAATATTTCGTGGACTTGAAACCCAAGGAACAATGGCGCCCCGTCTTCCATGAGGACAAGGAAGAACTCATCGCCGCCATGGATCGCGAACTTGAAAAGATTCCCGGCGTCTCCTGGGGTTTTTCCCAGCCCATCGAAGACAACATGGAAGAGGCCGTCAGCGGCGTGAAGGGCGAGCTGGCCACCAAGATTTATGGCGACAATTTGAAATTGCTCGAGGATAAGGCCGATCAAATCGTAAACGTGATGCGCCAGGTCAAGGGCATCGAGGACCTCGGAGTCTTTCGCGTTCTCGGCCAGCCCAACATCAACTTCCAGGTGGACCGCGAGCAAGCCGCCCGCTATCAAATCAATGTCGCCGATATTCAGGACGCCATCCAGACCGCGGCCGGCGGCACGGCCCTCACCCAAGTATTAAAAGACGAGGAGCGCTATGATCTCGTTCTGCGCTACCTCCCGCAGTTCCGGTCCACCAAGGAGGCTCTTGAGAACATCCGCTTGCTCTCTCCCTCCGGCGAGCGGGTTTCCTTGGCGCAGCTCTGCAAGATCAAAGAGGAAGACGGCGGCTCGGAAATCTACCGCGAAGGAAACCAGCGCTACGTTGCCATCAAGTACAGCGTGCGCGGCCGCGACCTGGGCGGCGCAGTCGAGGAAGCCATGCGCAAGGTAAACGCGCAGATTCAATTGCCGCGGGGTTACCACATCGACTGGGAAGGCGAATACGAAAGTGAAAAGCGCGCGGAAGCGCGCCTGCTGGTCATCGTCCCCTTAACCATCCTGATCATCTTCCTCATTCTCTACAGCATGTTCCGCTCTCCCAAATGGGCCGCGCTCATTCTTGCCACCGTGGCCATGGCCAGCATCGGCGGGCTCTTCGCCCTGCTCATCACCGGAACGCATTTCAGCGTGTCCTCCGGGGTCGGCTTCCTCGCTCTCTTTGGCGTCTCGGTTCAGACCGGCGTGATCATGCTCGAGTACATCAATCAACTCCGCGCCCGCGGCTACTCCATCGAAGATTCCGCGATTGAAGGCGCCGTGCTGCGCCTTCGTCCGATCATGATGACCATGCTCGTAGCCACCCTGGGCTTGCTTCCCGCCGCACTCTCCCACGCCATTGGCTCCGATTCCCAGCGGCCCTTCGCCATCGTCATCGTGGGAGGTCTTATGGTCAACTTGGTATTGAGCATTTTCCTTCTGCCCACGATGTACGTGTGGTTTGCGAGAGCGGGCGACAAGCTGCCGGCTCCGGAGGAAAGTTTCGAGGTTTGATCCTGTACTTGGGCCTTTCGGCTAGGCGGCAATTGCGAGGTCTGTTCCGTGTCAACCGCGGATGCAAAATTCAAAAAGACGTGTCCCAAATGTGGCAGCAACTCGGTTTGCAGATCGCGCCGCCACGGAGCCTTGGAGACGTTTTTGCACGCCCTGAAAATCGTTCCGTTCCGTTGCGACGATTGCTATAAGCGATTCTTCCGCCGCGCGGCCTGATCGATCCGCATCCTTCGCTGCGACTTCAGCGGAACCAGCCCGAATCCGCCCCCGCCTTCCGCCCTTCTTCCGTCAACGCTTCCAGATCGCTTTGCAGTTTTGCTTTCTGCGCTTCGATCTGCTTGATCTGGCGGTTGCGATCCTCGATGTAAATCACGCCCACCGAAGCGCCGCTCATGGGATCCACGCTCACCGCGCCTTTCTCCTTGATCTCATCCTGGATGCGCGAGATTTCCCGGTCCAGCTCCGCCATCTGATCTTTGATTGCTCCCGCTCGGCCGCGCCAGTACGTTTCGTCCTTGGAGCCGGAACTCGCCGCGGCGTTTCCGCCGCCCGGCCTCGCGTAAGCGTTCCCGCCATAGCTCGGCGCTCCGCCCCCGTGGCTCCCTGATCCCACCGACGAAATGCCGTGGCCCGACAAGCCGGAGAGCTTATCCTCGGTGTACACCTTGGTCGTCTCGGTTTTCGGCTTGTCGGCTCGCGCTTTGCGTGCCGCGTCTCCGAGCGATGGCGCCGGAACCGAGAGGTCCTGCAGCCCTTGCTGTGAAGCCGAAGTCGCTTGGCCCTGTGCCGCTGCGGACGCTTGCCCGGACGCTTGCCCCGATCCTTGCGCCGGAGGCGCCGAAGAAGACCCCGATTGTGACTGCCCAAACGCGGTAGGCGTCAGGTTCAGCGCCAGGATCAGCACCGCGGAAGAAATTACTGGAATTGCCGGGAATCGAGAAAGGCGCCGCGGCCCGTTATCGCACCGCTCGGCGGCCAAGGATTTTGGTGACGCACAGTTCGCGCGCATGTCGCTCATCGTTGTCTCCCGCTCTTGGACCTTCAGGACTTAAGACAACGTTATGTCCCCCTCCGCCCAGGGTCAACGCTCTCGCTTCCCTCCATCATCGTCCGCGTTACCTGTACCGACGGCCAGTGGGTTACAATGTCAGTCAAGGAAAGCATCGGCGTTCCAAGATCATTGTGGATGCCTCTCCCTTGAAGCCCCACGCAAAATGATTGCTCTTGGAAACGACGAACGCCTCTGAATGGTGGTGATCCAGATGCCCAGCCCGGTGTGGCGATACCTCATTTTTGCAGCGTCATTTGTCGTGGCTATCGTGGCGGCGATACCTGTAGC
>Ga0302222_10001929_pt1 | contig 10047 bp, 7 predicted proteins | sample II_Palsa_E2_2_FD_194570 | JGI IMG/M metagenome (GOLD analysis project Ga0302222, IMG submission 194570) | Peat permafrost microbial communities from Stordalen Mire near Abisko, Sweden - II_Palsa_E2_2 | ecosystem: Environmental > Terrestrial > Soil > Palsa > Peat permafrost | place: Sweden... | reverse complement strand
GAGCGACTGCTGCGGCGGCATGCGGATGAGATCGTCGACCGGGTCGCGGGGCCGGTTGCGGTGGCGGAACTCGGCAGCGGCAGCGGTAAGAAGACCCGCTGGCTGCTGGAGGCGTTCTGCCGGCGGCAGCGGACATCCTACTATCCAGTGGAAATATCGCACTCCGCTCTGGTCATGTGCGAACGCGAGCTTCGCGACATTGATGCCATCAGTATTGTGGGTTTCGAGCGCGAATATCTGGATGGGTTGCTCGAAGTCGCGGCCTATCGAAAGTCCGGCCAGCACCTGTTCGTTCTGTTCCTGGGCAGCACGATTGGGAATTTCGATCGCCCGGCAGGAATGAAGTTCCTGGCCGAAGTGCGGCGGATTCTGGAGCCGGGGGACTCTTTACTTCTTGGGACAGATCTGGAGAAGCCCAGCTCGCAACTGCTGCCAGCCTATGACGACGAACTCGGTGTGACCGCAGCGTTTAATCTGAATCTGCTCGCCCGAACGAATCGGGAACTCGGCGCCGACTTTGATTTGCGTGAGTTCGCGCATGTGGCGAAGATTAACCACGAAGCGCGCAGTGTCGAGATGCACTTACAATCGAAGCGGCGGCAGGCTGTGAGTATTCCGGCGGCGGAAGTCACGGTCGAATTTCTCGAGGGCGAAACCATTTGGACGGAAAGCAGCCACAAATATTCAGCCGACGAGATTCCAGAGACGGCCCGCGCCGCAGGTTTCCGTTGCGAAACGCAATGGGTCGATGAGCAGTGGCCTTTTGCCGAGAACTTGCTAATCGCGGAGTAGGCGGCTAAATCGCCAGGACGAGCTTCAGAATGCCCCGGGCTTACGCCATGCGCGCAGGTTGACGGCGCTCATGACTAGACAAAAAACGTTAGCGGGAATGAAGCCGAGTTGATCCGTTCTGAGGCCGATGACGCAGATGAGCACGCTATTGATTCCAGCCAACGCCCAGCCTTTCCAGCACCGACGCCCCACCAAAATTGTGGAGGCGACGGTTAAAACACAAGATAGATAATCGAGCCGCAACACAGATGAAGACCTCTATGAACATTGTGAGTGAAGGATGCGGCGCTTGACAGTGCATGTGGCCTTTCGTTACATGACTGAGGTCACTAAGCTAGTCCTAATAATCAGCATTCCCGGGAGAGAGTAGAAACGATGTCGACCCAATGCACGCACCTCGATCAGATCAAAATCAAGACGACAACCGTACATGTATGTGAGGAATGCGTTAAGACCGGCGATTCCTGGGTCCATCTGCGCCTATGTCTGACTTGTGGACATGTGGGCTGTTGTGATTCATCCAAGAACAAACACGCCACCAAACATTTCCACAAGACGAAGCATCCACTGATTCGTTCCATCGAACCCGGGGAAAGCTGGGTCTGGTGTTACGTGGACGAGATTGAGGCTGGGGAGATCTAGGCCTAAAATCGAGGCGTGAAAATCAGGAGGAAGCCGGGTTTCGAACGCGCGCTCGAAGGCGCAACCGATTACTAGTTTCTGTATCTAATAAACTATTCAGTTCCCGATTTTCTGGTTCGACTGCTTCTTCATCCCTAAGTCCGAAAGCGAAAGCGATCTGTGCCGAAGCCAATTTTGCTGACCGTTGACGATGATCCCGATGTTCTGCGGGCGATCGAGCGCGATTTGCGTTCGCAGTATGGGGCAGAATATCGCGTGGTCAGCAGCGATTCGCCGGAAGCGGGACTCGATCTGCTGAAGGCGCTGAAGGTGCGTAATGACGGCGTCGCGCTGCTGCTGGTAGATCAGCGCATGCCGCGCATGGACGGCGTCACATTTCTGCAGGAAGCGCGGCATATTTTTCCCGACGCGAAGCGGGCGCTGCTCACCGCTTACGCCGACACGAATGCCGCGATCAGCGCCATTAATCAGGCCAGCCTCGATTATTTTTTCATGAAGCCGTGGGATCCTCCCTCGGAGCACTTGTATCCGCAAGTGGACGATTTGCTCGACGATTGGCAGGCCTCTTACCGTCCCGCTTTTCAGGGGATTCGTGTCTTGGGCACTCGCTGGTCTCCTCGCTGTTACGAACTGCGAGATTTTCTGGCGCGGAGCCATGTGCCTTATCAGTGGATCGACGTCGAGGGCGCGGCCAACGATCCGGAAACCAAGCGGCTGCTCGATGCCTTGGGCCCGGATGCGAGCAATCTTCCAGTTGTTCTGTTTTCCGATGGGACGAAAATGCTCAACAGCGTGCCCTCGGAAGTGGCGCAGAAAGTGGGATTGCGCACCCACGCCGAAACTACTTTTTATGACCTCGCCATTGTGGGCGGAGGGCCGGCGGGCTTGGCGGCGGCGGTTTACGGTGCTTCTGAAGGACTGCACACGGTGATGGTAGAGCGGGAAGCTCCGGGCGGCCAGGCGGGCATGAGTTCGCGGATCGAGAATTATCTTGGGTTTCCCGCCGGGCTTAGTGGAGGTGATCTCACCCGTCGGGCCGTGGTGCAGGCGAAGCGCTTCGGAGTCGAAATATTAGCGCCGCAGGAAGCGTTGGGTGTGCGAACGGAGGGTCCGTATCGGATCATCAAACTGGCCGACGGCAACGAAATCTCCTGCCACGCTTTGATGATTGCGACCGGCGTCCAATGGCGCAAGCTGGAGGCTCCGGGCATTGACCACTTGCAAGGAGCGGGGGTTTACTACGGCGGCGGCGCGACCGAGGCGTTGTCCTGCAAGGGCGAGAAAGTTTACGTGGTGGGCGGCGCGAATTCCGCGGGCCAGGCCGCGATGAACTTTGCCAAGTATGCGGAGCGGGTCGTGATGCTGGTGCGCGGCGACTCGCTGGCCAGCACCATGTCGCAATATCTGATTGATCAGATCAAAGAGACGCCGAACATTCAGATCTGGGCCCATGCCAGTGTGGCCGAGGTTCATGGCGATACGCACCTCGAAGAAATATCAGTGCTTTGCACGGACACAAGTAAGGTAGAGCGAGTGCCGGCGAGTTCCATGTTTATTTTTATCGGCGCTTTGCCGCGAACGGACTGGTTGGGAGAAGTGATCGAACGTGACGAACGCGGATTCATTCTGACCGGCGCCGATCTGGTGAAAGCTGGAGAGCATCCCAAGGGCTGGACGCTCGATCGCGATCCCTTTCTTCTGGAAACGAATGTGCCCGGCATTTTTGCGGTAGGCGACGTGCGTCACGGATCGGTGAAGCGGGTCGCGTCGGGAGTTGGCGAAGGATCGGTTGCGGTGCAGTTCATCCATCAATATTTGAGCAAGGTATAAATGATCGCAGCAGAGGATCTCCGAAAACGCGTTTCTGAATTCGAAGGCTTGCCTGACGACCAGATCGAGTGGTTTCTCAGCCAATCGACGGAGCTTCGCCTGAAGGCCGGAGATGTCTACGCACGGCAGGGCGACGCTGCCGACGCAATGTTCGTAGTTCTTGAAGGGCGCATGCAGGGGCGTGGCGAAGTTGGGGGCGACACCAGGGTTTTTGACCTGGAGCCGGGTGACATTACGGGAGTGCTGCCGTTTTCGAGGATGAAGCAGTTTACTTTCAGCGGACGAGCCGACGCCGACAGCTACGCCCTGCGATTTCCTGCCTCGAAGTTTCCAGAACTTATACAGAAAATGCCGGTGCTGACCCAGCGTCTGGTCGGTCTGATGTCGGACCGGATCCGCGAAGTTACGCGGATGGAGCAGCAACTCGACCGGTTGGCTTCGTTGGGAAAGCTTTCGGCGGGTCTGGCGCATGAACTCAACAATCCTGCTTCGGCGGCGAAACGCGCCGCCAGCCAGTTGCGCGAAACTTTGAAGCGCATTCGCGACGCGAGTCTCGAGCTGGGAAGGCGCGAACTGACGGCGGCACAGCGTTCGGAAATTGAGAAGTTGGAGGCCTCACTGACCAAAGTGGATGGGCCTCCGCCGGACGCCCTGACCGCTAGCGATCTTGAGGATCGGCTTGATTCCCTGCTCCGTAGTCACGGACAGAACGATCTGTGGCAACTTGCGGCCGATCTGGCGCACAAGAACTTCAAGCCGGAAGCGTTGGAACAACTGTTCGCCGCGTTCGACGCGGGGACTGCGCGAGCGGCCTTGGTGAGGATTTCGGCTTCGGTGGAGATCGCCGATCTGTTGAACCAGATTGAGAGCAGCACGGCACGCATCAGCGATCTGGTTTGCGCGATCAAGGAATACACGTTCATGGATCAGGCGCCGGTGCAGAACGTGGATATCGTCAAGACTCTGGAGACCACGCTTACCATCATGAATCACAAACTCAAGCGCGGGGTCGAGGTGAAGCGCGATTATGAAAAGACTCCGCTTCTGGTGAACTCCTTCGGCAGCGAACTCAACCAGGTCTGGACCAACCTTATCGACAATGCCATCGACGCGATGGGCGGGAAAGGCGAGCTGCGAGTGCTCGCGCATCGTGACGGGGAGTGCGCGGTGGTGGAGATTGGCGACAACGGTCCGGGGATTCGGCCGGAGATCGAGGCGCACATTTTTGAACCATTCTTCACTACCAAAGGCGTGGGCGAGGGAACGGGGCTCGGTCTCGATACGGTGCAACGCATCGTGAAGAAGCACCGGGGAAATATTCAGCTGCGCTCGAAACCTGGAGATACGGTTTTCCAAGTGTGGCTGCCGCTTGGAGAGAGCGCGGGCTAGGCAGCATGGATGTACACCTGATTGATGGGACTTACGAATTGTTCCGCCACTTTTTTGCCGTGCCCGCGGCGAAAGACGTCGATGGTCAGGAAATCGGCGCGGTGCGCGGCGTGCTGGCATCCGTTTTATCCATGATCGAGCGGGGCGCCACCCACATTGGAGTCGCGACCGATCACGTGGTGGAGTCGTTTCGCAACGACCTCTATCCCGGCTACAAGACCAGCGAGGGCGTCGCGCCGGAACTGCTTTCGCAGTTTCCAATTCTTGAAGAAGCGCTGGAGGCGATGGGCGTGGTGGTATGGCCCATGGTCGAATTCGAGGCGGATGATGCGCTCGCCTCAGCCGCTGCAAAAGCCGCGCTGGACGACCAAGTCAAGCAAGTATTCATTTGCACTCCGGACAAAGACCTCAGCCAGTGTGTGGTTGGCACACGAGTCGTGCAGCTCGACCGGCGGCATGACACTGTACGGGATGAAGCCGGCGTTGTTGCCAAGTTTGGTGTGAGCCCGCAATCGATCTCGGATTATCTGGCGGTGGTCGGCGACAGTGCCGATGGATTTCCCGGCGTGGCAGGATGGGGGCAGAAGGCGGCGGCTTCTGTCTTATCGCAATATTCTCATCTGGAAAACATTCCGAAGGATTGGAAAGAATGGCAGCCGTCGATCCGCAAAGCGCGCGCGCTGTCGGAGTCGCTGTTCAGTTCGTGGAATGACGCGGTGCTGTTTCGCACGCTCGCAACTCTGCGGCTCGATGTGCCCGTTTTCACTACGGTCGAGGACTTGCTCTGGCATGGACCGCGGCCGAGTTTTGAAGATTATTGCCGGCGAATGAAGTCCCCCGAATTATTGCGTCGCGCGCGTGCAGCAGGATCGGGCATGCCGGTATAAGTTGGAATCATGCTTTTTCCTCACCGGTTTTCGGTGTTGGCGCCGCTGCCGTCGATTCCTCTTTCCCCTGCATCGCGGCCTTGAAGCCGCGAATCCCTTCTCCCATGCCTTTTCCTAACTCAGGCAGCTTTTTGGGACCAAAGATCAGCAAAGCGATTCCAGCGATGAGGAGTATATGCATCGGTTGAAACAAGCCTTCAAACATCGGTATTCCTCCAAAGAATGAATTCGGTCGGGACGATCCGAAAGAACGGGCGCTGTACCGCAAGCTATGCCCGGCGGGTACTCCGGGAGATCACGATGGACAACGCCCGTCTTTTGCGGCAACACAAACAAGCCGGTGCTGACAGCCCTTCTGACAGCGTTCAGACGCCGCGTTGAGCGGCATCGGCGGCGACAGCCATCGCCTGGATCGTGGTAAAGAACTTCTGGCTTTGGCCGATGAAGAGTCCACTGGCAGTGAGGCCTTGCACTGCAGCCATGGCGCCGCCAAACTTATCGGTCAGCGGACGAATGATCGATACGCGCGGCAGGTTGGGCTTGAATTCGACAGGGACGGGGAAGATCAAGCTGGGCTGTACCAGCGGATTGAGTGGGTTGAAAAAGTTTGTGAAGGTCAGCCCGGAGATTGGATCCTTGAATGGCGCGACCGGAGCCTGCACTCCGTTGCCGGCGAAATCAACCCATTCCAAAAAGTGAGCGATCTCGTCTCCGCCGATGCCCAGAGTGATCTCGAGCACCTCCGGATCTGTCACTTTTTGGCTCATGGCTGCGTAAAGACTCGATCCGCCTTGCTCAATCTGTCCGAAGTGGAAGGCAGCCACATTCGCGATCGCCTGAATATGATCGTTGCCGGGAAAGTTGGGGTTGGGCTTTCCGTTGTAATCGGCATCGCTTCTGGGAATGGCAGTCACTCCGTTCAGAGTGATCGCCTGCGGAAAAGTTGCGCCGAGGTCGGGATTGGTCGCGCTACGGTAGCGAACGAACCAACTGGTGTCGACGTTGAGATTCATCAGATTGGTGAGACGCGAGGCGCCCGATGACCCTTGGGCGGTGCTTCCGGGCAAGGTCTGGAACTCGTCGAAGTTGACCGGCTCGGCTCCTCTTGACTCGAGATATGCATTGAGGAACGTTGCGTGGCTGATTTCGTCGAGTGTGTTGCTGGCGATGTATTGCGGTCCGTCGCCATCGAGATTCGACAAGGCTACCTGGTAAGGGTTCAACGGTTGGTTCGGGTCTACTTCGATGGGTGGATTATTGCCGATGCCCCCGAGTTCGGCATACTGAGTCCAAAGGTCCGATTCGATCAATTCGGCTGCTGCCAGGAATTGCAGGATCGCGATGTCTCCGTTGGAAAGTTGCGAATTTCTGGTTGTCTGGGCGGACGCGGGTAACCCGCGGCCCAGGATGCCAGCTCCTACGGTCGCCACAGCTCCGGCGACCACGCTTCTCTTGAGAAATGTACGCCGGTTGGCGCCGCGTTCCAGAACTTCCGTGAGTTGTTTCATAGTGTCCTCTCTTTGACCGTTTCCGCTGCTCGCATCGGAACTCGGTGTAATGGAGAGTAGACGGCGACCAGGTGAGCGAATGTCACATGACAGTCAAACGTTTGTATCTTTTCGGTGGAGTTGACTCTTCCAGGTCTCGCAGAATGGTGACTGCTTGGCGATATCGAAGCAGGCGAGGATCGATCTTAGTGCGTCAGAATATAAAAGGATTTCCCTTCAGTGCTGCGCGGCGGGATCACCCGTAGGCGGTGGGGCGTGATCCACCGATGAGGGAGGCCCCAACAACTCTGTAAGTACAGGTTTCAGCGCGTCAGCCCAGACTTGATACGCCTTCGCGGTGGGATGGAGTTTGTCTTTTGCGTTCATCATTCCATCGCGCAGGATTCCATCGCTGCCGGCGAGTTCGTCGTTAATATTCAGATATCGAATCTTCCGGCCGTCAGCCAGCTTCGACAGATTGCGGTTGATCTTGTCGATGACAGAATTGAACGCCATATTGTCGTTCCTCGGAAAGACTCCCATTATTACGACGGTTGCGGCAGGCGCCTTCTCTTGAATCAGATGCAGAATCGCCTGCAGTCCTCGCGTCACATCGGAGGCTCGTTCATCGACGCTACCGGGAGCCGTCAGATCGCCGACGTTGTTTGTGCCTGCTAGCAGGACGACGACTTTAGGGCTGACTCCGTCCAACTCGCCGTTCTCTAAACGCCAGAGGATGTTCTGCGTTCGATCGGCGCCCCATCCGAAGTCAGCCGCATTCCAGCCGAAGAAATTCTGCTTCCAATTGGCGAGCAGATCCGGATAGTCAGTGGCGCCCCACCTTCGCGTAATTGAGTCGCCTTCGAAGTAAACGTCGATTCCACCTTGTTTCGCTTTCGCAAGCAGCTGCGAGTGAGCCACCAGAGAGTTAGCGTCCGTCCGAAAAACGGGCTGATCGGCGGGAAGTTCCCACGGCGTGGGATGATAGTTGAAAAAATTGTCCGCCCACGAAATGAAATACTTCCAGTTGGGGGCATCGGTGTGGCCCTGGTCATGCTGCCGCCATGCGAGTTGACCATCGAGCAGGCCCGTATTTACTGGCGGCATGTTGGCGTTGTGATAATCCTCGTTCACTCCCAGTCCCTTCGCACCCAATAGCTCGAAGACCTTTTTTGCAGACACTGTCGCCATAAAGCTGCCCTGGTGGTCCAGCCACTTTGCATCTCCCTTGTCGGGAATCCCATAGCTGATGAACGTCAGCCGCGGTGCGCACAGAGCAATCAGTTCGTTCGCGTCTACCGGCAAGTCTTTGGCATTCTTGCTTCCGAACGAAGCTTCGGAAGCGCCGTACTTCAAGAAATTACCTGCCATCCAGTGATACTCGCCGGGACCGGTAAGATTCTCCACTTCCTCTCCGAAATTTCGCCGGTGCGGTTTCGCCCCACCCTCGCCAGAAGAGCCGACGAGCGCGGCCGCAAAGCGAGTATCGAATGCCATGGTCACCAGCGCAGCTTTGCCGTAGCGTGAGACGCCTTCGATGCCGACGCGCTTCGCATCAACTGTCTTATCCGTCTCCAGATAATCGAGAGCGCGCGAGGCGCCCCACGCCCAGGCACGCAACGCACCCCAATCGTCCGGCTTTCGCGGCTGACCATGATTTGTGAGTCCGATAATTCCTTTGGTGAGGCCTGCGCCGTTATCCGCTTGGATGGTGCTGGTGTCGAGCAGCGCGTAGCCCCAGCCGTTGGCAATGAGCTGTTCCGTCGAGGGCGGATCGCTCCCAATCATCTTCTTGAATTCCGGGTGACTCGCGATGAACTGCCGGATGAACGCGCTGCTGAACATGATCACTACGGGCACGGGATATTTCGCGTTCCCCGGCGTAACCAGCGTCATCTCAATGTCTACGTTGATCGAGGGGTAGGCGGAATTGTCCACGTGTCCAATCAACTGTTTCTCAACGACAGGGAAAGCTCCGGCCTTCGAATCGTTCGTGCTCTTCGCGGTCCAGATCACTTTGGGCACATTCGGCGGAATGCGTCCGAGGACCTCGCGCTCGAAGTCCTCGACAATCTCTGGACGCCGCTGCTTCCACCACTGTTCCGCGGTTGCGACCTTTTGTCCATTTTTTAATGTGAGCGGATCGGGAAGATCGCCGAATGGATTGGCTTTCGCCTCGTCGAAGTTGGCGTGATTGGGGTCCTGTTCATTTCCGCTCGGCCCGGGACGGAGGGCTTTGATCCCGAGCTGATCCATCATGTTTTGATGGTCCTGTTCCGCGGTCCAAGTGCTGGGCGATGATTGCTGGCCCGTAGAGATCTGACAAAGGACGACAAACACAATTCCGAACGAGATAACCGCGGATAACGCGTGCTTCGAGCGCGGGCAACGGATCATGTTTGACTCTCGAACAAATAGTTTATCGGATGCTCGCGAGCACGGCTGTCTCACGAGCGAACGCAATGAATTCTCTCACCACTCGGAGTTAAAGCGAATTGACGCATGATTTGTGGCGCTCGGCGGACGGGGATGCCACTATTCGTGCCGTAAAGCTTCGATGGGATTCAGACGCGAGGCACGAAAAGCCGGGATCATGCCGCTGACAAGGCCCACCGCAGCGAGGATGAGAGTGGAAGCGATCAAAGTTCCCGGAGCAATCATTAACCGGATGTCGCCGGCTTCTCCGTTCTTCGCGAAAGCGCTGTACAAGGTAAGCCTTCCCACGGAGAGCGCGACCACGTATGCCAGAATCACTCCAAAGACGCCGCCGACGAAGGTAATACTTAGTGCTTCGGCAAGAAACTGCATCAGGATGTAACGTCTGGGTGCGCCCAGGGCTTTCTGCACCCCAATCTCCCGCGTCCGCTGCGTGACTGAAACCAGCATGATATTCATCAGCCCGACTCCACCAATGCCGAGAGTCAGAGTGCCGATGAAACCCATCAGGATCTTTAGTCCAAGCGTAATGATTTCGAACTGATGAAGCTGCGTCATCAGGTTGAACACGCGCACAGCCTCAC
>Ga0302222_10001909_pt1 | contig 10121 bp, 10 predicted proteins | sample II_Palsa_E2_2_FD_194570 | JGI IMG/M metagenome (GOLD analysis project Ga0302222, IMG submission 194570) | Peat permafrost microbial communities from Stordalen Mire near Abisko, Sweden - II_Palsa_E2_2 | ecosystem: Environmental > Terrestrial > Soil > Palsa > Peat permafrost | place: Sweden... | reverse complement strand
GACGTGATTCGCGCGCATGCGCTCGGCAAGTTCGAAGACCTGCTCGTGGCCACAGCGAAGAGTCCCGCGATGTTGTATTACCTAGATAACTGGCTGAGCGTGGGTCCGTTCTCGGCGAAGGCTTTGGGAATTCCGGAGCATCCCAGTCCCTACGTGCGCTATCAAATTGTTAAGCCAAAGGCTGGTAAGAGTACGCCTGGCCTCAATGAAAATTACGGCCGCGAGTTGCTGGAGCTACACACACTTAGCGTGAACGGCGGCTATTCGCAGCGCGATGTGACCGAGGTCGCCAAAGTTTTTTCAGGATGGACCATCGACGACCCGGCGCACGGCGGCAGCTTCAAATTCGATCTACGCATGCATGAACCCGGCCCGAAGTATGTTTTGGGACACAAGATCAAGCCCAAGGGCGAAGACGAGGGTCTGGAAGTGCTGCACCGGCTGGCAACGAGTCCGCTGACAGCGCATTTTATTTCGCTGAAGCTGGCAGAGCGATTTGTTTCGGACGATCCCCCGCCGGCTCTGGTGGATCGCATGGCGAAAACTTTTTTGAAGAAGAAAGGCGACATCCGCGAAGTGCTCGACACATTGTTCCACTCGCCTGAATTTTGGGATGACGCAACCTACCGCGCGAAAGTAAAAACGCCTCTTGAATTTGTGGCCTCCGCGGTGCGAGCCACTGGCGCGGAGATTGACGATGCTGTGCCGCTCACACGGCAACTCAACAACATGGGCATGCCGCTTTACGGCGCGCAGCCTCCGACCGGCTATTCCATGAAGGCGGACACCTGGGTGAGCACCTCGGCCCTGCTCAACCGCATGAATTTTGCTCTAGCATTGACTAGCGGCAAGATCAAAGGCGTGAAAACGGATGCGGCGCAACTCACGGGAAGCAGCGCCGATCCGCCGGATGCGAACTTGACGCTAGCAACGCTCGAGACCAGCCTGATCGCAGGAGGAGTATCCCAGCAGACGCACAATTCGATCACGGTGCAGATCGAGGCGGCAAAGATCGAAGCGGCAAAGAACGCCGCAGCAAAGAAGAATAACGGGCAACCGAAACAAGATAATAAGAGCAAGCCCGGCGATTCCCAGCGTTCTCCAGATGCAAACACAATGTCCGGACTGCTGTTGGGTTCGCCGGAGTTTCAGAGAAGATAAAGCCTTTAGCCATTAGCTTTTAGCTCTTAGCTTGAACCCCAAAGGGTTTCCGTTGGGTTCAGGCTTGAGCTAAGAGCTAAAGGCTAAGAGCTAGGAGCTGTTCTTATGTCCATTACACGTCGCGTTTTTCTTCGCAACAGCGCGCTTGCCGTTGTCGGTACGGCGGCGGTACCAAGCTTTCTCGCTCGCGCCGCCATGGGCGCGGCTGAGCCGGGCGTGCGCCCGAAACGGCTGGTCGTGATCTTTCAGCGCGGCGCGGCCGACGGATTGAACATCGTGGTGCCTCACGGCGAGCAGCAGTATTACGCCATGCGGCCCACAATTAATATTCCGCGCAAGGCCGTGCTTGATCTCGATGGATTCTTTGGCCTGCATCCTTCACTCGCGCCGTTTCAACCGCTGTGGCAGCAGCGTCATCTGGCGATTGTGCATGCTGCCGGGTCGCCTGACGCCACGCGCTCGCATTTCGACGCGCAAGATTTTATGGAGGCAGGCACGCCGGGCGTGAAGTCCACTGAAGACGGATGGCTCAACCGGTCTCTTCACAACCTGCCGCTTCAGCAGCAGAAATCGGCTTTCCAGGCCATTGCCATGGGCCCATCGATTCCGCGAATCTTGAGTGGGATCGAGCCGTCGATCGCGATGAACAACATCAACGATTTTTCAGTCGGCGGCAAGGGCGCAAAGCCTTCGCCGGCCGCGAGCGCGTTCGAGGCCATGTACAACAACTCCGTCGACGCCGTGTTGCACGGCACGGGCGAAGAAACATTCGACGCAGTGAAGATGTTGAAGGCTGCCGATCCATCGAAGTACAAGCCTGCCGCGGGCGCCGATTATCCCAAGGGACGATTCGGCGACAGCCTGCGCCAGCTTGCGCAACTCATCAAGGCAAATCTCGGCGTGCAAGTTGCATTTGCCGACATCGGCGGATGGGACCATCACGTCAACGAAGGCGCGACCGAAGGTCAGATCGCCAATGTGTTGCGAGAGTTCTCGCTATCGATCTCCGCTTTCTGGACCGACCTTGGCGATCTCGGCGAAGACACGGTGGTAGTGACGATGTCCGAATTCGGCCGCACCGCGCGCGAGAACGGCAACCGCGGCACCGATCACGGCCACGCCAACGTGATGTTCGTTCTAGGCGGCCCGGTGAAAGGCGGACGCGTCTACGGGCGCTGGCCGGGGCTTGATCAGTCGCAGCTCTATGAAGGACGCGATCTGGCGTTGACTACGGATTTCCGGCAGGTGCTCGGCGAGGCCGTGGCGCGTCACATGGGCAACAAGAATTTGAGTGAAGTGTTTCCGGGATATGAGAATCAGCCGGGAAAATTCCTGCGGTTGTTGGGATAGTAATACCGACACCTGCGACACAAGACCACTCTCGGCTGTCTGGTCGAGCGAGGCTCGACAGTTCGTTCCCTCACGGAATCAACCGGGCTTCAAAGTCTACGATTGGCCTCGGACTCCAGCCCTTCCTGCCGAATCCTGTAGCCCGCTATCTTGTCGTCGATGAACCACCTTGTGCTGTCCTGCGGATCGTAGTGGATCTCCAGTTTCTGCAAGGTCATTCGCCGGATTATCTCTTCACCGGAGTCGTCGAAAAAATCCATAAGTGCAACCCTGCCGCTAAAATATTCCCCGCCGACCTGGTACGAGAAATAAAGTACAGGAGCCTTGAGTGGGTCCCGGCGGTTGCCGGTGTAGGGCACGGCCTGGAACGTACCCCCTTCAATCGTAGCCTCAGTCGTTGGCCACTGCTCGGCTATCCGTACCCGTCTGAGCGCCCACCAAACGGCTCCCGCGATAGCAAGCACGATTCCTGCGCCCGCGAAGATTTGAAAAACGATGATCGCTTTCTGACTAATTGGCTTAGACCTCCACGAGCACATCGCCATTTTCAATCTTCAGCGGATACACCGCGACCTTCGCGCTGGGATTCTGTACGGCTTCGCCGGTCTTTGGATCCCATGCCCAACCATGCCATGGGCAGACTACTTTGCCGCCTTCGATCATTCCCTGCCCCAACGGTCCGCCGCGATGCGGGCAGATGTTGTCCATGGCGCTGTATACGCCGTTAACGTTCGCTACGCAGATTGTTTTCGCGCCGCAGGGAAATTCTTTGGCTTCGTCCATGGGAGGAAGTTCGGATTCCGTCGTCAGCTTGGTGAAGTTTGGCATAGTGAAACTCGATTGTACCGAAAAAGACCCGGCCAAAAACGGCGAATCCAATGTTTGCAATAGCTTGCAGATATTATCAACAGGTTACGGACTTTTTCAATCACTTACAGAGATTTTCGCATTAGAGGCGATTTAAGCCCCGACTGAGCGCCGGGTGGCCTTCCACTCCTCCCGAGCCCTCGGATGCGATCTGGGGCCGATTCTGCGCGTTCTGGAGGCATTCTGCGAAGGCTCCGCGCCGGCAATTTGCATAAGAGCGTCAGATCGCGCTCACCTATTCTCAACAACTTACAGAGGCCGCGCTGAAAAGAAAGGACTTCGGGAGCGATCTCCGCTCCGCCTAGGAGCAGCTAGCCGATAGCTTGGAGATAACCATCTACGACGGCGAAGAAGTTGTTGGCTGACAGCTGAGAGCTGACAGCTATTTGGGCTGCAGCGTCTGCGCGATCATCACCTGTCGCTTGAAGTTCTCCATCATATTCGGATCGAGCCGAACTTCCGTGGGCTTCTTCGCGAGCGTCATGGTGTCGATTTTGTCTTGCAGCTTGAGCAGCGCGTAGAAAAGATTTTCGGGACGCGGCGGACAACCGGTGACGTAAACGTCCGTGGGGACGATTTTGTCGACGCCCTGCAACACTGCGTAAGTATTGAACGGCCCACCCACCGACGAACACGCGCCCATCGAGATCACCCACTTCGGGTCGGGCATCTGGTCGTAGATGCGCTTCACCACCGGAGCCATCTTCAAAGTTACAGTGCCGGCGACGATCATCAAATCGCTCTGCCGCGGGCTGGGACGAAATACTTCTGAGCCAAAGCGCGCGATATCGAAGCGCGCAGTCGACGACGCGATCATCTCGATCGCACAGCACGCCAGGCCGAACGTCATCGGCCACACGGCAGACTTCCGCGCCCAGTTGAAGACGTAGTCCACCGTGCTGATCATGAAATTCTTTTCGAATTTATTTTGCAGCCAGCCCATGAGGTTTCCTCGGTCCGCACCATTATAGGACAGATGCGTCGGAAAGGCAGTTGGGGTTTGGCCACCGGCCGCCATAAATCTTTAACACGGAGGGCACAGGGTTACACGGGGTAGAACTTGCGGGGCCAGCTTGTGGCACCAGAGCCGCAATGTTTGCGAAGGCGCAAGGGTCAAGCTCACAAGGATCAGGCGCGCTTGCCCCTCGACTCCCGCTCAGCTACAAATAGATCACCCATGGATTCACGATCCGCCGTGGCCGCCGGCCGCGAACGCGCACTTCCTGTGCTCGCCAGTACGTGGCTTCACATCCGCACATCGCAGTTTTGGATGGTGGCCATTGCGCTGTTTCTGCGCGTGGGCTGGATCATCGTCGGCCACACCTATAAATTCAAAGCCACGGACAACAACTTCGCCTTCGGCTGGGAGATGGGAAGGATCGGCGCGGCCATCGCCTCCGGGCACGGCTTCAGCAACGCATTTGGCGCGCCGACGGGGCCCACCGCGTGGGAACCTCCCCTTTATCCATATTTAACTGCGGGCGTGTTTCACCTCTTCGGAATCTATTCGCGAGGGTCGGCGTTTGTATTGCTCTCGATCAACAGTGTTTTTTCGGCGCTGACGTGCATTCCGATTTTTCTGATTGCGCGAAGAATATTTTCCGAGAGGGTTGCCGTCGGCTCGGCCTGGACATGGGCTCTTCTGCCCTACGCGATGACTTGGTGCACGCGCTGGGTCTGGGAAACGAGCCTGTCGGCTTTGCTGCTGGCGGTGATTTTTTGGCTGGCGCTCACCATGGAAGACCGCGACGGGCTGAAGCCTTGGCTGGAGTTCGGCCTACTCTGGGGCATCGCCGCGCTGACCAGCACCGTGCTGATTTCGTTTTTGCCGGCATCAGGATTGTGGGCCTGGTATCACTGTGCGAAGCGCCGCAAGCCGGCTTTGTCGTTGGCCGGCGTTGCGCTGGCGTCTGTCGTTTTCCTCGCCTGCATCGCGCCGTGGCTTGTGCGGAACTATCAAACTTTCGGCAAGTTTATTTTCATGCGCGATAATTTTGGCGCGGAGCTGCGCCTCGGCAACGGCAATGGCGCCGACGGAACGTGGATGCAGTATTTGCATCCCACGCAGGATCTCTATGCCATGCGCCAATATGTTTCGATGGGCGAACTGGCATACGTGGCGATGTGCCAGCGGCAGGCTGTGACTTATATCAAAGCGGATTACCCGCGTTTTGCCGTGCTGTGCGTGAAACGCTTTGTCTACTTCTGGGCGGGGCCGCCTCGGCTGGCACAAATCTGGTGGCTGTCGCAAACGAAGAATTCGCTGTTCCTCGCGTCTTCCGTACTTGCTTTCTGGGGGCTAGGCCGCGCTTTACGCAGGCGCAAACCTGGCGCCTGGCTTCTGTTCTGGCTGATCTTGCTTTATCCTGCGATTTACTATGTGGTCTATCCCGGACAGCGCTACCGGCATCCGATTGAGCCGGAGATGACGATCCTCGGAATCTATTTGCTTACCGAAGCCGGCAAGAAGAACGAGCCAGACAACGCATCCGCGAAGGCTGATTGAGAAGGCTTCGCTACTCAGTGGGACGCGATCTCAACCGTATCGACCGCGGTCTTCAGCTGAAACCGGGTAGAACGAAGACACGAGGAGTAGCCTGCGGGTTTCGTCGCGTCCGACTCGGGACTTAAGCGCGCCACGCGATAAGTTCGCAGCGTGTAACATATCGCGTCATTCTGCTCGAGCGTGAGGATGTGCTGCGAGCTTGATTCCGGGGCGCGCGTCTCAGGCGAGTCCTTCTTGCTCTCGGACGCAGCCGATGAAGAACCATGGGTCTTGTCTGACGGGGACTGCGCCGCAACGGTCGCAACGCAGAGCAAAATCAACAGCGAGAGAACCAGCAGCCGTCGAACGCTCATAGAACCCTCCACTTCAGCGAATTATAGCCCCGGTATGCGGACTGAGCATAGGGCGAGCAGACGCTAAATCGAGGGAACATCGCGGAGGCATCCGTCGTATATAGAAGCGTGGGAAGAAAAGCTGCTGGCGATTAAGGCCTCACGAATTTCGAATCGCTGCGTCTAACCCGTTGAAACGGAGGAAGCCTATGAATCGCAAACGTCAATTCTCCGCATGGTCCGGAGCCGTTTTAGGAACCATCTGCGCACTGTTCGCGCTCGCCCTCGGAGCCCACGCCTCCGATCACCGCGCATTCACTGAAGAGTTCCACCAGACTTACGCGCTCACGCCCGATGGCCGCGTCGAACTCGACAACATTAATGGCGACGTCCACATCTCCACTTGGGATCAGAACGTATTCAAGGTGGATGCCGTGAAGTATGCCGATTCGAAGGAACGGCTCGATGAGGCGCGCATTGAAGTGGACGCGTCGAAAGAAAATGTTTCGATTCGCACCAAGTATCGCGACCACGATAATACTTTCAACTGGGGTTCGCACAATAATCCACCGAGCGTGGAATATACGCTGACCGTGCCGCGCAGCGCGCGCCTCGACGAAATTAAGCTGATCAATGGCAAGCTCGATATCACCGGCGCAGCGGGAGAAGTGCACGCCTCGTGCATCAACGGCAGACTGGAAGCGCACAATCTCTCAGGCCGCGCCGAACTTTCCACCATCAACGGCCATCTGGACGCCAGGTTTGACCAGCTTTCCGGATCATCTGTCGAACTGAACTCGGTCAATGGTTCGGTGGAGTTGACGATTCCTTCGGACTCGAAAGCGCAAATCGAAGCCAGCACGGTTTCCGGCGGAATCGATAACGATTTCGGACTGCATGTGAATCATCACAACTTCGTTGGCCACGACCTGCACGGCGAACTCGGCAGCGGCGGGCCTCATATTAAGCTGGAGAACGTAAACGGCCACATCTCGATTCACCACGCGCCGGACGGCCGCGCGCTGAGCCCGGCCAAGGATCTCAATCATGGAGATGATGACGACAAGATTTAGCTGAGACTCTGCCGCGCGGAGACGAGGGCTTACCTCAGCGGCTAAAGCCGAGGCCTCTTTTCACGACATACGGCACGACTGAAGTCGTGCCCTTCCCGATCTGTACAAGCCCCCGGAGACTTCCGCGGCAGTCGATGACCGTGCGACTCAATGACCGTGCGACTCGATGACCGTGTGACTCATTGACCCTGCCACTCATTGACCCTGCCACTCAATAAATCGTATAACCTGGCGCGGGCGTTCGCAGATCGGGCTTCGTAGCCATCAGCAACAACGCGCCCTCGCGCTTAAACGCCCGCAGATCGTCCAGGCTGCGAAACGATTTCGTCTTGTAGTCATCCGGCGTGGGCGTGTCATCGGGAATGCGGCACGCCTCAACATTTTCGAAGGCATGTTTCTTCAACAACTCGACGTACTCCGCCTCTGATCGTACATGCACCGGAACTTTCAGCTTGTCGACCCACTGCAGCGAATACTGATTGTCTTTGTATAGATTGATGAGGATGAATAATCTCCCCCGCGGCGCCATCACGCGAAAAAGTTCCATGAGCGCGCGATCCTGATCGGCATAGTAGTAAAACGACTCCACCGACAAAACTTTGTCGAAGAAGTTTTCTTCCCACGGAATCTGTTGCGCCGATCCCCAGACATAAAGCACGTTGTCGAAATCTTTAGACGCGGCGCGAGCCTCGCGAATCATCTCGTCGGACACATCGAGTCCGACCACCTGGCCAAATCCGTCCGGCCCTTCGCCCACGAGCCGCGCCAGCAGCCGCGTCGCCCATCCCGAGCCGCAGCCAAGGTCGAGCACGCGCTCGCCCGGACGCAGATTCATCCGGCGAATCGTCTTCGCCGTAATGTCGAGATGATGATTCTCCATCTTCGCGCCTTCGCCGGCCGAGGCCCAGCGGTTGAATTCCTGCTGCAGCTTTTCGTCGGGAGTTAGTGATTTTTCTGGCATGGTTAAGATTTTATCGCGTCGGCGAATGCCGTGGTGGCGGATAGCCTATTCGCGTGCTCGACCTGTCAGAAACTGTCAGCGCACAGCCCAGATATTTCACTTCATCGGCTTGCTGATCCAATGGTCGGTAAAAGTCGAGTGCTGGATGGACGACTCGACTTTCGGCATGTGGCAGGTTGTGCAGTTCTTCGTGCTTACTGGGCAGGCCGCGCCTGGGTGATCAGAATTTGGATGATCGGAATCTCGGTGATCGGCGGTTGCTTTCGCGCTGGCCTGAGTGATGTGGCATTGCAGACAGCGTGAATCGTAGGCTGCAGCGTCGTGCTCCAGAGGCTGATGCGGATCGTGGCAGGCGATACAGGTGAGTCGAGCGTCGGGCTTGCTGCTCCAGCACTTGCTGTTTTCGAGGCGGTAAGGCGCGAAGCGAAGGTTCAACGAGCTCAGTCCAATGTTCGTCACAACATCTTCCCAGGTGCGGTGGCACGCGCCGCAGAAATCCACCGAATCGACTGGATTCAATCGACTGGGATTCATGATCAGCTGCGCGCCCTCTTCGTGCTGCCCCAAATTCATGGCGGCTACGTGGCTCGATCCCGGCCCGTGGCAGGCTTCGCACGTCACGCCCGGCACTGCGTCTTTTGCATCGAGCTGATTGTTGGTGACCGAAGCGGTGGTGTGACAGGCAAAACAGGCGCGGGTCTCGGCCGGCGGCATGCGGCGTCCCGCTGCCTCTTCAAGATTGCGTGGCATGCCAGGAGATTGCCCCGGCGTGATATTCAGATCCTGGGAAGACGAAAAAAAAGTGAGATGGCTTTCGTAGTAGCTGCCGTTTTTTTCGTAGACATAAGTTTGCCCGAGGTGCCCCACGCCAAATGCCCACTGCAGTTCGGTTGAGAGCGGCGCCGCGTTGCCGCCAGCCGTAACCGTTAGAACACTCTTCGCGGCTTTGGTTACGATCTCCTCACGGTAGGAACCAATGCGAAACGAGAGATGGTCATGCTGGCGAAGTATCTCCGCGTCGGCGGCGGGAACGGCGGCGCGGGCCATGGCATGTTTTTGTTGACTCGCAACCTTGGACGCATGACATTTCGCGCACGCTGCCGTGCCCACGTAACTGCCTCGCGCGGCATCTCCTTTAGTGGGCCACCAACCCGGTGATTGAACACGGGATGCGGTGAGCATCGACATGCTCTCGGGAGCGGAACTTTGAGCGAACGACGCGGCGGTCAGAGCACAGATGGCGAGGGCGGAAGCTCGATGCATGTTTATCCGGAGCATATTGTTCGCCATAGTGTCGATTTACAACAATTAGCGCTGTGACAACGCGCTTTGGCAGGCATCGCACAGACCTTGAGCGTCAAGCTTCAATTCGCCTAGGTATCTTTCAAGTTGGGAGCGGCCAAAGAATCTAGCGGGCGCGGTGGCCGCGTATCCCCACCGCAGACAGCCCGAGCATTGCACCATCCATTTGCGAGTTCGGGGATTCTTTAGATACCACTCAGGGTCGTGTTGCTCGTTCTTGATCTTCAACGGGTCACCTGCCCGGGCATCTGATAGTCTTTAACAAGTTTATTACGTCCGTGGCTCGAATGCGTGCGATGGGTGTCGCTAAGGACTGAAGTGAAACGTAAAGCTACCTATTCCTTGAAACTTCCCCTCTCGATTAAGAAGGCGGCGCAGCGTTTGGCGCAAGAGGACGGAGTCTCGCTGAATCAATGGATCGCCTCGGCAGTGGCGGAAAAGGTTGGCGTAGTCGAAACCGCGGCGGAATTTTTCAAGAAGCGCGCGGGCAAAAGAACCGGCGACGGGCTAATGGAGTTTCTTCGCAGCGCACCCAACGTCGCCCCTGAACCTGAAGACATGAGGTGATG
>Ga0302222_10001896_pt1 | contig 10199 bp, 8 predicted proteins | sample II_Palsa_E2_2_FD_194570 | JGI IMG/M metagenome (GOLD analysis project Ga0302222, IMG submission 194570) | Peat permafrost microbial communities from Stordalen Mire near Abisko, Sweden - II_Palsa_E2_2 | ecosystem: Environmental > Terrestrial > Soil > Palsa > Peat permafrost | place: Sweden... | reverse complement strand
GCCGCCACATGACGCAAAAAGCGACGAAAAACAGCCTCCGAGATTCGTGAACGAACAACATAACGGTTTCGCACGGTATAACCAGCTTAAACGATGACTTTCGTCCCGCTCAGCTAGTCATGACCCTAAGGAGTTAATCATGAATCATCCATTTTTTGGCAGGCGCGTCGCGTATCACCTCCTCTTGGGCTTTGTTTGTTTGATCATTTGCCCCGTTGCCTTGGCCGATGATCAAACTTACGACCTTTCCTTGCACGCGCAGCCCGGTCAGAAATGGGAAGGAACCGCCCGGCTCGGCGTACGCATCAAATCCATGGATGGACCGCTCGGTAGGATGGCGACGCCAGGCATTACGGAAGATTCTCGCAAGTACACTGTCACGGTACTTGAAGTCGAGGACGGCAAATGGAAAAAACTTGATTTCGCTTTTGACGATTGTCAGTTGAAGAATCAAGCGCCCGGAACCCAAATCGCGCAGTTTCTGGCCAATCCGCTCTCGCACAAACATCTGGTCATCTCTCGAGCATTCGATCCGGCCACGCAGGAAGCAAAAGTCGACATCGACTCCCAGGATGTCGCGCTGCCTGTTGAAATCGAAGATGATTTGAAAGCGGTGTGGTCTTCCGATCTGTTGCCGACCACTCCGCTGCGCGTCGGCCAACCATGGTCATCCAAGAATGTCAGCGTATTATTCGGCGCTGACAACAAAGGCAGATACACCTGCACGCTAGACCATATTGTGACCCTCCCCAGCCGTCAGAAGGTGGCGGTGGTCAAGATCAAGGGAAGCACGACGCATTCTGCCGGCATGCGCGTGCAGCCTGGCGGTCGCCATGAACACGAGGCTGACATGACGACCGACCTGACAATGACTTCACAATTTAGTGGCACAATTAATGTCGACTTAGCGACCGGAATTATCGAGCTAATCTCATTAAATGGGCCCGTAGAATTGGAACAGGGTGCGTCGCTGGGGCAAGCGGTTCACCAGCACGGCGAGATAATCTACGACATCCGCTCCAAACCGGTGGCTTCAGCCGGCGACGAAGCCGCCAATACTGATCCCGATAAACCCGGCGCCCAGCCTGGCGCCAATCACAGAGCCGATCCGGATAATCCTCTCGCTCCCCCGCCTCCCAGCCCCTTCATCGGCAAATTCAAAAGCGACAAACTTTCCATCGAATTTAGATTGGACAACGGCAATCTTGCCGGCGCCGTCACCATGGGCGCCAAGCAGTATCCGCTCGAAGCCAAAGCCGATGGCAACAACATGACCGGTACGTTTGACAGCAACGGCAAATCATTCGACTTCACCGCGACGCTGCTCGGATCGCAACTCAATTTTGAAACCAACGGAAAAGTATTTCCACTCAAACGCGAAGAAGCGGCTGTGGCGCCCGCAGCCAATCACAGCGGCGGTGATACGGCCAACCCGTTGGATACGCCGGCAAGCAATCCAGCATTAACGAATCCGCCGGCTCGAAACCCATTGGATCAATGAAACTAACTGCATCGCTGTAATCGCTAACAGATTCACCCCGGATGCTGAGCAAGCCACTGTTTAGCATCCGCATCCCCCGCACTGGCGGCCTTAGTAAACCACTGCCTGGCTTCCTGAGGATTGGCAGCGGCCCCTTGCCCATCTGCAAGCATCTTCGCCAACATTTTCATCGCATAGACCTGCCCCCGTTCGGCGGCCGCACGGAACCAGAAGATGGCCAGGGACGGATCTTTCCCCGTTCCCTGTCCATCCAGATAAAGCTGCGCGAAATCCGCCATGCCATCGCGATTACCCCATAGTGCCGCTCGACGATAATAGGGAAAAGCGAGGTCGGGGGCCGGCCGCGATTTCTCCTGCTTGCCGAGTTGCCAAATAAGACCCGCTTCAACCATCGAAGCGGTATTCCCCAGCGCGGCGGACAAATCGTACCACTCCATTGCTTTTCGCATATCCTGCGGCACGCCGTGCCCAGTTTCATACAGGAATCCAAGATGGTTCATAGCCGAAGCGCTACCAAGCTTCGCCGCCTTGAGATAAATCGGCGCTGCCGCCGCCGGATCAGCCTTCGCGCCGAATCCACTTTCAGTCATGTATCCCAACCAGTCGGTCGCAGTCGCATTGCCCGCGTCCGCCAGTGTTGAAAACTGCTTGAGTGCTCCCGCATAATCTTTATCAAAAAAAGCTTTTTCCGCCGCCGGCTCTGCGTCTGCCTTCACGTTGCCACTCTGCCCTAGATACGGAATGCTGAGCTGCACCGGCGGATCTCGCTTTAGCTGATAATTCTTGCCGCTCAGTGCAATCGTGAGAACTGGCGCATCAACCGAGCCCGAAACGGTGATCTGATTTTCCGTGGTTCCGTTGGCCGTATAAAGCGTCAGAGGGGAAATGCTATTGCCATCGCTGAGGGTCGCCTTCCACTCGTTGGCACCCACGGTGAGCAGGCCCGTGTACTCGTCGTTATTATGAACATTCAGCCGCAACGCAATGCCATCTCCCTTAAATGAGCCAGCAACCGAGTCCGGCGTGATAATTGCCGTCAAAGTGCGATTGTAATCATCCTTATGGTTGCTCTCCCCTGTCGCCGCCAACGCCGTCGCCGCCTTCATCGCGATTGGCCCAACCGCATCGCGCGCCACCGAACCAAATGAACGCAGCGCCAATAACGCCTTGCCCGGTGCGTCCGAGGCCGCCTGTTTGCTAAGGCGATCCAACGCCGGCGACGCCTCGGGAGCGCCGATCATGCCCAATGCAATGCAAGCTTCCCACTGAACATTTTGGTCCGGATCATCAAGCAATTGAATGAGCTTGGGCGCAGCAGCGCAAAAAAGCGCTCCGTTCACCTGAACCACGCCAGCCGCCTCGGCACGAATCTTCGGCGAGGGATGATTCAGCGCATCGATCACCGCCGGAATCGCGGCTTTAATGTCTGATTTGAAATTAGCTAGTGCCAAAAACGCATCATCGCGCGCCTTCCCATCTCCACTTTTGATCGAGGCAATCAATTGTGGCAGGACTACTTCGCCACCGAAGTGAAAACGCGGATCCGCCAGAAGCTTCGACGCCACTGCACGCGCTTTCGCATCACCGCTCTTCGAGGCGGCATCTAAAGTGGGCGAGGCTATAGCCTGCTCTTCGGCATTGAACATTCTCAGCGCCTCCGACGCCGCGCCGAAGCCGTTAGCATCCGCATCCTTGACCGCGCACGCAGCCAGCGCTGGAACAACTGTCTTGGCATTCAGCGGCACTGGCGTGGTATTGCCTTTTTGGTCATTGGCTAGCCGCAACCCCTCGATGGCCTGGCAGGCGTAACTACGAACCTCACTATTCGGGTCACCGATCGCAGCAACCAGAATCTCAATGCCCGGCTCCGCCACAGTCCCCAGCGGCGAAAGCATCCGTTCTCCATCCGCCCGCACAGGGGGATTCGGACCGCGCAGCGCCAAAATCGCCGCGAGCTTCGCAAACTCTTGCATGTCCACGTTCGGCGGCTGCACTCCCGCCGGCCGCTTACCTGTTGCCAGCGATGTCAAAATATCAATCTCAGTTCGGCTGGCCGTTTGCGGATGAACCGTCATGTCTTTGATCAACCAGTCCACCGCCGGCTGCGCCGCTCCACCAATGCTAACCAGATCTTTGCGAAGCCCCTCCTTCAACGCGATATCATCCTCCGTGTCCGCAGGCGGCAGAATCATGAGTGTTTGCGCCATCTCCGCCGAAACCGATCCTTCCGCAGCCGCTCCCATCTGCTGCAAATCCTTGAACGCCGCCACCTTTTCCTTGGTCCGCTTGGATCGGACCGTCAAAATACTCGCATCGTTCACCGCTCTTGGATCCGCCCCCGATACCCCAACCGAAAAATGAAACCACGTATTAGCGATCGTCGCATCCGCAATTTCCCGCTGCTTCGTATCCCCGCTGCTCGCCGCCGCATTTAAGGTCGGTAGCGCCATCGCCTGCTCATGCGGCGAAAACACATGCAGCGTCTCGGCCGCCTGCCCATTCTGATCCCCATCCTTGAGAATCTGGTTCGCAAGCAGCGGTACAATCACCTTCGGATCCATCGACACCGGCGCAATGGAATGGCTCATCGACCAATGCAGTAACTCAATCGCACGCAATGCGTTCTTCCGCACATCCGCATTGGGATCATCAAATCTGCTGACGAATACCGCCACGCTCGCCTCAGCGTCGTAGCCAAGTTGATCGAGGCAATCCAACGCATATTGCCGAGCTTCCGCATCCGGATTCACCAGCGCCACATTTGTCAGCACGTTTGCCAGCGCTTTTTTATCAAACGCCGGTGCCTCCGGCGTCCCGCGCGCTCGGCGATACACGGTGAGTCTCTGCACCACGTCCACTTCGATCGGCATCACGCCCTGCGGGCGCGCCCCCATATCCGCAATTAACCACTTTGCCGCCCCCTGTGCTTCAGGGCCCAACTTCACCAGCAAGTCCCCCATTTGCCAGCATGCGTCGCGCTGATCCTTTGGCAGCTTGGCGATGTCCTGCGCCAACTGCTCGCTCACCGCCGAAACGGTCGAATTGCCGAGCTGCTGCAGAGATTTGACAGCTTGTTTCTTGGCGTCCATCGGCTGACTGACATCCCGGAGCGTCTGGAGCGCCGAGGCCGCGCGCGGATCTAAATCACCGGGCACAGCGGTCGCCGCTGGCGGCACAGGTGAAGAACCCGCAGCCCCACTCGTTTGTCGTGTAAGCGTATATCGTCCACGCACTCCCGTGACGAATGTCATCGTTGAACCGTTTAGCGAGGCCGTAAAGGCAAATTGTTTCTCCCCCGCTTCGAACTGCCCGGTCAGTTGTCCGTTCTCAACACTTGCGGTGCACGGAAAACTTTGCCCTGCTTTCTCAACCGTCCCCTCATATTGGCCGGCCTGTCCCGCCTTGGCCGTGAGATTGAGCTTGAGATTATCCCCCTGAAACACACCAGAAAAATCGCCCCCCGCCGCTTCGTCCGCGACAGCACTACATGCAGTCATCAAACTGACCATCAAACAAATAACACCTGCAAGCCGACTTCCATGATAGAACGTCCACTGCAAACGCCAACAAAGTCCGCGAATTGGCATGATCGTTCCTCTTGCGATTTGCTCAGCAAACCCGCGCAAGGCCGTCCCGCCGGGCTGCATTAAGTCGATAACAAGGTAACTTTCACACCCACTCGGTTCAAGAATTTTTTGCGACCATGACTCTGTGTCTCGTTGCAAATCCTGGTCTTTCGCCCCACATGCAATGCGACGCGGCCCGCGTTCGACTGGCGCGATCAAGACATGCCTTTGCATAGCGGCGTAATTGTTTCCGCCGATGCATAAATGACAAGAGCCCACGAATGTAAGCAAAAGGCCGAAGTGGACGAAATGATTTTCGTCCATTTAAAAACCCCAGTAAAACTGGGGGTTTCGAGTGGAGCCAGCAGGATGCCAGTGAAACTTTTCCTCAGCACTGTGCGGTCCTGGGCTACATTCGCAATTCGGGCCTTACGCGATATTCGCCCAGAAATAATGGCGATCGCTCGACTTTCAGAGATCATGGATGGCGGTCGCAATACGATTGCGCAGCGTCCAGCAGCGGCACTATGACGCCATGGCGCGCGGGCAGGTCTTTCCATTCGCTGACGCGGGCGAGGATTCGATCGATGTCGGGATCGTGCAGGCCGGCAAGAACGCCATTGAGCGTCCCGGTGAGCGGGCCGCCACATGCGTCGTTGAAGCCCACGCGCTGCTGATACGGACGCAATATATTCAGCATCGCGCGCAGCGTTGGCCGTGGATCCTTTCCGGCGGCGCTGGCACTCGCCAGGTCCGAGGTTGCGGCCCGGAGCAGCAGGTTCTCAGCCAGATCGTTTATGAAGCGGTTGGGGTCGCCGAAGAGCAATCCGCTGCAAGGTCCCGTTGCCCGGAGCTTGTCCGGTTCGGTCGTCAGTCGCTCTCGCAATTTCACCGACGCCTCGCGCTGTGCGGAAGCATCCGCCGCGCTGATTGCCCCCCAGGCCATCGCCAGCGCCATCCCCGTTCCCGGAAGAACCGATTCCCCAAAACCGGCAAGGTCCGAAGGATTTGCACCGTTCCGAAACGCTTCCGCGATAAAAAATGTGTTGGGCAGTTGCAGCACGTGCGTTTGCGCATTCGCCATGAAGCCGCGCGGGTAACGCGAGCCTTTAAGGTACTGCATCACCGCGGCGCAGGCCTTGGGGTCGAAGTTCGTGAGAGGAAAAGATGGCTCGCCCTCGACGATACCGTAAGGAAAGAAGAGTCGCTTGTCTCCAAGGCCCAGCTCATCCGTGGCCTTCACATGCTCGGCTGATAATGCAAGAACTCCCCACGGCTCGGCGATCTTCCGCTTCATCGCCGATAACGTCTGCTCAAATGCGGACAGCTCGATCCGCAATACCGGCGGCGGACCGCCCGCCGTCTGCCGCTGGGCCTCGGCCCAGAATCGGTTGTAGTTTTCCCAGCCGTCCAGCATCCAGTAGTACAATTCGGCCTGGCGATTGAATGAACGAAACACCTCGATTTGGCCGGCCATCAGATCTACGAACTCTTCGTTGGTCGAACCGATATAGCCGCCGGGATCGGAGTCGATGATCGCCAGTGCATTGGCGTGGGCAATCGGCTCGAACTGCGCACGGCGGCCCTCCAGGAAGGCCCGCACGTCCGCCCGATTCTTTGGGTTTACTTTATGTTCGCAGACGAAATACGGCCGCTTCTCAAATACATATTGCGGCGCTTTGGCATTGCCAATCGTGTTCGGGCAGGCGACGACGATGAACTGCAATCCCATCTCGCTTTGCGCGAATCGGATCACCCTGCCAATCTTCGCCAGAAACGCGGCGTCGCTGGGCGTTGGCTCCGCCGGCATGCAGTCCAGGAGCGGCCAGAACATCAGCGTGTCGTATCCGAGATGCGCCAGTCCGCGCAGATAGCCATGCCAGGCTTCCTCGGTCCAGGTACGGGCGCAATAGGGATGGTTGTAAGACCAGTGCGTATGAACGTATATGCCCAGGCTGCGTCGTGAAGTGTTCGCGGTTTCCGTTGCGCCCAAGACTCCCCTGGGCGAGTCGTTCATCCAGCCGGTCGCGGCAAGCGCCGCCGACCCCAAGAGAAATGTGCGGCGTGAGATGCTCATGCGTAGACGTACTTGTCCTGCTTCATCGGAGTCACGGAGAATCGAAAATCTAAATCTGCCCGTTTTTACGCTCATAATGCGGTTTTGTAAGTAGATTTTTCCAGCGTTTTTTCCATTCTTTCCATTTTACCTAGCGAAAAAAAATATTCGCTAGGCGTCATTTTTCTTTTGACTGTGACGGCGTGGTTGCTCACAGTAGGGCTAAGCATTCCCTGGGCACATCAATTCAGCATCTTTCCGCTTGGGTCACGCCAACAAATTACCCAAACCGCATGCCTTACCAACCACGCCTTACCGTATAGGAATATCGCCGGGCCGCGGACGACGGTCTTACAATGGCGGAACCCAATATTCACCCGCTGTTCCAGTCCGATCGGTCCTACTGCGATCTCAAAGAGAATGAGGCGGCATATCGATGGTGTCTGCATTCAATAAGAACAATGTGCACCTGACGCAGCCCGACCCTCGGGACAGAGCGGGCGTCGTAGGCGGTTAGCCTTTGAAAAACTCTCACTCTGATACGCCGAGGCACTCGAACTTGTCATTCACCCACCGTTCTACAAACGTTTTGCGCGGAGTGACCGTCCAAATTTCGTAGGCCTTGCCTTCTGCGTAGGTCAACCTATAGCTGCCGTCACCCTCGGGCTCAAGTTTTGCGCGAACGTTTTCCGGTTGGGTCTTGCCATTGATCAATGTGAGTGAGTCGTGCAGGACCGAAGTTCCCTTGATCTGGAATCGTCGAAGCATTTTGTCCGCATACCGAATGTTTACGATACCCGACGGAGCCGGCTGAGTGAGCGCGACGCTACGTGGCGTTTTTAATTCTGCGATTGCATCCCGAATTTGCACCGCGCTATCAAGCTTGGCGGCCTTTGTCTCCTCGTCTTGCGCTGACTTCAGAGCGGCGACGTAAATTACTCGCGCCTGTTCCAAAGCATCTTTGCAATCACTCAAGGCCTTAGCAACTGATGCTTCATAATCAGCATCAGCGCGAACGGCGGACTGATTTTCGAAGGGTTCTCCGCCCACGGAAAGTGAACCCAGCAAAATAGCCAGACACGCTACGATCGCAAACTTCATTACGCACTCCTCTCATTCGTTTCTATTGTGTAAGCAGCGGGCCGGAGAGTCTTGACGTAGGAAATCGTTCGCGTCGTAACCGCCTCGGCATCGACGAAAGCGTTGGCGACAAACTGCATCTCCCGCCACGTCCAGCATTTCCCTCGGATGTTGCACGAGAATTTTCTTTCGGATCGGCACGTGTTTTCTTAACTCCGAAAGCACCATTTAAACGGCACTTCTGAATGTACTCTGTTCATAAAACTAGAACAAGCACTTTTCTCGCGAAATTGGTTTAATGGCTAAAAGCCTTCAGGCGCACCGATATCGCGAACTGCCAAGTCTTCTTCGTCAGATGAGGGAGGAGGCGGGTTTAACGCAACGGCAGCTTGCGCAAAAACTGAGAATCCAGCACACCATGGTCCACAATTCTGAAACCGCTGAACGCAGGGTTGATCTTGCCGAATTTGTCGATTGGGCAATTGCGTGCAAAGTGGATCCTGTGGATGGACTGAGGGAGTATTTGAAGAGACGTAGAACCTGACGGCAATGAAATTCCTTTAACAAAACCGCCGGACTTTCAAGTTTTACGGGCACTCCGGTGGCTTTTTGTGTCAGACCGCTCTCGCTCTTGAATTCGCCTGACTTGCTCCGCCTTAACGGCCATCAGCGCCTGTTCCACCTGGTCGCTTAAATCCAATTGAAACACGCGATTGAGATATTCGCCCTGCATTTTTGGGTCAGACTCCAAAAACATCAAAAAGGCAGCGCTGGCACAAAGTCCAACGCGGTTATCGAATGCTGCGGTGGCGTCCCGAAAAGCTTTGGCAATGCCCCTGTTGACATAAAAATTCATGTTTTGGCTGCGGCGCATAAAATTTATTAGACGGGCTAGATAACGCAACCGCAATGTCAAGCCTTACGCTTGACATTTGCATTATTTATACTTTACACTCCCGGATATGGAACAAGAACCTAATTTGCCACAGCACACCGAGGGCGAAGATGACGGAGTTACAGTTCGTTTTGCTTCGATTTTGGAGTGTGGGAACGCCCGTACAACATGCGGCAAACAGCGGAGCGTCATTTTTCTGACCCTCGGCCTCGAGGACGCCTCCGTCGAACCACTTGCCTTCCATCTCACTGAAGCAAAAAGATTGTTATGCGAGTTGGCTACGGCATTGGGCCGAGAAAACCTGGCGATGGGGCCAGCCACAGAGCCAAGAATCCTGCGGTTGTGGTCAATCCCACATTCCATCCGTCGGGCACAATTGAACGTCGAAGGAACGGAACAAAAGTATCTCGACCAGTTGAGCCGTGAAATCCCTGAAGTAGCGGAATACGTGACGGAAAACCTGAATTCTCTGCGCCGATCGCTGAACCGTGCCGGCAAAGGCGCGGCCAAGCCGGAAACGCTCCTTAACCGGGTGAAGCGTATCTTGCTAGTTGCGGTAGACGCTGCTCGATCTGGCACGTGAGAAAATGGAGATTGCAAAATGAACGTCGAAAGCAGTACCGAGAATGGTGTGCTCGAAGCGATCGGTGATGGACAAGACCAGGCCCCCGATGGTGTTTTGGTTCCGGAGAGCTTCCAAGTTGACTCGGCAAAAACCGCCAACTGGCTGGTGCGGAAAATCTTGGAATTCCGTAGGTATCAGCAAAAGGTTCGTGCCTGGGCCGATGCCGAGATTCACAAAGCTGAGCAAGAAGAGAATCACCTTGTGCAAAGATTTGGCGGCGCCCTCGAAGTGTGGTTGCGAAGGGCTCTGGAAGAACACGACGGACGACGACGCTCAATCAGTCTGCCAGCGGGTTGCGTCGGACTCCGAGTCGAGCCGACGCGTCTTGTGGTTAGCGACGAGAATTCCTTGAGGGTCATGACTAGCTGAGCGGGCATTTTCGACACAGTTTCAGCAGCACATGATACAGGCTTTGGCGTCGATGGTTGAAGCGGAATTCACACTCTTTGAGATGAAACAGAAAGGTGTCCGGGTGC
>Ga0302222_10001893_pt1 | contig 10213 bp, 9 predicted proteins | sample II_Palsa_E2_2_FD_194570 | JGI IMG/M metagenome (GOLD analysis project Ga0302222, IMG submission 194570) | Peat permafrost microbial communities from Stordalen Mire near Abisko, Sweden - II_Palsa_E2_2 | ecosystem: Environmental > Terrestrial > Soil > Palsa > Peat permafrost | place: Sweden... | reverse complement strand
AGTTGCTTGATGGAATGGAGGGCAGCTTCTAGCTTTGCTTTTGCTTGGCGGAACTGCTCGCCTTGTCGTATTCTCTGGTCCAAGGAGAGCGGATATCTGGGTCCAGGACCGGCGAAACGGTTGGGAGGGCCTGCATGACTGCGAATTTGAAGGTTAACGCTGATCATAGTTAGCTGTGATCTAAAGAAGATAGCTATTCGCCACTTGCTGTCTGGAAAGGGAAGAAAGAACAAGAGTGAAGATCACGTGGGTATCACGTGTATCAGAAAAAGACTCACTCCATAGCCTCCCCACGCGGCATCACGACTTCTACCCCCATCAGGGTCCTCTTATTATCATTTGCGACCTCTATCTCTAAGCTTGGGCCTGTTCTCTGGGTTGATTGCGATTTGCGCTCGTTGTTGCGATTTCCAGACGTTAAAGCGAGGGGAGGTTGAGATTGGCGCGTATTTTAGCGTGCTTCGGCACGAGGTTTTTCCACTCCGGCATCATTTTCCAGCTGCTGGATAGACGCATTGGCTGTCGACATCTCTGAACGACCACTGTTGACCACTGTTTACGATGGTATGTTATGCTCATCCCTGAATGGCGGTTCAAATTATGCACCAAGCTAACATCATTATCAGGCGGACAAATTACGCGCGCAGCAACAACTCGAGGCTCTCCAAGCACGTTATGTTGGAACCGGCCATGCAGACACCACGAGATTCGAGTGGACGAGCAATATTCAACGAGACAGCTATGCGAGTTACATTGGGCATCCACCATTGTTGAGTTATATGGCTATTGGTATGGGAGAGTGCAGAGAGAAGGTCAGAGCGCAGATGGTTGAAGTGAGTTCCGCTGCTCGAAGGACTTGAAGTGCTGGGATTGCATGCTGATATGATGCAATAGAAAATGATACAACCAGTTGGAAAGCCCCCAGAGGTGCAGGATTGAACGCTAGATAGGAGTTTGATTTTGGAATTTGAAGGGAAGGGACGGAGTTTTGCTTTTGGGAATGTTGTCATCAGGCATATGCTGGGACCATGGAAATGGGTGGGCTATGATATAAAATGATATGGGGCTCCCAAAAGCAAACGCCATTTCCACGATATACCCCGATGTCTCGACACACGTAACGGTGTAACCGCCACGTTTACCAGCAAAAGATAGCGATCAGAAAGCAGGAGAACAATTGCAAATACCGTGCAACACATATTGGATCGTATTTCACTACAGAACGTCTGTATGTCATGCAATCATCTGCCAAGCCCAACCAGTTCTTGAACTCTACTCGAGCATATTAATCATCATCCTCTCCTCCTTCCGTTGGCTCTTCTAGCAGTGCTTTGGCCTGAATCTACATTTTCTGGTGCCTCACCTTCAGCGTCCTCTTCCTCACCATTCTCGTTGCCCTTATTAGGAACCTTTCTTACTTCCATACCTAAACTTCGTTGCATCCGTTTCTCCAAATCGTCAGGAGCACTCTCCCCGTAAACCTCACGCACTAAGCTCTGTATTCCACTGTTCCCAATCTCGACCTTCCCCCTTGGACCAACTCGCCAATGGGTCGTCTCGTCATCTGCGCTCTTTTCAACAGATTTGTAGATGTATCCATGTTTGATCATTCGCGCTAATGTAGCTGCCGTCGTATCAATCCCAGTATTCTTGCCCGAATTGAATCTTTCCAGGTAATTCATCAATTTGTGATCAGGTAGTTCACCCCCTGAACTGAGAGATATGAGGGAGACTATCACCGAACAAATTCCCATATACGCTGCTTCTTCCTCTTCGCTTCCAATGATTGAAGGCGGCATGACCTCGGCAACGCGGTATTCGGGTGGGAGGGTGGTCGTGAGAATCCAGGATGTAGTTGACTTGGAACCTCCTTTCGTCTTTAAGGCAGCTGTATCGTGTCAGCCAGTGCAACTCTGCCACAAAATATGCGGCTGACCTCTCTTCTCCTTCATCGTGACCTTTTCCTTTCCAGGAAGCTCCAGCATCTCCATGCCAAATTTAGTCCGCAACTGATCTTGTGCAGCGGCGAAGATCTGTTTGAAGTTGTTTCCACGCTGCTTTCCAATGACCTTCTCAGTGATACCAGTTCGCCGAATTGGCAGTCTTTGATATTCACAAGCCAGCGCATATCGAACGAGTTTCTTCACGAGCTGATCTTGGCTGTTTGGTTCTGCATCTGCATCTGGCATCTCTTCGTCTTCATCCTGTACTTCTTCTTCGGAGTCATCTTCGGATGGAGGGGCACGTCTCCGGTTCCGCTGCGTGCTTTGCGCTTGTGATCTCTCTTCGTCCTCTTCCGATTCGTCCTCCTGGACCTGCGATGGATTAGGAGCTGTCTTGTCTAGGGGTATTGAAGCCTTACCGTCCGTCGTCTTCGTGCTGCAGAAGGCATTTTTATTATGCTTTACGATATTCAACGCCTCAAACCGAAAGCTTGTGTGTGAGTCGCTCGCTGGATGAAATGTTGAAAGATTGCGCAGGTGTCGACATGGGATGCTCTTGGGAGACGCGTTTGACGCGTTCTACAGAAGCTTCGGAGACTCGGCTGCTTTTCTCCGAAGGGACCTCCTCGAAAAAATTGCATCACCACCTCCTCATCTGGCCAAGAGTCGCATACATGATTACTCGGCCTGCATCGAGGTCGCACATATGCCTCAGCTGTCGGCGAAGCTTGGCCAAACGAAAATCTCCAATAGCATACCATTTTGCTCGACAATTCACAACTTCGAACCCCAAGCAAGATTCATCAGAGCCTCGAGATGAGACACCCTCAACCAGCAATGGCGATGTTATTGTTCGAAAAGACTTCGATTCGGGTCCAAAGCTGCTCAAACAATCCCTCTTTCGTCAACCACTCGGTCGTCTTCACGGGCACCGCGGAACCAAAAGTCGAGAGGATCTCGAAAATCTGCAGACGACCAGCTTAGGTGAAGAAGCCAACGTTATTGTGCTTCGGGATTCAGGCATATCTGTTTACGAAAAACGAACCAAGTTAGAAGACAAGCAGGCAGAGCATATTGATATCTTGGGCCAGTTGGCGGACGAAAGAGGCTTGGTTGGCAAGGAGGATGTCAACAGCAATATCGATGGCTTAAAACCCCGAAACGGAGAGGAGCCCGAAGATTGGAATGATATCAACGACCTAGTAAAACAATTGCAGGACGGTTTCACGATAACACAGTTGGAGAGATACATCGAAAATTTCGAAGGAAAACGGGAACCTATAAACCCTCCAGAAGAATGGATAAGTGAGACAGAGACGGCTTCCATTCTGGCAATCACTCCTTGGCAGCCAGGTGTATCGGATATCAAAGACTATTTCGATAACGATCCCCTACGCGGTTATTTTCTCGAGTCACATACTTCTAAGCAACGTGTGATCCTACGATTATTGCGAGAGTGCTGGATGGTCGAGCTGCCGGAACTCGAGGAGGGCTTAGGTCAATTTGAGATGAAAATCAACCTCGATGACCTTGTGGTCCTTCTTAGTGAGTTAACTCAGGCCTTCCAGCAAACTTCAAACTGACACAAGGCAGTGGGAGATAGATCTGTGCTTAGCGGTATACGCAACAAACATCTGATACTCGAAGGAGAGAATGTAGAGGCGTTCCCATCCCGAAGCGTGATACGACTTACTACCACATATGCCAAAAAGAATTTGATTGTTGAAGCCGTTGCAGAGGCAGTGAAGAGTATCGAGAAGCGAAAACTTGCTCTTGGAGATCTGTACCCTGCATCACTCGGGACGCCTACCACATCAAGGCTAAAAACTTGGGCACGAAGACATTTCGACGATGAGGTCCTCCAAGAACTGAGCCGCACATCCAATTCATCGATCTCAAGGAAGTCAAAACACAGGGTAAGTGACATCCTTTTTTATCGGTGCCCACTAACAAAACCAGATTCTGATATCCTCGATTGGGGGGAAAGACATTTCAGGTATTGATATTGCCACCCGATACTTGTTGACGGCTGGGGATTTCTCGGACAGAGTTCAATATGAACTGGCGACCCATACACCTGATAGCGGAAAGGGGGCTTTGATCACTTATCCCTTGGTCAAAGGCCTTCCTTGGCGAGAAAGGCTTCGAAATTGGTCACGATGGACATCTCCGACTAGCCAAAATAATCTTTTCCCAGTCGAGTTAAATCTGGATCCAAACAAGAGTCCGCCGACCACAATTCTGACTGCCCCTGCGAAGCCCCGAGAAAAGTTGAAACCAGGAAGGACCAAAAAAGCAAAGCCAACGGGTCAAGAGGACGAAATGACTTACTGGGGTTCGGATCTATTCACGGAGACCTCTGTACTATTCGGAAGCATCCTCCATAGTCCCTTGCAACCAATGAGCAACCCTGTTTCTCCCAAGATGATTGCAACGGACTCAGTCGTTCACACCTTCTCCTCGCACGTCCCTCACATATCACGACTACTCAGCAAAGCCGATACGAAACGAGATGCGCAATTTTGGAAGAGTGGAACCCCCATGGTTGAAAAACAGGTTCTTGAACGCTTAGTCGTGCACTTCCAACCGAATCCCTTTTACATACCATCGACCGCAAAAGGGGAAGCCATGAGAGGTCCTCTCGGCGCCGCTGCCTTATCAGCATTTCCCCCAATAGAAATGCTCTTCGATATCGAGGACGATGCAGCTAAGTCAGCCAAGCTCAAATATATTCGGGCCGTTACCCACGAGTCAAAAAAAGATGTCATGCTACCAGGAAGTGCGGTCGATCTTCGGTTACAGCAGCGCACGACTACTAGATTAAAAAGGAGGTACATTGACCAAGTGGAGGATTTTCTGAAGAAAAGTAACTTGAATCTCAAGGGTCAGAAACATTTGGCAACTCCCCCTTCGATCATTCTTCCGATTTCTAGCACCATTTGCTACGAACCAGGATTCAAAGTTCTAGATGGCAAGGCCTCGAAGGCTAGCAGTAAAGCGGGGGAAGAGATTCGTGAGGTGGAGTACCTGTACACAGGCCTCGAGATCCGCAAGACTCGGGTTTTCAATTACAAAGGATGGGTTCTTCATTACACCAGCTGCGAAGGCGGCAAGGCAGGCGGGGCACGCGGCGAGCTAAGGCTTCGTGCAAGAAAAGACGGGGAGGTGGCTTCGGAAGAAGACCTTTTTCAGTTTGCGTACGAGGTGGCGCGCATTATCACCGAGGGTGGCGAGGGAGACGATAAAGGCATGTTTGAGTTGCCACTTCTACGGACGGTCCAGGTTAGAGACACGAGAAAGCTGGGGAATAACAGGAGTCCACCGTTGTTGGTTAGGCAGGTTACGAGTGAGAGTCCTGAGGGGTGGCATTTTGGGGACAAATATGTTGTCCACAGGCCGCTGCAGGGGAGTCGAGATGAGCATGAATCGGTGAGGTCAGAAACGATGTCAAAGAAGGAAAGAGGGGAGCCGGATGCGGGTGAAGGAGACAGTGGCGAGAAGAGAGATCATAGATAATGGATTGGAGTCATGGTAGTGATGTGTATATTATGTATAAAGCATGGATGAGATATGGTACACAGCATTGAATGGGCTGCATATGGTGTACGATTATTGATATACCAGGTCGATTAGAGTAGAATGAATCCAACTCTTACCAAATTAGACGCTTCAGTGAGCTGTAATTGGCGAACTAAGTAAGTGTCCGAAACAGAGATTCTCCCGTTGGCGTCTAAAAGTTCTCCTGTACGAAGTATGGACTGGAGAGGGAGATGCCGTCAGTTAGAAGGGATTTCAGGTTCATTACTAGACTCAGAAGATTCCTCTCATGAACTTGTGGAGACAAAATAAGTGATAGTCTTGATAGTAATCTGCCTAGTCACTCAGAAAGAGGGTTGAATTCCATGTAATGGTTTTTGCTCGCTGAGGAAAGAGAAATCTGCTTCTTCCGACTGATCCTCGGGTTCATGAGAAGGGTGATTATTACATTAGTCTGGGGTCGGATTTCGAACATAGCGGCGAAAGCCTGTCAAAATGTGATTTATGCGCCCGTCATGCAATGCACCCTCCACAGACACCCTGGTCGTCAAGGCTGAAATGCTGCAGCCACCAACCACCTCACAAATCGTCACATTTTCAGCTCCCCACCTCATTATCGTTAACCAGTTTTCATCCAGATTTCAAAACTCACCCAGTCGCATAATCAGCAAGCTATGGGGTAATCTTACACTAGGCTGCGCTTCAAGGAGAGGAGGAGAGGTCGTCTACTGACCAAGGTCACAGAGTAGGCTTCCGGCGCTATCTCTCAACATGCCCCATCCTCTCAACCTTCGTTGGGGCATGTCACACAGTCGATTTAGACATCTGCTTGCTGCTTGCACTTTTATTCTCGTCTCATACTATTACGTCTACCGAAGTCTAAGTTTCGTTCTAAGTTCTTCCAAACCAAGAGATGCCGCTGGCAATTCTACACTCGGTGTAAGCTTTCCATTCCTGTCCTTCTGCTTGGGGAATTAGAGAAACGCAATCTCTACTTGCAATTTCTAATCTATTGCGCGTAGTTCCAGAAGATTATTGTAATGTCACAAGGCTCCAGCTGGAGAACAAGAGGTCTCCAGGCTGCCGCTAAATATAGCGGGATCGACCTCGACATACCAGTCCAGCCCCCGCTAACGGACGAGATGATTGCTGCTTTCCAAAAGATGGGTCCTCAAGACCCCCCTCTTCTAGACAGCTTAGGCCAAGTCCGCAACTGGCTATCCATGCTCGATCTAATCAAGTACATGGTGGCGCAGAACCTAGAATCCGCCTTGATCGTTGAGGATGACGTGGACTGGGATGTTGAGATCAAGCAGGAAATGAAAAGGTTGAGTAATGCAGTAAGGGAGTTCACGAGGGCTGACGAGGAAGAGAAGAGTCCGTATGGGAAAGCGTGGGATGTGTTGTGGATTGGGCATTGTGGCGAGCCTACGAGAAACGATACGCGACGACTTGAATACGTGGATCCTACCGCTACATCACGAGAGAAATATATCGGCTGGTCAGGGCGATATATGGATGGCATCGCCCCCGGCTATCGCGTCGTACAGCGCAGCAAGTTGACATTCTGCAGCTACGCAATGGCGATGTCTAGAAGAGGAGCTCTGAAGGTGTTGAAGTATGCCGGGAAGGCGGAAGGTAAGAGCTATGATATGCGGATGCAGGGTGGCTGTCGAAACAAGGACTTGAGCTGCTTGGTGGTTAATCCGGAGCTGATGCATCATTATATCCCCCCAACGGAGTTTGGACTTATAAGTACAGTGGGCGATGCGAATGGTGTTGGGTCGAAAGCGGAAGAAGAGGAGTTTGAGCATATTATGGGGGCGACGCCAAATATATTGGTGAGTGCAAGGTGTAAAGCGCTTTTTGGTAGCAGGTGTCCTGGGGCTGGCCAATAAGGCGTTTTTGTGAAGTAGATACAGAGGCTTCGATATATCTTTGTCATCTTAAATTTGGAAGACCACTTTCGTTATGCAACATCAAGGTAAATCCCGGTATTTCATTCAACTACGGGGCAATTATCACCCAAAAAAAACCACTTTACACAAAATATAGACGCTCACTGTGGAGTACTTCGCAGTTGCCCCTAAAATTCACGAAGAATCTTCAAACAGCATAAAGGAATGCAATTCGAAGTTATGAAACTGACCAAGTTGTAAAAGGCCGGCTCCAGTACGCTCGCCCCAATCGACTTGTATCCCTACTTGGATATCGTGCGTTCGTAACATAGACAATGTGAGTTGAAATGAGAACGAATTGTTAACAGCGGCATAATCTCTTGATTAGGCTCTTTAGGTATCTTTACAAGGACCAAGTCAGATAATATGGGCCTGGTTCTGGTGTATGAGTGTGAGGAGCATCGAGTACCGATGCATGGGGAGCCAGAATGCTAGTGGTGATGCAAATAGCCCCATTTGTGATATGGATGGAATACAAGACTATACGGTCAGCAAGGATCTTTGAAACTAGGTTTTGGGTTTCGGATTTACTTCAGGTTGTGAATGGAACTCTGAGAAACAGTCCCAACAGTAACGCTCCACTCCCAAGCATCATCCTCCCCTAAGTATGACCTGTGATTATTATTTAAGAAGTAAAATTCTCTTACATGTTCAGCAATGTACTCAAAGATCAGCGCGACGAGATCGGACGGTGAGATCTGATTTCTGATGGTCCACCAAGGAAATGGAGTCAGGGCTTCAGAACTCAATACCATATGTAGATAATACCAAGCTGCGTTCTATAGATTTTGATTCAAACCCAAACCCAGTCCCCGATTATCTGCGCCCTCGTCCTGACAGCATGTACCAAATTGGAAACTGTTATATAATTGACGACAAAAGCATTGAAAATGCCTATCCTGTGTTATATACAAGAGAATTTGAGATTCCCCATTACGAAGCGCTTGGTTTTCGAGGACAGAGCATAATTATAACTTGGTCTCAATACCAGTTGTATTAACTATTTGAAGACAGAGTAACAAATCTGGTAGAACGGTTAGCTTTATATATTCCAAAGTTGAAATGCAAATTATCCTGTTCCATTTCATTTATAAATTAAATACAGTTTACATTAATCCGTTGCAGTCATGCGTAGCAGCGGCAATTGTGCATTACCTTTTGACTTGTGGCGTACCCTATGTAGCATCATTGCTGCGGAAGTCACCAAAGTAACCCCAAATAAAAGGCAGGACGGAGGTAATCGGTTAAATTCGCTAGAATGAGGTAGTTCGTGATTCAGTACCATAAGCGGTACAGTACTTGGAATACAGGTCTTCATGTGGCCCCGTGACACGAATCTAGTGAATTTGAACTGGCAAGTAAATAAAGAGAGATTGCAAATGGATAACTTCTACTCGCAGGCCAATTTCCTCACCGGGTTTCCGAACCAGCTCGCGTTGACAAGTCGGCCCGAGGGTGCGAGGAAATGCCGACGAGTAGACTTCCAGTATTGTGGGAAAGAATATCGTCGTTGAAAGTCGATAAATTAAGAGTCTCAGACTCCGGAAGCCTTCCCACCCCAGACCAGGTACAACCAACACGGACAAGAACAGTATTTGCAGAGCACGACTCCCCAGATTTCGTTACGCCTGCGTCAACATTACTTTGTATAATGGTAAATATAGACGCTACTTCCTCGCTTCTATTTGATCACCACATTTTCTGTCTATGGATGGACTGCAGGGAACTGACAACAAAGACAGAATTAATAACAATAGAATCATTATGAACTCCCTAACCTCCCTTAGTGTCATTCATAGAACCTGTTGTCCAAGAAATTCGTTTTATAATACAATCCATGTGTGGAATCTAAAGCGCTTTCGGCACGAGACCACCGGACACAAATCCCCAAGCCGGACAAAGGATCTAATGTGTGTTTGCATTTGTATGAATGTGATGACCGACTGGCTTTGCAGAAATGTGCTTTTATAGATCGACAAGCCAAAGGTGAGCTTATTCGCAGGCATTTCCGTACCAGGTTCGGGCCAGCTCTGCAGGTCGGGCCGAGCACTGCGAGGAAACGCCGACGAGTACCGAGATAGGGAAAGAGAGAAAGACAAATAACTGTTTAGCAATGGGACAGCGACACAGTGCTGGTGGATGAGAAACAATAGAAGTAAGTCAGAGGGTTTAATGGTAAAGAAGGAAAATACAACGCTAGCTAGTAGATTTCGTGAAGCATTTTGAATAGTATATTACTTTTTGTACAATCAGCTCCGATAAGTGTTCGTCACGTGATCTCGAAACTCTCTTAGTTCAAGACTTTATAATATTATATATAATATAATTAATAATAATTTATTTAAAAATATATAAAATATAATAGCAACGTAAATAGAATATAAAATAAATTTTATATATTATTAAAAATATTATTTTATATAATTATTTAAAAAACTTATTATTTTGTTTAATTTTTAAATTAAAATTAATAAAAAACTATCTATTAAAAAAATTAATCCTTTTAATATATATAATTATATATATATAAGTCTTTAAGTTTTTAATTTTAAAGATTTTTCTTTTATAAAAAAAAAGTTATTAAGTTTTGAATTCTTTGATTTTCGTGATTTTTCGCTTATTTTCGCTTATTTTCACGAAAATCAAGTAATTAAAAACTAAATAAATAAATAATGATTTAATAATTTTTTTTTTATAAAAATTATATTAACTTTAGAATTATATAAATTATAATATATTTTAATTTAAAGTTAAAATAATAATATTTAATAAATA
>Ga0302222_10001890_pt1 | contig 10234 bp, 8 predicted proteins | sample II_Palsa_E2_2_FD_194570 | JGI IMG/M metagenome (GOLD analysis project Ga0302222, IMG submission 194570) | Peat permafrost microbial communities from Stordalen Mire near Abisko, Sweden - II_Palsa_E2_2 | ecosystem: Environmental > Terrestrial > Soil > Palsa > Peat permafrost | place: Sweden... | reverse complement strand
CGCCGGCCCGCCTTTAATATCCCCCAACGCATAAATTCCGGCCACGTTCGTTTCCAGCTTTGAATTCACTTGGATGAACCCGCGCTTGTCCACCGCGACGCCCGCCGCCGAAACGTTTAACGTATCCGTGTTCGGAACGCGCCCCGTCGCCACCAGCAAGTGTGACCCATCCAACACGCGCGTTTCGTTGTCCATCTCCATGCGAACGGTCACGCGAATTTTCGCTCCCTCTTTGACCACACCGATAGCTTTCGTGCTCAGCAGCACCTCGATTCCGTCTTGTTTCAAAATAGCGGCAACTCCGCCGGCCACATCCGCGTCCTCGCCCCAAAGCAATTGCCCGCCCGACTGCACGATCGTCACGCGGCTGCCGAACCGCCGAAACATTTGCCCAAACTCCAGCCCCACGTACCCGCCTCCCAGAACCATCAAATGTTCCGGCACCGCGCCCAGTTCCATGATCGAAGTGCTGTCGAGAAACGGAACGTCCTTCAGCCCTTCGATCGCCGGCACAGCCGGCCGCGCGCCCGCATTGATAAAAATTCTCTCGCCGGTAAGCACGCGTTGCCCGCCGTCCCTCAGCCGCACCAGCACCGACTTTGCTCCTGTAAAGCTCGCTTCGCCGAAAATCAGCTCCAGATTTGCGGTGTGTCCCAGGCCCTCTTCGTTGCGCGCGCGAAACGCATCCACAATGTCGCGCTTGCGCTTCCGCACGCGTTCCATGTTGATGCGAATGTTTCCGGTGTGGACGCCGTAGTCCGCGCCGCGTCCCGCGAGATACGCCACCCGCGCGCTCGCCACCATCGTTTTCGTCGGCGTGCACCCTTCGTTCACGCACGTCCCGCCCACGTGTTTGCGCTCGATTATCGCCGTCCGAATTCCTGCGCGCGCCAGCGCCATGCACAGCGGATTCCCGCCCTGCCCGGACCCGATAACGATGGCTTGAAATTGATCGGAGGCGTTCATTGAAAAAGTTCCTCGTACTCGCGGAAAAAATTTGCGGCCCACAAGTTAGGTGCGCGACCCGCGCGTTTAGAATCGCGACACAATGAAAATCGCGCCGCCAATCGCGATGGCATCTTCCAGAAGCGCGATCGGCAAATCCGGAACCTTCAGCGCCTTCACCAGTCCCGTGCGAGCGTAGTAACCCGCAAACGCGCCGACCACCCCGCCCACCGCGCCCAACACGCAGCCCAGCGCAATCGATCCCGCATCCGCTGCCGCCAGGCACGCGCCCGACAGTCCGCCCGTAACGATCCGGGAAATCAGCCCCGCCGGTGCCAAGCGACTCGCAGTGCTAGGAAGCTGATCCGCGTACATTTCAAGCAAAGCCAGCACCGTGAAAACCAAGGCAGCAGGAAGCCTCCCCATAAACCTGAGTGGCGTGTGGTTGAGGATTCCGTGGCCAAATCCCGCCCACGCCACCGCCGCAGGCGCAGTCAGCGCACGCAACCCCGCAATCACGCCAATCAGAAACGCCCAAAGCAGCACGCTGGTCATGTGCAATCTCCATTCTTAGCGCTTATTGATTTCGCTAAATGCCGAAAATTACTTCGCCGCGGCCGTCAACAGTTCCTCCACTTTCGCGTCCAGCTCCCGCGCCACCTTCAGCGCTTCCGCATTCCCGTACGTCTCCAGAAAACTCGCCATCGTGTCGTAAGAAAGATGCACTCCATCCGCTCGTTCATCAACCAGAATCGTCACCGGCGCATACGACCCCGCGTCCGGCACATGCTCCACCATTTTTTTCATGATCAGCGCATTCCCGATCAGAAACCGCATGGACTTCGGCGCTTTCTCCCCCTGCGCTTTCCTCAGTACTTCGCCGAGATCGAATCGCATGAATTCCATCAAGCCCGTCGGTCCCAGCCCCGGCTGAACTACTTTTTCCACTTCCGCGTACGTCTTCGCCGCGCCGATCTTCGCGAACATTCCGCGCACATCCGGATGCCCCACGCCCGCCGCCAGCTTCGCCACGACCTCCTCAAATTTCTTCGAAGACATCAGGCTAAACCGCTGCACGCTAATCTGTCTCGTGGTCATTAAGCTCTTAGTTCGTTCGTTTCATTCCCGAACGGTTCGCTCGCAGTTTACCGCTGCAATCTGTGCAGTTCCAAGAACTATCGCGGTGGCGCGGCCGCTGGGTCTCTTACTTTGTCGTCCCGAGCGAGGCGAGGAATCTGTTCGTGATTTTTTCCCCGCTCCCATCCCCTGCCTTTATTTGTGGGGCGGCGGATTTCTCCCCGAGCTTTTCCGGCTTCCCCGTTCTACAATCCCCCCACATGAACCTGCGCAAGTACGACTGGGAAATTTTCGTAATGTGTTGTTTCGCGATCTACCTGGCGTATCTCGCAAGGAACGGTCCCTGGACGCCCAACCACATCGCCGGAGCCGTGTTGATCGCTGCCGGATATGTTGGCTGGCTGATCGCACGGTTGCAAATCCGGGAATTCTTTACGCCGCGGGCGGAAGCGCGCGGACTTGTGACCACAGGCATCTACTCCAAAATACGCAATCCGATCTATTTTTTCGGTACGGTAATTTTTCTCGGAATCGTGCTCTATGCGTCTGTGCCTTGGTGGGGACTGCTTCTCGTGCTGCTGATAACTCTCATGCAGTTCTTTCGCGCCCGAAACGAAGCTCGCGTCCTCGAAGCCAAATTTGGCGACGCCTACCGCCAATACCGCGCCAAAACTTGGTTCTAAATCTTGAGTTTCCGGCTCCCGATCACAACGAGGCGCTACTCTTTCGTGGATGGGGTTTTTTGTGCCTGGGCCATGGCCCTCAACTGGAGCCAGCTCTAGCCCGGTAAGAGCGTTTCCTGGCTCGCGATGGCTTGCCAGCCCCGTTGGCCCCAAATATACACGTGGGTCACGCGCGACTGCCGGGAAAATGCATGTCCGTTCTTGGATCCGTGCGAACTCCAGAGACAAGTGACTACAGCCGTCTCCTCAAACATGCGCACGCGTATATCTGTCGCAACAAACGAACTGAACTGCGTGCCGGAATTCTCGATTGCGGCGATCCACCCCGCCTTGTCCAGAATCTGTCCCGACGGCAATACTCCCACGAAGTCGTCGCCATAGATTCGCCGGAACAGCAACCCGCTGTTCGCCTGCATCGCCCGCGCCATATCTTTTTCCAGATTAACCAGCTCGTCCTGCTTGGCCTCTTTTTCCGCCGCCAGCTCCTTCATCTCGCCGACGCTAAGGTTCTGCGCCCGGCTACAGGGAGCCACTAGAGCGCCCGCTAGTATTACCAAGATCAATGTGGATAGCTTTCTCATGCCATGTCACCTCGTCATCCGTATGAGCCCCGGAGCCTTCCCATCGCAGGATGTTCCAGTTCGGCAATCTATGCCCAGTTACCCTCCAGTATAACGCCAGGCGCACCTATCTTCGCCGAGCCTGCGCCCTTCTTCTAAACAGGAGTGCCTATCTCGTAAATGCTTCCTTCTTCTTACTCTGTAGCCCGATTGCTTGCAATGAGCGGAGCGAATGTGCCTTGACCAAGGAAGGGACCACAGCGGCGATGCCCACCGCCAACACGGACCCTAGGATGATCCGCTAGCCCATCCGACCGAGTGTCGCGGGGCCCGTTTTAGTTCGCTTTTTCGATGTGCCGATTTCGGGGAGGATTGCTACTAAATCAATGCGGCTTTCCGCTATTTGAATTGCTCTGCTGCTTCGAGGAGCCCTGTGACGATTGCCGCTGCTCCATCTGCTTGTTCTGACTTGCGTGCTGTTGCTCGAGCTGTTGCGTTTGCTGGGCGTGCCGCTGTTCCATCTGTTGTATCTGCGAGTCACTGTAGTTTTTCTGGGTGGCTTGCTGGTGCTCCTGTTCTTGTTGCTGCTCGAGATTTTCGTGGTCCTGCGTTTGCCGCGTAGATAGTTCATTCAGTTGCTGCTGAAAAGTCTTGTTGGTCGCGGCGCTGCCGGTTTTCGGCGCTGCGAAGTTGTGATCCGGCAATTCGCTGGCGTGATTGATAGCCGGAGGAGCCTTATATTCGCCTCCCGCTTGTTTGGAAGCTACAAATCCAGTTGTAAAGTCACCGGGTCTCGCGGTAGCCGCGATGGGCGGTTTGCCTTGGTTGGCAGAAGCGAAAAGCGCAGGATTATTGCGGGCTGCCTGTATCTGCTGCGTTTGTGCCGCCACCGGACCCACATGTTGCTCTTTCGCGTAGGACTCTTGCTGCGGCGTGGGACGCGCTTCCACCCCGCCGCTACCACCGTTGTAGCTGACGTGGTTTTCGGAGCCGTTGGTCACCGGGGCGCTATAGGTGCTGTGAATTACGGCAGTGTTTACGTTATTCACAGAAGTGTTGTACGCGAAGTTGTTCCCTTCCCAGCGCCCGCCCTCATATCCAACGCCGCTGTAACCGTAGCCGTAATTAATGCCGCCGTAGTAGCCCACTGTCGGGCCCCAATATCCTTGATTAAAATAGTACCCGTTGCCGCCCCAGCCCCAGTAACCCGGCGTCCAGAGAAAGCCAACTTGAGGACCGATGACCCACGTGCCGGGCACCCAATAATAGTCGTTGGCGGAGTAGTCATAGCCCCAGTAACCGGGCGCCCATAAGTAGCCCCCGCCCGGACAGATTGGCTGCTCGTAGATGGGCAGCAGCGGCGGCCCGTAGCCCACCGAAATGCCAATTTGAGCGCATGCACCGTGAGAGAAAATCAGCACGACAAACGCAAACAGCACCGAGCGAATTGCGATCCCACTACGCATTGTTTTCCCCCTGCTCACCCGCCTGTAACCGTATTTATCACTTCAGCGCGTAAGGCACAATCAAATTCAATTTCGGCCTTGTGATTGAATTTGGTTCAGCCAATCAAGCTGCTGACCACTCCACGCGCCACCGATGTCTAGTCCCACCGCGATTAGCACTCGCTGAGGTGCTGAATCTGTTCTGTGATTCGTACGAAAAAAGTTCCGATCTTGGCTCGGCTCTGCGTTTAATGTGTCACCCCACCTGCCCTGACGAAGGAAGGAGTGACGGGTCTTGATGATTCCGTTTGGACGAGCAGCCACGATGTCATTGATAGACGAAAGCTGCATCCAATGAATAAGTCGTGCCATCCGGATTCTGGATTGTTACCTGAACTCCGCCGGAAGGGCCGGGAGGAGTGACAAAAGTAAGGGTCGAGGCGTCGACAAAGCTAGCTGCCACAGAAGTGTTACCGAAGGCTACCGTCGTGCCCGCTTGAAACCCGCTGCCGCGTAGAGTGACAGCGGTTCCTCCCGCGGATGTGCCGGACGCGGGAGTTAAATGGCCGATGGAAAGCGGCGAGGAACCCAGCTGGACGACCGTCAGCCCCGAGTCTGTGATCAGAAATAACCGGCTCCCCACATCATCGAATGCCATCGAATTCTGGACAAAAGGCAACTGCTCGGTGAGCAAAACCCTGCCAATCCAAGCGCCGTGGTTTGTATCCACAATATCCACGCCATCCAACAAAGGAGCGTATAACAGGCTTCCTGAAGCATTCATCTTCTCCCCGGTCACAGCTCCATTCGGAGGAGAGAGAAAGGTGTTTGCGAAGAATTCCGGCGTTTGCGCGGTATTGTGCTGAATCGCCTCCGCATCGAGAAAGCTATAGTCGCTGGCAAACCACACTCCGTCGCCCGACGCGGCGCCGTTGTTACTCACGAGGTCGGTCCTGACAAATTGATCGGAAGAAGCGTTCCACAGATAGGCCCCGCCGTTCGGACTGGCGATCAAGACCTTATCTCCCGCGGTATCTGTGGAGAGTTGCGCAGACTGAAGGCAGATCAGAGCGGTGTCCGTGCGCAGCGTTAAATTGAGAGTGACAAGGTCAAGCTCCCATAGCTGATCGCATGCCCCTGTGACTCCATCGACAAAGACTTTGCCCGTGCTTGTGGCTGCAACAGTATTTATTCCGAGCGGGTTGGGCGCTGTCAGGGGAACCTTCACGACGCTGCTTGAGGACGGACTATCGGGATTCACTATGGCGACAGACGAATCGGAGAGGTTCGAAATCAGCAGCTTGGAGCCATCGGGAGTCAGAGCGAGACCACGCAATTGAAGAGTGCCGGAGACCGTTGGAGGGACGATCGGAGCCAAGAATTGCTGCGTGTCCGCGGAGAACACATCGATATGGTTGCCTGCCGAGAGATAGACGTGGTGCCTGGAGGTATCATAAAGCGCAAAAGTGAAATTGTCGGAGGACGGATAGTCTGTCACACCAGGAAGATACTGGAACGCCTTAGCCAGTGTCGCGGACCCGCTCGCGCTCGTGACCTTAACGTCAGCCGCACTGGGGAGTCCTGCAGGAACCGTCACACGTAGGTGATCGATTGCTACGAACGGGAATTCTGTTTCGCTCGCGTACGAGGTTACGCTCTGGACGCTGGCCGCTTGCCCGCCAATCGTAACTCTCGGGTTCGATTCGAATCCGTGGCCGATTAAGTCGAGGGTCGCTCCTCCGGCCGGACCGCCCGCAGTTCCGCCCAGATGGAAAATCTCCGTGCCGAAGGAGAATGCTTGCGGAGCAAACGAGAACCAACCATCCGGAGTTATGGCCTTCACATTGGCTATTCCAAGAGGGGACGGCGGTGCTGTTACGCTAACGAGGGGCCCACTGAGCTGAACGTTGGTTCCTCGCGAGCCGTCAAACCAGACGTCGGGAGCCACTGAGAACGATTCTTGCCCAAGACTTGTCCGGAACGCGACATTCACAGGAGCTTCGTTCGCCGGACCGATTTGGCCAATGGAGGGGACCACCGGCAAGCTGATTAGATTCTGAAGATTATTGGGGTCGTCGAACACGATTCCGTGACTGAATAAACTGAAGATGCGGCCGGTGGAGTCCACTGCCGCCGGCTGGGACAAAATGTTCTCAATGGGTTCGGTAACGAAAAACGGTATTTCCGTTTGGAAGGCAGGCGCCTCTCCGAGAAATGAGAGCGTTTGTGAGTCGTAGACTTCAATCAGCGGAAGCGCACCAGCGAACAGATTGACCACGCAAAGTTTCGTCCCATCCGCGCTGAAAATGATGCCGTAAATGATGTTGCCATTGGGACTCAATCCGGCGGAAGTGGTAGCCAAGGTATTCAGTTGAGCATCCACAATCGAGATCCCGTTCGTTCCGAGTACCGCGAATTGAGATTGCGCCGGATTCGCGGCGACGAAAAGAACCTGACCGACGCTGGACTGACCGTTGGACGGAAACGTATCCGTCGCCGAATCGTACACAGCGAGGTTGAGGTCCGTTCCGTAGTCCACGATCAAAACCTTTGACCCGTCTGAGGTTCGCACCATTCGGTTGATCCAGACGCCGACGCCAGGCGCAGAGCGAGGCGTGAACGATCCGGTGGTCGGATTCCATTGTTCGAGAAAATAGGAAGGAGGGTCGCTGTTCAAGGTCATGCCGACGAGAACGGTTCCATTCGAGGTGGATGCGAGAAGGGCTGGGATCGAATAAGTAGAGCCACCTTGGACGAAAGGGGTCAAGTTGGCGCGAGCGGTGACTTGCAACGATGCGGTATCAATGGTCACGATCTGTTGCACGCCGCTTCCCACCAGCAACTGCTTGCCATCGAGACTCAAATCCATTCCAGATGGAGTTGGCGCTGGGATACTGGTCGAGATCGATCTGCTCGCGGGAGAAATAACGTCCACGCGACTCCATTGCGGGTTACTGGCATAAAGGACTTGGTGGACCGGATCGAATACGGCAGCGGCCGGAGTGCCGTCCATGCGGATCAAATCGGTGCGAATCGACGGCAAAGTTCCGGTGGGCGGTATAACGCTGAAAGTAAGCGATGCGGTCTCCTGGAGTCCGTCGGCGGTCCGCGTACCGATAACGGTAACGTTGATATCGTTGGCGAGTGTGGCTGAAGAGCTTGCCGTAAATGTGAGCGAGGTTGCCGGTTGGCCCGAAACGAGAGGGTTGGTAGCGAAGACGGCTTGTACTCCGTTAGGCAATCCGGAAACCGAAAACTGGACCGCAAAGCTGGTGCTGCCTGATTGCGAAGTGATGCTAAGGCCAGCGAGAGTCGAAACGCTGCCACCCTGGGAAACCGACAGCGCGGAATTGTTCAAAGTTACGGAGAAACTCGCAAACTGCTGCTGCTGAATCGACAGCGTGACGGGAGCGGAGTGCTGCAAGGCTGCGGCAGAAGCCTGCACCATCAACGTAAACTGGCCGGTTGACGAATTAGCAGGAACAGACAATGAGATGTTCTGCTCACCGACAGCGACGCTCAACGGCAGGCTCGGAGAGAAAGTTACTCCTGACGGGGCGCCGGTGACCAACACGCTGACACTACCGTGAAACCCATTGAGACTAGAAATGGACACCTGAACTACAGCAGTACCCCCTGGTGCAACCGAAATTGAGGAGGGCATAACTTGCAATTTGAAGTCGGGCTGGGGTCCGGTCCCCCCTCCGCCGGAGCCGTTTGACGACCCGCCACCGCAACTGGCAATAATGCATAAAGAAAGGGCCACGAGCGTGAGCAGAGCCGTTCTGTAAGGCGAACAATGGAGAGGGGATAGTAATTGTTGTTTCATTAACATCACCAGTAAATAATAAGAAGAGTCTAATACGCCCAGTTACGTCCCGCAAGCAGAACGCCTCTCTCGGCCGGAGATTATTGCGAACACCTTGGCGATTGTGTCGAGGTTACGGTTCACGCGAAGCAATCCCCGCTCCTGACCAAAGCGCTTATCGGACGAGTCACTTGCTGGGTGGGCGCCTCTCGCTTCGTTTTGTGAAGCATGCGAGTTTTGCACCCTTATGCTCACACCGACGATCCCTTGAATTTAATTAAACTCCGTGCTAGCGTGACTCGTGATTATTGAAGATAAAATTCGTGACCGGCAAGCTGGACGAAAGCTCAGCCTCCGCCTCTGTCCCGCGGCATACGAGTTAGACCAACTCCCCGCTCGTGTTAGTCCAGTCGTGCCGCCGCTCCAGGGAATTTCTAATCGCGCACTGACGATGCGACAAACATCGCCATCCCGCTTGCCCAGGGCGCATTTCGCGAATGGTACGTCCGAACAAGACTCAAAACTCGCGCCGCAGCTCAACAGCATGGATCGCGCCAGTCAAACAATTTCCTCTCACCCAATACGCCGCCCCGAGCGCGCAATCTCGATAATTAAATCGCCAAACTCAGTTAGTAGAATGTGCTCCAACTCATTGAAAACAAACGAGCGCGACATGCTCAAATCGCCAAAAAATCAAGAAATGCGGTTCTTGCGTCCACCGTCCCCTTGGAGGATGGATCATGGGTTACGTCAGGGCGCGGCTTTTCACCCTGAGCTGCGAAGGGCAACCGTGCCGAAAAGCTCCCAAGATTCAGGGTTTCCAACTTTAGTCGCCAGGGCGGCCCTGGAGGTTCGCATAATCAATCGTCCAACCATTTATGAGGCGGGCTCTAGTCGCTGTTCCGCACTTCTAACCGGTTCTGCGTCACATTCAGAAACGGTCGTAACCTACAGAAAACAAACGGCCGCGCACTTTCTAACCGGTTCTAGAATTGCACAATCTGAATCACGCGCTTGCGCTAAAATGAATGCAGAAACGAGCAGAATCCGATGACCGAACGCAAACAGCCATTCGCAACCGTGGAAGAAGCGCTGGAGGAAATCCGCGCCGGCCGCATGATTGTCCTGGTGGACGACGAAGACCGCGAAAACGAAGGAGATCTGGCCATGGCTGCCGAAAAAGTGACGCCGGAAGCCATCAACTTCATGGCTAAATTCGGGCGCGGCCTGATTTGCCTGGCGCTCACCGAGCAGCGCTGCGACGCATTGAATCTTGCCCCCATTACCCCGCGAAACACTTCCGCGTTCGGCACGCCGTTCTGCGAACCCATTGACGCGCGCCGCGGCACCACCACCGGCACCAGCGCGTCCGACCGCGCCACCACTATTTTGGCCGCCACCGATCCCAACACCCGCCCCGAGGATCTCGCGCGCCCCGGCCACGTTTACACTCTGCGCGCGCGCAACGGCGGAGTGCTCGTTCGCGCTGGGCAAACCGAAGCTTCCGTGGACCTCGCCCGCATCGCCGGCCTGGACCATTCCGGCGTGATTTGCGAAATCATGAATGACGACGGCACCATGGCGCGCACCCCCGAGCTAACCGAATTTTGCCGCGTGCACGGGATGAAGCTGCTCACCGTTGCCGACCTGATTCGTTATCGCATGCAGCATGAGCGCTATGTCCGCAGAATCGCTGAATCCATTCTGCCCACGCCA
>Ga0302222_10001883_pt1 | contig 10261 bp, 11 predicted proteins | sample II_Palsa_E2_2_FD_194570 | JGI IMG/M metagenome (GOLD analysis project Ga0302222, IMG submission 194570) | Peat permafrost microbial communities from Stordalen Mire near Abisko, Sweden - II_Palsa_E2_2 | ecosystem: Environmental > Terrestrial > Soil > Palsa > Peat permafrost | place: Sweden... | reverse complement strand
GGAGTGGTTGCTAGTGGTTTCGCGACTGTGACTGGTGTTGAGGATTGGGCAAGTGTGGTTATGGGATCTCTATCATATCGTGACCTTAATGATTTACTGGTCGTGAATGGGAGGGGGGAGTTGGGTTTGGTTTAAAGTTGAGATTTAGGATTTGAGGGGGTTTATAAATGTTTTTCTTGAGGGGGTTGCGGGTTTTGGGCGTTAGGTTTTGGCTAGGAGTGGGGTATTCACCTCTTCCTTCCTGCTTTCCTTCCTTCTTCCACTTCCTCACTACTAAGTAAAAGGAAGAATAACGGGCGAAATACTACAAGCTAGTAAACTGCTCTTCCAAGATAAGAGGAGTAAGTAGGCCCAAAGAGAAGAGGAGATCGAAGGGCTATACATATAAATCCTCTCGCGTGTTTTAATCCTCATCATCATCCATCATTCTAACAAGGCTCGTTTCAGGTGAGCGTGCTTTGAACTTTATTCTCTCCCCCCATCACATCTTTCCTATACATTTTCATATTTCTATTTTGCTGCTTAAACCTGGAGTTATTGGTTTTGATTCTTTTTCGGGGTTAATGATGCGGGGATACGGTTTAGGAATATTTGTTGTTGTTAGGTGGGATCTGTTGTTGTCAAATCGAATACTATATTAGCTGTGTTGTCAGGATCCAGTTTCGGGAAGTGGTTGGTGCCGCTTACCACAACTCTAACGAGTATAGAAGAGTGAGGTTACAAGATCTTTATCGTATTATACTGCTTCCCTCTACCAATGATCGAATTTGTGAAGGGGGAGCAGGGACTCGGCTTTTTCTTCGAAGGTGTTCCAAATGCTGAAGTTTATGTAAAGGATTGGGGTCTAAGAGTGAGTTTTATTGGAGGGAAGGGGGAGGTGGTTTGTTTGCTGAAGAGAGAAGGAACGGGAGTTAATGGATGGGTGGGGGAGAGGGAGAAGCTGGGCGGCAAATCCCCAGCTACCTATATGAACATGGGGCGAGCTTTAAGAAGGGAGGGGGTAGGAGGGAAGGAAGGGGAGGGGCATATAATCCCACTCTCTTGCCGTCGAAAAAAGCCACACACCAGTACTGTGCAGAGGATGGCAGAGGAGGTGCGAGGCGGGCTTGGCTTGGCTTGGTTCGGTTCTTGCGTGATATCCTCGATGTATGTTGTGGTGATGAGGAATTTTTTGAGCTTCCGTGAGTGGGCTGGTAGTCAATCTTAAGTACGTGGAATTGTGAAAAGAACGGCGGAGTGGGGTTTGTTGTCAAATTTAATTGTGTTATCAGGTCTGGTTTATGCGGTCTTTGAATATAGCTCGCTTTTATAAATCGCATTACTGAGAGAATGAGTTGATTCGCGTGTGTTATAGTACTTTCACCGTTTCACGTAGTCTGTGGATTGCGATTGCAGTGGTAGGAGATGGTTTGTGGTGTGATGGTAGTATTTTGTGTAGATCGCACTTGGGAATGCTGATTGGTTTCAGATTTGGGGGTTAGTGTTTTATATGTGTTTTCTGGGTTGGTGGTTTTACTTATTGCATTCCTTCCTTCCTTATCGGTAAAATAGTAAACGGGAAAGATAACACAAGCTAGAAAAATACGAGTGTAGCATTATTGATTGAGCTTTGGGGATGGAGAGGAAGGGTATATGAACCCCACTCCCCTCTCCTCCTCGAAAAAGCTTCAAACAACCAATCATGCAAATTGCGACATACGTGGAGGATCTTGTGACGCGGTTTCTTTTGGGTTAGGAGTAAGATTTTTTCTCGGTGATGTGGTAGTGGTGATGAAGAAATTTTTAAGAGGCCGAAAAAAATAAAAAAATAAAACTCACAAAATTAATTAATAGATCAAGGAAGCAAAAGAATCCGTGAGGACCAGAAACTCAGCCTTTCTAAACGGGCTTGGTTTGCTGTGGCAGAGCATCCACATCTTAACTGCTGGACCTTTGTTCGTTAGAACGTTGGGAATCCCACACAGTGCTATGCTGTGGGGCTTCGTAGCGTTCTAACTTAACCGTCCGTTAAGGAATCGTCTCTAATTGTGCTGAGGAATGGCTTATTTTTGACTATTAAGTTACCTGGGTGTCGGCGTCGGCGATTTTAAGCGAGGTTCCGTGGGTGATGTAGAAGTAATCTCGAAGGGTGGAAATCGTGGGGGAAGGAGGGGAGGGGGTTTTGTTGTCAAGTTGGATGTATTGTCACTATTTCAAATCATAACATTTACAAATTTTAGGTTCTCAATGTTACTGACCCGAGTCTCTGAGACCTTCTTCATTTTTGATATCTTTGAACCTGGGAGTATACATCTAGCAAGAGAGCTTTCAGCGTTGCTGGTGGTGTTTCCCCGGAGTTGTGTTCTCCAAATCATTGGGTATTGACGGTGCTGGGAGTTGATTGTACTGGGGGTATTAATTTCATATGTTTGGTCGTGGGTGAGATCGGTAGAAATGAGAGGAGTGGCGTTCGCTTATTTTGCGTTTTGGGTGTTGGAAGTGGTATTTGGGGAAAGGGGGAATGTAGTTCTCGAAGTGATGGAATTGAATATGGTAGAGGGGGAGAAGGAAGGGAGAGGAGGCGTATAAAAGAGTCTGGTTGGCAAGGAGAGCTCACTAATAACGAAAAACTACAAAACACCCTACCAGATCACAGGTCAGGAATAGAGCACAGATCATCAGTACAGGGACTTTGAAGGATGAAGAGCGGGTTCTAGTAGGTGGTGGTGATATCGTTGCGGGTTGTAGTTATAGTGAATATACTAGACTCGAAAGACTTTAATGTTTTTGTTGTCAATCATAGACGTATTGTCAACTACTTCCTGAAAATCATCGATCTCTGAGCTATGTTCTAAACGTTACTTCTGCAAGACCGCTCAGACCTGTATTTACTGGTCATGCCGGGTGCTCCTTGATTAAATATCTAGGTAGAAGTTCCTAATACTACTGGCCCCTCACCATAGTCTTGATTTGATACCTCACCGTACTGATGTTGCCGGAAAGTCAATGTTTGAGAGTATTGAAGACGCTGGAAGATAATTGTGCTAAGTAGTGCTTTTTATATATTTGGTTTTGGGCGTTGCCGAGAAGGGGAGTGGGGTATTCTTACTTTGAGTTATGAACGGATTATTCGGGTAGGAGCTTATGGGTAGTGAGTTGATGGAATGGAATGTGGTAGAAGGTAAGGGGGTGAGTGGTGTATAAAAGAAGATCCTATTAGCTTTCAGAAGTTATCAACAATTTCTCACACCATACCAATATATGGTCGGAAACACATTGCAAATCCTTAGCTTCATGGCGTTCGAAGGTCGAGGAGCCGGCTCTGGTAGGTAGTGGGGTTATTTTGTCGGGTTGTAATTATAGGGAGTATATGGCTTGACTGGAGAAGCGATGCTGTTGTTGTCAGAAAGGGATGTATTGTCAAATATCTCTCATCTTCACCTTCACCTCAACAACTTCATCCATAAACTACGTATCACTGCTCCAGCTTAGCTCAGACCTGGCTCTTAATGCGTTTCGTTAACCCATCATGTACTTCTAGGAAGAGAGCTTTGTTGCTGGTGGTGGATATTCAGAGTCTTGTGCTGCTACCTCAGCATATTGAGGATGTTGAAGGTAATAATTCTCCCTCAGTACTGCTTTTATAGATTTGTTAGATCGAAAATTTGACTGGAGGAGCGAGTGAGTTGTAACCTCTTCGTTGTTGCGCTTACTTGTGAGTCATGGAAGTTCATGGAATATGGAAGAAGGGAGAAGGAAGGGGCTTATAGAAGAAGATCCTTGTTAGCTTCGCGAACTCATCGACCACGGCAGAACATCACATACAGTACGTGGGTCGGGGACGTATTACAGATCCCTAGCTTCATGGATTTGAAGGCGAAGAGCTGACTCCGGTAGGTGGTAGATATATCGTAGGGGGATATTATTATAGAGATTTGTGTCTAAACAAGAGAAAGTTGGATGTTTTTGTTGTCAGAGGGCATGTGTTGTCAAATATTTCTCAAACTCACCTCATCCAAATCATCCATAAATTGCGTATTACTTCAGCACCATATCTCAGAACTCTCTCCCGATGCATTATATTAGTTCCATATTGTCTTTCTGGTAGAGGAAGCTTCAATGTATTCAGGTTCATGAGTTCGCAAGATATGGATCGCTTCTTGCTTACTCTTAGAGAGGTCCATTCACAACCATGCTCCATGGCCTTGGGGACCCTTGCAAACCGCTCTTGTACCCCGTTCAAAGTTTCAGACATAAGTATAATATATATAGTCTATATTTTGGTTCGCTTGTTAGTTGAACGGTAATTCATGCGGGCTATTTCTTAATCTCAAATCTTGCCACCTTCTATATTCCTATACTACTTGTGGTTTTTACCGACGCACTAGAGATTGAATGGAATAAACACTGAGTATATATTAAAGCGCCGCAAGCCCTTCATGCTCTTCATACGTACTTTACACTGTACAGTGATCTGCAGGTGACTGGCCGACGGGGAACTGGGGTACCTGGCCATATGGATTCATGAGTGGACCACAATCCCCACACTCAGCAAGACTTGAGACTCGAGACCCTCCTCTTTGGAACTTTAGTAATAATTAGACAAATCGTTCTGTCGTCTGCTCTTTTACTGTCACTGACCCGTCCGTAGTTAGTTTTCGGCTCGCAGCATCGATAAAAGTGAATCCGTCCTACACCTTTATATTAATACCTTTGTTATGGCAGGACTCGTTGACTCTTCCTCGTGTATACAGTATTATATGAGTGATACCAGGTGGAGATTGCTGGAGCCTGCCAAAGCGGTGCTACGACCTTGATACTTGATTTAATGTTGACCGTAAGCCTTCGGCAGTATTCTTAACAACTAGTGTAACGATACTTTATATATTCTCAAATTTTATGGTTAAGAAGAGCATTTATTCCGACTCCCTGCTCATATACGAGACTATTTTTCGCCTAGTACTGCTACACAGTGAGTATATATAACAGCGCTCTAAGCTCCTCAAGCTTTTCCAATTCCACCTTCATGCCCATCCTGGATGCAGGTTTCTTCGACTGGGAACTGGGATACTTAGCCATATAGATCAAAAAAGTGCCACAATCTCCACCCTAATTAAGCTTCTACACTTGGTGGTAGATTCGAGTTTCTCCCCTTTACAGGCTCAGTGATAATTAGACGAATCGTCTATCGTCTGCTCTTTCACTGTCATTAACCCGTCCGTTGTCAGTTTTTGGCTCGCCACACTGACGAAAGTGAACCCTTCCTACTTCCTTTGTGGCACTGCATTCTTTACTTATGTCAGCCACTTGCAAAACTACCAGATAGTTCATTAGAAACACAGCCAGAAACCCTCTCCCTCATCTTGAGCTCCCGACCGGTCATCGGCCTGCAGAAGATTTATGAAGTTTGTGGGGCGTTTGTCTTGTGATGCGTGGCTTTTATACTAATTTAGAGAGCTTTCGCGGGGTCCTTTTTGGGATTGAGAAGTAATGTGGTTTCGGTACTTGCGCCGGTATTTGCTACGATATCTAATGCATTTGGAAGGGACGCTACCTCGTAGTATGAGATGTGCGTCTAAACTTCTTAAGTGAATCACAGGCAACCTCAAGAACGCTTATAAATATCCCGCTGTCCACATCTGCTTTATAAGTAACGCACCAGACTTTAATGCACACCGAAGTCAGTGACCGAGTCCCAAAATCGTCCTGGTCACAAGCAATACTGAGCACTGACCGTGGCATGGGATGATGCACAGGCGTATGCCCATATATACCTATTATCTTAAGCACTAATTACTTCGGAAGTGGTTTTGGAGTTTTTGTTGTCAATCTTTCTGCTGTTGTTACACAATTTTCTCCCTATTTCCATTGCAGGATCCCATTCCAAGGCCTAAGAACCTACATCTCGCACAATTCCTGTCTTTTCGGTTCCACATGACACCTCGACCAATTTGCTTGCATTGTGAGTACAAACAATGTCTTCCATTAGAGAGTTTCTGATTGTTTCTCGTTTTCCAACCGAAGGTGGCGCCGAAAGTCTCCTTTTATACGCATCTAATGAAAGGAGGCAGCGAGGCTCATCAAGCCTTTTGGTAGGGTAATTCATAATAAGACTAAGCTCACAAATCTTTCTTCCATAAACCAAACCATTCGAGCATAGTCTTTCGTAATTCTAAAACGCCGCCTTAAAGCTGCCTCGGAATCAACTTTCAAGCTCAATTCCACGGAGCCACACAAGACCATCTCCCAACCTACCGGGTCTTTGGTCCACCTTGCCCAAAGAACTTGGATTGGAACGCTGCGATCCACCAATGAAAACTACTGTGCAAGCTCCTCTGCCCTGCCTCCCAAGAGATCGCCTACACCAAATGGCTCGCGTTTTCGGCTGTGTGACAACGAGCCGAAAGAGTGACAACGGACGTATACTTGACAACGAACGGATAACTAACAACGATTATTCTTGTCTTATTTTCTTAAAAGAAATGACTCATACTTAGATCCACTCCCTTGAATACTGAAAGAAAATAAAACAAAGAATAAAGGGCCAGAGGAAGAACTTCTTCTACTAGAGATGCACTGTCGATTTGTCAAGGTAACGGAAGAGGGAGAAACCTGCGAAGCTAAAAGCCTTCAAAACCACATTGCAAGTGACTCACAAAACTATAATTTACACAACTCGCTGTTTGGAAACTATTAAAAAGGAGGAGATGCTCCAACAGCATATCGAAAAGTGTCCGATTTACAATCCAGACCCTTCCGACGTTGATTGGCGACTTAGCTGTAAACACCAAGGAGATGGACTATCCAGACCTACCCGCGGTTGTTGCAGGACAACTGGTAATTCAGTGCGGATACATCACCTATGGGGGAAAGTTATGGTAGCTTTCGGTTTTTTAGTGATGCTTGTTGTTGTCAAGTTTTGAGTCACTGTCAATTTGTTCTTTTCATCGAATCCTTTCGAGCTTTGCCTGCTCTGAAGATTCGGCTTGGACATGAGGGGCAGGTGAAGTTATGAAGTAGCGGTGTAACAGATGATATGAATTATCAGAAAGTACTGGCTAGCTACGAGATAGACACTTCTGTAGTTTGCACAGAGGACTTTTTTCTCAGTGTGTGTGGTCGTGTGATGTTGAGTATGAGGTTGAGTATGCAAAGGCTTTACGTCTATGGGTATTTATGTGAAATTTGTGAGCGTTGACAGAAGCGAAAATAGGCCTTACTGAGAAGACAAATCCATCCTGGGCCAATAGTCGAGTCAGTGACAGACCTGAGCGCAGACATCACATGCTCAGCCGCACATGGTCATAGCGAGAAAGGTAAGTGTGATTCACAGTACCGCGTTACAATTACCTGGAATCATATATAATGTGCCCAAAAATTAAGAAAATTTATCGTTTCAGACTTCGAAATGGTCTCGCGTTATGAGCAAGAGACACATTGGTCCTATCAGAGCATCAGCAGATGTCAGAAATGGACGGAGACTCCTGCAGGGTGGTTGTTCATATTGTACTGGACTCGAGTCCAAAAGACTTTATTGTCATTTTTCGAATTACTCTCAATCTCTCATGGATTTAACTACTTCGAGTTTCACGTTGCAATAACGTCCTCCAACTGGTTCAACAAGAAACAGGGAGATATTTTCACCCGTGATATATATGTCCCTCTTACCTATAGGCATTGCTTTCCAACTTCCTTTCATAACGGTCTGGAAGTTGCGGTGTTGTGTATAAAGGTTCATTCTCGGAGACCTGCCTCACGACGTTGATGGACGTCAGGTTATATCATGATGTGATGCGACACCATAGTAAGAAACTCGCTGCAAACTTAAGAAGTTCTTTTTCTTTGAGGTTATTTGAGGCTCTTTTTCTTCTATGACTCATTCAAGACTTCAATATACCACCGCAGGCCCTATATAAACCCAGTTGAGGATGTCCATTTGCACCGCATACCCTTTCCATTAAGAACGGCAATCCCAACGCGTTATCGTTGACGCTTTGCAAGGCAGCCTATATGTAGAAGACTTGAACGGTGGGAATTCGGACTGAGGGAAAGTTATGGGTGGTTGATGCTGTAGAAGATAAATAAGGGTGTATGGGATTCCGTGAAATAGAGAAATCTTCAAAGTCCACGTTTTCCTTGTTGTCATTCTTTGGCCTATTGTCAAGTATAATCTTCATCTCGTAGGTCATTTCCATATCGTACGACTTCCAAACACCTCCATGCAGAATACACTTGCCCTGAGAAACGGTTGTTTCAAGCCGTCACATTTCTCTTGAAGTTTGCTCTTCGTATCACGGCATTCCTTGAAATTCAATAATCGATAACGTAAGGAGAATGAGGGTGATAGCGCAAATAGGATTGTGCTTAATCTTTCGACTAAAGACTTGAATAGAAATCCTCGAGATATGAGAGCTGAAGCTATATGGCGTTCGTGTATATTTTGAGACTTTCTTAATAGTTTTAAAGCACGTGAGTATTTAAGTGATCAACAAAATAGTTGAGTTATAGGTCTGGCCGTCATTCACCGGATGTGGAATATGCCTCTTAGCGAGATCAAGACCACGGATTCCACAAGTTCCACAAGTTAGTGAATCATATTCTTGTGTCTTTCTGCTAAGAACTATTTAATTTTCACTCTTCGCAATCACTGACCTTCCAGCTAACAGATACCATCCAGCACCTCCCATCGCCGCTTCACCATCAACGTCACATACACCTCAAGCTCGGAAAAGCTTTAACGACAGCGAGCACATAGCTACAAACCTTCCTTCACCTTCTCATCCAATACTCACAGGCCTCACTTTTGAGACTAGTCCTAAATCCACCATTTGAGATCGAGGCCCTATACAGCAACATGTGCGTCTGGGAAGAGCTCCACTACCGCTGTCTATGCCCGCCAACCTACCGCCGAACCTCCGAATGCAAAGATAACAAGTCGAGGCAAGCATGCAAGGACAAGGAGCCTGGAGGACCCAAGTACGAACCGAAGTATAGGTGGCATTTCAACTACAAATGCAGGAGGTGTGATCCGAGTCACCCTGATAATCAATGTCCGGTTGAAGAAGTGACGTTGATGGATGGTTCTTTCATCAGAAATTACAACTGATGGGATAGCGCTTTGGTGTGGCTTTGCCTTGGTTGTTTGGGCTGCTGGATTCTAGGGTTCTGGGCTGGAGACCGAGTTCTTGAGGCGACCGGATGGCATTTTAATGAGATCAAAAGATCGTGCTGCGCATGATTCACCGATATTCGTTGCAAACCTCGTTTGAGAAAGCTTGAGAATGGAACATAGGAGATAAGTTGATTGTCTTAGGGAGGGAAAGGTGACTGAATGAACAGCGAGATTTTGTGTGTAACTCATTCACGTTACCCAAAATTCATCTCGATGATCTGAATCAAAACAAAACAATCACAGACGAGTATTTTCAAGATTTAAATAAGTCCCTCAGAGTGATTCTCCTCTTCGACCACTTCTTTCTTCCTAACACAGTTTAACAACATTGTAAACTTACTCAACTTCAGTTCTAAAGCCACTCTACCTCTCAGAGAGCTTGTAGCTAAATCTTCATCAAATCGCTACCTTGCCAAATTTCTTCCGAGAGGTTTAAGTTTATCAAAACCCTCAAGCAAAGTACAGTCTTTACCACCACGCTCTTGAAATCAAATCCATAGGCCCACCTTACTCCTACCACGATGTGCGAATGGGAAGCCTGGATCCATCGTTGCAGACACGTTATCTACCACCAATACAGCACCTGCTCCAACGAGCACTGTAAGCAGCCAAAAGATGCTGGATTTACACCTGTTTATGCTATCCGGTACAAATGGAAGTGCAAAAGATGTGATCCAACTGATCCGCATTACCTGTCTGATCTCAATATAATGATCGTAGGACGCCAGGTTGTTGGCTTAGGTAATGGACTTTGGAATGAACTTAAGGTAGAGGATGGAAGGGAGACGTGGGTGAGATACTGAACGAGGGAAGATCATAGTGGAGGCGCGGCTGGTGGATTGGTAGGATGCATGGACGCTTTTTGGTTTCTAAAGTTGCCTGGCTTGAGGTGAGAATTACACTTGAATAATCGAAAGTTCTTTAATCTCATGTTTTGAATGTGCCTTGAAGAGTGATACGAGTTAGCGGGTTCTCCATGTCTGAGAGTATACGATTTGGATATGTGAATCTTGATAACAGAATAACAGACGATCACTCTAGTAATAAATCATCCTCAATGGCTTTAATTATGCTATTTTTACAAAATTAGAACTCCGATGTCGAATCATC
>Ga0302222_10001875_pt1 | contig 10285 bp, 8 predicted proteins | sample II_Palsa_E2_2_FD_194570 | JGI IMG/M metagenome (GOLD analysis project Ga0302222, IMG submission 194570) | Peat permafrost microbial communities from Stordalen Mire near Abisko, Sweden - II_Palsa_E2_2 | ecosystem: Environmental > Terrestrial > Soil > Palsa > Peat permafrost | place: Sweden... | reverse complement strand
CGAGGAGGATATTCATTTTCTTGCCGCTGCAAGGATTCATCCCTTTACCCGGATGGAACAATTGGCTGAGGCCGGCGTTTCGCAAGCCGGCATTGTCTTGTTAGCTAAAGCTGATGCCTTCCGCTCTATTGGCCTCGACCGCAGGCAGGCACTTTGGGAAGCCGAAGCACTGAAGGACCGGCCCATCGGATTATTTGGCGGGCAGGCTTCCAATAGTGCCTTTGAAGCACAGCTCCAGTTGCCTTTCATGCAATTGTCAGAGCATGTGCTACAGGACTATGCGACGACCGGGCTATCTATCAAGGCGCATCCGTTGAGTTTCCTGCGTCCGCAATTACAAAAGCTACGTACATTCAGCACCCGGGAAGTTAAAGAGGCGAAGAATGGTCAGTATGTGAGACTGGCTGGTATTATGCTTTTTTGTCAGCGCCCCGGGACCGCCAAAGGTGTTTGCTTTATAACCCTGGAAGATGAAGAAGATAGCTGCAACCTTGTGGTCTTCAAGCAGAACTTTAAAAAATTTACGAAAGAGATTTTATATTCAGATCTGCTCTGCGTTGAGGGGCGCGTACAGCAGGAGGGAGAAACAACCCACCTAATCGTGAGCAGGTGCTATGACTATTCGCGGTTGCTTGGAGAGCTTAGTCATGATATGGCTGTACAAGCTCGGCAGATCAAGCATTCGGCCGCCGCAAAGAAAATTGATCCCTATGCTGACGCATATTTTGAAAATGTATTGAGCGCGGAAGATTTGCAAAGACCGTTTCCGAAAAGCAGAAACTTTAAGTAAGCTTAGCTGAAAAGATCCCCTTGCTTGCTCTTTCCCGGCGGAGAATATGTCGCCGCAGGCTCTTCAGGGGTTTCACCTTCTTCTATTGCATGGAAAACCGGCTCTAAATCTGATGGCCAATGATTGAATTGTAATTGTTCCCCATCAACATACTGTAAGTCAATTGGTGGAAGTTCAGGATATTCCAATGGCGTCGCTTCTACAGTTGTACGGTAATCCCGGTTAACCGTGCAAAATTCCAGCAAGCGTGAAGGTATTTGGGTCCTTACTATCTCTGATAAACGATCTTCATCAGGCTTTTCCATCAGCCATTCCCAGGCATAATCTTCAGTTAAAATAGTAGGCATGCGTCTTTTGGAATTATGGATTTGGTCCATTACGATATTAGACCCTGTAATTCCAAAGGCTACCGTATTTACAAATTGTGTGGTTTCCGGATCCAGCCACTCGTTGTACAGTCCGGGCAGATAGAAATATTCGTGGTCCTTGACAGTGACCTGGTACGGATATTTAATCATTTCCTTTAATTTCTGGCCTTTTTTGCCAATTTTCGGGATGTGCCGGGACTCAACAATACCTGTTGATAATACCAGGCATCGACGGTTTTTTGCGGCATCAGCCCACATGGAACGGGTGCCGTCTTCTTTCAAAAACAGGTTCTCAGATTTGAAATTGAGTGTGGTGTATTTTTTTCGGAATATATTCGCTTCAGCACGCGTTTTGATAAACCCCGGTACGTAACCCCATTCGGCCTGCACGATTTCGAAGTCCTTTCTATCCCCGGTCGGAACTAAAATTGCGCAAGGGGCGAAATTAAAACCATTATGCACCCCGACATTCAGAAAGTTATATCTGCTCACCGCTTTTTCCAAGGCCTTCAGCTTTATGAACTCCGCCCTCGTGACTTTTTGTCCGTTATAATAACACATGACTTAATTGGTTTTCTTTCGTTTGGCCCTAATATAATCAGCAACAAGTTTGCCAACTTCCCCGGCTTCTTTCTGTCGACCCTGGGGAACTGATGTCCACCATTTTTTACCTCCAGGCGCCACAGCAACAGTAATTACTAATGGTTCACGCCTGTCGGAGAACGCAATATCAAATACTCTCGATTCCTGCAGCTCATGTTCGGTGACCGCGGCTGCTAATCCATCATAATGAATCTCGAAGGGCGTTTCCATAGTACGAAATTAATAATTTTAATATAGGGCACAGCTTGTAATAACCTAATTATTAGTTTATCCTGAGTGACCACAAAGGTTCAAAAAGGGAAATGTATCAATCTTAGGCGTCTGCTTATCCAGCGAATTATCGGTGAACATAGACGATCATATAAAACAGCAGTATTGTTGATCGCTTTATTTTAATTATAAGAGCTTTCGATAGCGTCAGTTATTTTCTTAAATACATCACCCGGCAATTCGTCACCGCTCGTTTGTTCCCAATCCTCCAGAAGTTCGATCATGGCCACAAATTTATCCTGCACCTCAACTGCAAAATGTCCTTCATTTGGTATTACTTTAAATTCGGCAATCTTACCTTCGTGATAAGCCTGTATGATAAAGGATGGCTCAATCCAGTTCTCCGAATTGGCGGCATGCAACATTACCCGTTCCAATATCACATTTAACTCGGCATCTGATAAAAATCCTGGTCCCTCAAAGGTAAACCCTTCATTGTTGTCTGCGATGGAAAATATACCTAAAACTTTACCGTCAGCATCATCTGTTACCTGGTAAGCTTCCTTTCCAGGTATAGGATTGTGGTAGTCGATGGGATCCAGCAATAAATTTTTGCTAAACTCGCTGCCCGACAGGGCAACATCGACTGTAAAATTGTGTACCATCATAAGTCAGAATTTAGGTAAATATAACAGTACATATCAGGCAAAGTTTCTCTAATCTTAAACAAACCATCGCGTAAAGTAAAACAGTAAAGTAAACTTATTTATTCTTTTTGATAATGCGCACGAACTTATAAAGCAGCTTAGATCCGTTTCTCACTCACTGTTACGCGGTTTTAACCGCACAGGTATATGTCCAGGATATTAAAGATAGTCTGATTATCATAACCAGGATGAATGTCGAACTGGACATTTTTATAAATTAATCACACCGACAGAGTGCTATTTACTTCCCTTAAAATCTATAACATAAGCTAGAACCGTGAATAGTTGTTTGAAACGGCAGCAATATAACGTAGCCATGCAAACAATTTCTCTGTGAAGCAGTTAATGAAATACTACTACTATAATGAACTGGCATAATCAATAGCCAGTTTTTATTCAAAAGGAAGGAAATGCGAAACGCCTTCTTTTAAATAATGTACCCGGAATCTCATTTTCAAACACCGGAAATATTTAGATTTTTTCATTTTTCAACACGATCCAGGCATGAAACACCGCAATTATATCCGCTATTATAGGGTATTTAAAGACGATACCACCGTTACAGAAATTTCAATCAACAATTTTCTTCGGATCAGGTTAACCCCTAAAAATAATAATTATCCCGAATTTCAATTATCGGCCCATGGGCATTTATATTATGGTTACATCAGTAAAGCTAAAGCGATGGAAATGGCTAAAGCAGGGGTTTTTCAACATATTAGTTTACTCTTAGCCCTGGGTAATGAAGGGAAACAAGGATTACTCCAATACCGCTTTAATCATTTTCAGGATTTGACAGTGAACCTGGTGGATGCCAATATAAAAAACATTGACTTAGAGAAACTGGGCACAAACGTATTGATAAATCCGACCCATGATTTTAACAATTAACGGCGGTTCGTCAAGCATCAAATTTGCACTGTATCAAATCGTACCTTCTTTAAAAAGAGTACACTTTGGGCAGATCAATGGTATCGGTTCAAGTCATACCAAATTTATCGTCGATAAGATCCATTTGCCAAGCAATGCGATTGATTTGCCCTCGGCAGTGTCCTGCCTGGTTACGTGGATCAATGAAAACACTAGTACATTAAAAATAAAAGCGATTGGTCATCGTATCGTTCATGGCATGGAACAAGTTAAAACCTGCCTCATTACCAATGAGCTATTAAAAGAATTAAAATCTATTATTCCCTATGATCCGGACCATCTGCCTACGGAAATCAAATTAATTGAAGCTTTCAAATTACATTATACTAAAATACAGCAGTTCGCGTGTTTCGACACTGCGTTTCATCAAACCATACCAAGAATGGCGCAAGTGCTGCCAATTCCCCGTCGTTTTGAAAAACAAGGAATTCGAAAGTATGGATTCCATGGTTTGTCCTATCAATACTTGATCGGGGAGCTGAAACATGTGGCTGGAAAAAAAGCAGCTCATGGCCGGGTGGTATTAGCTCATTTAGGTAGTGGGGCCAGCTTAGCCGCCGTTTATAAAGGAAAAAGCATGGATACCAGTATGGGTTTCACTCCTGCCGGCGGAATTCCAATGAGCACCCGTTCGGGAGACTTGGACCCGGGAGTAGCCTGGATCACGATGAAAACCGAAAAACTTTCCCCCAGGGAATTTGATCGGCTTGTTAATCACGAATCTGGTTTGCTGGGAATATCGGGAACGAGTGGAGATATGAGTGTACTATTGTCTCAGGAACATGAAGACATACATTCAGCCGAGGCAATTGATCACTTCTGTTACCAGGTTAGAAAATGGATCGGTTCTTTTTCAGCAGCATTGGGCGGGATCGACACCCTGGTGTTTTCAGGTGGAATCGGTGAAAACGCACCAGCTATCAGGGCGAGAATATGCATTGAACTTGGCTTTTTAGGCATAGAATTGAATAAAAAGAAAAACACTAAAAACTTATTGCTAATATCAAAAAACAAGGGCCGGGTACCTGTTTATGTCATTCCTACTGACGAAGAATTGATGATCGCTGAGCTGGTCAGCAAAATGATCACTACTTAACAAAATATTTACTTCTATTAAAATACTACCTATGAATGTAATTGAAGACACAATCGGCATAAGCGAAACACTTTCGCCGGAATTACTGCAGAAAATTCATGCTTACTGGCGCGCGGCTAATTATATATCCGTTGGGCAGCTTTACTTAAGGGATAACCCCTTGCTTAAAGAACCCTTGCAACTAAAACATGTAAAACATATGCTGCTCGGCCATTGGGGTACAACGCCCGGGCAAAACTTTATTTACACGCACCTTAACCGGGTTATAAAGCAATACGACCTGGATATGTTTTACATTTCCGGGCCGGGTCATGGTGGGCCGGCGGTGGTCGGCAGCACTTATTTGGAAGGTACTTATAGTGAGATTTACCCAAACATTACCCAGGATGAAGACGGGTTGAAAAAATTATTTACTCAGTTTTCATATCCCGGCGGCATCTCCAGCCATGCCTCCCCGCAAACACCCGGCTCTATTCATGAAGGCGGCGAGCTTGGCTATTCATTAAGCCATGCATTTGGTGCTGTTTTGGATAACCCCGGATTAATAGCCGCATGCGTAGTCGGTGATGGTGAAGCGGAAACAGGTCCACTGGCCACCGCCTGGCATTCGAACAAGTTTTTGAATCCCATAACCGATGGCGTGGTTTTGCCGATCCTGCATTTAAACGGCTATAAAATATCCAACCCTACGGTATTGGCCCGTATCAGCCAGGAAGAGTTGGAACAATTATTTTTAGGGTATGGGTGGACCCCTTATTTTGTATCAGGTGAAGAACCTGAACTCATGCATCAATTGATGGCAGCTACATTAGATAAGGTCATCGCGCAGATTCACCAGATCAAAAGCGATGCTTTGGCTGAGGAAGATACCGGACGCCCGCGCTGGCCAATGATTGTATTGAAATCACCAAAAGGCTGGACGGGTCCAAAGGAGGTTGACGGGTATAAAATTGAAGGTAATTTCAGGGCTCATCAAATTCCTTTAGCTGTTTCGGCGAGTACACCACCAGAACATTTAGCCATGCTGGAAAACTGGATGAAAAGTTATAAACCGGAAGAGCTGTTTGATGACACCGGCAGGCTTATATCCGAACTCCAGGAGCTTGCGCCGAAGGCCGAACGCCGGATGGGCGCGAACCTGCACACCAATGGCGGTCAGCTTTTACATGACCTGCGCTTGCCTGATTTCCGTAACTATGCAGTGAAAGTTGATCAACCAGGGGCCGACGGCGATGGTGATACTTATGTCTCCGGCCGTTTTCTTCGTGACGTCATTAAGGAAAACCAGCAAGACCGCAACTTTAGGATTTTCGGACCGGATGAAACCGTATCTAACCGGCTGGATATTATTTTTGAAGCATCCAGCCGGCAATGGATAGCCCCTATTGTTGAGCACGACGAGTTTTTGGCCGAAGATGGCAGTGTTATGGAAATGCTGAGCGAGCACCAATGTGAAGGTTGGCTGGAAGGCTATCTGCTTACCGGCAGGCATGGGTTATTTAATTGCTACGAAGCCTTTATCCATATTATTGATTCGATGTTTAACCAGCACGCCAAATGGCTAAAGGCGAGCGCGGAACTACCCTGGAGGCGAAGGATCGCGTCGCTTAATATATTGCTGACCTCTACGGTTTGGCGGCAAGACCATAATGGCTTTACCCATCAGGATCCAGGATTTATTGACCATGTCGTTAATAAAAAAGCGACCATCGTAAGGGTTTATTTGCCACCTGATGCCAATTGCCTTTTATCTGTTATGGATCATTGCCTGCGCAGTTACCATTATGTAAACGTGATTGTCGCCGGTAAACATCCGGCACCACAATGGCTGAATATGGATGAAGCGGTTGAGCACTGTACACGGGGTATTGGCATATGGAACTTTGCCAGTAACGACCAGGAGCAGGAACCGGATGTGATCATGGGTTGCAGCGGCGATGTGCCAACTTTAGAAATCCTGGCGGCTGTTTCCATTTTGAGGGAATATCTGCCGGAGGTCAGGATCAGGGTAATTAACGTTGTTGATCTTTTCAAACTGGAAAAAAGCACAGAACATACACACGGCTTGACAGATGCTGATTACAATGCCTTATTCACCACAGACAAACCGGTTGTTTTTGCCTTTCATGGATATCCATACCTGGTACACCGCTTAACTTATAACCGGGCGAACAATGTCAATATGCATGTGCGTGGTTATAAGGAGGAAGGAACGATAACCACTTCATTTGATATGACTGTATTGAACGAAATGGACAGGTTCCACCTGGTTATAGATGTCATTGACCGTTTACCACAAACCGGTACAAAAGGGGTTTACCTGAAACAATTATTACAGAATAAACTAATTGAACACAAACATTATATCGGAACTCATGGGAAAGACATGCCTGAAATACTGGACTGGAAATGGTAGCGACAAAAACCAACCCCGCAACTGGGTTAAGTCAAAGTGACATTCCGGCTTTGATGAAGCACTTCGGCTACAACGAAATCACCGAAAATAAAACGCACCCGCTACTTAATTTTTTATCAAAATTTTGGGGGCTTACTGCCTGGATGCTGGAATTTATTGTTGTACTGTCCGTATTTCTGCATAATTTTTCTGATGCGTATGTGGTTGGCGGTTTATTGGTTTTAAACGCACTGATCAGTTTTACCCTGGAGCAAAGCGCAGCGAATGCTGTTGCTGAACTCAGAAAAAAGCTACAGGTCAATGTAAAACTGCTGCGTGACAGTATATGGAAAACTGCTTTAGCCCGTGAACTGGTGCCGGGTGATATCATCCGGGTAAGGATAGGTGATTTCGTGCCTGCTGACTTTACCATTACCGATGGGCAGCTAAGTGTTGACCAGTCTGCCTTGACGGGTGAATCAGGAGAGGTGGACTTGCCTGCCGGGAAAACCGTTTACTCCGGTTCTGTCGTCACCAAAGGCGAAGCTACGGGTATCGTCACCTTAACCGGGCTGAATACTTATTTTGGCAAAACAGCATCGCTGGTTAAATTAGCGGCACCCAAATCACATATTGATGAAGTATTAGCCAAAGTCGTGCAGTGGTTGTTATACATTGTTACTGCATTATTACTTATTGCGTTTGTAGTATCTGTCATCAGGGGTATGAACCCCCTACAATTGTTGCCTTTAATGCTGGTATTATTGTTGGGCGCTATCCCGGTTGCCCTAACCGCCATGTTTACCATTAGCATGGCGCTCGGTTCGAAGGAACTTTCGCGCCAGGGCGTGTTGGTGACCAGGCTGAATGCGCCGAACGATGCCGCCAGTATGGATACTTTATGCGTGGACAAAACAGGCACGCTTACTATCAATAAACTAACGGTGGCTAAGTTGAGTCCTGCTGATGGGTTTACTGAAGACCAGGTTTTGCTTTACGGCGCTTTAGCTTCACAGGAAGCTGATCATGACGCGATCGATATGGCCATGATCGGGGCAGGCAAAGAAAAAAAAATCATCAATGAGGGTTTTGTACAGAAGAGCTTCGTTCCATTTGATCCCAAAACGCGCAAAACGGAGGCTGCAATCGTTAATGGCAAGGAGCAATTTAGCGTGATTAAGGGGGCGGCCGAAACATTGTATCCGCTTTGCAAGCTGAATTCAGTAGCAATTGCTAACTGGAACAAACAAATTGATGAACTGGCGAAATCTGGCTATCGAGCTATTGCCGTAGCACAAACTAAAGATAATAACACCCGTTTTGTGGGCCTGGTGGCGCTGCATGACCCGCCTCGTACTGATTCCATGCAGATCATTAAGGATTTGGCGGCGCTGGGAGTAACCGTTAAAATGTTAACCGGTGATGCCTTACCTATTGCCGAGGAAATGTCTAAGACCCTGCTGATCGGCGATAAAATATTGAATGCATCGGTTTTTAAGGATTGCTTATCGGATCCTAAAAAAGCGATAACATTACTGGAACAAAACAGTGGTTTCGCAGGCGTTTACCCGGAGGATAAATACGATATCGTTAAAACCTTCCAGGCGAACGGCCATATTGTTGGCATGACCGGAGATGGAGTAAATGATTCGCCGGCTTTAAAGCAAGCTGAAGTCGGGATAGCGGTTAGTAATGCTACCGATGTTGCCAAGGGAGCCGCAAGTATTGTGCTAACGAAGGAAGGATTATCTAGCATTCCCGCATCTATCATCACAGGGCGAAAAATGTTTGAGCGGATAAACATCTGGATATTGAACAAAATAACCCGCTCCATATTTAAGACTTGTTTCGTGGTTATTGCCTACCTCGTATTTGGCAAATATATTATATCAGCATCAGCTATACTGATCATTATTTTTATGACCGATTTTGTAAAAATTTCATTAGCGACTGATAATGTTATCTTTTCTAAAAAACCTGCGAAATGGGAAATTAATGGACTTGCGAAGGTCGGGCTGGTATTGGGTTTGCTAATGACTATTGAAGCTTTCCCCTTATTGTACTATGGTTTGCATCACCTACACCTGAATTCAAATAATGCAGCCTTGAGTACCTACAGTTTTGAGATCATCCTGTATTTTGGTCTATTCTCCTTATTTGTTGTCAGAGAGAAAAGGCATTTCTGGAACTCGTGGCCTAGCAAAACTTTGCTGTTTCTAATTATCGGTGACATGATTCTTGGTGTGTTTTTAGTGACTTTCGGATTATTAAGTTTTAGTTCCATTCCATTAAAGGATACGTTAATGGTGATTGGTTATACGGCCGTCTCGTCTTTTACTCTAAATGACCTTGTCAAATACAGGCTTTTAAGGGTTTGGCACATGGATAGTCCTTGACGATAACTGAAGCTTCGATTTTAAAATTAGAATAGGTCAAAAAATCACCATTGATCAGGCTTCCCGTCAATTGCTACAACATGTCATAAAGACAATAACTATTTGGCTAACGTTGACAGCATAAATGTGTGATAACATATATATCCGGATAAAAGTTCCTTGATGTTGTCAAACTTAGAATTGGTATTGATTAACTGCACTCTTTTAATTAAGCTTATTTTAGCCGTATTATAGAAGTTAACAGGTAATGCTTTAAAAAACAAATGTTAAGTGTGTGGCGACTTTGCATTCAAACTATAAAAAGATTTCAAGAAATTAAGCGGCACATTAAAATAATCTGTTTTCGCCGACAAGAAAGAAACATCCAATGGAAAGCTACCTGGCATTTCAGCGAACGATTGCTGGCTTAAAGAAATAAAACCCATTGTCCAATCTTTAAAATTTCTTTTGAAGCTTGTTGATTCATGAATTTTGATGAGGTCATAATGCCGGTTATCAAATTGAATTTTTTCAAAAGTTACACGAACTTCTTCTTCTTCACCTTCAAGCGCCTGAATAAAGCGCCCCCCGTTAAAATGTAGAAAACTACCCTCAATATAAAGCAACATACCGGTTAGGCCATGATCCTTGTTCCAGGTTCGTGATTGTTCCAGTAAAAGAGCCAGTTCAACATCCTGCATTGGTTTGACTGCTTTGCTGATATATACGAGATTGAAACTCATAGTTTTTATCTTTAATTTGGCTATTTAAATTGGCTTTATAACAAACCCATTTTGTAGTATACCAAATT
>Ga0302222_10001872_pt1 | contig 10295 bp, 11 predicted proteins | sample II_Palsa_E2_2_FD_194570 | JGI IMG/M metagenome (GOLD analysis project Ga0302222, IMG submission 194570) | Peat permafrost microbial communities from Stordalen Mire near Abisko, Sweden - II_Palsa_E2_2 | ecosystem: Environmental > Terrestrial > Soil > Palsa > Peat permafrost | place: Sweden... | reverse complement strand
GACCAACGTCTCCAATTTCCAGGTATTTATCTGATTTATTCTAGGCCATGGCAGTAATCATCAAGACCGGGAATTGCACCGACGACGTCTATCTTTACTACCACCAAGGCACATTTGAGCCAAGCTCGCGGAAGCTCTATGGTGACGACACCGGTAAAAAGTGGGAAGAAGACTTTGCCAATGATACCATCGGCCGTTGTCGTGAGGTCCAGGCAACCACTGCTTTCGTTTGGTTCTTGGCCAGCGTTTTCATGGTTACACTGGCTCTTGGTTTCAAGCAAAGGACCACCAAACATGGAGGAAACATAGTTTAAGAATCGTCTTTTGGACGGCTGCACGAAAAGAGGAGCGTATGAGGTAACGAAACCTCTCACTCAAGGACTTGGGCAACGAGGAGTTTTCATATGAGGGAGTTCATTCTAGAATCATTCAGAATAATACTTTGAGGGCGATATTACCAACAAATTGAACGGTTTCTCCCTTACTAAAGTGTACTCGGTTGTATTTACATTTGCTATTTGCTCATAGTGCAAGTGCTGTCTGGAGAATGGGAGACACAGCACGCTAACCTCCGCTTACCGATTACACCACATCTGAAATTCCGTTTTCTTGGTTTAAACTTAGTGGCTGCTGATATAAAATATAAGGTGAGGCTTAGCCGGAGAATGGAGAATACCCAGAGAATCGGGGGTGTGAAGGTCGACTCCTGATTGGCTAAATCAGCCATTCTCCTGAGCAGCTGTGCTTTGTACCCCAGCTATTCACCTCTTTGCACTCCCTCTTGTCTTGATCATTTTCCACGCTACGCACTTTTCTCTCCATGATGATTCTAATTCTCCATTCTGTCCTCCTAAATCTTCCCCAGAGAGACAAACTTTCAGAGAGTTTTCCTTACTCCCACCCCATCAAACCAGCAAGGTATCCACTAACGTGCATGAATACCGCTGGTGCCATGTACTCCCCAAGAACTTCCTCTTTCATCTAAAATTGCTGAAATCTACCTTCTCCTAATCTTTTCTTGCTAATGAATTTGGTAAAGGGTTAGAGCGGGATTGAAAGGGGTGCTAGTTCTACTTTATGTATGAATACGGGGAATAGTGTTTTGAACGATATTCTTGAACTCTGTTGAGGCTAGGACTTACAGGCTTGCTTTCGAGCTTATAAGGTGCTCATATGAGCGGGTTCAAGTGAAAAGGATAGGGAAGAGGATGGATTTGAGAAGTTGGGAAAGGTTTGGGATCTTGTGACGAGGTATCAGCTTCAATCATTGATTAGGCAGTTTGTGGAGAGGGAGATGTGAGATAGATCTTGATAGAGGTCAGTGAATGTTCCATCTTCGACAGAAACATTTGAGATTTTATCGTTTTCCATGTTGGAGTGCTAGTAGGTGAGGAATTCTATTTCCAGAGAACTCAGTATTGATTGGGATAGCGGATCGGCAGACGACAGTCACCTTTGACCACATACAGCGCAGCCTCGAATCTTTGTCATTCATGCTGTCAGGTACAGAAGGAATCTAGTGGACGGCACATATTACCCCACTGTAGATCCGCAGCCCCCGTCCACGAGCCGTCCACCAACCCCGCATATACGCTACCAGCTCCGGGAACGGAGAAACTCCCTACATCTAATTCTCCCTCTCTTTAAATCATTACTCCAACAGAGGCTCAAGATGCCTTTCATAGATCCACACATATCGATAACCATCATTGGGGGTGGGATCGGTGGGTTGGTGCTAGCACTGCAGCTCGAAGCGGACGGCTTCAAAAACATCTCCATATTCGAAGCATCGCGGGAATTGAAAGCTGTTGGGTCAGGGATTAACTTACAGCCTTCCGCAGTCCTCGTCTTGCGCAACCTAGGACTACTGCCAGCACTTGAAGCAACGGGTATCAAGGTCGCTGAACTGAGGTATTATAATCGATATGGCCATTATGTCATTTCAGAGCCAAGAGGGGAAGCAGCTGGGTATTTGGTCCCCCAAATCTCAATTCATCGAGGAATGCTGCATGAGTTACTATTGAAAGCGTTGAAACAGCGGCTCGGTGATGAGTGTGTGCATACTGATCATGTTTTCACTTCATACATACAGAACGAAACGAGTATCACGGCGCACTTCACCAGGAGGTCGGATATAAGTGTGCCAGCTGACGTCCCTTCAAAGACGACGGATGTTCTGATCGCCGCGGACGGAATTAACTCAACGGCCCGCAGACTTCTATATCCCAATGAAGGACCGCCAAATTTCTCCGGTCGTCTACTCTGGCGTGGTGTATCAAAGCGCTCGCCTTTCCTCACAGGTCGGTCTATGGTGTGGGCTGGCCACGCTGACCAGAAATTCATCGCATATCCTGTGGGAAGAGAAGCTGAGCTGGAAGGGCAGTCCCTGGTCAATTGGATCGCAGAGCTGAGAGTTCGAGATAAAGACGATCCAGATTTGACACCACCACAGGCAGATTGGGGTAAAGTCGTGCCGAAAGAGCGGTTTGCGAGTCAATTCCAGAGCTGGACATTTGGCTTTTTGAGTATTCCAGACTTAATTGAGGAGACGAAAGAGGTTTCGGAATTCCCGATGTGTGATCGCACGCCGGTGGACAGGTGGAGTTTTGGCAGACTTACGTTGTTGGGTGATGCTGCTCATCCTCTGTATCCAAGTAAGTTGATCTTCAAATGAGGAGGAAGTTGTAAGCTAAGCGTGAAAGTTGGATCAAATGGCGCCACTCAAGCAATCCTTGATGCTGTGGCTCTCTCCTCAGCTCTTCAGAATGAGCCAGATGTACCAAGAGCGTTGACGGCTTACGAGAAGGCCCGTCTGCCACCGACGGCAAAGATCTGCTTTGCGAATAGGGCCAATGGCCCAGATCACGTACTGCAGCTTGCACACGAGAGAGCTCCAGATGGATTTGAGAACATTGATGATGTGATTGGTAGTATGGAGTTGGCAGAAGTAGGAAAGGCTTATAAGCTACTTGCTGGTTTTGATATGGAAAGTGTGAATAGAAGGGCGAAAGAAACGGAAGAGTTATGGAGCTCAAAGAGGAAAGAAAATGGATTCAAGGACCAAAAAGGCTAACAACAGATAAAAAGCATCGATTCTTAATCTTGAACGCCAAGTCTTTGGAATCTGATTCGTCTTATGTTCGATAATCCCCATTAATCGTGATATATTCGTGACTAGCGAGCTGTCAGTTTCGAGGATTCAAAAGTATCAGATGAAATATACCTGTAATCGCAAGTCCAGTAAACGGCTTCTTCCTTACCACCACCTAACCTAACCAGGATCTCCAAGTCTTCATGCTCTAAAATTTCGGCTGCCCTCGTTTCATCCACACTCTCAGGCTCGCCGTTAACCAAGAGCTTCAACTCGGGGGAGCCATCACTTGGGATGAAAGAGACGCTAGTCTTCTCTGGGACAATCTCTGGAACCTCATTGATAGGTTGACCTGGCTCGGAAATCTGTGAGTAACCAGTAGCACACAGAATGCGACCCCAATTGGCGTCCTTTCCATATAAAGCAGTCTTGACCAAGGGAGATCGTGCGATTGTGCTTGCAATCTTACGTGCCCCGATCTCAGAGGGTGACTCGATAACACGGATTGTCACAAACTTGGTAGCTCCTTCGCCGTCTCGTACTACGAGCTTAGCAAGATCCGTAGCAAAATCTGTCAAAGCCTCCTGAAAAGTAGCGTAGTCTTCAGAAGACTCAGAGGTGATTTCCTTTCCTCCAGCAGCGCCATTTGCCAAGATGGCTACTGTATCGTTCGTGGATGTGTCTCCATCAATGGAAATGCTGTTGAAGGATTTCTTGACAGCATTTTTCAAGAGAGTTGGAAGGAGAGCTGGTGCAATTGCAGCATCTGTCGCGATCAATCCTAACAACGTAGCCATATTGGGATGAATCATTCCAGCACCCTTAGTCATGCCTGCTATCCGATACTCGACAGAGGGAGATGAAGGTAAGGAGAATGTTCGGGAGATAAGTTTGGGGAACGTATCGGTCGTACATATTGCTTGAGCTGCGGTAAGCCAATGATTGTGTGAACTTCCGAGGGCCTGGAAGGCAGCAGGAATTCCTTGTAAAATCTTTTGAATTGGTAACCTTCGTCTACAAGTCAGTAACTGGCATTGATACACAGAGCGTATGGAGAACTACCTCTGACCAATCACACCAGTGCTCATCACGATCGAACTTCCTCCCTTCCCATCATCGGACTGCTCGAAGCATTTATCGGCCCCTGCACCCATCTTCTCTGCATCTTCCATGCCTCCTTTCCCTGTCACCGCATTTGCACATCCTGAGTTTACAATGACGGAACGGACTCCGTTGTTGTTCCTTCGCTTGAGCATCTCCCTGCTCACTGTCACCGGCGCCGCTTGAAACTTGTTCTTTGTAAATACTGCTGCAGCAACACATGGTGTTTCCGAGGCAAGGAAAGCCAGATCTGGTGTGCTCTTGTTCGTAGGCTTGACTCCAACGTGAGTCCCAGAGACAAGAAATCCTTTAGGATATGTGCCATTGGTAGGAACATACTTCTGCTTGGCTGCTGGTATCGTGTTTTCAGGCGGAGGGGAGTAATGGCGGAACCCCCTCAAAGACGCGTGGGAGGCTGAAGGCCTAATGAGGCAGGTGAATGCCGTTGTGGGAGATGATCGGAGAGCCATTGAGGGCAGCGGTGAGGACTGATGCTCCCCAAATTATCTCGGTACAATAATATTTCACACCAGAAGCTGGGGCGAGAGATCTACTTCTTGGGAACAAAGGCTTTGTTAATTTTGAAGAGTCACAGGTAGTTCGATCCCATCTATCTTAAAGAAGACTAGCGTAGCCTCGCGGGCAAAAGAGTCAACAGAACGGCTGAGGATGTCCACTCACCATTAAAATAACATTTTATAGTTCAATCAGAAAAATGTACACCCCCAGCGCGTGAAAGATCCGTAGCTTCGGCTGCGTGTTCTACTTGACATCTTCTGAGTCGCAATCCCTTTCAGTCACAGAGATACATCATGCCGCCAACTAATCCATGGGGAAAGAAACCACCACAACGCAATGCCGCCTCCTCGGGCTTTCCCGACTTGAAGCCAAGTAAATCGAATGAAGCGGTGCCAAAACCCCTCGCACCGAAGTCCCAGTATGAGGAGGACCAAGAGAATGAGCTCATTGCGCTAGCCTCAATATACGGTGAAGACTTCCGAAAGATAGAGTCAAACCTTGGGGCTTGGAAGGTCTATATATGTTTCTTCATTCTTGCATAAAGCTAACGGAATCTCTCTAGAAACAAGATCCATGCTTCGAAATACGTATCAAATCCTCCGACGAAGAAATAGCCGTAACACTTCGTGTGACTCTGACCGCTACATACCCAAAGACCGAACCACTTCTAAGCATCAAGGACGATGGCGGCTTACGAGAAGGGACCCGGTATAAAATTCAAAAAATAATTGAGACAAAGCCCAAGGAACTAGTTGTAGAGGAGCAGGCAATGATTATGGAAATCGTCAATGCCTGCTTGGACGTCTTGGAAGATGCTGCCCAAGCAAAAGCTGCTGGAAAGGAACTACCTAGCTTGGTGGAGGAACGTGCTGCTCACGAGGCAGCTGCAGCCAAGATTGCTGACAAACTGAGAGAAGAGGAAGAAAAGAAGAAACAGCAGGAGAGTTTGGAGGAAGAGCGGATGCAGAATTCATTGCTCCAGGATGAGCTCAAACGCCGCAGAGAACGTGCCAAAGAGTCTAAAAGAAAGAGCCGTGCACTTCCAGAAGTCATAAGTTTAACATCGATGGATATGAGTATAAGTGGCCAAGGACCGGACGAGACTCTCGCCTTCGAACAACCAATCAGCTTGTTCGACATCAACAACAACCCCTCTCTTTTTCAAGTCGTATCAAACAAAGTCTGCATTCGTCGAGGCACATCTTCAAAATGTTTCACTGTCCGGCCTGTCATCTCCCAGGGCGCCGGGGACGTCCCAGTCCTTGTCCTAAAGCAAACCGATTTGAGTACTGGCATCAAAGAGAGTATAATTAAAACTCAAATCCAGTCAATCGAGAACGAATTAAAAGTACTGAAAACGATCCGGCACCAGAATATCCTCAAAGTCATTGATTTCAAGGTACACAAAACAATTGATGAGAATGGCGAATCAGAAACGGATTGGACCGTGAGCATCCTCAGCGAGTTCGCAGAAAAAGGCTCGCTGCAAGAGTTTCTTGAGATTGTAGGAAGCTTGGGTGTCGAAAAAGTTCGCTCATGGACGATTGAGCTCCTTGAAGGTCTGCAGTTTCTCCATGAGAAAGGTATTGTACATGAGGACATTCATGCCGGCAATGTGCTGCTCGTCCGGGAGTCGAATGGAGAGATCCGACCAAAGCTTGCTGATGCCGGCTATCAGAAAAAGCTACAGAATCTCAGTGTAAAGAAACAACCAACTGACACTCTATCGGTTGCAAAATCGGCCTACTGGCTTCCACCTGAAATTGCAGCAAATACAAGTCAATCCAGTTACACACAGAAGACTGATGTTTGGGACTTTGGAGTCTTATTTCTGCAGATGATATTTGGTCTGACAGTGATCCAGAAGTATTCCTCTCCAATCTCGTTGGCGGACTCTCTTGCGCTGTCCGACTCTTTGAACGAAATTGTACTCAAGATGTTCAAAGCAGATCCCAAGAAGCGGCCTCGCGCTGTAGAACTGGGTCCATCTGAATTCTTGGCTACAGATGCGCCCATACTGGAGGATGATTCTTCCGAAGCTCCGTCAAGATTTGGCTCAATTTCCTCTCTGCTTCCTATTACCCCTCGTCGCCAGCGGCATGATTCTATGAATACCAGTGGCCCATTCAATAGGTCAAGGTACAGAGAAGACTTTGTAGAGGAGGGCCGTCTAGGGAAGGGGGGCTTTGGCGAAGTGGTCAAAGCACGGAAACGACTTGATGGACAAATATATGCAATTAAGAAGATCACTCAAAAGTCTTCAGCCTCACTGACTGAGGTTTTGAAAGAAGTTCGCCTCCTCTCTCAATTGAGTCATCCTTCAGTCGTCCGTAAGTTTGTTTTATTTCATCTCTTGAAACCAGAAACTCGTCGACTTCGGATATTCCTTGGTAACCTCGAGATAAACTCTCACTTGACGATCTGTCTCGATGGCTAATCCCTGCGTTAACTTTATGAAGGCAATCTGATCTTAGTAAGAAGATAAAGAATCCGGAAATGGGCTAATGCGTCATGAAATCAGGATATTACAACACTTGGACTGAAGAAATCAATGATGTTTCTGAAACGGATGAGGATACCACGACCACCGATGCCGCAACAATTGAAGACTCTGTCAGCGAAATGTCTCCAGGAACTGGACCCAACATCGAATTTGGGATTAGCACAGGAGGACTTGATTTCATGTCGTCCAGTGGCTATCCCCAGATTGAGTTTGGTTATGATGACGCTTCGGACAATGAAGAAGACTCAGGGGAAGATGAAGACGAAATCTCGACCAACCCAGATTTACAGGGTCCCAATGGCGGTGGTAATCAACGGCAAAATCTGGTGAGTGAAATTCAGACGGCCACGCTTTTCGTCGGTGACAAGCACGTTAGTCTTGCAGGATTTCATCAATTGAAAGAACACTTCCTTCTTCAAGAGCCACTTCTCGCTTAAAGACTTGATACTGATACTCTCAGGTTCTCAAACGTACTAGGTCGGGTTCACGCTTTCAGCGCCCGTTCAAAACAGTTTTGTACATCTCTATGGAATATTGTGAGAAACAAACATTGCGAGATGTGATAAAGCGAGGGCTGTACAAAGATAGCGACGAGGTATGGCGCCTATTCCGTCAGATTTTGGAAGGACTCGCACATATTCATGGCTTGAACGTTGTTCATCGCGATCTCAAGCCCGAGAACATCTTCATCGACGCCGCTTCGAATGTGAAGATAGGCGATTTCGGACTGGCAACCAGTGGCCAGTACACAGTTGCAGACAAGACAGCTTCCGCAGCAGTTCATATGAGCGGAGAGATGACGAGGAGTATTGGTACTGCGTTTTACGTTGCGCCTGAGGTCAGATCAACAGTCGGCGGAACCTATACTAGCAAAGTTGATATGTATTCTCTTGGGATCATTTTCTTTGAGATGTGTTTCCGACCTCTTGTCATGGGCATGGATCGAGCTTCCGTAGGCCAAGGTTTGCGGCAAAAACAACCAGTCTTTCCTTTCGACTTCAAGGTCTCGGAGAGGCCAGTACAAGCGGATATCATTATGAGCTTGCTAAATCATAGTCCGAAAGAACGACCGTCAAGTTCTGAACTTCTGAAAGGTGGTAGGCTTCCTGTTCTGATGGAAGATGAGACAATTCGACAAGCCCTCGTCGGTCTCACGGATTCAAAATCTCCGTACTACGACAAGATGATGAAGGCTTTGTTCTCATTACCAATAAAGCCAGCGAAGAACGTCGCATGGGAGATGGGAACGTTGAATCACAGCGCCAGCGATCTTTTGCTTCAGGGTCTCGTAAAACAAAAATTGACCTCCATCTTCCGTCACCACGGCGCTATTGAGACACCGAGAACCATATTATTTCCTCGCTCGAATCACTACGGTGCGAATGCTGTTCAGCTCTTGGATGAAAGAGGCTCGCTTCTACAGCTACCATATGATCTTACACTTCCACATGCGAGAGCTATTGCAAAGCATGAGCCTTCTGTCCAGCGATCCTTTGCATTTGGCCGCGTCTTCCGAGAGCGGGAATCTGGAGGCCAGCCACAAACAGTCGGCGAGGTGGATTTCGATATTGTTTCGAATGACACCTTGGACCTGGCTTTGAAAGAAGCTGAAGTCATTAAAGTTCTCGATGAAATTGTTGGAAGCTTTCCTTCTCTAGCAAGTACTCAAATGTGCTTTCACATAAATCATTCTGATTTGCTCGGCCTTATTTTCGACTTTTGTATGATCGAGCCTGGTATAAGACAAGCTGTTGCAGAAACCCTTAGCAAACTCAACGTCCATGCTTGGACTTGGCAGAAGATAAAAGCGGAGCTTCGATCGCCTCTCATTGGAGTATCTGCCACCAGTGTTGATGACTTACAACGCTTCGACTTCCGTGGTATGTTTATAACCTCTTCAACAAAGCAATCAAGGGGCTTACTAACTATTCAGATTTGCCGAACAAGGCTTTTGCGAAGCTCAAGATACTCTTTGAAGGTACAGACACCTTCGAGAAGGCCTCTTCAGCGATTGCTCATCTCCGAGACGTGATCGAATATACCAAGCTCTTCGATGTGCATAGCAAGATATACGTCAACCCCCTCGGCAGCTTAAACGAAAAATTCTGCAAAGGAGGATTGATATTTTCCTGCCTATTCGACCGTAAGGTGAAAGATGTATTCGCTGCTGGTGGACGTTATGATTCCCTTATCCGAGAACATCGCCACAAAACTGGTAGTAATCCTGAAGAGAGACATGCTGTCGGCTTCAATTTAGCATGGGAAAAGCTGGCTAGGCTTCCCAAAGCAAGTGGAAAAGGACTCTTGAAGAAGCTAGAGGACGAAATGAACGGGATATGGAGTACGAAGAGGGTGAGAATAATCACTACAACATAACCAAGGCCAAAATTGACTGACTCTGCTGCTAGTGCGATGTTCTTGTTGCCAGCCACGATGCAGAGATCTTACGCACTACTGGTGTCGATATCATCCAGACTCTCTGGAAAAACGAAATCAGCGCGGAATTGGCGAGAGATTCTCACTCTCCGGAAGATCTTCTTTCCAAATACCGTGACGATCAACATTCATGGATCGTGATCATCAAACAAGATTCCGTCCTGAAAGTCAAGAGTATGGACCGGAAAGACGTTGCAGACACTGATTTGCCGTCAAATCAACTTCTTGCCTGGCTCAAAAGCGAGATCCGTGAGCGCGATCAACGAAACGGCACTCATCACCGCGCCAAACTCCAACGTAACAGCAGTCAAGCTGATGCAGGTGTCGCGGATCATGAGCAGGACGTTCGCGTTCTCATTGCCGGCACGAAGAGCAAAAAATCCAATCGTAAAAATATCATCGAGCAAGCTCAAGCTCGTGCTACCTCACTTGTCCACGAGTTCCTGGATGGTCCTATCGCTGCCATTGAGACAACAGATCAAGTAATGGAGCTGATCAGAGGCACGAGGTTGAGTGATCCGGAGAGCTGGAGACACGTTACTCATGCGGTGCCGACGGCCGAAAGAAGATATTTGGGTGAGGTCCATGATTTAATGAACACGCTTGCGAATCAAAATAAGGATGTTTCGAGGAATGCCTTTGTTT
>Ga0302222_10001870_pt1 | contig 10299 bp, 13 predicted proteins | sample II_Palsa_E2_2_FD_194570 | JGI IMG/M metagenome (GOLD analysis project Ga0302222, IMG submission 194570) | Peat permafrost microbial communities from Stordalen Mire near Abisko, Sweden - II_Palsa_E2_2 | ecosystem: Environmental > Terrestrial > Soil > Palsa > Peat permafrost | place: Sweden... | reverse complement strand
TGCTTTTTGAGATTTATTTCCCTTCACGTGGCTCGCCTAACTTTAAAGGGTATCTACCTAGGTACTTATCTACCTCACCTTGCCTTCGTTGTATACTTCTGGCGGTCCTAACAATCCTCCTCACTCTCCCAACTTTGCAGTACCGCAACGCATATAGCTTCGAATGAAGCAACGATGCCGGCCTCGACTTCATTCTTCGGAAACATGGTCCCCATCCTTCCCCGACTCCTCCATCATCTTCTGAATCCCTTCGCAACTCGCTTCATCTCGTCTACACCTCCAAATCAGCCAGATATTGAAACGCGTCAAGACGTAATCGCAACGCGACAGCTCGCCAACTTCTTTGATTCAACTATCAATGGTACAACGCTCCGCAACACCTCCTTTATGTCATGTACCCTCAACCGTGTTGAGATCCACGGATCAGTCATCTCGGACTCAATCTTGAGCAACTGCCAACTCTCGAACTGTACACTAAAATACTCCTCGGTTGTCGACTCCAAGCTCCATGAGACCAAAATATTTGATTGTTCAATGGACAATTGCACAATGACGATGTCACCCTTGGCGTTGCGGAAGTTTCCTCCGGAAATCAGAGCCATGATCTTCGAAGACTGCCTAGATATAAACGACGAGGAGTGCCAGGGGATCGACAAAAGTAATTATCCAGCACTCTTGAGTGCTCTTCGATGTGATAAAGCGATGTTCCAGGAAGCCATGGACATTATGTCGAAGGTCAACTGGCACTGTTTGTGTCTGCAGAATCTTTCATGTTTCAAGCTTTGGCCAAGCAAAGAGACAGAAAGCATCCGAAAACTTAACATCAGGTAAGTTGATCTCACTCCTTCTAGGATGATGGTTTGGTCTGACAACGTTGGACGACAAAGCACCAGGTTCAAGAAACGCTTGGAAGCTGGAATTTTTCCGCCGGCATTCGAAAAGTGCAGTCTAGTGAAGCGGGTTTTCCTCGTTCCCTACGATGCTCCCGAACAGATTATTTGGACCAAGGCCTGCATTGCAAAGTTTCAAACCTTGGTATCCCTGAAGATCAAGATTCCTACTAAATACCGCGTCACTCAAGCTCACCATAGGTCCCATGCACAAATTGACGCGATCTTCACCCTCGAAAATAACATCGGAGCCCCTGCAAAGTTGGATAGTGTGGCAACAGGGGAGTGGGAGGTTTGGTTTTGGGAAGCACCCAGGGGCCAGACTTTGACGTGGAAAGAAGGATAGGGTGGACTGTTGGATGAATGTTGGTCATAACACAGAAGTCAAATGCTGTAAAGGTATATTTTGATTGTTTTCAGATTCGGACGCACCCGTGTCGCCTTGCCAATTTTGCGAAGGACGTACTGTACATCCTTGGGGAAAGGACTGGATGTATGTCCAAGATGCCACATGCCGAACGCCTTAACCGCGATTCTTATGTCAGACTTTCAGTAGAAACACTACAGATATTGTAAATAAATCTGAAGTTGGGAGAAAATGTTCTTTGCCATCCACTTCCGATTCGCTTTCAAGTCGCAGAATTTTGCTCAAAACGGAAGTCTGCTAGCTTCTCTAACACTCACTTCAATGTTTTCTACCTAACGCGTACCACGCCACAAGGCAGCGCGCTTTCTCGTGGGTCATCCTTTCCCTGACCTTGCTTTTTCATCTCTCTTCGCTGATGCTAACTACAACCACAGTCCAACAAACGCTCTTCGTTCAGTACAATGGCGGACTTAGCTGCAGACATGGATATAATCGAGAACAGTACCTTGAGCGGCCTCACTATCAGAATGACGATTCTCAGAAACTGCGTGCTTCGTCACGTCAAAATCCACGCCTCTACGATCTCGAACTCCTCCATGTACCAGTGCACCGTCCATACCTCCACCATTTCTGAAGAATGCTCTTTGGAGAGGTGCATTGTGCTCAACTCTACGATCAATGGATGCACCGCAGTCGGCTCGGAGATTCATGAGAGTGCGTTTACGAAGGTGAAGATGAACCGGTGCAAGATCACTACTTCACCTTTGGCACTTTGCCGATTTGCTCCAGAGATCCGGGCAATAATATTGCAATATTGTACTCCATGGAACGTCTGGAAGCCCAAGATCCCAGAGATATTAGTTGCTCTACGAGGCGATGAGAAGCTTTATCATGAAGCACTGCGAGCGTTTTACAAGCAGAATTGGTTTCGACTCGAATTTAGCAATTTCTCAAGGACCGAGTTGATGTCCAAAAAAGCCATTGAAAATATCAACAAGCTCTGCATTTCGTACGTGGGGCTCTTTGTTCAATTTGATGTTGTATATCAAAGTAGCTGTTGATGCTAAACAACACACAGGGCTCGTGGATTGCAAAGACTTCAACCTGGTGTCTTCCCTTCGATATTTGACCTCTGCAAATCTATCAAATTTTTTCATGTGAAGCCACATGATGGACAAGAGCTTCTAGAATGGATCAAAAGGATTCTGAGCCAATTTTCAACAGTGGAAAGAATCTCTGTTACTATCAATTCAGCCCATTATCAGAGCCCAAATCCTTCTGGGCGTCATTTAGCCCTCTTTTCTGCTGTTATGAATCTTGAGCAGTATTTGGGTGTCCGCCCGCACCTTTCAAGGGTTGCTACAGTCTTCGACTGGTGGGAGTTTGTAGCACCTAAGGGGCATGCTTTGAAGTGGAAAGAAGGCTAGGTAGTCTGAGAAACAAAGGATGAGTTTTTGCAGCAAAGGAAAAGGAACAGAGCGGGTCTACTTGCGGCAGCAGAACAACAGATTAATGGGAAGCATCAGAGTTGACACATCGCTGATGTATCGAAGCAGATCTTTTAGCATTGCGTATGGAATAAACATTTCACAGAGGAATATTGGTTGCTGCCTTTTCCTCCTCGTTCTCTAGCCTAGCACTGCCTGATTGCTGTCAAAAGGGTGACGCGATTTCTCTTAGCTTTCTGAGCAATCTAGGGATTTTAGTTCATGAAACAGATTAAATCTTGACCATAATTCCTTCCATCATTGCTGTCCTTGATTTTTTGCCTTATTTTGATCTGCAATACTACATCTTCCCATCAAAATTCCAAAAAAAATCCGAACAGTTTCTTCGAAGCCAACTCCCGAGGACAAATTCGAAGCTAACTCCACTTACAAAAGAACTGTCTCGGGTCTCCAACGAACTCTTCACCACCATAGCCTATTTGATTTTCTACTTCGTCAACACTTCCACCCCTCGATCAAGTCCTTCTTGCTTCACCCCCCTGGTCCTTGACATCATCCAGAACATCGCCTCATCTAAAGTTATCTCTACGCACTCAACTTCCTTTCATCATTTCAGCTTTAAGGCTCAAAAAATAAGATGGCCGCTCATGTTGTCACCTCCGACACCAGCGGTGTGATGGAAAACTGCATCGTCAGATGCATCGATATCATGAAGACCGAAATCCGTGATTGCACCCTCCATTACGTGGAAATCCAATCATCAACAATCATCAACTCCAAGCTGTACAACTGCACAATCTTCAACTCATCCGTCAAGACTTCTGAGTTGGTTGACACGATCCTGCACGAGAGCGATTTTGAGAAGTCGAAGCTGAGCGGTTGCAATATCACAAGATCTGCGTTAGCCTTTCGAAGGTTCCCACCCGAATTGATACCGGAAATCTTCAAGTATTGCGTTGAACTTGAGAACGGAAAGGTTCCTGTTCTGCTGGCTGCGCTCCGCACTAATAGGGAGTTTTACTTGGAAGCACTCTATCTCTTCTCCAAGTTGAACTCCTATGTCTTGAACGAAAATACGATGTGGAAATGCGGCAAGTTGGACAAAAAGGCAATCAGAAACATATTCAACCTCAAGATCGAGTAAGTACGGCTATGCTGTATGTATCAACCCATCACTAATCAAATCAGTTGCCGTAGGGACAGATCCTACTCGCAATTTCCAAAATGCATTATCGAACATGCCAATGTCACGCAGCTCCATGTTCTTGGTTACTGTGATCCAATCAAAGAATGGATCAGAGCTGGAGTTCAGAAATTGAAGACTATCAAGAGACTTGTCGTTGAGGTGGACTGTCCGTGCTATGATGGCAAGCTTAGCTTCGATTATTTTGATAGAGATCTTGGTATTACTGGCGTTGAACTCGGAGTTAACGCTGACGGTAATAGAGAGTGGCTGTGGAAAGTCCCTAAGAAGGAAGACAAGGACAAAGACAACGAGAGTGACGACACGGACGGCGGTGATGATGATGAAGAAGAAGAAGAAGATGATGATGATGCAGTCTTGAAATGCTCTTGAAGCATTTGCAGAGCGATCGTGAAATGATCGGTTCACCAGCTGGGAAACGGCTATCTATGGGCATATCAACTCTTCTCCAATATTTTTTCCCTCTTCAATTTGGGCATTTATCAGGTAATGATTCTGGGACGCTACGGGAGGGGACTTAGATACCTCTATTGAAGCGTCCGGCAGAGCGATCCGCATATGAAGGGTTATTATCAAAGGAACGGCACTAGGTTTTCCTTTTACAGTATTTCATTTCATCTTTGCATCAGAGCAAGACATGCTTGAGAAAGCACACACTCGATAGGGGAGTTGAATGTGATTACGCTTCACCTTCTTCGCAACTTTAGCTGCCATCCCTTTCTAGAGTAAAATTGAATATTCCAAAAAGCCTCTTGAAATTACAATCAAAAGTCTTCAGCAGCTCTCATTTTTGGTTTCTATCGCTCAAATGCTATCTTAGTGGGACTTTTGCTTAAAAACTGGCTGCAGGGCCGAAGGTGAACGCCGTCGTTTTAAATCTGAAATTCCTGATTCACCTTAGAAATTTAATCTCATTTGTACCAGGAAATCTACCAGATCTGCTCTTAGATTCTACTGCTTAACTTCCATTATCCTCCGTAAAATTTCAGCCGGGTAGAGGCACCTGGGGTATTTAAACTCCATGTCATTGACACTATCTCTTTCATCCTCAAATACTTTGGGATCGCAACCATGGCAGCACTTCCCATCCCACATTGCACCATCCAAGGCGTCACCATCAGCGGCAACGGCAACGGCGCCAGTAGCTCTGCAGCTTTCCGACGAGCAGATCTCTCCACTTGTACAATCAAGGGCATCCAGATCCACAACTGCACGATCTCGGATTGTCAGGTTGATAGTTGTGAGTTGTTCAATTGCAGTGTCGAGAACAGTACCATCAACAAATCGAGTCTCCACATGACCTCACAAATTAGGAATTGTTCCTTGAACGACTGTACAGTAACAAAATCACTACTGGCATTTCACAAATTTCCTGGAGAGATCAGGGCAATGATCTTTCAATACTGCCTAGCTTGGCTCTCGCAAAAGGAGACAAGGGTCCGAAAGACTCCGGAACTTCTTGTTGCCCTTCGCTGTGATTCAAAGCTCTATTCAGAGGCTGTAAAGCTGTTCTACAGACAGAATATCTTTCGAGTAAATAAGGTGAACTTTCAAGACTGCAACTCGATGTCAAAACATGCTCTCGAGAGCATTCTCAACCTCAAAATCACGTCAGCAAGCAATTTTACAAGCTCTTCTTGGTACTCAACAAAACTATCATTCACTCGTTTGAATCTAGATCCAATAGTTGCCGGAATAGACTAGAAGCAGGAAATCTACCAGAAGCGCTGGAACATTGCAAAGCAGTCGAAACTCTTGAGCTTATTCCTTTCAATTCTCGTGAACTCCTGCAATGGGTTCAGGTTTGTTTGGCAAAATTCACCGCTATCAGAATGCTCACTATTTTCATACCTTCTTGGCACCTCATTCCAGGAAATAGTTCCCGCGCTGATGATATGATCAACATTTTGCCAGAAGTGGGACGGAAGCTTGGTGCACCAGGGAAGCAGTGGTCTGTACGCACAGACAAGTGGGAGGATTGGTTTTGGGAGGCACCAAAGGGAGAGACCTTGAAGTGGACGGAGGGCTAGGCATTTGACAAGGATAACAATGCTGGCTTTTAGGAGCTGTAGACAAGTATTCCGGATTGTCTTCAGATAAAGCAGAAAGTAAATCAAAACGACTGTCCGAATTATGAGATCTATTCTCTTGGCCGAGTTCTTGCCAAGTAGCAATTGAAGCGCCCCCATATTTCGCTTCCCTAAAGCTCGAAACCTGAGTACCGTCCCAAGCAGAATGAATTCGTGGAAGTCACGCCATCCTTCGATTTTGTCTTCACACAATATTCTTCCATGTCAAAGTTGTGTCTTTTTCGGCTCTCCAAACCCAACTAACCTTGCCAGTAACTAAACCAAGGGCAGTCGTTGCGCTCACCCCAAGTCTGTTGTTAATGTTCTTTCTTACTTCATACATGTAAACTCCTGGCCCCAAAACGACAATACCTCCAAGGATTACTGGAAGCTTGCCAATTGCGGAAAGGGTCGTAAGAGTCTTGCATCGTTCCACGATTGCCTGAACCGTTCCAGATAGGGTGTCACTAATCAAATAATTAGCGGATTGCACAGAAATCAGCAGATAATTAGATTTTCTTACTTTATATGTTTTTGGTTCACAGATCTATAGTAAAGCTCCACCTCTGTCAACATCTTGCACCATTGGAAGGCATTGCCGATCATGTCAGGGACAGGCGTCGAGCTGAAACTGCTATCATTCTTATCATCGGCATTTACACTAATGCATGATTAGCACTTTACAAAGAGGTCTCGTGGGAAAATACTTACACGATACTTATTTTACGGACAGTGCTCACAACTCTGCTGGGCAAATTCTTGAACATCTGCGCATTTCCATACCGGAATGGGAATGAGTTTAGCTTCCGAAAAACTTCCAAAGCTTCCTGGTATATCTGGCCGTATCCCCTCAATGCAGCAATAAGAGCAAATCCTCTCTCGTATCGATTTCTCCGAAGGCAAAGCTCAAAAATCATCTGCCGAACCTCAACTGGGAACTTCTCCAACGTGCACCTGTCAAACGCAAGCTCGCATTCATGTAGCTCGCTGTCTTTGATCTCCTTCATATTAAAGATCTTGCACTTGTAGAGTTTGGAGCCTTCGATGCTGCAAGAAAATTTGAGAATGGAGCCATGGATGCGGCAATTCGTCAAAACCGAGGGGGGTGATGGTCGAGTTGTGAATGGTGAGGTTGGTCAGCGTGCAGGCGTTTAAGGTAGATTTCTCCAAGTTGATGGAAGTAAGAGTCGAGCTTGAGAGTGTCAGACCCGTAAGGCCCTGAAGAGTATCCATTGCGATGTGATGTTGAGGTGGAAGTTAAGGGGTGGAAAAGGTATGGTTGAAGTCAGGTTTGATTTGTACTGTAGCTTCGCCTCGAAATCGGTTCCTAGTCCGATTCAATTTCGAGCATGCAAAATCCAAAAGTGAACCCTAGAGGTGCCTTTCGAGCACTCTGGTCCGAAATATTTCTCGAATTCTTAAGGAGGAGACATATTCGGATGTTTCAATAACTTTCTTTCTCTCTTTGGCCAGAAAAGGAGTTACATTCTTGTTTCAGTTATGTACAGGACTTTTACCCTTGTGAGCCACACTGTCTTGCTCTGAAGATAGCGTTAGTGATCTGTCCAATAGAAATTTTTGGCACAAAAAAGGCATCTCTTCTTAAACGAATATTTATGAGAAAGATTCTCTCTATTTGGTAGCTTGGGCCCTAAAATCTCATTCTCTTGACGTCTCTTCTCAGTTTTGGCTTCTCCTGGTTTTCCTAGGTGCCAACTCCTGACTTGCTTTCAATCTCTAAACATGATTTACTGGGTTGGAATTGCACTCGCAAGCGTAAGCAAGCGCCAGGTCCTTCCTTCTGTCTCTGTTGTCAGTTACTGGGTGTTGACATATAAATAATTCCGCGATTCCATCAGACGAAAGTCAAACAGTCGCGTCTCTTCCTTTCATCTGAACTTCGAGCCAAGTCGACGCGTTTTTGTTGCGCATCGCAAAGTTGGGAATATCTTCATTTCTCGGGAATAGGAGGAGGTTTGAGGAAATAGAGGGTTATCAGGAAATACATTTTTTGAACCCTGTTTACCAGAAAATCATTTCCCCATCTTAGAAGAAACATGAGAACTGTGATGCCGATAAATAAGCTTGGAGACATATCGAAGAATTATTTCATAAATTGATGTGTAGGGTTGCTTTCTGGGTGGAAGTGCGCCGCCTATCGTCATTCTTGTGAAATTCTTTGTTCCCGCTTCTTCCAAGTCAGCGCCTTCCCTCCCTTCGCAGTCCATTGCCACTATAAATTTGTTCGTTGATTCCATGCCTAACCTGTAGTTGACTTTCTCAGTTGTATGAACATTGAAGGTTATCTGAGGTGCTAGGTTGTTCAACTGCGAGATTTGCCGGACTACACCCAGTATTGCACTGAGATAACGGCCGAGGACTAGAGCTTTGAAGCCCGGACACTGTGGGATGATGGCTTCAAGGAAGCCACATAATATGCATCTCACAAGTGGTTTGGCGCCACTACTTCGTCAGCCTGTTCTAGTTAAGTGATGAAACATAGTACTTAAATTTCATTCCCCCAATCGTCCCAGGCTTCGGAGACGTAGATAGTTAGCTCTGTCAACTCCTAAAAGCTTCGGAAGTATTTGTACATTTCACTGATTTCTTGGTCTGAATGGTTCAATTCATCAATGCTATATTTTGCTCAGCCCACTGCACAGTCGAGTGGAAGTCAACTCACGTGATGCTAAGTTGTCGAATGGTTGAAAGAACTGCGTCCAGCATTGTCTTGAAAAGACGAAAGTTATGGCCGCCCAAATGGTATTCGTTCGTCTTATTAAATACTTCCAAGGCCTGAAAGTACAGCTTAAGCTCATTACGCGCTCTTAAGGTAGCGATCAGGCTGGGCGTCATCTTGAATATGTCAATCATTCCTGGAAGATTATCTCGAGAATCTCGGCGGGAAGTTTGGATAAAGTGCTCATCATAGCTGTTTGGAAGCTTATCGATTGGAAGGGATTGATCAGCTAGCGGCATGAGTTGATCTAAGAGTTCAGAAGTTTGTGAGCCTTCCAAAGGGGCGTCGGCGCTAGCACTCGCTTGCGACCAAGCCAATCCGGGCCCCTGGAAGTGCAGGTACCTAGGTACATAACGATGAAGAATTGCTGCAAACCGGGAAGAGAAAAAGCACTGGTTGAAATTAGTCCATCTTTAGTGTTAGATTTGAAAAGTTGCCCAAGTTCCAAGTATTCACAGCCCATTGAAATCAAAAGGAACCACCTGGACCATCCTCGCTTAACGGAAAGGGGTACTTCATTAGGATCACGTGATGTAACCTCTAGCCAGATTCTTGATTGATTTTCAATTAATGCTACACTGCTTCTCTTAAAATTTATTGATGTCTCATTAGCTTCATATGAACGCAAAACTTAGATATAATCTTTATCGGCTGTTCATTGATAGTCCTGCACTGCAGAATGATGTGATGTGGAATAACCACGCGCTGAGTATGCATGCATCTTTGCAACCCTGGAAAGTGGCTGAAACCGTGACTACTTACGTCTGCGAAAGCTTTGCCCAAGATTTCATTTTTATTTATATAACGATAATTGAATAAGAAAGGATTGCGAACGTGTTAAGTCATCCAATAGAGCTGAATGAACGCAAATTGCTTGAATGTAACCAACCGAACGTTGTGAGAAACCGAAATTGGTACATGGATACGTTTAATTGTCAGCTTGTTTCTATTAAGGTATTGAGTTCAGTGTGATAGAGAATTGTCGCTGTCAATTAAGAGCTAGTCTCGTCTACTGCTAACCGGGAGCTTATTATATCTTTGCCTTTGCAGTACTCTGCATTCAAGGCAAAGCAACGCTTCCTCGAGAATCACTTAGCCTATAGAGACTTGGCTGCCAGGAAACCGCTGTGGGGCTTGTAGCATTTGGTAGATCCGATCAAGATGCATAAGCTGAGAATATCGGAGTGAGCTGTGAACACGATTAGAATGTCTCTTTTCACAATCCCTTCTGCATTGGCTTGCAATATTCGTGTCTCTCAGTACCGCCTTCTAGAAGAATTTCTTCCTGTCCGAATTGCACGGCTTGATTATTTCCCTCTCTTCACTTAGAGTGTCTAAGAGCATCGTTACTAATATCTCTTCCATAGTTGATCCCTTTCCTTTCTCTCTTTCCGCTCTTTTCGTGCTTCTCTCCCTCGCGCTCTTCACGTGCTTTCCAGGTTCTTTGGTTGATCAATAAAGAAAATTTGCTGTAATTTACAATCACCGTGACCTGAGATAGAGGCTGTGTTACTCTGTTCTAGCATCACAGCCACAACAAATTCGCAAGGCTTGGCTCTAGCTCGGTGAAAAACTACCTCA
>Ga0302222_10001867_pt1 | contig 10314 bp, 6 predicted proteins | sample II_Palsa_E2_2_FD_194570 | JGI IMG/M metagenome (GOLD analysis project Ga0302222, IMG submission 194570) | Peat permafrost microbial communities from Stordalen Mire near Abisko, Sweden - II_Palsa_E2_2 | ecosystem: Environmental > Terrestrial > Soil > Palsa > Peat permafrost | place: Sweden... | reverse complement strand
AAGCTGCGGGATGGTGCCGCCGCTGCGTCCGTTTCCCCTGACGGTTCTCAGATCGCCTTTCTAGGCGATTACGATTCGGGCTCGGCACAGGGGATTTGGGTGAGCACGGCGGATGGAGATGATCAGCGGCGTATCATGACCGCACAACGTGGTGAATACTTTAACCAAGTGGCCTGGGCTCCGAACGGGCAACGCCTCGCCTACTCGAAAGTACTCGCGGGTACCGGATACGTGAGCGCCATCGAGAGTGTGAGTCTAAAAGGCGGCCCTCCCACTCGGGTTCTATCAAGCCCAAAATTGCAGGGGCTTTGTTGGTTGCCGGATGGACGTATCGTCTACTCCCTGCGGCAATACGTGCAGCTTGGCGCTGACTCAGATCTTTGGGAAGTGAGGACGATCACGCAAACAGGCGAACCCACGGGCCACCCCCGGCAACTAACAAACTGGCCGGGGTTCTCCTTCTCAGGGTTCACGGTCACGGCAGACGGAAAGCAGATGGAGTTTCTTAGGCTTACCGCGAAGCCCCATGTGTATGTTGGAGAGTTGGATGCAAAGGGAACACATCTAAATAACACACGCCGCCTCACGTTCGACGAACATTTCGAGTGGCCTGAGCGGTGGACGCCAGATAGCCGGGCCGTAGTGTTTTGGTCAGAGCGCGATGGAAGCTGGGATATCTTCAAGCAGACGTTGGACAAAGACGACACCGCCGAATTGCTCCCTCTCGGACCCGAACCGAAGTGGTATTCCAGTTTCAGTCCTGACGGTCACTGGATTTTGTACATGGCTCTTCCTGAAGCCCGACATCCCGGTGGTTCGGTTCCAGTACGAATCATGCGGGTCCCTGTATCTGGTGGACCCCCGCAATTGGTTCTGACTGCATTAGGTACGACGGACATCCGCTGCACACGTGCCCCTGCCAACCTCTGTGTCTTTGACGAGCAACAGCAAGGTCATCTTATGTTTACTTCTGTCGATCCCATCAAGGGCCGAGGGCGTGCATTTGCCACCATGGAAAGGGAGCCCTCCATATTAATCCCTTGGGACCTTTCCCCGGATGGGTCTCAAGTCGTCATGACGCGCGAAGGGCGCATTCGACTGTTATCCCTAAAGAGTGGGGTGACAACCGATTTAGCAGTAAGGGGATGGAACGGCCTTTGGTCAGTCGATTGGTCTGCCGACGGAAACGCTCTGTTTGTTTCCAGCCAGACGCTCCAAGTTACCACCCTGCTTCGCGTTAATCTTAGAGGAGAAGCCAGTGCGCTATGGCAGCAAAAGCTCAATTTCATGGGCACCAAAGGAATACAGTCTCCCGACGGGCGGCATTTGGCGGTGGCGGGCTGGACAACCGATAGCAACGCCTGGATGATAGAAAATTTTTGACAACTGAGCGTCTCCGCGATCTTGGAAGTGTCGCGTTCTCCCGTGACGCTCGTTACTGGCTACACCATCACCTCGCTGGTGGACGGCAAATCCACGTCAAGAAGATCAAATGACAGGCAAGGAGCCATCGAAAGCTCACTCAAGGATTGCCATGCCAGTTTCAAGGCGGTTGACCAGTTCCAGCGTGCTGGGCGCGGAAGGCCACCCTCGGTTTGCCACCGTGCCGGGCAGCCAGCCGGTTTCAGCCGCACCCTAAAGTTGACCATAGCATGCCCCCGAGTTTCGCGGTTCGCACATCCAACCATCGCGAATCAGATTTGTTGACACTCAAAAAATCGATAGCTATACTGCCAAACAATAATAGTTAACCGATTTACTGGTCGAGAGTGTCTGTCGAGGGCGTGTCCAAATTTCGTTCGAAGAGGAGTCCTCATGATGGTGTACAGCAAGCTCGCCCTGCGCGCACTGCTGCTGGTTCTTTGCGTAGCTGCTTTGGCCTCCGGAGCCCGGGCGCAGTATCGCGGTTCGATTCAAGGCGTGGTAACGGATCCGTCTGGCGGAACAGTTTCCGGCGCCCAGCTCACACTGACGAATCTCGCAACCGGGGAAACCCAGACGAGGGTCAGCAACGATGCCGGCGTTTTTAACTTCAACGCGCTACAAGCTTCCGTCAAATTCCGCTTGGAAACGACAGCAAAGGGCTTCCAGAAGAACGTCATCGACAATCTCGAGCTGATCCCGGACGAGCCGAACGCTGTAACGGTTCAGCTGGTAGTGGGCGCGGAAGTACAGACCGTGACGGTAGAAGGTTCATCGATCCCGGCGATCGACACCGAAACGGCCAACACGACCGGCAATATCACCAGCAACGACATTCAGCATTTGCCTTCCTTCGGACGCGACGTCTTTCAACTGCTGCAGTTGGCGCCGGGGGTCTTCGGCGATGGCGCACAGGGCAGCGGCGGCGGCGGTGAAAGTCTTCCGGGCACGCAGGGACCGGGCTCAACCGGAGGCAATGCCGGCATCTTTGCCACGGAAAATGGCCCGCAGGCTCTGGCCCACGGACAACAGTACGAAAACAACGGCATCACCATCGACGGAATCAGCACGACCAGCGCGGTGTGGGGCGGAACGACCATCATCACGCCATCGGAAGACTCAGTGGAAAGCGTTACGGTACTGTCCAACGCCTACGATGCGGAGCAAGGAAGATTCGCGGGCGCCCAGATTGAGGTGACTTCCAAGAGCGGGAGCAATAACTGGCATGGCAGTGCCTTCTATACCGCACACCGTCCGGGCCTAAACGCCTACCAGCGCTTTAACGGCCTAGGCAATAGCGTCGAGCGGGACAACAACCTCTTCAATCAGTATGGCGGGGGTGTTGGCGGGCCAATCTGGAAGAACCATATCTTCTTCTATTTTAACTATGAAACGGTTCAAGAGCCGAACTCCTACACCCAAGGTAACGGTTGGTTCGAAACGCCGCAATTCGAAGCGTTGACGACGAATGTTGGACCCATCGCGGCGAAGTACCTCGCTTTTCCCGCGGGCGCCCCGGCGCACGCGACGATGAATAATGACACCTGCGCCGATGCCGGTCTCGTCGACGCGGCCCACGTTACGGTTCAGACTCCCGTTCCGAACTGCGCCGAGGTTGCCGGCGGGCTGAATATCGGTTCGCCTATTACCACTGGCGTGGGGAACCAGGATCTCGGCTACGTCAATCCCGCGAACCCCGGCGTTGGGGGCGGCCTGAGCAACGTGCCGGACATCGCCAATTACAGCACCCTGAGCCAAAGTACCACCGATAAATACCAGTACAATGGACGCATCGACTGGGATGCCACGGCGCGGGATCGCATCAGCTTTACCTTGTACTACGTTCCGCAATCCGCCAGCTTTCTGAATGGCGCGGCGCGGGGATACAACTACTTCCACCACAACCAAATCAATGAGGCGTTCGCGGGAATCTGGAACCACACCTTTTCGCCGACGTTTCTGAACGAACTGCGCGCGAATGGCGCGGGATGGCGCTGGAACGAAGTCAACGACAATCCGCAATCGCCCGTGGGATTGCCCTCGGACTATATCGGCAATTTCGGAAGCATCAATGACTTCGCATCGTTCGGGCCGAACGTTGGCAGCATTTTCGACCAATGGACCTACAGCATCAAGGACGTAGCCACGAAGATTATTGGAAATAACACCGTTAAATTCGGTGGCGAAGTCACGCAGCTGCACTACCTGCAGGACTGCGCGGCGTGCGGTGTGCCCAGCTACAACTTTTATAACCTCTGGGACTTCCTGAACGACGCACCGTACAATGAAAATTCGCAGTTCAATCCCGCTACGGGCATACCTTCGACATCGCGCCAGGACGACCGCGAAGATTTTTGGGGGTTCTTCGTCCAAGACAGCTACAAGGTGCGCAGGAACTTCACACTCACCGCGGGACTGCGCTATTCCTACTTTGGTCCTCTGTCCTCAAAAGAGGGCAACTTGTACCAGGCCCTTCCTGGATATGGGGCTGACTTCCTGACGGACCTTTCGGTTCGCCTGCACCATTCGTGGAACGCGAATCAGGGTGACATCGGTCCGCAGATCGGTTTTGCCTGGAGCCCGGATCGATTCCAAGGAAGATTAGTGTTCCGCGGCGGTTACGGCCTGAGCTACAACCAGGAAGAAATCGCCATCTCGAGCAATATCTTTCAAAATCCGGGATTGGTCGTATCGCCGTATCTCGGATCATCCTCGCCGAGTTCCATCAATCCAAACATCTTCTATGCGGTATCGTCCAACATCCATTCGATCTATGATTATCCGGCGAACTCCAAGGTTATTTCGACCTTCGGCCCCAATGGACTACCTGTCGGCGCGACAACGAATGTGTTCATCCTCCCGCCGGACCTTCCCACCATGCACACGCATCACTACTCGCTGGAAGCCGACTACAATGTGGGTCACGACATTGTAGTGTCTGCGGCGTATCAGGGAAGCAAGTCTGAAAACATCTATTTCAACGAGAGTCCGAATGCTGCGCCCGCGGCTCTGGGCTATGCCCTGAACCCGCAGATTGGGGGCGGGGACTTCTACAACACCAACGGCTATGCCAATTACAATGCCCTGCTATTAGAAGCAAAACATCAGTTCGCGCATCACTTCTTGCTCGACGCGGAATACACGTGGTCCAAGAGCATGGACGACAGTTCCGCGCCGTACTCGGAACAAGACTATCCCTATAACCCCAGCCTCAATTACGGGCCTTCGGACTTCAACGTGGGCAATGCTTTCAAGCTCTATGGCTTGTGGCAGCCGGTGTTCTTCCACGGCAGCAATGGCTGGGTGGAAAAGATCGTCGGTGGCTGGTCACTGAGCGGCATCTTCAATCTGCACGGTGGATTCCCCTGGACTCCCGTGGTGAATTTTGGGGGATCAGGAAGCCTGTATTGCGGAAGTTGCGGTTACACGCAACTTCCTGCGTACTCGTACCTGGGCGGCGCCGGCAGCAGCCTCAGCAATCAGCAATTCAAGACCGGCTCGAACTACCCGTTGGGTGGCGCGGCGTATTTCTCCACGCCGACGTTCACCACGTACAACGGTGCTGCGTATGGGGACGCGCTTCCCACGGTGGGTCTACATCGCAACTCGCTTACCGGACCAGGCTATCGGGACGTGGACATGACACTCTCGAAAGCCTTCGGCTTACCGAAATTACCGGTGCTCGGCGAAAATGCCAAGTTCGAATTCCGCATGGACGCCTACAACGTGTTCAACAATTTGAACTTCAATCCAAATGAATATGCCATCGTGAACGACATCGATGCTCCCGGCTTCGGCAGGGATAAGTTCGCCCTGGCTGGGCGTGTCGTAACCCTGGGCGCACGCTTCAGCTTCTAAACGCAAACCGCGGGGCGCTCCGGAATCGGAGCACCCAGCACAAGCCATCAAGAAAAGGCGGCTGGGCCTATGTGGCTCAGCCGTTTTTTTCCTTGCGAGCACTGTGCTGCTAAATTAACTTTTGCAGCTTTGCTTTCACTTACCCAAATGCCGATCCAAAAATTCCGCCATCAACTTATCGACTTCCCGCGACTCCGGCAGCGCCGGATTGTTCCAGAAGGCATGCGGCAGCGCCTCAAACACCACCAGCTCGGCAGACACACCCGCCTGCAAATAGGCGCGGTGCAGGATGATCGTGCCGCTCAACAGCAAATCGCGCCCGCTGGTAATGAACAACGTTGGCGGAAAGCCGTGGAGATCCGCAAAAAGCGGTGAAAGCACCGGATCTTTCAGGTTGGTCGAACCGGTGTAATGTTTGATGCCGCCCATGTCCGGATCCGGCGGATCCAGATGCCCGGAGAAACCGTTCAAGCCGTAAAGCGCGATGGAATCTCCCTGTCTGCTCAGGTCTCCCACACCAGAAAATACGCCGGTAGCTCCCGGCAAGGGCAGACCCAATTGCTTAAGCTGGGAAGTCACCTCCGCCGTCAGGATGGCGCCCGCCGACGTGCCATAGAGACCGATATGGCTCGGCGGGTAATTTTTCAGCAGCTCTTTGTACACGGCCACGGCATCGTCCACTCCGGCGGGAAAGGGATGTTCCGGCGCCAGGCGATACAGCACGGCAATGACTTTCGTGCCGGTCAGATTGGCCATGGGAATGGTTTCGGTGAGCGAACCGGAATCGGAATCGAAGCCGCCGCCGTGGAGATTGATGAGCACGCGGTCGCGCTTTTCCGCGGCGATGTTGATCGGCGTAATCACGCGCACGGGCACACCCGCGATGGTGTCCGCGGCCACGTTCACGGGATACATTTTCTTCAATACTTCTCCGGCTCCGGCCTGCCACTTGTCCGTACCGGAGCGCCGCTCCTCGAGTGTGCGCGGATTGGGCGCGTCCGACTCCGGACGCGCCAGCGTCTTTTGCGCTTCCGGGCTGATGGTGGTCGGCACCGGGACCACGCGCGTGACATACGCCGTCCCGTCTGGCCCAATCTTGCAACCATCCTTCAGTGCCGCGTCTCCGGCCGCCAACTGCGGCGGCGACTGTGGCAGCCCACGCCCGGCCAGGAATAACGCCAGCAAAGTTGCGACGCACCACCGCAATGTGAATCCACGCATACGCCCTCCGCACGCAAATCAATCGCCCCAAACAATAACAGCAGCCCAGCCGCAAAAGAAGCGAACTCGGGGCGCTTGCTGGTTGTTGAAACAGTGGGCTTATGCCAGAATGAGCTACCAGTTCCCACAGTCGAGGCGCCTTACTATGAGTTCCCCGTCCAGCAAACCCGCGCCTCGCCGTAGCACCCTCAAGGCTCTGGCCGAACACCTGGGACTTTCCACGGCATCCGTGTCCCTGGTGATCAACCGCTCACCGGCCGCCAAGTCCATCCCGCACCACACCCAGGAGCGCATACGCGCCGCGGCCCGCGAACTCAACTATCGGCCCAATTTCATGGCCAGCTCGCTGCGCCGCCAGCGCAGTTCCACCATCGGCGTGCTGGTGCCGGAACTTAGCGAAGGCTACGCCCCGCAGGTCATTTCCGGGATCGAGGATTACCTGCTGGAAAAGGGCTACTTCTATTTTGTGGTGAGTCACCGCCACCGGCCGGATCTGCTGAACCGCTATCCGCGGCTGTTGCAGCAACGCGCGGTGGAAGGTTTGATCGCGGTGGATACGGCCTGCGAGGAAGCCATGATGGTTCCGCTGGTGTCGGTCTCCGGGCATCGCGACGTCGAAGGGGTGACCAACATCGCGCTGAACCACGGACGGGCCGCGCGGCTGGCGCTCGAACACCTGCACGCGCTGGGGCACCGGGCCATCGCCTTTATCAAAGGTCAGGATTTCAGTTCGGATACAGAGGTTCGCTGGCAGGCCATCGTCGAGGGCGCCAAGACGCTGGAGCTGCAAATTGACCCGCGCCTGGTGGTGCAGCTCGAAGGGGATTGCCCCAACTCCGAACTTGGCTCGGCAGTGACGCGCAAGTTGCTTGCGGCGAAAAAAACATTCACCGCGCTTTTCGCGTTCAACGATATTTCTGCGATTGGAGCCATTCACGCATTGCGCGCCGCCGGGCGCCGCGTTCCGGAAGACGTTTCCGTGGTGGGCTTCGACGATATTCCGAGCGCGGCGTTCCAGAATCCCGGACTTACCACGGTGCGTCAGCCGCTGCGGGAAATGGGCGTCCTCGCCGCCGAAACGCTGCTGCGCCGCATCAACGCCGAGCCCGCAAGCCCCTACGCCAAAGTAATCACCGTCGAGCCTGAGCTGGTGGTGCGTGCGAGCACCGCACCGGTTTTTCCGGCAGGAGCGCAGCACGGCGCGGGGAAAGCCGACGAAGAGTCCAGCAGGAAATGACGCCGGCCGCGCGTCGGCGGGAGTCGAGTGACCATGCCACCTGCGACGTCCCCCGGCGGTAACGTCTCAGCCGAAAAATCCGGCAGCGCGGAATGGGAGGCGCTCATCGCCTGCGCCAGGCCCGGCGTGGATGGCGCGAAGTTCGCGAATTTATTCGCTAACGTGGATTGGCCGGCGCTGCTGGCTCTGGCGGAAAAGCACGGCGTAACACAGCGGTTCGCCGCCGCGACGCAAACACTTCCCGAGACCATGGTGCCGGCGGAGATTCGCGCGGCGCTCGCGGAACGCCAGCGCGGCCAGACTTTTTTTACCTTGCGCATGTCCGCGGAATTGTTTCGCCTGACGGAGCGTTTTGCGGCGCAAAATATCGCCATGCTGGTGGTGAAGGGTCCGGCGCTGGCGGCGCAGGCTTACGGCGACGTCAGCATGCGGAATTACGGCGACCTGGATCTGCTGGTGCGCCACGAAGACATCGCGCGCGCCACGCAACTGATGAGCGATGCGGGTTATCAGGCGCAAATTCCGCTGCGCGCCATCGCCGCAAACAAAATTCCCGGACAGTATGCATTTCGCCAGCGGGAAGCGAATCTGCTGGTGGAAATTCACAACGAGCGCACCATGCGTTATTATCCACGGCCGCTGCCAACCGAAAAAATATTCGCGCGCAGCGTGCGCACGGAAATCGACGGGCGCGAAATTCCCGCGCCGTGCGTTGAAGACCACCTGGTGATCATTTGCGTGCATGGCGCAAAACATTTCTGGGCACGCTTGATGTGGATCGCGGACGTGGCCGCGCTCCTTTCGCGGCATCCGGAATTGCGCTGGAGGCGAGCGGAGCAAGCGGCGGAGGAAGTGGGCGGGGAAACCATGCTGCACGGCGGCTTGCTGCTGGCCGCACAAGTTTTGCAGGCGCCCGTGCCCGAAGCGGTTTTGGCGCGCGCGGACGCGGCGGCGCAGCGCTTGAGCAAGCAGGTCTTGCAGTGGCTGCCCGCGGCGAGCGAAGCCCCGCCAGGTTTGCTGGCGCGCGCGCTATATCGCGTGCGCATGAGCGGGGGCGGCGCGAACGGCGCGAAATATTTTATGCGGCTGCTTTTTTCACCAACGGAAGAAGATTGGGACGCCAGCGCGGACGAACCGCGCAGCTTCGCCGATGTGCTGAAACGCCCGTTTCGCCTGGCGAAAAAACACCGCAGCGCAGGCAAGAATTGAGGCGTTGAATTTTGCCCGGGAACCGCGGAAGGACATGCCCCCGACAGGCCGTTGCGAACTTCCCGCGCGAGGAAAACCCCCAGGAAAGTCAGACAATCTCTAACTCGATGGCATAAAAAAAGGCCGCGCTGGGTTCAGCACGCGGCCTTTTGTTTACTTACCGCCGTGCGACGGAGGCGCCGCGCGGCGATGATGAACGTGCGGTCCGTTAGTTGACCGTCACCATAATGGTGGTGGTGTGAGTCAGGGCGCCGGATGTGCCGGTAATCGTTATGGTGGTAGTGCCCTTTGGCGTGCCCGAAGGTCCGCAGCCGGCCAGCGCGACGAAGACCAACGTCGCAGCTGCCAGACCGAGACGCGTACGGAAGCGCCGTGCGGAGAAGAACATCAGCAGCACGAGCAACGCGGCAGCGAATGCGGGCGCGAGCACGTGGATGGAAACGGGCGGCAAGAAACGCGGCGACCCTGGGGGCGCCACGAGGGCTTCCGTCGTGAAGGTCAGGGTAGCGTTCGCAGAGCTACCAGCGGGGGGAGTTACCGATCCCGGTGATATAGCGCAGGTGGACTTCCGAGGCTGGCCCGTGCAGGCGAGTGTGACGGCGGAACTGAAGGTTCCGAGAGAGCCTACGGTGATCGTGGACATGCGGTTCGCGCCTTTCGGCAAAGTGATGGAAGTTGGAGAAGCGGAGAGGGTGAAATCCGGAGCGACGACGGTAACGGTGCCGGTGAGCGCGATGATTTGCGGACTGCTGGGATCGCTATCGACCAGCGTGAGTGTAGCGGTTTCCAGGGTGGCGACGGAAGGCGTATAAGTCACGCTAACGGTACAGGATCCACCCGAGGCGGCAATGGATGCGCCGCAAGTGGTCGCCGGCGCAAGGGCAAAGTCAGCGGCGAATCCGCCGGTGGAGGTGACGGTGGCGCTCGTAAAGGTGACCGCGGTGCTGCCGGTGTTGGTCAGAGTGACCGACTGAGGCGCGGTTGCGGTCCCCACCGCCGTGGAATTAAACGACAGCGAGGTCGGTGACACGGTCAAGAGCGCTGGAGCAGTTCCGGTGAGAAGGACGGACTGCGGGCTGGACGAGTCGCCGTCGATGATCGTAAGGGTCGCAGATTCCGAACTAGTGGAGGCGGTGAAGATCACGCTAAGCGTGCAGGACATACCCGCCGGAATGGAGATGCCACACGAGGTGTTGGTGACGGCAAAGTCGGTGTCCGCCGCTGCGGGAACTCCCGCGGTGATGGTGGCACTGGTGAAGGAAATGGCCACCGCAGTGTTGTTCGTCAGCGTCACGATTTGTGGCGCGGTGGCGGTGCCCTGCGCTGTGGCGGTAAAGGTCAGCGAAGTGGGCGAAATGACCAGGGTG
>Ga0302222_10001865_pt1 | contig 10323 bp, 10 predicted proteins | sample II_Palsa_E2_2_FD_194570 | JGI IMG/M metagenome (GOLD analysis project Ga0302222, IMG submission 194570) | Peat permafrost microbial communities from Stordalen Mire near Abisko, Sweden - II_Palsa_E2_2 | ecosystem: Environmental > Terrestrial > Soil > Palsa > Peat permafrost | place: Sweden... | reverse complement strand
GACGAAATCATTCGCGAGTACATGACAACGATTCCGAGGTAAGGAATATGGGTGAATGGAAGGCTCCGTTGAGTTTGAGGGTTCGGCAACAATTACGCACAGGTTTAGAGGAATTTGCAGCTTGCGACAAACGTGCGTTGGGTAATCTTTGTGAAGTCCTCTTGGAATGGAGCTTTCAGCAGTTGCAAATCACGGGTTCCACGGAGCGACTGCTGCACTACAAAATCCGTCCACCGGAGAAGCAATCAAATCGGCCTGGCCGATAGACAACCTGATGCTCGCATGACCGAAACCGAAGCGGTGGAAATTCCGAACCTAATCGCGGACGGATTTGCACGGGCGTTTACCCAGGCACTCTTGTTGAGCCACATTTTTGCCGCGATTTTTCTCAATTTTGCGTTACATTTTCGTGACAGCCAAGGGTCGCGAACGGTACTAACGGCCGCATGAGACTAGGTCGAGCGGCGATTTCGTCGCCTAAGTCGGAGTCGGCATTTCGATTCGGTAGAAGGTGCGATGTGAGCGTCAACACCCAAAGAGGCTTGCAATGAGGAATCTAAGACTACAGCTATTAGTCTCATTATTGCTGATTGCCAGCAGCCCGGCATTTGCGCAGCAACATCGGAAAGTCGTCATCAATCAGGATTGTTCAGGGCCAGGCGGAAGCAATATGCAAACGCTGTTGACCTTGATTCAATCTCCCCAAGTGGAAGTGCTGGGCATAACCGTCGTCAGCGGAAACCAATGGCGCGACGAAGAGGTCGCGCATACTCTTCGACTACTGGAACTCATTGGTCGCACTGATATTCCGGTCGTGCCCGGAGCCGTATTTCCCCTCGTGCATCGCAAAAAGGAAGCCCTTTTGTGGCAGGCAATGTATGGCAAAGTCGCCTTTGCCGGCGCCTGGGATGACCGCTGGTGGCACGAACATGACGTAATTCCCACGCTGCCTGAAGGACAGCCCGCTACGCGGCCGGCCGACGAGGACGCCGCTCACTTCCTGATCCGCATGGTCCACAAATATCCGCATGAGGTGACCATCTACGAGGGCGGCCCGATGACGAACCTAGCGCTCGCCGATGCCATCGATCCACATTTTGCCGAATTGGCCGAAGGCTTGGTCTTTATGGGCGGGAGCTTGAGCCCGCGTACAGACGATCCGGAGTTCATCAGCAGCCCACGCCACGAATTCAATTTCTGGTTCGACCCAGAGGCTGCGAAGAGCGTGTTACAGGCGCCGTGGAAGAAGATCACCTGCACGCCGGTTGACATCTCTGTCAAAACCAAAATTACTGACGAAATGGTTGCCGAAATCAAGAAGAGCACCGGTGCCGTGGCGCAATACGTAGTGAAGTTCTTTATGGCAGACCAGGGCGGTTCCTACATGTGGGACGAACTGGCGGCCGCCTCGTGGATTGACCCGACGCTGATCACCAGAAAGGAAACCCGCTATATGACTGTGGACATCGACCATGGCGCGGCTTACGGAAACACATTGACGTGGACAGACAAGGACAACCCGAGGCTTGGCGAACGCCCAGTCGAAATCCAGATGGATTTGGATCTGGCAAGATTCGACAAGATGTTCGTGGACTTGATGAAGGCGCCGACCCCGCAAGCCCATTGAGTTTGATCTTCTTTCTTGATTTCATAAGAGCCCACCGGTCTTGGGTGATAATCGCCGACTTTAGGCAGAACCATTTGCCATCTCGCTAACGGCTAACGCCAGGTGGGAGACATCTGATTGTGGCGTGATTTTCCGAGAACAAGAGAGGCCGTCCATGGGATCTCGATTTTCGCGTCGCGTACACTTGCTCGCAGTTCGCGGCTCACGAATTCCGTTGAATTCCGGCGCCGCAGAGCAACGGTCGGTTAGCCCGATCAATGGGCCTGGCAACCGGAATAAAGAAGCTGTCTGGCGGCGCCGCATCTTGCAATTTTCATCTCTGCTTGTGGTCTTCTTGCTATTTTTCAACAGTAGCGCTGGTTCTTCCGCCGAGCAGGACCCGACGGTGCATCTCGCGAGTGGGAGCGTGCGCGGCAAATTTGGGGGCACTTTCGCCGTGTTTCAAGGTATTCCGTACGCTGCTCCCCCTGTGGGTGCGCTACGCTGGAAAGAACCACAACCTGTTGCGACCTGGACGGGTGTTCGCGATGCAACGAAGCCCGGGTCGGCTTGCGTCCAAGACGTCGCCGGTGTGGGACACTTTATGGCGCCGCTGGCCGCCGCCTATGGCGCTCCGTTCGAGATTCAGCCGGTTTCCTCGTCCGAAGATTGCTTGTATCTCAATGTCTGGCTGCCCGAGTGGCCGAGCAAGACTGGTCGGCTCCCGGTGATGGTATGGCTGCACGGCGGCAGCAACAGAGTCGGCAACGGCGCCGAGACCACTTACAACGGAACGTCGCTCGTGTCCCACGGGGTGATTGTTGTCACTATCAACTATCGTCTAGGCGTCATGGGATTTTTCAGTCACCGCGAACTCACCAACGAGTCCGCTCACCATAGCTCCGGAAACTACGGTCTCCTGGATCAAATCGCGGCACTGCTGTGGGTGAAGCAGAATATTGCAAGCTTTGGCGGTGATCCCGGGAATGTCACCCTTTTCGGAGAATCCGCGGGCTCGATCGATGCCATGACATTGATCACTTCACCGCTTTCGAATGGGCTGTTTCGCCGTGTAATCGCGGAAAGTGGACCCGCTTTTGGCTTGGGTCCTGCTCGTACTATCGCGGAAGCTCAAAAGGTCGGAGATGCCGTTGCGATGGCCACCGGGGGAACATCGACTTCCGCTCTGGAAAACTTGCGCAAGCTTCCCGCGGTTGAAGTCGTGAAGCTTGACGAGCGGGTAGTCAAGGCCCAATTCAGAGGCTTCCCGACATCCGCGGCCATCACCGAGGGTTGGTTTCTTCCGCAAAGTCCCGAGCGCGCTTTCGCTTTGGGACAGATCCAAAAGGTCGACCTCCTTGTGGGACTGAACGGCCGTGAGGTGAGCGCTTTTCGCGTTGGAGCCGCGGCTGCGGCAAAAACTGCGGGTAAACCCGAAAACAGCGGTGGCCCTGGCGAGGTCATCGAAACCATGGCCGCCGCAGTACATCCTCTGTATGGGAGTTGGACCGATGTCGCCCTCTCTGTATACATCGCCAAGATGATCGTGCACCGCGATGCCGCCATCGACCAGGCCAGCAACGACATGTTATTGGCTTGTCCGGTCGGCGCTGAGGCCGCCTTAACCACTGCAGCGGGACAGCACGCCTTTATCTACAGGTTCGACCGTTCCGTTCCGGGTCAGGGTGAGGCGACCTTGGGAGCGTTTCACAGCATCGAAATTCCGTATGTCTTCAATGCCTTTCAAGACCATAGCTGGACCTGGCTTCCCACGTCTGAAACGGATTTAAAGCTTTCGCGCACCATCGAGACGTATTGGACCAATTTCGCCAAAAACGGCGATCCAAATTCGCCGGGTCTCGCGACGTGGCCGTTCTGGACTTATGCTAGCGAGCCTTATCTGGAATTCAACCAAAATGGCGACGCGATACCGCAGCAGAGCTTCTCACCGATTTTTTGCCACCTTTCGCCCGATCGTCTGAAACAACAGCTCTCCATCGAGCCGGCACAAAAGGAACAGCCTAAGAAACGATCAAATTGATGCTGCCGCCGTCGAGCGACACCCGGCAACATTTGGGCCTCCCGTCAGACCACAGACCTGTTTTGCCGGTCCTAAATGAACAACAAGCCGCAATCTGCTGGAGTCCGCTTAGATATTGCGGTCGAGTTGGCCCTCGGCAACCCACCAATTCTTGGCGCTTTTTCTCAGGGTTAGCTGCGTAAGGCCAATAGAGTCATCGAGACTCACCGACCCAGGTGAGAAGCTTAGGAAGCTTTTCACCCCCAAAGTACGAGGTTAGCAATCCTCAACCATTCTCGATGGTGGGTTCGGTCCTGTGAAATCTGGGGCTGATCTGATACGTATGAAGTGTTAGCGCCAATGGTCTCGTCCGAGAGGTAGCCTATGCAGCCCGAATTGGAGCCGGTCGGCTCAGTTACAGTCTCGCAGGGTGACGGTCCGTCCGGCGTCACCGGTTCTGACGGTTTGGCCGGCGTCTCCGCACCTGCTGGCCCGGTCACGCTCGCCGAGCGGGTTACCTTCATCGACGTGCTGCGGGGAATGGCCCTCTTCGGCATTCTGGCCGCGAATATGCGCGCCTTCTTCGCTCCCATAGATGCCTACGATCACATCGGCGTCCTCTATCACGGGCGTGCCGACATGGTCGCCCAAGTCTTCATCGCGGCGTTCATCCAGGGAAAATTCATTACCATTTTCTCGTTCCTCTTCGGCATGGGCTTTGCCATCCAGATGAGCCGCGCAGAAGCCCGTGGCGTGCGCTTCATGGGCTTTTATCCCCGGCGGCTCTTAGCGCTGGCTCTGTTTGGCTTGATCCACGGAGTGCTGATTTGGTCCGGCGACGTCCTGCTGACCTACGCTTGTTCGGGTGCAATTTTATTGCTGTTCCGCAGGCGTCAGCAGAACACCTTGCTGTGGTGGGCTGGAAGTTTGTTCGCGCTTCCACTCGTAGTCAGTACAACTTTCCTGGGCCTATACTTCAGCCGCTTCCACCGGCCGTGGATGGAGCCCAAGCCGCCGGACATGCAGAAGCTTTACGCGGTCATCAATATCTACGCGCACGGGACCGTTCGCCAGATCCTTGTGCAGAATCTGGTCGAATTTAAACAGGAGTTGCCCTTGACCCTGTTCGCCATCTACGCGGTGGGACTGTTTCTGCTAGGCATGTGGGTGTGGCGAGCAGGCATCGTACAACACCTCGAAGACTACAAACCGGTGTTGAAGCGGGTCTGCGCTTGGTGCCTCTCAGTGGGCCTGATCGTCAACATTTACATGGCGGTGGTGCAAGCCGTCGTTCCCCCTGCGAAGGTTTCGCTGTGGGCTTGGTCTGCCGGAACTTTCTTCCTGCTCGGCTCCCATATTTTGAGCGCAGGTTATGTCTCGGGCCTGGCGCTTCTCTTCCTGCGTCCGGATTGGCGGCGCAGGCTGCTCCCCTTTGCTGCCGTGGGGCGTATGGCTCTAACCGACTACTTAATGCAATCCGTCTTGTGCACCTTGTTCTTCTATCACTACACCACCGGCCTCTACGGCCGCGTCGGGCCTGCCATCGGTCTGATTCCCACGGTCGTTCTCTATGGGGCCCAGGTGCTCTTCAGCAACTGGTGGCTGACGCGATATCGCTTTGGCCCGATGGAGTGGTTGTGGCGCGGCATGACCTACGGAAAATTCCCGCCGATGCGCAACAAAATATCTGCGCCGATGCACGGCATGGAACTCACTTCCTGATGAGCGCATGCTTGCGCTTGGGCAGGATCACGCTGTGCTGTTGATCGCACCAACAAGCATGCCCCCAGGGTTTGGTCACTCGACTGCCTGGCACTCTCTTTGGTGACCCAGTGGCATCCGGCGCGTTGCTGCTTCGTAACCCATTCGCGGCATATTCGTGGGTTCTCCGGCGCCTAACCACCATTTCGCGATAGCATGTCCTTAACCCCCTCCAGACTGGAAATCCCATGCAGGACGAACGCCGCCGCACGCCTAGATACCCATTTTCCGCAGGCATAGAAATCCTTGACGAACAGACAAACTCCCACACCACGTCGCAAGTCCGCGATCTAAGTTTGGGTGGATGTTACGTTGAGACCCAGGACCCATTGCCGGTAGGTAAACAGGTCCTAATGGAGATTTACACCGACACCGAATTCCTCGAAGCTCGCGCCACGGTCGCGTTTCTGGAAAGCCAAGGCATGGGCCTGGCCTTCAGCGATATGCAACCCCATTTCGCTTCGGTTCTGTCGAAATGGCTCGCGCAGTCCATTCACTAAACATAGCTGCCCGAATTGTCGCAGACGCATGCCCCATGTGAGGCTTATTGCGTCGCTGCGCTCACGTTCTCGCCCAACAGAAACTCCCGCACGAACATCACCGTGGCATAAAACAGGAAATCCTGATTTTTCTTCTTGGCGTAACCGTGGCCTTCGTCGTTGGCCATCAGGAACCAGGTGGTGATGCCGTTGCCCTTCAGCTTGTCCAGCATCTGACGCGACTCGGTCCAGGGGACACGCGGATCGTTTTTCCCGACGACAGCAAAAACTGGTTTTTGGATCTTCTCGGAGTTGTTCAGCGGCGCGGTTTTCTCCAGATATTCGCGGACCTTGGGATCGCGTTCATCGCCGTATTCCACACGGCGCAGGTCGCGGCGGTAGCCTTCGGTGTGCTCCAGAAAGGTCACCAGGTTCGACGGGCCAACGATGGGCAGGGAACAGCAAATCTTGTCGTTGTATTCGTAGGCGACCGCCCAGGTCATGTACCCGCCGTAGCTGCCGCCGGTGATCATGATCTTGCCAGCATCGAGGTTCGGGCTCTGGTTGATCCAATCGAGAAGCGCGCCAATATCCTTGTGGGTGTGGTCGCGGTTCATGCCATTGTCGAGCTTGAGGAAAGTCTTGCCGTAACCCGAGGAGCCGCGGACGTTAGGAAAGATCAGGGCCACGCCCAGTTCGTTCAGGTAGTAATTGTTCCTACCCAAAAAGCCAGGGCGAAACTGACCTTCCGGACCACCGTGGATATTCACGATCACCGGGCGCTTGCCGGGAAATTTCCCGGGATCAGGAGCATACAGGAAGCCGGAGATGGTCTTGCCGTCAAACGCCTGCCATTTGATGAGCTGCGGCGTGGAGAATCCAGCAGTGTTGAGGCCCCCGGTTTCACTGAATGTCCAGCGGTCGATTTTGCCGGTGGGAATATTCAGCGAATACACGTCGGAAGGCGATGTGGCGGAATTGAGTACGAATCCCAACTCGTGGTTCTTTTTGTGGAAGCTCAGACCAAACACCTGGCCCGCCGGTATGCCCGGAACGGCGTGGTACTTGCGAGTCGCAGTGTCCATCAGATAGAGCTTGCCGACTCCATCCTCGTTGGCGACGAAGGCCAAGGTCTTGCCGTCATCGCTGAGATCGAACTCATCGATGTCCCACTTGATGTCAGCGGTGAGATAGGCTGGCTTCATTGCCGCGAAGTCAAAATAGGCGAGCCTCTGAAATTCCGATTCGCGATCGGTGGTGGTGTAGAAGCCCCGGCCATCCTTACTGAAGATTCCTCTGTTGTAGGCGACTTCTTCGCCGCCGCTTTTCGGCGTCAGCAGCTGCTTCTCTCCGTTGGCGACGTCCGCCAACCAGAGGTAGGACTGATTTGCGGAGATTTCTTGCAGCACCAGCAGCTTCTGATTATTTGGCGACCAATCCGTCGCCGCCCAGCCGCCGCCTTCCAGCTTTAGTAACATGTGGTCGGTCTTGGGATCGGTGGCGTCCATGATCCATAGGTCGGTGTCCTGACCGGTGCGGCGGGTGGAGCTATACGCGAAGCGATGATCGTTGTGAGCAAACGCGCCGCTGGAATTGCGTGACTTGCCGTCGGTTAGCAGGGTCACCTTGCCGTCGGCGAGGTCATAGCGATAGAACTGGAACCACTCGCCTCCGCCAATGTCTTTCACAAAGGTAAAGTAGTTGCTTCCCTGGGGACCGTAGTGCGCTCCAGCTACGCGATCCGGGAAGAAAGTCAGCTGGGTTCGCGCTCCGCCGGGCATCTTGACCACGTGCACCTGGGGCACGTCGGCGAAGCGGGTGATAATCAGCATCTCTTGGCGCGAGCGATCCCAATCTTCAAGCATCGCTGCGCGCACTTCGCCGTATTGAAACGCTTTCTCGGCAATCGCGGCGGGTATTGGCGGGATATTCTCCAATACCAAATTTTCTCCCGGGCGTATGATATCGGGTTGCGCCGCGGCATTGTTCTGGGCCCGCGCTGGCAGGCTCGCCGCAAGGATGGCGAAGATGATCAGTAAGCGTTTCATTGGAATGTCCTCTTTATCTTCCGCTCGGCCGCCATTCTACACGTCGCCGCGCCGGTTCGCATGTGGTGGACGTCGATTTGCCTCTAGTCTTTTCACATGTACAATGCCAACACCACGATCCAAGACGGAATGCGCCGTGGAGTAGCGCGCGACCCGATGCCCCGTTCAAACGATAAGCTCAGAGTTATCGAACACTACGATCTCGTCAGTCCTTACTATCGGTCTCTCTGGGGCGAGCATCTGCATCACGGCTACTGGATCCGCGGAGACGAACCAAAAGAAAAGGCCCAGTTTCAGCTCATTGAGCATTTAGCTCAACTTGCCAGGGTAAAATCCGGATCGCATATTCTAGACATCGGTTGCGGCTTTGGCGGCAGCACTCTTTTCCTGGCCAGGAACTATCACGCTGTGGTCATCGGTATCAATAATTCCCCGGTGCAGGTCCAAATGGCCAGAGACGCTGCAGCCAAGGACCAACTCGATGCCAAGTTTCTTTTGATGGACGCCGACGCACTCGACTTTCAAAGGCAGTTCGACATTCTCTGGTCGGTCGAATCGATCTCCCACTATCAATATCCCGAAAAGTTTTTTGCTTCTGCAGCGAAACTCATCAAGCCCGGCGGCGTCTTTGCCATCACCGACTGGTTCAAAAAAGAGGATCTCACTCCCCAAGAGACCCGGAAATTTATCGATCCCATTGAGAAGGGCATGCTCGTAGAGCTGCAAACCATGGACGACTACCAACAGCTCCTGACCGCGAATGGGTTGCAAATCACCCATCGCGAAATCCTCAACGAGCATTGCGCTAAAACATGGGACCTGTGCATCGAGATTGTTAACAACAAATCATTCTGGACCCTCGCCGCCAAGCATGGCGCTCAGTTTGTGTCTTATCTACAGGCCTTCCAAGCTATGCGCGCCGGCTTCGCTTCCGGCAACTTCGTTTACGGACTCTTCGTGGCCTCAGCTGGTCCCCGCGCAATCGTCGAATCCAATACCTGATGGTTCTCGGTTTCTAAAACCCTTCCCGAACCGGACAGCTAAAATCGTCGGACGGCACCGGAACTGGCGGCGCCCGAGAGACCTTGCTATCGTAAAATGAAGAGAAGCTGGAAGAACCGAGACTGGTTAGAGCTGCAACGAGAAACTGGCATAAGGAGCCCGATTGATGAATACATACGACATCACTCTGAAATACGAAGACCGCAAAGTAGGTTCGGAAGGCCGCACCATCAAGGTGGACGCGTCCAGCATCTCGGGTGCGATCGGAAAAGCGACCCGCGAGTTCGTGAAAAGCCTGGATCGTAAACAGCGTTTCGATATGAACAAGGGATTGAAGATTGAGGCGCTGCGCGTCACGACGGACAAAACGGAAGCGTCAGCGGCCGAAGCGAGTGCGTAGTCCGTCGGCGGCTTCAGAAGTCAGCGTAAACCCTTAGTCGCCGGGCTTTGGGCGGCTGAATCTTCGACGGGCGGAGCATGTGGTTGGATGCGGATCTGCTCCCGTTTGTCCACCCCAGCGCCGTATCCCTTCCCGGCAAGAAGCAACCAAAAAACGAGGAGCCGCGTGACCAACTCGGGGGGGACACAGCCGCGTAGCCTGCGGTTTCTCCAATGGCTGAATTTCTTTCTCGCCGACGTGCAGACCGGCCTGGGTCCTTTTGTTGCCGCCTATCTTGCTTCTTCCGGATGGAATCCCGGCAGCGTGGGCTACGCGCTCACCTTCGGAGGGTTGGTTACCGTTGCCATGCAGACTCCAGCGGGCGCCGTGGTCGACGCCGCGCGCCGCAAGCGGCTGCTGGTGATTGCCAGCCTTGCGGTGCTGGTATGCGGTGCGTTTTTGCTGATGGCCCGCCCCACCCTCCTGACTGTTTATGCCGCGCAACTATTGATCGGCGGAGCGGCGCCATTCATGTTGCCGACCGTCGTGGCCATTACGCTGGGCATCGTCGGTGCGAAAGCATTCGACAAACAATTCGGCAAGAATCAGGCGTTCAACTCCGCCGGAAACGTATTCACAGCGCTTTTGATCGCGTACGTCAGTTATAAGTTCGGCTATCGCTCGATTTTTATCGTCGCGGCACTGCTCGCCATCCCCGCGGCCGCGTGCGCGCTGGGCATAGACTGAAAGCAGATCGATTACGCACGTGCGAGAGGCGCCAAGGAAGGGAAGCAAACTCTAAAAGCAGAAGACCTTCCGGAGCTGTTGAAAGATCGAGTGCTTCTGGGTTTTCTTCTAGCCGCATTCGCTTTCCATCTGGCCAACGCGGCGATGTTGCCGCAGCTCGGCGAAATGCTTTCCAAGGGAAATCCGAAGGCAGCGGCTCCATTTATGTCGGCGTGTGTCATCGTGACGCAGCTAGTGATTACGATTTCGGCGGCATGGATCGCAAAGCGGGCCGCAGCCAA
>Ga0302222_10001864_pt1 | contig 10328 bp, 10 predicted proteins | sample II_Palsa_E2_2_FD_194570 | JGI IMG/M metagenome (GOLD analysis project Ga0302222, IMG submission 194570) | Peat permafrost microbial communities from Stordalen Mire near Abisko, Sweden - II_Palsa_E2_2 | ecosystem: Environmental > Terrestrial > Soil > Palsa > Peat permafrost | place: Sweden... | reverse complement strand
ACAGATTCTATGAAAGGTCACAAATTGGGAGAATTCGCGCTTACCCGGAAGGAACCGATAGATGAAAGAAACGATAACGATAATAAATCTGTAATGAAGAATCAAAAAAAATAGGGATCAAACAAAGATTTAAGGAGAAAGAATCTTATGAAAAATCTTAAAAAACTAGGGAATAACCCTATGAAAAAGAACTCAAGTTCAACTAAAGGAGTCCAAGTTTTAACTAAACATATAGGTATTTCTGCTTCCAAAGCGCGAAGAATAATTGATCAGATTCGCGGACGTTCGTATGAAGAAACACTTATGATACTCAAATTCATGCCTTATCAAGCATCTTCTCTCATTTTCAAATTAGTTTATTCTGCAGCAAGAAATGCTAATCATAATATGGGTTTAAACAATACTGATTTATTCATTAGTAAAGCCGAAGTCAATAGGAGTACTATTAGAAAAAAGACAAGATTCTGTGCTCAAGGACACTGTTATCCAATAAAAAGAATCACGTGTCTTATAACAATCGTACTAAAGGAAAAATCGAAATCTTTATTAGATGAATCTAAAACTTAGATATTAAATTCAAAAGATATGGATGAAAAAAATAAAATAAAATAGAGAATTATGGGACAAAAAACAAATCCACTTTGTTTCAGACTTGGTACAACCCACAGTCATCATTCTGTTTGGTTTGAAGAACCAAAAAAATATTCTACGAGTATACAAGAAGATCAAAAAATACGAAATTTTTTCAAGAATTATATACAATATGAAATCAAGGAATATCTCAAAATTACTAACAAAAAATTAGAAGAAAAACTAAAAAAAAATAATTTCCAACAAAAAAAGAAAAAGAATAAAAAACATTATTTTCAAAAAAGTATATTCAATTTACCTCCCTTAGGCTTTGAAGGAATTATACGTATACAAATTGAAAAACAAGGAGTTAGAGCAAAAAAAACATTTGTACGAATCATAATCTATAGCGGATTGATACCAAAATCCTTATTGAAAGGGGAAACACTGGAAAATTTCAAGAAAAATATAAAAAAACAAGAATTCTTCTATTCTATATACCCCAGAAGACTTCGTATTGAACTCGAACACGCTGAAGAACCACTTTATAGCCAACCTAATCTTATTGCGGAATTTATAGCCTTACAATTAAAACAGAGAGTTCCCTTTAGAAAGACAATGAAAAAAGCTATTGATATAACTAAAGATACAGGTACAAAAGGAATCAAAATACAACTCGCAGGCCGTATCGACGGAAAAGATATCGCGCGTAAAGAAGGTAAAAGAAAGGGTAAACTTCCCCTACAAATAATTTGTGCCAAAATAGATTATTATTCTCATACAATTCAAACTGTCTATGGAGTTTTAGGCTTAAAAATTTGGATATTTAGAAAGTAGAATGAATAAAGTAGAAAAAATTGACTTTGTCTTTCCATATTTATACTAATAATAGAAGAAAAAAAAGAAAAATTCTTTGATTAATTCTTTTCCATTAAAGAAAAAAATAAGGAATTCGAATTAGTTAGGGTTCAATAAAAATTTGATTGACTCTTTTAGTATAATTGCTATGCTTAGTGTGTGATTCGTTAGTTTTTTCTCGAAAATTTCAAAATAAGAATTGAAAAAATCAACTAATCCTTACTCAAAACTTATTCTTACTAAAAACTTATTTGATAAAAAAAACTAAAAAACAACCTATTGCTTCGTATTATCAAGATCCCAAGAAAAAGTCACTATATGATTGAAATATGAATAAATCATATATTTGTAGCAACTGAAATCTCTTCTTTTTTCTCTAATTCATAGAGAAAAAATCCGATTATTTAAGTAAAAATAAAGGGATTTTTATAAAAGGAAAGGTGATAGAAAGAAAGAACAAGATATCAATGTTATATCATCCCAATATGTATGGTCTATAAATCACATGATAAAAGAAAAAGCAGTGTAACAAAGCATCAATAATCAAAATTTGAATCTTAATCAAATATTCAATTCAAAAATACTGAAAAAAGAGAAATATTAATAAAATTCAAAAAGAATAAAGAGTCCTGAGTTAATAAAACTAAGGAAATTGACTCAAAAACAAATTTTGTTGGAAGCTCCATTGCAGAGTTTGGGCCTAACCATGAATAGAGAAGCTATGGGAACGACAGAACCTGTGACTATATAGAATTCTATTAAAAAAATTCTAAAAATTCATTAGGTGGGATGGCGGAACAAACTAAGAAAACATTTCATTATTTATTCTGAAAGTGATAAATTGAACCTACGAATAAAAGAAAAAAATGAAAAAGAAAATAGTAAATATTCGCCCGCGGAATACCCTTTTATTTACGGAAATCCATTTTGACATGATTCAATAGAAATCAGGAAAGAAAAGATTCATTATGAAACAAAGAAGGATCATATTCTCTATTTAAAGTCATTGAAATATACATAAATGAATAACACCTCTGCCTTAATTTCTATTCTATTTATATCCTTAACTTTTATTCTATTTATATATATATAAATATTCCTTTTTTATTGAAAAAATGGAATTCAATTCAATAATGAAATAAATGAATTTGAATCCTTTTTTTATTCGCGAGGAGCTGGATGAGAAGAAATTCTCATGTCCTGTTTTGCAATAGAGATGAGATTTTAAAAAGAACCATCGACTATAACCCAAAAAAAACTCGATTTCGTAAACAACATAGAGGAAGAATGAAGGGAATAGCTCGTCGAGGCAATTCGATTTCTTTTGGCAGATATGCTCTTCAAGCACTTGAACCTGCCTGGATTACAGCTAGACAAATAGAAGCAGGGCGAAGGGCAATAACACGATATGTGCGTCGTGGTGCAAAAATATGGATACGTATATTTCCCGACAAACCTGTTACAATAAGGACTACGGAAACACGCATGGGTTCAGGTAAAGGAGATCCAAAATATTGGGTATGCGTTATTAAACCAGGTCGAATACTTTATGAAATGAGTGGAGTATCAGAAACTATCGCTAGAAGAGCTATCTCAATAGCTGCTCACAAAATGCCTATACAAACTCAATTTCTTATTTCAGAATAGAAATGTAGAAGAAGAAGGTATTAAAGATTAAAAAGCAAGTGTCAGTTTATTTTTTTCTGGATAGAAAATATTTTTTATTTTATTTTTGTACTAAAATTTAGAAATTGAAATAAAAAAGAAAGATATGATTCAACCTCAAACTATGTTGAATGTAGCAGATAACAGCGGTGCTCGAAAATTGATGTGTATTCGAATCATAGGAGCTAGTAATCAACGATATGCTCAAATTGGTAATGTTATTGTTGCTGTAATCAAAGAAGCAGTTCCCAATATGTCTCTAGAAAAATCAGAAGTAATTCGAGCTGTAATTGTACGTACATGTAAGGAATTCAAATGTGAAGATGGTATGATAATAAAATACGATGACAATGCAGCGGTTGTCATTGATCAAAAAGGAAATCCAAAAGGATCTAGGATTTTTGGTGCAATCACTGAAGAATTGAGAAAATTTCGTTTTACTAAAATTCTCTCATTAGCTCCTGATGTATTATAAATAAAATACTAGTAATTGATACTATTAACTAGTAAATGAGACTATTATATATTGAATATCTTAAATAGATGAAATTAGGGGATTTTTTTCGGGTATATATTTGAAAAAAATAAATAAAAAAAGGAAAACATGTTGATTACAAAAAAATTTGCGAGAATCCATAATTTGAATTTATCATGAGTAAGGACACTATTTCCGATCTTATTACTTTGATAAGAAATGCTGACATGGCTAAAAAAGAAACTGTTCAAATACCATCTACAAACATTACTGAAAGCATTGTTAAGATACTTTTAAGAGAAGGTTTTATTGAAAATGTTCGGAAACACCAAAAAAATAACAAAAATTTCTTGATTTTAACTCTAGGTTTATATAGAAAGACTCAAAAAGGAATATATAGAACTAGAACTATTTTAAAACGTATAAGCCGACCCAGTTTACGAATTTACTCGAAATATCAACGAATTCCTAAGATTCTAGGTGGAATAGGAATTGTAATTCTGTCTACTTCTCGAGGTATAATAACAGATCGAGAAGCTCGACTTCAAAGAATTGGAGGAGAAATTTTATGTTATATATGGTAATTCTCATAAAAATAAAAGCTCTCAGTAATGTCATTACTAAAAAAAAGTATATTTTGAATCATTCAGTATACAAATTTCATGTAATTTCAAAAATTTCGCAAATTTTATATATTAATACAAAGGGGGTGTACTATGAAAAAGAAAAAAAAAAATAGTAGTCCTGGAAAAGATAACAATGAAAGAGAACGATTTATTTTTGAAGGAACAATTGTGGACCCAATCAAAGATATAATGTTCCACGTACGTTTGGATCATACTGATGAAATCGTTCTGGGTTATCTCTCTGGTAAGATACGTCGTAATCGTATACGTGTATTACTGGGAGATAGAGTCAAGATCCTGATAAATGAATTTGATGCAAAAAAAGGAAAGATTTTTTATAGATTTCCTCCTCAATCAAAAAAGACTCGATTAGAAAAAAGTAAGAATGACCATCAAGCGATAGAGAATACCACCTCTACTGAATCATTGTTGAACACAGAAACCACAAATCCAATAAGCAGCGATTCCCCTCAATCAAAAGATCAAAAGAATAGCAAAGACACAACGCCTAACCAAGATTAGGCAGATTGGGTTTATTTTTCTGAAAAAGCAAAAGATTTTGAATTTCACTTTTGAATTTCACTATAATATCTTTTCCATATCCTTTTATCTTTTCCATATCCATCGATAGGGATGGATATCGAACTATGATCGGTTAAACCAACGACTATTCATGATTCCATATGGAATCAATTATATAATTTTCGAAAATAAAGAAGACTTTTATGATAAAACTTCGTTTGAGACGATGTGGGAAAAAGCAACGTGCGACTTGAAGGACATAATTTTCTGTGGATTTTGACATCCATCGTTTTCTTTCTATAGTAATGAAAATGCTTTTGGCTCGACATAATTTGTTCTGTTCAAAAACCTAGGTTGTCCGTAAACAGTACATGATGAAGCTCGAAGTTTGATTTTTTGATTTGTTCTATCAAACAAGGGAAAGAATCCAGGGTTAGTGAGAATTCACTTATTTAATTCTAATTAATTGAAATAAACTTTGTAAGTATATTCTTAACATCGAGATCAAAAAAAATCCAATTCAAACAAGAAAAAAAAAAGAGAGAAAGTGAAATTGTTGAAAACTGGTAAAACTCTTTTGATTATATGGAAATGAATCCTTCGTATTTTATTTATAAATATAAGGAAATCAGAAAGAAGGGGTGTTGCTTTCCCTTTGACAGGAATAAAGATCTCCAAAGTAATGTATAAACCTAAAGATTCCAAAAAGAAAATATAAAGGATTCCGGAACAAGAAAATACTTTGTTGAAATTATCTCAACAATGTAATTGGATCATTTTAATGAATCTAAATATCTTTCTTAGAGATAAGACAAACAAAAGAGTTTATAGACAGCTCAAGAAATTTCTTCATAAGGATTTCCCTTTGAACTTTCTAAAAATTATTTAACTTGAGTCATGAGTCAAAATGATATTTTTTTCTATTTTTTCTATAACGAAAAGGAAAAAGGAACTTTATTTGAATCATCGTCTAATTTATGATTTTTTTAGCCCATTTTCCATTCTATACATAAATTTGAATCATTTTTCTTGAGCCGTATGAGGTGAAAATTTCATATACGTTTCTAGGGAGGCTTTTTTTTATCTATATCTATCCCAATGAGCCATCTATCGAATCGTTGCAATTGATGCTCGGTCCCGAAGAGAAGGAAGAGATCTTGGAAAAGTAGGTTTTTATGATCCAATAAAGAAAAAAACTTATTTAAATTTTTCTGCTATTCGTTTTTTTCTTAAAAAAGGTGCTCAACCTACAGAGACTGTTCATGATATATTAAGAAGGGCAGAATTTTTTAAAGAAAGAAGTTTGGGTTAATGAAAGCAAGGAAAGAACGAAATTTCGAAATATAAAAATCAAAAAAGATATACCATTTAAGTAGGAAAAAAAGATTAATAAGGTATGATTATACTATACTTAGATAAGGTTTTATCTTAATAAGGTATGATTCGATTATATCGAAGATGATATATTATATTGAAGAATATCAATATTCAATTTTTCTATATTGATTTTCTCTTTTGAGACGTAAGCGAATATTTTTGCAATTTATAGTAATGTATAGAAGAAAAAAAGAAAAAAAAGATTTATGAACAAAAAAGCAAAAAATGACACCATAGTTGGCATTGTGGACGATAAAATATTCCACGTACTTTTGGATAATACCGATGAAACCGTTCTGGGTTATCTCTCTTTTAATATATGTCGTAATCGTATACCTATATTATTATTGGGAAATAGAGTCAAGATCCAGATAAATGGATCTTATTCAAAAAAAGGAAAGATTTTTTTTGATAGATTTCCTACTCCATCCAAATCAAAAAAAATTGATTATTGAGTTTCAAAAAAAACTCGATTAGAAAAAAGTAAAAATGACCATCAAGCGATAGAGAATACCACCTCTACTGAATCATTGTTGAACACAGAAACTACAAATCCAATAAGCAGTGATTCCCCTCAATCAACAGATCAAAGGAATAGCAAAGACACAACGCCTAACCAAGATTAGGCAGATTAGGTTTTTTATTCTCTTTCTGAGACCTAATTAGGAGTTTTTCATCCCAATAAAATAATCAAAAAAAATAGATGAGTCTTATTTTTTCCCAATAAATTCAACAAAGAAAAAAGATAATACATAAGAAATATGAAAATTGGAGCATCAGTTCGTAAAATTTGTAAAAGATGTCGATTAGTTCGTAGGCGTAAACAACTTACGGTAATTTGCCCCAATCTGAAACATAAAAAAAGGCAAGGTTAATCTTTCTCATTAAAAAAATCTTTCTTTAGAAATTCTTGATCACTTTGTTCAACAACTTTATCGATATAGGAAAAAAGGAAAAAGTTTTTTTATTGCTGAAATGGTACTATCAATAATTATATTATTGATATTGTTATAATAAAGAACATTGAAGAATTCAAAAAACGGAAAGAGAGGGATTCGAACCCTCGGTAAACAAAAGTCTACATAGCAGTTCCAATGCTACGCCTTCAACCACTCGGCCATCTCTCCTATATTATAATCTCTTTATATATATATATAATATATATTTTCTATATTTTTTGATGAAAAATTGAGTGAATAGGGAGTTTTCTTTTCTTATTACTAATAGGTTTCATAAGAATAAATAATACCTTTCCAATTTTCTATTTTCTTTTAGAGAAAATACTCCATGGATCTATTTAAAAGTAGATAATCGTCCGATGGATTTTTTATTTCAAATTTATGGTGTGGCATATTTATTATGCCACATATTATGCAAATAAAACATATAATTAATATTTTGAAGGTTTATTTTATGATGAAAATATTTTTCCGTTGTTTGAATTATAACCAAAAAAAACTTCTTGAATTATCTACATAACATAGTCAAATAAAATCTTTTTTTATTTTATTGAACTTAAATGAAACAAAAACCTATTGATTAGTAGAATATGAAATTGGAATAAAAAGTCAACTATTTCATATCTTTCCTTGTCTTTTTTTTTTTTTTACGTAATTTTTGACTTTATATTTACTTTGTTGTTAGGATCATTTTCCCGAGGGATAATGAAAAGAATTATATAACGGATTACTAATTATGCCTAGATCGCGTATAAATGGAAATTTTATAGATAAGACCTTTTCAATTGTAGCCAATATATTGTTGGGAATAATTCCAACAACTTCAGGAGAAAAAAAGGCATTTACCTATTACAGAGATGGTGTGATTTGATTCTTTTTTCTTGTTTTTTTTAGTCTGTAGTTAAGTCTTACAAGAAAAACGTGTTGCGGCATAGAAAAAACCTAATAATGAAAAGAAACCTACGCTTGGTGAAGGTGAAGTTTGTGGGGGTAGAACAAGAAATCGAAATCCCTTCTGTCGTGTATCCTCGATTGATGCAATCTCAGATGCTTTAATCGTCCATTTGAGCATTGAGCAAAAGATTAAACCTATAGGTTTCTTCGTATTGCGGGTCAATCCTACTCTACTAAATACCCTATTAAGTATAGGGAAAAAGCACTACACTTAGAAATCAACAAAACAAAAACTTTGTTCGAAATAACCCTTTTCCTTATAAGTATCGGGACTGAAAAGAATGGTTAGGACAACAAACATCCATTTCGTTCGTACTTTGGATACCCATAAAGCCATCAAAGATCGTTGAAGTAACTAATTCCCAGAAACAGAAAGCGTTAATAACAAAGAAATTATTGGAGTTACCTTTTTCATTTCATCTACTACTAATATGTATCCATTTCATCTACTACTAATATGTAGTAGTAATATGATGAGTTGGTGTTAAGAAAAAACCTCTGATGAGAAGGTTGACTAGAGATTTCTAGTAAAAATACTAGCTTCTTTCAGTTCATAATAAGATGAGAATAGTTCAATTTTAATTCCAAAGATTTTTTCCTCAGTATAGTATTATGTACAGAAGGTAGGAGCCGTATGAAATGAAAATATCATGTACGGTTCTGGAACGGAGACTTTTTCAATAGAATGAACGACCGTAACGAATGTTGGCTCAATCCGAAGGAAATTATGCAGAAGCTTTACAGAATTATTATGAAGCTACGCGACCAGAAATGGATCCTTATGACCGAAGTTATATACTCTACAACATAGGCCTTATACACACAAGCAATGGAGAGCATACAAAAGCTTTGGAATATTATTTTCGAGCACTAGAACGAAATCCTTTTTTACCGCAAGCTTTTAATAATATGGCTGTGATCTGTCATTACGTGCGACTATCTCTACTATAGAAAAAAAGAAATGAACTAGTATCTACTAGATAAAATCTAAAATAGGATTTCTACATAAAAATCGTCAAAAACAACGATTTTTATCAGCTGTAGCAAATAAAGAGATTTTACGAAAATCAAAATAGGTAGAAAAAAGCCTTTACTTTATTATTCTATGGATAAAAAATCAAATTGATAGAGGAAGCATCGTAAAGATCAATTAGCGAGCTATTGTGTCGATAAAGTTAAGAACTGCTTACTTATGTCATGATAGGGGACATTAAGTTAGGAATCCACTTATGTAATAGAGTTGATCCACTAAGATATTAAGCAGCGGTGTAGTATTAGATCCCAAAGATAGTAAGTCTTTTTTCTTATTGAGAAAATTCTTTTTCAAAGATTCTATAGTGATTTCCTATGAAAATGAGATAGTTACCTCTCAGAAAATCATAAGAATATATTTATGAGCTATATATGCTTTATTCTTCTGAAGGTAGGAAGAAAAGAAAAAACTGATTGATTATTTATTAACGAAATTAGAGTTTGAAACTTACTGTAATTAACTTTTTCTTTTGTTATAATTAACAATATAATATTAAAAATATAATAAAAAAAAATCAAGAAAAATGGAATTATTCAATATAGAAGAAATCAGGATAAAAGAAATCAGAATAGGATAGATAGAAAAAAAGAATAGATTATTGAGCCGTATGAGGTAGGAAACTCTCAAGTACAGTTCTAAGGGAAAGAATTTTCTATTCCGACCGGGGAGAAAAGGCCATTCTAGAGAGCGATTCTGAAATTGCAGAGGCTTGGTCCAATCAAGCTGCTGAGTATTGGAAACAAGCTATAGCACTTACTCCAAGCAATTATATTGAAGCACATAATTGGTTGAAGATTACAAAGCGTTTCGAACTTTAATAAGATAAGATTACTCTATATTTTTATTTTGAATCCACATTCAATTCATTCAAAAAAAATGAGTTTTATTTTCTTTTTCTTATTTATTAGAAAATCAAAAGAAACCCATTAAAGAAATCAAATTGATTAAGAAGATCTAATCAAGAATTTGATTATAGCCTTTCCTCAAATATTTTTTCTTTTTTTTATGTATTTGAAACTCGAATTTTCCTTTTTTTTAGCTTATCCCAATTCCTGTATGATTCAAGAAAATCTGCTTGCTTAGTTTGAAAATTTGATTTGAGAATATGCTGATTTACGTTTCCTTATTCCAGTGCATCAAAATATTTTAAAAAAATTCATTCAATTTTATGCCTTTAGGTGTACCAAAAGTACCGTATCGCCGTGTTTTAGACGAAAAACCGATTTGGATTGACCTATACGAACGACTTTACAAAGAAAGAGTACTCTTTATATGCAAAGAAATTACGG
>Ga0302222_10001844_pt1 | contig 10386 bp, 10 predicted proteins | sample II_Palsa_E2_2_FD_194570 | JGI IMG/M metagenome (GOLD analysis project Ga0302222, IMG submission 194570) | Peat permafrost microbial communities from Stordalen Mire near Abisko, Sweden - II_Palsa_E2_2 | ecosystem: Environmental > Terrestrial > Soil > Palsa > Peat permafrost | place: Sweden... | reverse complement strand
TTCACTGGCCCGAACCCGAGGCGGCCAGAGGTGATGCAAGCGATCGCTAATGCCGTCTCGAAATACCCTACAGGCACTTTCCTTTCGGCAACGATAAGTACCGCAATCTTTAGAGACTCCAAAGTCTATCGGGGCAGCCTGGACTTGGTGGCACCTAATCATCCGGTCATCCTGACGACATTTACCGGACATGCTTCAATCTTGAATAGCGCCGCCCTAACCAAACTTGGCATTGGCGAGAACGAACCGGATCCATTGGGCGGCCGCTACGAACGCTCGGAGGATGGAAGGCTTAGCGGGGTGCTACGCGAATATGCGAGCGTCCGCGTCAGTCGTAAGCTCGCGGACTTAACCAGCGACAAGGATGCGATCGTAGATTTGCGGGAGACACTCGCGGATGCCGCAGAGCACGGCATTACCACGCTGCAGGTGATGTCGGAGAAGATGACCCCAGCACGGTATGTCGATTTGTTGAAGCAAGTCCCAACGCCTCTACGGGTTCGCATCATGCGTATGCCGATGACAATGTCGACCGGGCGCGATTTGAACGAAGGACTTTCGATGCCGCGGAATCCCGCGCCGCTCATCACTATCAGCGGTACCAAATGGCTCCTGGACGGCGTCCCCATTGAAGGAACCTTCGCTCCTCGTCAGGGACTTGTATCTAGTCCAGCGAGGCGAACCGAGCCGTTCTTCGGACATCTGCAGATGATCTTCCCAACCAAAGAACTAGACGCAATGCTGCGCGAGACCATCCAGACTGACGATCAATTGCTCGTTCACGTTACTGGCTATGCAGCATCAGCGGCCATGCTCGACGCAATGCAGAAGGCAGGGGGAGAAAAAGTATGGGCAACGCGCCGTGTCCGTTTTGAACATGGCGACGCACTTTTTCCGGATTTAATACCTCGCGTCAAGCAGCTGGGAATTATAGTAGTTGAGCAGGGCACACATCTTGATATGACCGGAATAGCTCCCGAAGTCATGCCGAGCATCAGAGCCGAGAAGTCGCAGCCGATGCGATCCCTACTAGCCGCGGGAATTCCGCTGGTGCTCAGCTCCGATGAGGACGGGCCGTCCAATCCTTTCCTTGAGATCATGCTCGCAATAAAGCATCCAAACCATCCTTCAGAAGCCATAAGCCGGAAACAGGCGGTCATCGCATACACGCTGACGGCGGCATATGCGGAGTTCGCGGAAAAAGAAAAAGGGAGCTTAGCGGCGGGGAAGCTGGCTGATCTGGCCGTATTATCGCAGGATATTTTTACGGTGGCTTCGGACGATTTGCCCAGAACGGTCTCTGTCATGACCATGGTGGGAGGCAAGATGATCTACGATGCTCACTTGCTCAGGAACTAATGAGAATCGACTCCTCTACCTTTCTGTCTTTTGTCGTGCTTCGGCGATGAGGCTATCCCATTTTCTGGCGCATCCCACTGACCGCTTTTCCGCAAGCATTTGAGATGTGTGGCCGCCTGGTTTTGGCCGGTTAGCGACCTCTGACACTGACCGGCCGAGGATCTGCCTACACTTCCGTTTGCTCTGCCATTTCGAGGGCATCATTAATCTCGATGCCAAGGTAGCGCACAGTACTTTCGAGCTTGGTGTGCCCGAGCAGCAGTTGCACGGCGCGGAGGTTCTTCGTGCGACGACAGATCAACGTGGCTTTGGTCCTTCTGAGCGTCTGGGTTCCGTAGCTGGCCCTGTCCAATCCCAACTGGTTCGCCCAGGAATCCACGATCCGGGCATATTGTCGCGTCGATAAATGCAGTGAACCTCGCACCCGGCTTGGAAAAAGTGAGTCTTCCGATGTCAGTCGCGCATGACCGATCCAATCTCCCACCGCCTCCCGTGTCGGTTCCGTAATTTCGAACTGAACCGGTCGCTGCGTTTTCTGCTGCATTACGCTTGTGCGAGACGCCATCGCCTGGCCACACATCCCGTACTCGCAACTTCACTAGGTCACACCCGCGAAGCTTGCTGTCGATGGCAAGGTTGAACAATGCGAGCTCTCTTCGACGGCCGGCGAGCTGCGAGCGAACTCGGATCGCCCAGAATTCTTTCAGCGTGAATGGGGCCTTTGACCAACGAGCTTGCCTTTGTTCCAGGGCTCGCGAGGCGCGCATACGTTTGATAAGTGGTCGATGGTTGTCTCCCGTTGTTTGAGGAGCAACCAGTGTGCACCCGAGCTGAGTGGGCGCTCTTTGACCCTCTGCGGACCTTCATGAGTGGCAGCTATCTGGCAATTCCGGTTGGTTTGCACGATCGCTACCCGCGATATTGCCAATCAGCGCGCCTGCCGTGAAGATGGCCTGACGGTAGTCACCCTGCGTGAGACCTTCATGGACAGACTTAGGATCTTGGTGGTGTTCTTGGTTCGACGTTTGAGAGCGTCGATGAGGGGGGCACTTAGTGGCAACTGATGCCGTCGCCGTCGCAGTCGCCCCGACAGCGCGGTTCGCGAACGGCCGCGATCTACTGGGGCAACCGCGCGGGCTGCTCTTTATTGGCGCCACCGAATTGTGGGAGCGGATCTCCTTCCACGGCATGCAGGCGCTTCTCGTTCTTTATATGGTCGAACAGCTGCTGCTACCCGGCCACGTCGAAAACATTGTGGGATTTACAGGATTTCGAGCGGCCATTGAGGGCGTGACCGGACCACTCTCATCACAAGCGCTTGCGTCCCAGATCTTCGGCCTTTACGTCGGCTTCGTATACCTCGTGCCCGTGTTTGGCGGACTGCTTGGCGATCGAGTACTAGGTCGACGACGTGCTGTAGCGCTTGGTGCGCTCCTAATGACGGCGGGCCATTTCTGCATGGCGTTCGAGGCGTCGTTTCTCGCGGCGCTCCTATTACTGATCTTGGGTGCAGGCGTGCTGCGTGGCAACCTAGCGTCACAGGTCGGCGATCTTTATTCCGATGATGATCGCCGCCGCGAAACAGCCTTTCAGATTTACTACGGAGCCCTGAACTCCGGGGCCTTCGTCGCACCCTTGATCACCGGTGTTCTTGCGCAGACGTATGGATGGCATTACGGTTTCGGATTCGCGGGATTCGGTATGCTTCTAGGTCTTTTAATCTACTTGTCGGGCGCGCGAGATCTCCCGCCCGATGCTGTGCGAGGCGCGAACGCGGTGCGTCGGAAGCTCAGCTCCAAGGAGCGTCGCGTCGCTCAAATCATGGTGTTAATGCTACCTATCTTTACCCTATTCTGGATCGCGCAGTCCCAAATCTGGAATATCTATAACCTTTGGGCCAGGGACCACGTAGACCTGGCGATCGGCAGCTGGAAAATGCCAGTCCCGTGGCTGCAGGCCGTCGACGCTCTCAGCGTCGTCGTGCTGCTGCCGCCAATGCTGAAATTCTGGCGTTGGCAGGCTATTCGTTCGAGTGAACCGGATGATCTGACGAAACTCGGCATCGGTTGCTTGCTGTTCGGCGCCGCGATTGCATGGTTGGCGGCCGGCCCGCTGGCCGCTGATCCGACGGGCAAAGTGCCTTTGGTTTGGGCGCTTGCCTATCACGTCCTCTCGGCCGTTGGTTACCTTTATTTCGCGCCAGTGGCGGTCGCCGTGTTCTCGCGGACGGCACCCGCGTCGATCAACGCCATGATGATTGGCGTTTATTATCTGTCGATCTTTGCTGGCAGCATCATCAGTGGTCGTCTCGGTGGTCTTTATGAGCGACTTTCCTCAGCTCAGTTCTGGCTCATCCATGCAGCGATCGTGGTCGCCGGCGGACTGCTAATTCTACTGTTTGCTTCGCGATTGCGTCGCGAGTTGATGCCATGTCCAACCTAATTTGAACACATGATTGCGCAACATCTCTGAACGTCAGCTTTGTATCAAATCACCGCTGCCGTCGACCGTCCGGAGTTGGGCCGTCTGCGGCCCGATTATCCAGTGTTCCGGTCGTGACTCCAATCCGCCGATTCAATTTGTCCGCTTTGCAACCGCCTGAAACTCCGCTTGAGGAATATCGCCTAAAATTCCGTCCTAGAGCGACGAGACACGTGAGAATGGCAATCCATGGGTAAGACCGCAACCAGCAGCCCAGCTCGTATCCACTTCTCGCGGTACCAGAAAGTCGTGATCGGCATTCTGGGATTTCTGCAGTTCACCGTCATTCTGGACTTCATGATCATCTCCCCTCTCGGGGCGATCGTGATGCCGACCCTTCAAATCAGTCCCCGGCAGTTTGGCCTCGCAGTCTCTTCCTACGCTTTCAGCGCCGGAGCGTCGGGATTCCTGGCGGCGGGCTTCGCCGACCGTTTCGACCGAAAGCGCCTGCTGCTGTTCTTCTATTTTGGATTTATGCTGGGCACCTTGCTGTGTGCCCTGGCCACCACTTACCCGCTCCTCCTAGGGGCACGTATCGTGACCGGATTATTTGGCGGCGTGATCGGCTCCGTCGTATTGGCCATCGTCACGGATCTTTTCCCATTGGAAATGCGCGGCCGTGTAATGGGTGTGATTTCCACCGCCTTTGCTGCAAGCCAGGTCCTGGGGCTCCCCGCAGGTCTCTATCTCACGAGCCATTGGGACTGGCACGCCCCCTTTCTCGCCATCATCGCTGTCGGTGTGCCCGCGGGCTTCATCATCATGATCGTTATGCAACCGGTCGTCGGGCACCTCGCGCTGAAGCAGGAGCGCAGCCCGCTGATGCATCTCATCCATACCATAACCGATCCTCGCTATCGCTTGGCGTTCCTCCTCGTGATGCTGCTGCCGACCGGCGGCTACATGCTGATGCCGTTCGGGACCGCCTATATCGTGAATAACGTCGGGTTGGCCTTCACCGTTCTTCCCCTGATTTATCTTGTGACCGGCGTCAGCTCTATTTTTGTGGGCCCGCTTGTGGGCAAGGCCAGCGACGGCTTCGGCAAATTTCCGATGTTTTGCTTCGGGAGCCTCGTCACGCTGATTATGGTGCCGATCTGGACCAATATTGGGCACGTGCCGCTTGCCACGGTCATCGTGATCAATGTGATTCTGTTCGCCGGCATCTTCTCGCGCATGATTCCTGCCCAGGCGCTCATCTCGGCGATTCCGGAACCCAACAAACGTGGTGCGTTTAACTCCGTTAGCGCTTCACTACAGCAATTTGCAGGCGCGGTATCGGCGGCCGTGGCTGGTTGGCTGATCGTTCAGAGACCCAACGGCTCGTTGGCGCATTTCGATTGGCTGGGCTATCTCGTGATGGCTATCACACTAGTGACGTTTGCTCTGATGTACTTGGTGCACAAACAGGTGCCCGAACCCGCACCGAAGTAGAACTGCTCCTGCGCCTTCCGATTACACGGTCGAGGCTGATTCGGGATTTGGACTAGCCGGCGCCCAAAGAACAAGGTGGGTGACTTCGCGGATTCCCGGGGCCGCTAGTAGCGCCTATTGGAGCAGAAGAACACAGAGCTTCCAATACCGCGAAAGACTCGGCAGTGCGAGCTTCCCCGAGCACGTGGGACAGCTTGTTCAGCAGAAAGCTGCCATGCGGGCGACTGCCCTCGGATTGTTCCATTAGCGATGCTGCGTATTTGGCCTACTCTGGCAAATTCATCTTGCGCAGAATCGTCTTGTAGCGCGGGTCCAGCCGAAGACGTTTCAGCAATGGATCGACCTTGACACCTGCCAGTCCGCCGTCGTGCTGCACATAAGCTCTTTCTAGCCATTGAATCGCTTTGTCGTTATCACCCCACCAAGCAAAGACCTCTGCGATCTGGTATGCACCGCCGTCAGCGTCCTTTGCGATCATCTCATCCAGCCGATGCTGCGCCACCGTGGCGTGCCCAAGGTCGTGCTCGGCGAGCGCCGCACCTTGCTGGCGAAACAATTCAATCGTCGCGCGCTGTGATAGAGGTAATGCGCTTGCCGGGTCTCCCGCCACGAGGAATGTGAAGCCTAGGAAGGCTGCAGTGTTGGACTGCTGAGGATTGATCTCCAGCGCGCGCTGCAGCGCCTCACGCGCGGCGTGGTAATCGCCGCGGAAATATTGTTCTACCCCGAGCCGACGCCAAGTGTCGGCGTTGAGCGGATCGACCCTTAGCGCATGCTCGACCGTCGAGACTGACTCGTCGAGGCGACCGTTGGGCATCAGCACTGAGTTCGCGTACGTAGAGAGCACGTGGGGATTCTCGGGCTCGAGTGCGAGCGCCCGGCGCAGATCCTGGCCCGCCCCTTGAAAGTCAAATTGAATCCATGCGCGGACGAAGCCGCGGGCGATGTACCCATCTGCAAGGTCCGGGCGAAGCGCGATGGCCTTGTCGGCCGCGGCTAGCGCCTCCTGCCCCATCGCGGTGTACTCCGGGACCGACGCGGCAACTTGCGATGCGTTGTATGTCGCCTCTGCAAGTCCCGCCCAGGCCGGGGCATATTTTGGATCCAGATCCACGGCTCTTTTGAAGGCCTCGGCCGCACTTCGATCCACGGCCCAGTCGCTACCTGAAAGTAAGTGACGGCCGATCAGATACTGGTTGTAGGCTTCCGGGATGGTGGTCTGGCGATCGGCGGCGGTCGGCTCGGCGAAGAGTTTGAGCTTGAGCGCGCCCACGACTGCGGTCGCGATCTCATCCTGGACTTTGAAGATGTCGTCTAGTTGACGGTCGTAGGTTTCCGACCACAGATGGTATCCGTTGTCAGCTCGCACGAGCTGCGCCGTTACGCGCAGGTGATTGCCGGATTTGCGTACGCTTCCTTCGAGTACGTTCGCGACCATCAGTCGCTTCGCGATAGTTGGTATGTCTTCCGACTTACCCTTGAAATAGAAGGATGAGGTTCGCGCCGGCACCCGTAAGTCCGGAATTTTCGTCAGCATGTCTATAAGTTCCTCCGACAGGCCGTCGGAGAAGTACTCCTGGTCCCTCTTCTCACTCATGTCTAGGAACGGCAGCACGGCGACGGACTTGTCCGAGATTGCCGCCGGCGCGACTGTGGCGTTGAGCGCGTTCGATGCTGCTGTCGAGGCTGGATGTTCAGTCGCCACATGTTTTGACAGCCAGAACTTGTCGACAGTAACGAAGGCGAGCGCTGCGACAATCACGGCGGCGACCACCGCAAAGGCGCGCTGTCGCGTCGTCCCGAGGCGCGGCGCAGACTTGTGTGGGGCGCGTGCGTCAGCGCTTGTACTTGGGGTACTCGAGGCGACAATGCCGGTGAGTGCATTGCGGACCGCGTCACCTAATTTAGGGAATGCGCGATCGAGTTCGCCATCACTCGCATCCAGCCATTGGGAAGTATTCAGAAAATATTCCAGCCCAGCGGGCAAAGGCGCGCGATCAATCCGCAGCGAAATCACTGGATGGGACTTGGAACTGGCGCGTTCCACCTCTCTTAGGATGTGGGGGGAAGCTGCGGAGCTCTTGGATAACAGAAGTACCAGCACTTGCGCCGCGTCGATCGCGCGCACGATGGCATCGCCGTAGAACTCTCCAGCTATTACGTCGCGAGGAGCAACCCAGCACTTGAGCCCCTGCCGTTCCAAGGCTTCAACGACAAGGTTCACAACCGCTGCATCTTGTGACGCATAGCTTACGAATACGGGCGGCGTGCCGGGTCGCGTGCCGGGCCCTGTTGATGCAGTGCCGGCTGGCTGTCCTTCACCGCCGGCTTCGGTCATGTCGAGTGTCTCCTTGATAACCACCCGGAATAGTCGAGCATGTCCGGAACGTTGACAATCCCCATAGCGTTCTGGGGCTGGACGAATGGCCGCTTCAGGCCGGTGAAATCGCTTCCGGGAGGGTGGCGCCTGACCGCGTGCTGCTGGATGGCACGAGCAGTGCCTGTACGGTACCTGTTTATTCGCCCGCAAGCGTGAAATTTTATATCCCCGCTCGGGTGATTGGCGGGAAGCATATAATGGAGTCTTCGATGCAGAGGTTAATGCGTCAGTTGCGAGGTTGGCCCGCATGATACGCAAGCTCAAATCCGGTAAGTATCGACTGTATTCGCGCAAGATCGACCCGCGGACGAATCGGCGCCGAAACCTCGGCACGTTCGATACTCGCGAGGCAGCTGAGAAGCACGAGCGCGCCGTGCAGTATTTCAAACGACACTCGTGACGCGACATCCTGCGAGGTGGCCGCCGTGCTGCGCGCATCGGTTTCCCATGGGGAAGGCACCATTGAACCGAAACCCCGATCTATTCGAATCGAATTGTCAGACAAATGAATCCACTCGTAAGTAAGGTTCATGGCAAGGAAAAGCGGTGGCGCGCTGAATATGCCGCGCTCCGCCAGCTCTGCCTTGCGTCGGGTCTCAATGAGGAACTGAAATGGGGCCAAGCTTGCTACGATTTAGATGGTAGCAATGTAGTTTTGATCCATGGCTTTAAGGATTATTGCGCTTTGCTTTTCATGAAAGGCGCTTTGCTTATAGACCCCAAGGGCATCCTCATCCAGCAGACCAGGAATGTACAGGCTGCGCGGCAAATCAGGTTCGCTTCTATTGCGGAAATTGACAAGCAGAATGCGGCGGTTGAGGCCTATATCAAAGAGGCCATTGCGATTGAGAAGTCCGGCGCCAAGGTGAAGATGAGGAGCGTGGCACAATTCCAAGTACCCGAGGAATTTCAAAAGCGTTTGGATGATGACCCGAAACTGGCCGAAGCGTTCCATGCGCTCACACCCGGAAGGCAGAAGGGTTATTTGCTGTATTTCGCTGAAGCGAAACAATCGGCGACGCGCGCCGCACGCGTAAAGAAACATGCGCCTAGAATTTTGAAAGGGCTAGGACGCGACGATTAAGACGATGAAGCGCAGAGCCCGGCTTCATCGATTGCAAGCATTACTTGAGCGTCATCATGCTCGCATGAGCGGGATGACCGCAGTCGTGAATCTCGTGCCGGATCTTCTGATCCCACGCATCCCCGCCTCGCAGTTCGGTCCGATCGAGAAACACCTCGACCCCGGCCGCACGCAGGGCCTCGCAAATGCGCTGAGCTGCCTCCGAGTCCTGCGAGGCGTAGCTCAGGGATACTGCGTGCGAAATCCCGCTCAAGGTGCGCAGCCATCCTCGACCATGTCGAGCACTCCCTATGCGTCCCAAATGGTCGCGGATGCCCAGGGGCTTGGCAACTGGACACGTTTGGGAAACTGGTTCGGCCGCTATCGGGCGGGGCGGATCGTTAGCGCGAGAGTCTTCTCAGTTGCGGCCACCGCTTTAGTCAGCTCGAGCCCCTGGTTGGAACACAGGTACTCGCCTCGGCCGCCCAGCCGCCGCAAACATCGCGATTAATGCGGAGACTGTCTGCTCAAGAAACGGGACTCTAGAACCCTCTGGCTTGGCCGAAAACCTGGGGTTCGTCTGCTGTTCGACATGCAACGTCCGCCTTTCCACTGCTGCCCGTCGTGAACGTCTGAGTCCGGGAAAGTGTATTCTGCCGCGGGACCGTAACTATTCCGCAGGAGGTTGACATGAATGACACAAAGGAACGGTTGTCTCTATTGTGAATCTTCGCGTTATTAAACTACCTGTATGCGGACGTGCTTGCCCTGTTCGCTTACGTTGGCTCGCCAACTACAGCTCCACATCTCCCACCATGGGCTCTGCTAGGTTCAGCGGTCTTAATGGAAATACCCATCGCCATGATTCTGGCGTGTCGAATGCTTCCGTTTAGAGCGAACCGGCTGGCGAATATCATCTCGGGTGGCGTAATAACCCTTGTCAACGGTTTTCTGACCTTCGTTTTGCCTCTGATTAACGGTTATTTTCGCGATCCCGTTTATCCGGCATACGTATGGTTCGCAACGATCGAAACTGCATGCACGTCGGTCATCATCTGGAAGGCGTGGACTTGGTCAGAAGCTAAAAGCAGCATTCAGTTCGGAGCGGGCCGATGAACCGGCGTTTCATCGTGCTCGCATGAGGGAAGCCGTGAACGGCGGCGGCCCTCTCCTCCTTCGGCACGGCGCTCGCGCAGATCCAGTCCCGGCTTGCCGTGGTCGAAAAAATTTTCAAGGACGTCCAGTAGATTGATCACAATGTTCGGCGGACAAAAACGAGAAAGCCGAAAGGATAGGAGCCTCAAATGAACCGGGTTTCGTTGTTTCGCCTGTATGTCTTGCGGGCGATGTATCTGTTTATCGTGGTCGGGCTTGGCGTCTATCTCTGGCCCAGCGTGATCGATCCTGATCGACATTGGGAACTGATGCAGGGGCAAGCCTCTTGTATGCTCGCCGCCTTTTCATTGCTCTGCATCCTCGGGCTACGCTATCCATTGCAGATGCTGCCCGTGCTCCTGTGGGAAGTGGTTTGGAAGACACTTTGGCTCATGCTCGTTCCGTTACCACAGTGGATGGCGGGCCGCATCGACGAGTCGATCAAGCCCTCGATCTTTGCCTGTTCCATGGTCGTGCTCGTTTATCTCGCCATTCCTTGGCGCTATGTGTTTGC
>Ga0302222_10001843_pt1 | contig 10387 bp, 7 predicted proteins | sample II_Palsa_E2_2_FD_194570 | JGI IMG/M metagenome (GOLD analysis project Ga0302222, IMG submission 194570) | Peat permafrost microbial communities from Stordalen Mire near Abisko, Sweden - II_Palsa_E2_2 | ecosystem: Environmental > Terrestrial > Soil > Palsa > Peat permafrost | place: Sweden... | reverse complement strand
GACGGTGTCGCGGCGCGGGTCGGAGGGGGCGGTGTGGGGCGAACGCGGGGCGTTGAACTTGGCGGGGTCGACATCGGCGTTGCTGCCGGGCAGCAGCACGGCGTCGCAGCGCTCGATGAGCTTCATGACTTCTGCCGGGGTTTGGTCGAGCGGGATGCGGATGGGCTCGCCTCCGGCCTGCTCGACGGCGCGCTCGTATTGAGGGAGGGCGCGCTCGGCGTAGTCTGGGTCGGCGGAGTGCGGCAGCGGGATGGCGATGCGGGGCGGCATGATCCGATTGTAGCTGGTGGGTCAGCTTACGCGTTCGATCGCGGCCAAGGCCCTGGACTGGCGGTAGTGGCGGATCTCCATGGTGAGCGTGAGTACGAAGATGATGCTTCCCGCGACGATGGCCGCCGGCAGGGCGATGCGGCGGTAGGCCAGGGTCATGTTGGGATTGAGGTGGCGCAGGGCTGAGACGGCGACCGTCCCGATGATGCCGAGCAGTAGACTGACGGCGAAGGAGAGCAGCGTGCCGATGAAGGTTACGAGCGCCACTCGGATCGGGATCGCATACCAGCGGGGCGGGCGGGGGCTGGACTTGGGCGGCATGCCTCTAGGCTACACCAAGGTCAGCTTGGGGCGGATCGGGCCAGATCAGGAGAGAAAAAACATGGCCTGTAAAATATCTGGAATCAACGAGTTACGTTTTTGGATCTGGCTAAAATATTGAAAGCAAAGAATTTATGCGTAAAATATTCCATTGAAAGGACTTAGGTTAGCTTGAGTGGGCTTGGCTTGGGCTAAGTGCTTTGGAATCAGTGGGCTGCTCGTAAAATATTCAATTTACGGGAGTTATCTCGTTGCTATTGGGATGTCAAAGACCTGATGCGGATAGAGATATGGTCGCTGGTTTGGGGAGGGAAGTCAAGGGGAAATTATGGTAGCGGGCCAGTCTGATTTCCAGGGCTAGCGGAAATGAAGGAAAACCACTGCGTAGATGATGGCGATTGCCCAAAGCCAAAGGAATACTCCTGCGCAACGAATGTATGTGGGGTACTGAGGCTTCATTGGTATGCTTGAAAATGGGGACCATGCGAATTTCGTTTTCGCGTTCTGCCGTCCCCACGAGACCAGCATGTTCGTCCTAAATACGCAGAGCCAACCACCGACGGCAAATCCGATAATCATTATCACAAGCCAGATGGCTTTGAATGTTGTCATGCACCTATCTTTCCGCCGAGTGCTTTCAGCGTACGCCCCTTGTCAATCCGCTTTGTGAAAAACAGACTGACCACTGCCGCCATTTTCCGCGATCGAGGGGGTTGTCGGGGAAGACAGAGAGTTTCTGCGGGAAGTCTGCCTTTACATTCCATTACCGTTGCCTGACGGCGACGCGTCCGGATTTAAACCTACGATCTTATGTAGCGATTGTAACGATTTTGATCTGCGCGTCACTATCCTCTCAAGCCGGCAGATTTGCCAGGGGGATTGCACCATGCCAACATCCAGTAGAGCCGCCAAGCTGGTGGTGATAACAGCTACCGTAGTCTTGATGATGGGATCCATAGGCTGCGGGCCCTCTTCGCCGCCGCTCAACACACTGACTTTGCTGCCGACTGATGCGAGTTCCACGTGCGTGGTCACGCCTACGGTATTTGCGACGTGGTTCCAACCGGTGGCGCCAGCGACAACGGGAGTGGTCGCGGTGAACGGCGTGGTAAACCCGGCGAATAGCGTTACCTTCCCGAATACGCCCAACTGCAGCTTTTACCAGTGGGCGAAGCAGGATTTTCTGTGGCTGACCTCGCCGACCACGAGCGCTTACGGCGGCAGCGGACTGATCATAGATTCTCCCGCTTTCTTTGACGTCTCGCCGCCGGCGGCCGACGGCAGCCGAACCTTTCTGCGGCATTCGGCGGGGCTGATCCGGCCCTTTGGTTTGCGCGCCGCACAAGCGGGCCCGGACGGCCTGCAACTGCTCTTCGACCGGTCGGGAAGGCCGTTCGAATTCAAACTTGCGCCGCAAGCGGCGAAACCGCTCGTCCGCAGCGTTACGGGCCATACGGTTGAAATCGCGAACGTGAGAGTGGAAAAAGGAAGAGCCATCCTGTTGGACGCGAGTGCCAACGTGATTCAGGCGCAACCTTCGAAGGGAGTAATTCTGCCGGAGGCTCGAGACCTGAAACCCGAGGCCCGGATACCCACGATGATCACGGCGCAAGAATTCATGATTAACGGGTTCCCGATTTTTATCGACCCGGCGCTCGCGGTCATCGACGTGGAGCAGGGCGAGGCCGCAGGCAGCAATCCGATCGGCAGCGGCGTGCTGGAGGCGCAGTTGGCAGCGGGGGGATCGCTGGTTTACTACGCAACCATTGTGAACGACGTCTATGCCTACTTTAAAACTGGAGTGAAGGACGGAGCAATCAGCGCGACCCAGTTCCCGACGACGGCAAGCGATCTGAGCGTCATCACGACGTTTGCTTCGGCGCACGGGGAGACGTTTCCCGATCCCAACGCGCTGGCGATCGAAGTAAAATCGGCATGGGTAGTGGCTGCCGGGCTCCCTAATAATGCGAGCAGTTACATCACCATGGAAGCCACGATCCCGGTTTATAGTCCCACTCCGCCCCCACCCTCCGGTACCACAACGATGACGGCGACCGGAGCGCAGCAAACGGTAAAGTTGGCTTTGGTTGGCATGCATGTCGTAGGGAGCGTGGCGGGGCACCCGGAGATGATCTGGTCAACCTTTGAGCACGTGGCCAACGCCCCCGCGGCTACCTATTCCTATGTCAATGCGAGCAACGCCACGGCGACGGTACAGCAGAACGTGGCAAACGTGCCGGTAATCGGGGGCGCGAGCGTACCCTGGATATTTTGTGCCACCAATGCCACCTCATTCAACAACCCAAACATGTCATTCAATTCGCCGCCAAACATCAGCGGCAACCCCACGATCGGCCCTAGCAATACGATCCGGTGGAAAGGTTTTGGGGCAGCGACCGACGTGAATCCAAACCCGTTGGACCCGACGCCGGCCGCGTCGAACACGGAGATCATTTCCATCAACAACAGCATTACCGGGGTGTCAGCTTTTAGCGGCGACGTGCGCAACAACTACGTAATGACGGGGGCCACCTGGACTGTTAACGGCGGCGCTCCCACCGGCCAGGGTGACGGTATTCCGGCTTGCGGAGTGTCTACGGGTTGTCCGGTGGGCACCAGCGCATTGTCCAATACCACGATGGAGACTTACCAGCAGGGGAAGGACAACACCCTGGCCAATGGGGGTTCCAATTGCTTCACTTGCCACGTCACCAATACGACCGGCGTAAGCCACGTCTTCGGAGCGATCAAGCCGCTGTTCTAGGCAACTGGCGCTCGACTTCGGATCGACAGCAGATCACGAGGATCGAGCGCCGTTGTTCGGTTTTCTCAACCGGGGGACAAGTGAATCTCTGGCCTGTTCAGCGCGCGGAAAAACGAGCCGCAATTCGCACTTGGCAGGCCGAACAGGCCTCGTGTTACGCCTTTAGCAGCATCTGCTGAGACGGGTTGGTTGAACGGTCGTAGTAGGTTCAGCGCCACCCGCGACATTGTCCAGTTCCAGGTCATCCAGATCGCGTAGAGTAATTTTCTTGATTTTGAGCTTCTGGCTTTTCTGCACTTCTTCGATTGCGAGCTTCGCCTGCTTCTTCACTTTTATGCTCCTTAGCGAATGGTTGGGAGACTTCGCTCCTCGAACCGCTTCATCGCAGAGTGTAACAGGTGCCAGGCGAGAAAGACCGCAATATATCGTCAGCACATAACATGTCCGGTTAAGATAGCAAGGCAGGAGAACATGCGGAGTATGTTCACTTACACGGCGGGCGCGACGGAGCGCACGATGAAAGTACAGGAAGTTACTTTGTGGGCGGGGGCTCAGGTTTGGAGACCAACGCAATTCAGGGCGTCGCCAATCATTCTGAACGGGAACAGCCTGTGACTGCCAGGCCGGGCCCCGCTCTACTTCGCGCCTGTCGGCTGTGTGGCCGCGGTTTGGCGTAACGGAACTCCGAGCGTCCCGGCGTCATTCGAGCCCATGTCGTAGATGCCCGTGCGCAAGTAGACGTCCTGCTTCGGCACATCGATTTCTTTGTGGATCTGAAGTCCCACCCTGAGTAACTCGGCGTAGACCTTAGGTTGCAGCGCTAACTCTCCCCTAGTCACCACGGAGTTTAGCGGTTTGCCATCGCGATCATAAGCGACGAGCATCACTTCAATATTGCCGCGCCGCCCGCCATCGGGAGTCGGATCGAGCCTCAGGTCCTGCACTGAGACGGCGAAATCCACGCCGTAGCGTGTGACCGGCCCTTTCAGATCGGGGTTACCGCCGGCCCGAGCCGCATCGGGAGCGGGTTGCGGGTTCGACGGAAACACCCGGATTTTGTAGACGATCTGGGCAAGGTCAGGCAGGTTGCGTCCCATAAGAGGGAGCAGTGGATCGAAGTCGGCTTTTTGCCCAGCCGCTTGCGCCGCGCCCAAATCTTCCGCGTAGTAGCCGCGGCGGTAGGCGAGCTTGTTCTTATTATTGTTATTCGGAAGATCGACTCGGATGCGGCGGAACTTCCCATCCATGGCTTTGTCGGCAGGCGAGTAAGTAAGCGTGTAGTAACGCGTGCCGTTATTAATCACGCGGGCGAGGGCATCGTTTAGTCCGTTGGTGTTGTAGAAAGCCTGACCGCCGGTGTCCTTGGCCAGCTCCTCCATGGCATTGTGGTTCGAATCGCGATCCATGGCTCCGGCCCGCATCCGCTTCATACTGTCCCGCTGTTCCGCTGACGGTCTCTTCTGCCCGATCTCTGCGCCGTTGACTTGATAGATGGCATCCCCCGCGAGGCCTTCCGCCGCGATCGGGTAGATGGCGATCTGGCTGGAGGCGAGCATGTCGGTGGCCCTCCGAATCTCCGGTTCGAAGGCTCTCACCGCGGAAGACGGATCGGGCAAGTCCGGGTCGGGAAGAATACCAGTGGGAAAGGAACCAGAAAACCAGACCACGTTCTTGCGGCCGGGGACATCGGCGAGACAGCGCGCCAACTGCTGCAGGGCCTCCAGCGTAATCCTGATGCGCGACTCGGTCTGGAAGGCGGCGGTGTCGGCCAGGAACTGCTGCATGGAATTGACGGGATCAATCGCCGCTTGCACCGAGGTCTGAGGAGCCGCGTCAGTAGGCGTAGGCGAACCATCCTCGGTCCTCATGAAGTCGATGTGATGCCGATTGGCTTCGTTTTCCGCATCCGAAGCGAGCAGCGCCGATTGATGGGGACCAGTAGCTCCTTTCTTGTCTCTGAGCGCGGCCAGCAACTCCGCGGAATCGGTTGTCACTCCCTGGACCATGCGCAGTCTTGACGCCAGCGTGAAAACGGCAACGCGGGTGCCCGGCGGAATCTTCTGGAGATACTTGATCATCTCCACCCGCACATAGGACTGGTCCTGTAAGGGCGTGTTCAGGGCATCCAGCAGCAGCACGTTCACGGAATCGGCCGACTGGGTGAGCGGGAAGTTGGTATAAACCCCGGGAGGCATTGGGGGCAACTTCATCTGCGTGAGGGCTGCGCCCTTGTGCTCCTCAAAAGTCGCGACGGTCTGCGGCTTGCCCTCTTCGAAGATCTCGAAATCTCCTTTGTGCAGGCCGGTGACGGGCTCTCCCTTGCCGTCCGTCACCACGACGTCCACCACCACCAACCGGACTTTGGCTTGAATAACGGGAGTGGTCGCGGCATGGCCCGAGTCAGGAACCGCAGTCTGGGAGTGAAGCGGAACTACGACGAAGGAAAGCAGAGCAAGAGCATAGCGGCACGAATGCATTTCAGTTACCTCAGGCGAAACGGCCCCTCGCAAAAGCAAGGCAGCGAGTGCTGCTCGGGATCAGGGTATCCCAAAGCCGCGTGTTCCGCTAATGCCTGGCGCTGTGCCAGGGCTGGCCACTCGAGCGACTTCACCATCCAATTCATGGGCGCGGCCGCAGCAGCGACTTCCGGGCACGCTCAAGCAAAGCCTTCCACTCTGGCTGCTCGTCAACGAACTTGTTCCGGTCGCGCAGCGTTAGGGCTAGGCGGGAACGGTCGATAGTTTTCATGAGATCAGCCGGCATCGGCGGGAAGTAGCCTTGCCTTGGAGGCTAGGCGCCGAGCGTCCTTCGTGACACGACCGACAGATTTCCCAGGGATTGGACAAACCAACGCATGGGCCGCGTCACCCTGAACCGGGTCTCGCGTGACGACGTTCGCACATTCCCGCGCCTGACCTGCGGTGAATTGCGCGATTCTAAACCCGGGGAATTTTCCCTTTAAATCCTCGAGGTCCATCTCGGCAGCGATCCAGCAGGACACCTCATTGTCAGCGCTCTTGAATGCCCACGACTCCGGTCTTTCGGTGCCTTCGTCGCCGGAACAAACGTGCGAGGATGGGACTGCTCTCCACAGGACAGCATCGTCGTTGATTTGCGGATCATCTTCCCTGGGAGACATGGAAGTATGAGGTCGTCACCTCATCGGGCCCCGACCATCCATAGCAAGAGCTTTAGGCCAGCCGTCTCCTGATCTCGCCTGAGCGCTCCCTCTTCTAGATTCTCCTCGCGGTCTAGGTCGGCCCCCAAAACCTTAAGGAACCCGACCGTGCCATCGGGATGAAAAGTGAACTCAAGCTCCCTATCGCCACAGCGCCAATGGAGTCCGACGCTTCCCCCAAGCACCGGAACGATGTGGGGAAAAGGAAGGCTGTCGAACGCAACACTCGCGACGAGACGTCTGGCGGCCGAAATTGCACTCGCATTGATCCGAGGACTCCCGTATCCATCCCAATTGACCGGGAGGTTCGCCAAGTGGTCTATCCTGTACAAAGCGTCAAGGACCCAAGGAGCCGCGAACACCAACGGCGTCACCTTGCTCCACTGGCTCTGCGCCGGCCCCTCAAGCGTCCACGTCGGCCTGTCCCAGACTGATGCGGAACTCATATTTTTCTCCCCCATATCCTATGCATTTTCGGAGAAGTGAAATCCGTGAACCCCAAAACTACCCGTGCTCGTGCTTCGTCGAGACACCGATAGATCTCTTCGTTCGAAGATGACGAGGGCTTACACCGTGCGGTCACAGTCAATTGGATTGTTTCCTTGGCGTCAGTCTGCCGAACCGCCGGTTGGGCGGTTATTTGTAAACGTCCCTCAACGCCCTTCAGAGCGTACGTTGCGTTTACGCCCACGAGTTCCGGGGAGGGTAGGTAGTTCCCGGACGTTTTGGGGGACCAGTTGGGAAACACCTCCGACAGCTCTCCAAAGGTCTCCCATCCACTTCCACGATCGATGTGGTTCACGTATGTAACTTCGCATAGCCGCACGACAGGCGCACCAAGCCCTTCATCCTCCAAGAAACCGCGAAACCGTTGCCACTCCCTCTCGAAGAGCGGGCGGAGGCTGTCATAGTGCAGGTACTTGCCCGTGCGTTCGACTTTTCGCCAATTATGAAGAAACATGTTGTTCTGTACCTGGATCAGACGCGTCTCGTCCTGGTTGAAGAACCAGCAACGCATGGGCAACTCGAACCCTGATTGAAGCTGCACAACCGCGATTTCCGGTGTAGGCGCAGTGACTACCGGAGGCTGTATCTCAACTCTGGGATAGTCCGTCTTGATACGTGACCAAAACAATCCGAAATGAGGCCCCTGCCACTTCTGAATCGGGGCAAAGTGTACTCCCATCAATGTTTCAACTGCAGGAGGGTTCTCAAAGTCAGGCAGCGTTCGGGCAGCCGTCTCGGTTTTCTGTAGCATCTAGGCCCCTTTCTGCCGTACAGCCTCGGTGGACCTCTTCGTACCGTTCACCAGATGATCGACCTCAACGCCGTGATCCTTTAGTTTTCCGCTACTGCTCCATGTCCATTCCCGGAGTATGAAGGAAGCGACCTCAGCCTTGTTTCTTCCATACAATCCCCTCTCCGCTAAGTCCTCAAGGAGTTGCTCCATCGCAGGACTGATGCGGAGCAACAGCGTTCGCGATTCAACTCGGTTCTCTCTTGCCATTCTAATTAGATACTAATTGCTATCCATTTAGAATGCCAGTCTTTTCCAGTTCATAGAATGTATCTCGACAAATCCTGATCCTTGACAATGTCCGTCAACATCTTGCGCACATAATCCGCGTCGATGTTCACGTGCTCGCCTTTTCTCTCCGGAGCATCGAAACTGAGCTCATCGAGCACGCGCTCCATGATGGTATGCAGGCGCCGCGCCCCAATGTTTTCTGTGCTCTCGTTCACGCGGAACGCGAAGTGCGCGATTTCCTGCAGCGCCTCCGGAGTGAACTCCAGCTTCACGCCTTCCGTTTCGAGCAAAGCCGTGTACTGCTTCACCAGCGAAGATTTCGGCTCGGTCAGAATGCGGACGAAATCGTCCATGGTCAGGGACTGCAGTTCCACACGAATCGGAAACCGCCCCTGCAACTCCGGGATCAGATCGCTCGGCTTCGAAACGTGAAACGCCCCCGCCGCGATAAATAAAATGTGATCCGTTCGCACCATGCCATAGCGCGTATTCACGGTCGTTCCTTCTACGATGGGGAGAATGTCGCGCTGCACGCCTTCGCGCGAAACGTCCGGCCCATGCCCACCCTCGCGCCCCGCGATCTTGTCGATCTCATCGAGAAACACGATGCCGGAATTCTCCACGCGATCGATCGCCATGCGCGTGACCTGATCCATGTCGATCAGCCGCTGCTCTTCTTCCTGAATCAGATACTCGAACGCTTCGTTGACCTTCATCTTCCGCTTCTTGGTGCGCTGGCCGAAGATGTTGGGCAGCATGTCTTTGATATTGATATCCATCTCTTCCGCGCCCTGATTGGTCAGGATTTCGAAAGATGGAAAATTGCGCTCGCGCACGTCTATCTCAACCTGGCGCTCGTCGAGTTTGCCCTCGCGCAGTTGCTGCCGCAGTTTTTCGCGCGTGCGCGAAGAAGATTCGGCCAAGGCCGTGTTGCCATCGATCACCACTCCGCCCGCCGTCATCGGTTCGCTGGGACGGCTCGGCGGCGATGGCGGCAGCAGAATATCCAGCAGCCGCTCCTCGGCGTTGAGTTCGGCCTTGTCCGACACATCTTCCAGCTTCTCCTCGCGCACGTTGTCGATCGCGATCTCCACCAGATCGCGCACCATCGACTCCACATCGCGCCCCACATACCCAACCTCGGTAAACTTCGAAGCCTCCACTTTCAAGAACGGAGAATTCGCCAGCTTCGCCAGCCGCCGCGCAATCTCCGTCTTCCCCACCCCCGTTGGACCTATCATGATTATGTTTTTGGGAATGATTTCTTCGGCTAATTCGGGGGTTAGTTTTTGGCGGCGGGTGCGGTTGCGAAGGGCGATGGCGACGGCGCGCTTGGCGTCCTTCTGGCCGATGACGTGTTTGTCGAGCTCGACGACGATCTCGCGGGGAGTGAGTTCGTCGAGTGCGAGCTGCTCTTCTTCGGCGCTGCTGGGTAAATAGATGGCCATAAGTCAGTCGTTTGCCGCTGGTCGTTAGTCGTTGGCCGCGTCGGTTTGGGCCAACGACCAACAACTATCGGCCCGCGGCGCGCTACAGTTCTTCGATGGTTACCATGTCATTCGTATAGATGCACATTTTGCCGGCGATCTTCATGGACTCTTCGGCGATTTGGCGGGCGGTGAGCTGCGTGTGCCGGGAAAGCGCTTCGGCGGCGGCTTGGGCGTAGGGGCCTCCGCTGCCGATGGCCGCCACGCCGCCGTCGGGCTCGATCACGTCGCCTTGTCCGCTGAGCAGGAACGTCTGCTCTTTGTCGCAGACCAGCAGCAAGGCTTCGAGGTGGCGCAGGAATTTATCGGTGCGCCAATCTTTTGCCAGTTCGACGGCGCCGCGTCCCAGGTTGCCGTGGTACTGCTCGAGCTTCGATTCGAAGCGGCTGAAAAGGGTGAAGGCATCGGCGGTGGAACCGGCGAACCCGGCGAGAATTTTGTCGTTGTAGAGGCGGCGGATCTTCTTCGCCGTGTGTTTGATGACGGACTCGCCGAGCGTGACCTGTCCGTCGCCGGCGAGAACCACGCTGCCGTTGCGGCGGATGGATAAAACTGTTGTGGAGCGGATCAGTCGTTTCGTGGACATGAGCGCAATCCTCGATTATAGCAGCGGCGGAGTCAGAAACCCTCTCACCACGGAGACACAGAGGACGGAGAAAAACGAAGGAACAAATAACGCCCCGCTTTGGGGGTCCGTGGTGGTCACGGGATAGACCTGAAGCTGGGCTAAACCAAGTTTATGTTCGCTCTTTACAGCGTACGGCAGTTTGCCGTACACTATTCTTCAGGGGGAACGGACATGCCTCAAGCGGCATATGCGGCAAAACGCAACGCGCGGC
>Ga0302222_10001837_pt1 | contig 10409 bp, 8 predicted proteins | sample II_Palsa_E2_2_FD_194570 | JGI IMG/M metagenome (GOLD analysis project Ga0302222, IMG submission 194570) | Peat permafrost microbial communities from Stordalen Mire near Abisko, Sweden - II_Palsa_E2_2 | ecosystem: Environmental > Terrestrial > Soil > Palsa > Peat permafrost | place: Sweden... | reverse complement strand
GGGATTAGGAATAAAAGCGACCGCATGCGGCGAGGTCTCCGCGGGAAAATGGCGTAGCGTAGCGGTGACCAGGTAGGTGAGCGTTACTACGGTGACCAAAGCTCCGGAAATCTCCAGATGAGGACGGCGCGAACGCGGGAGGAAATGCTCGACCAGCAGCGCGACGATCAGCAGTAGCGAGAGCACCATGCGGCTGACCAACCAGGACACCGGCGCCCAGCGAAGATGTACCGGAGCTTCTTGTAGGAACTGAAAAAAGAGCACGCTGGAAGCGGTCAGCAGCGTGCCGGAAAGAAGAAAACCGGAACCAAGAATCAGGGAGATGCGGTCCTGGGTGCCTTGAAAGCGTACCAACGTAACCGCCGCAAAGACGAACGCGAAAAGCCCGGTGGTCACTTGCAGGTAGCCTTGCAAAAGTGGATCAGACTGCAGAGGAACCGCGCGCAGCCACATCGCCAGGAAAAAGACTAAAACGAATCCACAGACGTGCACTAAGACCGAGCTAGCGCGGTTGAAAGGTTTGGCGGTGATTGGGCCGTCCCCCATAACAAGTTCTTCTTCCCAGTTGGCTTTCTACGTTTCATTAGACGCCTGTTCGCCGCGGGCTGTTGCGCCCAAACCAAGCAAATTTGCCTTATTTTTCACTACTCGATACTGCCCGAATTCCTTTGCGCGCCTGTACAAACGAACAGGGGATTCCACTGGATTCAGGCGCGGTGGGTGGTTTGCAAAACGAAGATTTGCTGGGCGCGTTCGAGGGTGTCGATTTCCGAGACGGGTTTATCGGGGCGAAGACGAATAATGCGGGGAAAGCGAAGCGCAAAACCGCTATCGTGGCGCTCCGAACGCTGCATATTGTTGAAGGCCACTTCCATGACCACGGTGGGTTCCACCTGGCGGCGAAACCCCTGGTCTTCGATGGTGTGGGCGAGAAAATACTCGGTGAGTGCGCGAATCTGGGCGTCGGTCACACCCGAGTAGGCTTTGCCAATATTGACTAGGCGATCGCCGGCGCGGACCGCGAAGGTGTAGTCAGAGAGCAGGCCGCGACGCTTGCCGTGACCATATTCGGCGGCGGTGATGACGACGTCGAGGGTAGCCAGCGGACGCTTGAGCTTCAGCCAAAATTGTCCCCGGCGCCCGGGGACATAAGGCGACTCCGGAGCTTTAGCGATTAATCCTTCGTTGCCGTTGGTCAGGGCGAGTTGGAAAGCAGCTTCGATTTCTTCAGGGTTGGAGCATAGCTGCGCCCGCGTGAATTGCAGTGCGGGTTGTTCGAAATTGGAAACCAGCTGCTCCAGCCGAATGCGGCGCTCGGCCAGCCTAAGATCGAGCAGATCTTCCCCATTCAGATGAAGAACGTCAAAAGCGACGAAGCTGCCGGGAAGATCCGAACTGGTGAACAGATCCACCTGTTTGCGCCCCAGGCGTTGCTGAAACTCCGTGAAAGCAATGGCTCGGCCGTCGCGTAACCCGATAATTTCACCGTCAAGGATGAAGTCGCCAGGAATGTTGCGGGCGGGCAGAACCAGCTCGGGAAACTCGGTAATGCGATCGAGGGTCCGGGAATAGAACTCGACTTGCGCACCACGTTTGTGCAATTGCGCGCGGATGCCATCAAACTTGTCTTCCACCAGAGCGCCCGAGGGAAATGCGGCGATCAGGTCTTCGGGGGTTTCGGCGGGGCTAGCCAACATCGCCGAGACAGGTCGAAACATTTGCAGAGTGACCAAGGCTAGGGTGGCGTCGGCGGCCCGCTGCAGGGTTTCGCGGATATCGCCGGTAAGCATGTTGGCGCGTTGCACCAGCGGCAAAGGCTGCTCATGAGCGAGAGCGATGGATTCTTCGACGAGGCTTTCCTTCAAGCCGATGCGCAGTTCGCCGGTGGCGATTTTGATGAAATACTTGGCTTCGAGCGGGGAAAGGCGACGCAGCAGCGTTTCCACCAAGGCTTGTTTGGCCGCAGGACCGCGCTGGGATACTAGGGATTCATACCCGCTAGAGATTTCGGCAAGGCCCACAGAGACAACGTTGGGACGCGGCGGCAAGATCTCCTGCGCGCTTGCGCCCAGATCGCCATGACGCTGCAGGATCGGCGAAACCTCGCTCGGATCGATCTCGGCTACGTTCGCAATGGCCCGCAAAAACAAGGAAAATCCGACGGACAGAACGCGTTCTTCGCTGCGGGGAAAGACCCGTCCGCAGAGGTACAGGGCCGCAAGGGACGCTTCTGGAACCCCTGCGTTGCGCAGAAAAGCAGCAACCAGCCCGACTTTCTCAGTCTTTTTCGGTGTGGCCGCAACGGATTCGCAAAGTTGGCTGAAAAGCAGCATGGGCAGTGGTCAGTATCGCACGAGCGCTGGGGAGCGAAGTTAAGGCTTGCGGGGTGCAGCTGATTTGCGGAGAATGCAACATTCAAACGATTCAATACAGCATGCTTGGGGACACCCGGTAAGCGCCGCTAGCCGGCCAGGAACCGGGTTGCAAGGCTAACTCGGAAGACCGGTCCAGATCCGGATGCTGGCCACGAGCTGGGATGAGAGATCGCCAATCACCGGTTCACGCCAAGGACAACCGTTGAGCGAAGCGGCGGTAGCGACAAACGGGGCACCGCGCCTGCGGCGGACGCTGACCCTTTGGGATTTGATCTTATACGGCGTGATCGTGATCCAGCCGGTCGCGCCCATGTCCGTTTTCGGGGTGCTAAGCGAACGCGGCCACGGCCATGTGGTCACCGCCATCCTGATCGCCATGGTGGCCATGCTGTTCACCGGCATCAGTTATGGACGCATGGCACGCGCCTACCCCAGCGCAGGGTCGGCGTTTACCTACGTAGCCCAAGAGATCCATCCCGGAGTGGGATATGTAACCGGCTGGAGCATGGTGATGGATTACATGCTCAATCCTCTGATTTGCACCATCTGGTGCGCCCAGCAAGCCCACGACTTCGCTCCCCATGTTCCGGTGTGGGGCTGGAAGATTTTCTTCGCGGTGGTGTTCACGCTTTTGAATATCCAGGGGGTCAAGAGTTCGGCGCGAATCAACACGGCCATGGCCATCGGCATGGGGGCGGTGATCGTGGTAATTTTTGTCGCCGCGGCGCGCTATATCCTGGGCCACCCGCATGACCCTCCCGATTTCTTTACCCGGCCATTTTACGATCCGCAGACATTCCATTACAGCGCAGTGCTTGGTTGTACTTCCATCGCGGTGCTGACGTATATCGGATTCGACGGCATATCTACGCTCTCGGAAGAAGCGGAAAATCCGCGACGAAATATTCTGCTGGCAACGGTACTGACTTGCGTGGTGATCGGCATCTTGTCGGCCATTGAAGTGTATCTGGCGCAATTGATTTGGCCCGCTTCGCAGCACTTTCCAGATGTGGATACCGCCTACGTTTGGGTTGCCGGGCGGGCCTGGAAGCCACTGTTCCCTATCGTTGGCCTGACCCTGCTGCTGGCGAACTTTGGATCGGGCCTGGGTGCGCAGTTGGGAGCGGCGCGATTGCTGTACGGGATGGGGCGCAGCAACGCCTTGCCGAAGTCGTTTTTCGGCGCAGTGGATGCGCGCCATGGGGTTCCGCGCAATAACGTTTTCTTTGTAGGAGCAGTAGCGCTGCTCGGTGCATTCTTTCTGTCTTTCGGGTTAGGTGCGGAAATGCTGAACTTCGGAGCATTGATTGCGTTCATGGGCGTGAATGCGGCGGCATTTCTCCGGTATTTCGTACGAGCGGAAAACAAGAAAGCGTGGAATGTAATTCCCCCGGTGGTTGGGTTTCTAATCTGTCTGGGATTGTGGCTGCACCTCAGCCGGCCGGCAATGATTGCCGGAAGTATCTGGATGATTGCGGGAATTGCGTTCGGGGTGTGGAAGACCCGTTGGTTCCGGGAGCCGCTGTCGTTCGAAGTCCCGGCGGAGTAGGTTCGCCAATGCCGGAGCCATTGCCAAGTGAGTGACTCACGAAGGATGATGTTGCCGGCGCCGCCGGAGGCGCCCTCATCGGTGAAGCGCTCCAGCACCAAGAACGAAGCAGTTACCATGCGCGACGTGGCCACCCAGAGCGGTTTCTCTCCCGCCACGGTTTCGATTGTGCTCAACAATGCGCCATTGGCACGATATATCGCTCCGGCTACGAAGAAGCGCATCGAGGATGTGGCCCGGAAATTAGGGTACCGCCCTAATGCCATGGCCAGATTTCTGCGCAGCAAACGAAGCCAAAGTGTGGGAGTGATGTTCTTCGACGTGACGGACCCGTTCTGCACATTGATCATGCGTGGTATCGAAAACGGGTTGTACCAGGCGTCGTACGTTCCGATCTTTGCGGATGCTCACAACCAGCGGAATCGGTTCGAGCGCTACCTGGAAATGCTATTGGAGCGGCACGTGGAAGCGCTGATTGTAGTGGCCAATTGGTTGTTCGTGGATATTCAATTGCTGGGCGATTTGAGCAAACGAAACATTCCGGCGGCTACCATCGGGTGGGAGCTGCCGGGGAATACCATCAATTCCGTGATGGTAGATAACGAAGGGGGAGCACGGCTCGCGTTAGAACACCTGTACCAACTGGGACATCGGAAGATCGCCTTCATCCGGGGACCAAAGATGCTGATCGATAGTGCACCGCGATGGCGTGGAATTCAGAGATTCGCGCTAGCAGCGGGACTGGAAATCGATCCGGCCCTGGTGCAGCAGTTGCCGGAATCGCTTGATCCCAACTCAAGTTTTGAAAGCGGGGTGCGTTGTACGGATGAACTGCTGCAAAGGCGAAAGCGATTTACAGCGGTCATGGCCTTCGATGATTTGACCGCCCTGGGAGCCATTCGCGCTTTGACCAAGGCGGGCTTAAGGGTCCCGGAGCATTGCTCGGTGACCGGGTTTGACGATGTCCCGTTGTCGGCATTGGCCGCGCCCTCGATAACCACGGTGCGTCAACCGATGGAGGCGATGGGCGGCCTGGCAGTGAATATCGTGATGGAAGGAATCAACGCAGCGTTAGAGAAGCGAGATTGGAACGTGGTCAGCCATAAAATGACCCCGGAACTGGTGATCCGGGAATCGACGCGAGCGGTTTCAAAAGCAGGGTCGGACGACTGATGGGTCGGAACTCCGACAGAGGGGCCAAGGAAAGCAAAAGGAACGGGAGTGACCCCGTTCCTTTTTTCAGTAGTGGCCCTACTGCGATGCAGGCAAATAAACTTCCGATGGGGTCAAGAACTCCACCTTGGCTACTTCGGTAGCAACCCGGACGCGTTCAAACTTCCCTTTCTTTCCCCCCGGAGGGCCTTCGAAGGTCAGCAAATACTGATTTTTTAGATGACCCTGAATCTCGTCAAGATAAGGCTTTAGGCTAACCGGCCGGCCGGTTCCGAGATAGTAGGATTCTGCTCCAGTCTCTTCAGAAATACGGCTGAGGTTGGATTGGGCATTGAACGCGCGGAAGAAGCGGCGCCCGGCGTGGAATGCGTCAGGATAATAAATGGTCCACAAGTTGATATTTTTCTTTTGGGCACGCTCGACAGTGGTGTCCAGGTCCGGGTCGATGGGGTCGAAACCTCCGCGGAAATAGTCGACGCCAGAAGAAATCATGATGATAGAGCGGCGGTCGCCGCTGTTATCAGGCCAACGCTTAATCCAATCTTGCAGCGCCAGGTACGGACTGCTGAACGCTCCGCCTCCACCCAGCGGGATGCGCAAAGCTTTGGCTGCCAGCGCGTGATCGAGAGTGAAATCCTGTGCCACCAAGGCCGAGCCATTGCGGTTGTAGGCCACCGCTACGTAGGTATTCGGAGATTGCGCATTGATGAATCCGCGGAGTTCGTTCCACTGACTGGCAACGCTCTGATCCAGGGAGTCATCGATCATGATGGCGATAAATAAGGATTCGCCGCGTTTCCAGTCGGAAACCTGCATGCGCTCCTTGCCTTGAAAAACTTCGACGTCTTCCTTCTTGATGGGGGGCGGCTGGGTATCCTTATGGCCAACGGCGGTAACCGTTAGGGTCACCGACTCAGCTGCGGATGCAGGTCGGGTCGGAACCACAGCAAGCAGTGCAGCCGCAATTGAAAAACAGAGAATCGATCGCATCGAAGTCTTAGAACTCATCGTCAAAACTCGCTTTCTTTGATCTCATATACTTGGATGCAAGAATTCAATAGAAAGTACACTTCCAAGCGGCCTTGCGCCCCGGTCGGTCGGTAAGCGCGGGCCACGATACCTATGAGATCTCGGGTTGCGGCTTTCGAACAAATTGCTGCAGATGATTTCGACGTTTGCGTAATTGGAGGTGGCGCTACGGGCGCGGGGTGCGCGCTGGATGCCCAACTCCGCGGCTTAAAAACGGTGCTGCTGGAGGGCAATGACTTCGGATCGGCAGCGTCAACGGCGTCCACAAAATTGGTTCACGGCGGGGTACGGTACCTGGAGCAAGCGGTGAAGAAGCTGGATGTGGGGGAATACCGGATGGTCCAGGCGGCGCTGCGGGAGCGAGTTGGGATGTTGCGGAATGCCCCGCACCTGGCGCACGCCGCGGAATTCCTGGTGCCGGTGTACGGTTGGGTAGAGGCCATCTATTACCGCATGGGCATGAAGATGTACGACTGGATTGCGGGCCAGAACAATCTAGTCTCTAGCGGCTTTCTGAAGCGCGAGCAAGCCCTTCGAAGAATGCCTATGCTGCAAAGCAACCAGCTGTACGGCGTGGTTTCGTACTCCGACGGACAGTTCGACGATGCGCGATACAACCTCTCGCTGGTGGCGACCTTCGTAGCGGCTGGTGGCACCGCTTTGAACCACGCGGAGGTAACCCGCTTTGAAAAAGACCGATCGGGCAAATTGTCCGCTATCGTCGTGCAAGACCGGGTCGGGGGAAACGAATTCGCCGTGGAAGCTCGCGCATTCGTCAACGCCACCGGCCCAGCGTCCGACGTGGTTCGCAAGCTGGCGATCCCCGATGCGGTAGCTAGGCTGCGGCCCAGCAAAGGCGTGCACCTTTTGTTTGGGCTCGACGATTCCGCAAGCGGTGATGCACTGCTGGTGCCCAAGACCGAGGATGGCCGAGTGATCTTTGCGGTGCCCTGGCAAGGCCGCCTACTGGTGGGAACCACCGACGATGAGGCCACCCCAGAAACAAAGATGGTGGTGCTCCGGGAAGAGGCAGAGTACTTGTTGCGGCAGGTCAATCCGTATCTGGCGAAACCCCTGAAGCTTGAGAATGTCGTCAGTGGTTTTTCCGGACTGCGGCCGCTGGTGGCGGCGAGGGATAGTGGCACCAAAGAATTAATCCGCGATCATGAAGTCGAAGTGGACCGTGGCAGCGGATTGATCAGCATTCTTGGGGGCAAGTGGACTACCTACCGATTGATGGCCGAAGACACTATAAATGCGGTGCAGCAACGATTGGGAGTAAAGGTCACACCGACGTTGACGCGAGAGCATGTTTTGATGGGTGCGGCCGGTTATGAGCCAGAATACTGGCGCAAACTGGCGGAAAACTTTGCCATCGGGGAAGCGACGGCGAAGCACCTGGCACAAAAATATGGGACCCGATCCGAAGAAGTGCTGAAGCTGGCACAAACCGATGGTTCCCTCAGTGCACCGATCGTGGCCGGACTCGCGTATATCCAGGCAGAAGTGGTTTATTGCATACGAAATGAGATGGCGCAGACCATCGAGGATATACTAGCGCGCCGTTTGGGAATGCAGCTATACGACTGGCGAGCGTCTCTGCGAGCTGCTTCCGTCGTTGCAGATATTCTGGCAAGTGAACTACATTGGGCGACTTCGACGAAGGAACACGATCTCGCCGGATATACGAAAAAGATTCGAGCATCGATGGATCTGCTGGGACTGAAGGGGTAGGTCGACTGGAGGGGATACTTCCGTGACGAAGTATATCGGGGCGATCGATCAAGGCACCACCAGCACCAGGTTCATGCTCTTCGACTCCGCGGGGCAAGTAGTGTCGGTAGCGCAGCGTGAACACCAGCAGATTTTCCCCCAAGCAGGATGGGTGGAACACGACCCGCAAGAAATTCTGGATCGAACCTATCAAGTCATCGGTGAGGGGATGGAACGGCACCGGCTCAAGGCTGCTGACCTCGCGGCAATCGGGATAACCAACCAGCGAGAGACCACCGTGGTATGGGAACGCGCTACCGGAAAACCGATCGCGAATGCCATCGTGTGGCAGGACACCCGCGTCGCCGAGGATGTCGCCGAGTTCGCCCGGAACGGTGGACAGGACCGCTTTCGCGAGAAGACTGGACTGCCGTTGAGCACCTATTTTAGCGGACTGAAACTGCGATGGATGCTGGAACACGTACCCGGCGCGCGAAAACGAGCGGAGGCGGGCGAACTACTTTTCGGCAATATTGATGCATACCTGGTTTGGCACCTGACCGGCGGACCGCAAGGCGGCGTTCACGTGACCGATGTGACCAACGCGAGCCGAACCCAACTTCTAAACCTGCAGACTCTGGATTGGGACAACACTCTGCTGGCGCAATTTGAAATTCCCGCCGCCTTGCTTCCGAAGGTGCGATCGAGCAGCGCGATTTACGGTGAAGCGGCGTTGCCAGCGATCGCCGGGGTTCCGGTAGCGGGAATTCTAGGAGACCAACAGGCGGCGCTGGTAGGCCAAACGTGTTTCCACCCGGGCGAAGTTAAAAACACTTACGGCACCGGGTGTTTTCTGCTGATGAATACCGGCGAGCAGAGCGTATCTTCGACAGCCGGTTTGCTGACCACGGTTGCCTACAAATTCGGGGATCACCCAGCGCATTATGCGTTGGAGGGCAGCATCGCGATGACCGGGGCGCTGGTGCAGTGGCTACGCGACAATCTGGGAATGATTGAGGCCAGTCCAGACATTGAGGCCCTGGCGGCAAGGGTGCAGGACAACGGTGGAGTTTACTTTGTTCCGGCCTTTTCCGGTTTATATGCGCCGTACTGGAAGGACAGCGCACGAGGCGTGATTGTGGGCCTAACCCGGTATGCCAACAGAGCGCATCTGGCGCGAGCGGTACTGGAGGCGACCGCCTTTCAAAGTCGCGAAGTGGTGGAAGCTATGGAGAAGGATTCTGGTATCCAGCTGAAATCGTTGCGGGTCGACGGTGGAATGGTTATGAACAACCTGCTTATGCAATTCCAAGCGGACATCCTGAATCGCGAGGTGGTGCGTCCGGTGATTCGGGAGACTACCGCGCTCGGCGCGGCTTACGCGGCGGGACTCGCGGTGAAGTTTTTTTCGGGAATCGACGAACTTCGCTCCAAGTGGGCAGTGGATCGCACCTGGGAACCGGGAATGGATGAGGCCAAGCGAGATAAGGAATACCGGCAATGGAAGAAGGCGGTCACGCGATCCTTTGACTGGATCGACGCTTGAGAGAGGACGCTGCCAAATGACATCTCCATTTCTGGGTGAGTTCTTGGGGACCATGATTTTGATCCTTCTCGGCAATGGCGTCGTTGCTGGGGTGGTTTTGAAGCGATCGAAAGCAGAAGCCAGCGGGTGGATGGTGATTACCGCCGGCTGGGCCTTTGCGGTGATGGCCGGTATATTTACGTCGGTCGCTTGCGGCAGCAGCGACGCCCACTTGAATCCTGCAGTTACGCTGGGCTTCGCGATTCGCGCCGGATCGTACGGGAAAGTGTTACCGTTTATCGCTGCGCAGTTGCTCGGCGCGCTGGTGGGCGCCACGCTGGTTTGGGTTCACTACGGGCCTCATTGGAAGGAAACCCCTTCGGCAGCCGATAAACTGGCATGTTTTTGCACTGCGCCCGCCATTCGGGCTTCCCTTTCGAATTTGCTAAGCGAGATCATCGGAACGTTTGTGCTGATATTCGTGGTCGGTGCGATCTTCTCCAAGCGCATCGCATCGACGGGGCCGGGGAGTCTGGGGCCGTACCTGGTGGGATCGCTGGTGTGGGGCATCGGACTTTCGCTCGGGGGCACCACCGGATACGCGATCAATCCAGCGCGAGATCTCGGGCCGCGGCTGGCGCACGCGATTCTGCCGATCGCAGGAAAAGGCGCATCGGACTGGGGCTACGCCCCGATTCCGATTGTCGGGCCATTAGTGGGTGGAGCGCTGGCGGGGTGGTTGTTGCGGGTTTTGGTGGTTTCGTAGGTTCTGTCAATGGCCAGAAGTCCGCGGAGAAGGGCATAAACCGACTAGAATCGGTAGGTAAGCGTATGGGGCATGGCTGAATTTGAAGCTCGGGAGGGTTCTTGCGTTTTTTAATTACCGGCGGGGCGGGTTTTATCGGCTCTCACTTGGCAGAGCGGCTGCTAGAGCGCGGCGACCAGGTCGTTTTGCTCGATAATTTGTCGACTGGCAGCATGGAGAACATCCGGCATTTGAAGAGCTCCGACCGAATGGCCTACCACCTGGATAGCATAGACAACC
>Ga0302222_10001808_pt1 | contig 10484 bp, 10 predicted proteins | sample II_Palsa_E2_2_FD_194570 | JGI IMG/M metagenome (GOLD analysis project Ga0302222, IMG submission 194570) | Peat permafrost microbial communities from Stordalen Mire near Abisko, Sweden - II_Palsa_E2_2 | ecosystem: Environmental > Terrestrial > Soil > Palsa > Peat permafrost | place: Sweden... | reverse complement strand
TCTACCGCTTTCGGCGCCTTCGGGGGGATTTCCGGGGGGCGGGTCGGCGACGGCCTCGCTAGATGTGTTGAGCTGGAACCAGGTGCTGCTCTATCCGGCGGGCGCGCCGGCGAAAGACATTCCGTTCGCGGCCAGTTTGAAACTTCCCGCGGGATGGAAATTTGGGACGGCGTTGCCGATGACCAAGCAGGATGGCGACACGATCGAATTCGCGCAGGTGCCGCTGACCACGCTGGTGGATTCGCCGGTGATTGCCGGGAAATACTACCGGGCGATTCAGTTGACGCCGGGGCAGACTCCTTCGCACGAGATCGATATCGCCGCGGACAGCCCGGCGGCGCTGGCGATGACGCCGGACACCGAACTGCATCTGCACAATCTGATTGGAGAAGCCGGCGCGTTGTTCGGGGCGCGGCATTATCGCGATTATCATTTTCTGCTGACGCTGAGTGATGACGTGGCGCATTTTGGACTGGAACATCACGAATCAAGCGACGACCGGACGTCGGAGCGCAGCCTGGTGGATGAGACGGAGCGCATCGAATTTGCGGGCCTGCTGCCGCACGAGTACGTCCATTCGTGGAACGGAAAATACCGGCGGCCGGTGGGGCTGGCGACGCCGGATTATCAGACGCCGATGAAGGACGATTTGCTGTGGGTTTACGAAGGGCTGACGGAATATTTGGGCGAAGTGCTGACGGCGCGGAGTGGATTGCTGAAAGAAGAGCAATGGCGCGAAGGGCTGGCGTATCTGGTGGCGTCGTACACGCACCGGCCGGGACGCGAGTGGCGGCCGCTGCAGGACACGGCGGACGCGGCGCCGTTCCTTTACGACGCGACTCCGGATTGGGCGAACTGGCGGCGCGGAACGGATTTTTACGACGAAGGCGAGCTGTTGTGGCTGGATGTGGATACGACGATTCGGACGCTGACCAAAGACAAGAAATCGATGAACGATTTCTGCAAAATTTTCCACGGCGGGGCGAGCGGCGAGCCAGCACTGAAACCGTACGACTTCGATGAAGTGGTGTCGACGTTGAATGAGGTGGCACCGAACGATTGGGCGGCGTTCCTGCGGGCGCGGCTGGACGGACTTTCGACCAAGACTCCGATCGAGGCGCTGGAGAATAGCGGTTGGAAGCTGGTGTACAACGAGCAGCCCAACGAAATGTTGGCGGATGAAGAGCTACTGGCGCACCGGGCGGATTTCACGATGACGGTGGGCATGATGGTCTCCGATGACGGGACGGTGGTGGACGTGACGCATGGCGGGACGGCTTATGATGCGGGGATTGCGCCGGGAATGAAAATCGTGGCGGTGAATGGCGCGCAATATTCTCCGGAGAATTTGCGGGAAGCGATCGGCAACGCGAAGACGGTGCTGAACCCGATTCAGTTCATCGTGGCGAATGGGGCGCAGTTCAAAACCATGTCGATGGAATATCACGACGGGTTGAAATTTCCGCACATCGAACGGGATGGCGCGAAGCCGGATTACCTGGGCGAAATTACGCATCCGCTGGCGACGGCACAGTAACGGAATTGAAGATGAGATTTCATCCGATCGCGATTGTGGGGGTGCTGCTGGTAGCGGCCGGGATTGCGACTTTGATCTGGCCGCAGGTGAGCATGCCGGCGAAGAAGCAGGAAGTGGAATTGGCGGGCGGCAAGGCGATTATTGAGACGCGGAGGATTGTGACTTTTCCGCGTCCGTTTGGGATTTTGTTGATTTTGGCGGGAGTGGGGCAGGTGTTCTTGACTTGTCGACAGCCTTCTTTAAAGAAGTAACACCGCATTCGTTCTTTCCTTTACGTCAAGGCAAATTGGCGCAAATTCCTGAATCGAAGAGTGGTCCCTCGTCGTCGCGGCAAAGTGCGCCGCGACGACGTCTCATCCTTCGTGAGGGCAAGCGGGATGACAGCGAAAACCGAAGACGCCAATCGATCGATGTTCGATTCGTCGTGGACGCGGCGAATGGCGATTCGCGGTGGGCGAAGCGATTGGCGATTCGTTGTAGGCCCGGCAATTGCGGGTTTGCGGGTAATTGCTTGGCGATTTACGGGGGGCGTGGGTATTTGTACGCATTGACGGCTTTACGTTGCGGTGGCAGTGTGCGGGCTTGCCTCTCGGAGGTTGCTGATGATGGCGAACTGGGCTGGCTGGCGGCGGGTGGTTGGGGTGGCGGCGTTGGTCGCGGCGCTTGCGGCGATGACGCCGCTGGCGCGGGCGGAGTCGTTTAGCGTGACGAGTTCGCCGGCTGGGGCGGCAGTGGAGATCGATGGGGCGGTGGTGGGCACGACGCCGTTTCGGGTGGATTATCCTGGCGGATATTTTCACAAGACCCATGTGGTGTTCAGCGCGCGGCTGGAACATCGCATGGTGCTGCGGGTGTCGAAGGATGGGTACGTATTGCGCGAAACTACGCTGACGGATGGGCCGTTCGATTGGATCGGCATTACCGGGAAACATCATGGGAAATATTATTTGCTGCGGGCGGACCATTACGAATTGAAGTTGGAGGCCGTGGCACGGGAATCGGGTGTGGGTCGGGCGGGGCCGATCCATCCGCATGGGACGGAATTGCGGGAAGAGGGCGCGACGAAGGAGACGGGGAACGTCGCGATCGCTTCGGATCCGGTGGGGGCGGAAATTTATGTGGATGGGAAGTTTGTGGGCCAGACGCCATCGACAATTCCGCTCCCTGCGGGGACGCATCATGTGGAAGTGAAGGCGGCGGGAAGGATGCATTGGGAGCGGGATTTGACGGTGGTGCGGGAGAGTCAGGTGAATTTGAAGGCGGTTTTGGAACAGCGGTAGGAACGGTTGCGACGAACGCGACGCGAATCGTCGGCGGGATTGAAACCGAAGAGATGCGCGAACGGCGTCAAAACGAACGCGATTTGCGTGACGTAAAGGAACGCGCCGCGCGCGAATTGTTCTCAGCCCTTACGGGCTGGGATAACATCTGCCGCGCCTACGGCGCTCCGGAGAACCGGTTAAAGGCTTTGCCAGCCCAAATAAAAGGAACCGAAAATGCGTTACGTTTATCGTGGGCATGAATTTGATGCGGCCAATGAGGATGATGCGCACGACACGATGAATCTTTGGGACGCAATCGAACAGGAGCGAGCAGCAAGGCTGTCGTTCTGGGAGCGTGCTCTTTCTTCAGGGAAATCCGAAGGCAGTGCGTTTCTGCCGGCGGGTAAATTGGAACGCAAGCGTCGGGCGCGGGAACTTATCGTCGGAATCGTGCTCGTCGCATCCATTCTCATCGCGTTGTTTTTATTCGCCGATAATTCGAGACGCGGATCTTGCCGTTCTACGGATGAAGGATGCGAGATTCAAGCTGAATGATGCGCCTATGCTGTTCGTGCGGCGCCAATAAAACAAACCGATGACGGCGAAAAATATTTTTAGGGGGACGAGGGGAGTTCGGGGGGACGGCGGGTGGCGAAGTTGTAGGCGCGGCGGAGGTAGAGGTCGAGCTCGGGGACGCGGAGGAGTTTTAGGGCGGCGGCCAGGAGCAGGAGGCCGGCCGTCGAGACGATGGTCAGGAGCAGGACTGCGCCGCCCAATTTTTGCCAGGGAATGAAATTTTCGAGATAGTTGGTTAGTTTGTAGCAGGCCAAACCCACCACGCAGGATGCCGCGGACATTTTCAGAAAAAACAGAAAGACGTTGAGGCTTTCGGGGTTCTTGGTGCGTTTGTTCAGGAGCACGAAGAGGACCACGGTGTAGACGATGATGCCGAGAGTGCTGGCGAGGGCGAGACCCAGGTAGTCGAGGCGCTTTACGAGCAGCCAGTAGAGCGGGAGGCTGAGAACCGTGGTGAGCGTGCCGACGACCGCGGGAGTGATGGTGTCGCGCGTGGAGTAAAAACCGCGGGCGAAAATATTTTGGGCGCCCCAGGCGAACATACCGACGGAAAAGACGGCGAGGGCCGCGGCGGTGGAGGCGAGGTCGGGACCGCGAAGCTTGGTGTGGGAGAAGGCGAGGTAGGTGAGCGGGAGGCTTTGGGCGATGGTCAGCGCGGAGACGGGGATGAGGATGAAGATCAGCGCGCGGAAGGTGGAGTTCAGGATTTTGTTGAGTTCGTCGAATTTTTTTTCGGAATAGAGCTGGGCGAGGATGGGGAAGGAGGCGACGCCGATGGCTTGGCCGACCAGGCCGAGCGGAACGCGCATTAATGTTTTGCCCCAGGTGAGCCAGGTGATGGAGCCGGCGCGGAGATAGGAGCCGAAGGCGCGGATGATCCAGTCGTCGACGAAGGAGAGCGAGAGCGCGAGCATGATGGGGATGGAAAGTTTCAGGAACATCCAAAAGCCAGGATGGCGGACGTTGAAGGCGGGCGAGAATTTCGCGCCGGCGCGGTGCGCGCCATAAATCTGCAGCAGAAAATTGCCGAGGATGGCGCCGCCGAGAACGCCGACGGCGAATCCGGTGATGCCGATGCGGGGCGCGAGCAGGATGCCGCCGAGAATGATGCCGAGGTTATAGATGATGGGCGCGAGGGACGGAATGATGAATTGGCCTTTGGCGTATTGCACCGCGCTGAGGATGCTGCCTTCGTAAAAACAGATTTGGGCGGGGAGCATGATGCGGGTGAGGAAGATGACGCGCTGGCGTTCGGCGGGATCGAAGCCGGGGGCGATGAGTTTGACGAGTTGGGGCGCGAAAATTTCGGCGAGCGAGACCAGGACGACGAGGACCACGCCCATCACGGACATCACGGTGGAAAAGGCGCGCCAGCCTTCGTCTTCGTTTTTTTCGGCGACGTACATGGCGAAAACCGGGATGAAAGTTACGCTGAGCGAGCCGCCTGCGATCAGATAATTCAGGAAATCGGGGAGAGTGAAGGCGGCGTAGTAGGCGTCGGTGATGGAGTTGGAGCCGATCTGGTGGGCGACGGTCCATTCGCGGAAGAGCCCGAGAATGCGGCTGAGCAGCACGCTGGCCATGACGATGCCGGTGGCGGCGGCGATGCGGCGGTGAAGGTGGTCGGTCGTCGACACGTTGGTGAATATGGTAGATGTTTTGCGGGGGCGGGACTAGGGCGTATGCGGGGCGTGTTTCGGTGCGGGATCGCGAGGAGTGAGTTCCGGCTCTGGCGAGTGGGACATGGCTTTGACAATACCTTTTAACATGCCGGCGAAAACGAATTGGTGAATGGGGAACAAGATGTACCAGTAGAGCTGGCCGAGGATGCCGACGGGATCGTAGATAGCGGTTTGGCGCAGGGAGGAACCGGTGCCGACTGGCTCAATTTCGAACTGGAGCCAAGCACGGCCCGGAAGCCGCATTTCGGCGGCGAGGCGGAGCAGGCGGTTGGGCTGGATATCCTCGACGCGCCAGAAATCGACGGTGCTGCCAAGGTAAAGACGATGGGGATCGCGGCGGCCGCGACGCAGGCCGGCACCACCAAAAAATAAATCGAGCAGGCCACGCAGACTCCACAACCAGTTTCCGTAGTACCAGCCATTCTTCCCTCCCAGACCTTCGATGGTTTTGAAAGCGACTTCCGGGGGTGCGGAGGTGCGCGCCGAACGAGAATCGACAATGCGACGGCCATATTTGGTCGCACCGGTGCGGGCCGTGGCGCGGAGAGAAGAAAAGGCGTCCGACCAACGAGTTTCGGCGAATTGGCGATCTTCGTTGACCAGGGCGCGAGTGAGCGCCTGACGAAAGCCCAGAGGGCGGATCGGAAAAATTTCCGCGGCGGAGTGATCGTTAACGATGGTTTCGTTGCGCAGGCTATCGACGAGTTCGCGGCCGACGCGAGCGTAAACCGGAGTGACCAAGCCGAGCCAGAGACTGGAGAGGCGCGGCGAAAGAATGGGCACTGGAATCATCAACCGTTTGAGCTCGCGCTGGCGAGCGTATTCGCGCATCAGGTCCAGGTAACTGATTTGGTCGGGGCCACCAATTTCGAAAATGCGACTGCCAATCAGAGGCAGAGTAAGAGCCTGGAGGAGGTAGGCGATCACGTCTTCGACGGCGATGGGTTGAGTGCGAGTGTGGACCCAGCGGGGCGTGACCATTACCGGAAGCTTTTCAACGAGGGCCCGAATCATTTCGAACGAGGCGCTGCCGGAACCGACGACGATGGAGGCGCGGAGTTCGATGGTCGGAACGCCCCATTGGAGCAGGATGGCGCCTACTTCCTGGCGGCTGCGAAGGTGCGCGGAAAGGTTTTGTCCGGTGCCGAGGCCACCGAGGTAGATGACGCGATTGACGCCGGCCTGGCGGGCGGCAGCAGCAAATCCGTGGGCGGCGCGACGATCTTCCGCTTCAAAGGAATTTTCGGAGCCCATGGCGTGAACCAGATAGTAGGCGGTGTGGACGCCGGCGAGATGAGCGGAGAGCGAAACGGAATCGAGAACATCGCCGAAGGCGATTTCCGTATTTTCGCCGAGGCGGTGCTCGAGAGCTTCCGGATGGCGGGTGAGGCAACGGACGCGGTGGCCAGCGGATTCGAGAGCTGGGAGGAGACGTCCGCCGATATAGCCGGTGGCACCGGTGAGCAGAATCAATTTGGGGCGGTTCGACTTTGGCACGATGCGGATCCCTTAGCCCGGTGTGGAGCGGGCGCGGGCTGGAATGCGGCTCCCTTGGGCTGCTTGCGAAAAACGGAAAATAGGGCGCCGGCTTTTAATGGCGAGACGGCGCCCTTTATTTAGTCGGCGCTACGGGCCGATACCGGTTATTGGTTAATTAGGAATTAAGACAGTGTCGATGACATGGATCACACCGTTGGAGCACTCGATGTCGGCCTTGGTTACGGTCGCGTCATTGATCATGACGTGCCCCTGGTCGGTGCGAATGGTGAGATCTTTGCCGTTGACGGTTTTGGCTTCGGTCATTTTGGAAACTTGCGCAGCGGTGACGCGACCGGGAACCACGTGATAGGTGAGGATGGCGACGAGCTTCTGTTTGTTTTCCGGCTTCAACAAGTTGTCGACCGTGCCGGCAGGAAGCTTGGCGAAAGCCTGGTCGGTGGGGGCAAAGACGGTGAAAGGACCCGGGCCCTTGAGCGTGTCGGTGAGGCCGGCAGCTTGAATTGCGGCGGTTAGAGTTTTAAACGAACCAGCGGCCACGGCGGTGTCAACGATGTCTTTTTTCCCAGCCGGAGCGGCGGACATGCTGAGGATCGTTCCGAAGCTAATTGCGGCTACGATGGCGGCCGCGGCCAAACTTTGTTTCCAGATGCGAATCATTGGTTCCTCCATGAGTTTTTTATTAAGAGTTAATCGTTGAGCTGGGCAGTGTTCATGTTGAATCTACGGTCCAGCAAAATAGGCGGACCCCTTCGGGCTAACGCGCCGGAGAAGGGGAAGAATGATGCCAGCGCTGCTGAATGGCTTTGAAGCTAACGGCTTGGTAGAGACCAGCGAGGCCGACAAGGCCGTAGACAATGGCGGACAGTGCTGAGACTTCGCCGAACTTCATGCCGAAAATGGCGGCGACGAGGTCGAACCGGGCGACGGCAATGAGACCCCAGTTCAAGGCGCCGACGACCACCAAGACTGCTGCGAGAACGTCGAGTTTCTTCATAATGTTTTCTCCAAGAATGCGTAAACTTGTTGTAACGTGTTTAACTATAGAGACAATCCATTTAACGGCAAGGCAAATGCGCCGAAAATGGAAAGTCGGGTGAATGGCAGTCAAATGCAGGGCGTATTTTTGCTTGCCGGTTAAAACCAGGAGACAAGAGTGCTTTCAGAAACGTTGACCAAGGGATTGAACGATTACGCGATCGGCGGGAAGGTGCGGGCGCTGCGACTGAAAAAGAAGATGGGCCTGGTGGAATTGGGGCGGCACACTGGGCTTTCGGCGGCGATGCTCTCCAAATTGGAGCGCGGGAAGCTGTTCCCTACCCTGCCGACGCTGTTGCGGATCGCGATCGTCTTCAGTGTGGGGCTGGAATATTTTTTTGCGGACGACGCTAAGCGGCACGTGGTGGCGATCGTGCGACGCGCGGAACGCAAACGCTTTCCGGAACGGTCGGACGGACGCGAGGTTTCGTTCTATTTCGAGTCGCTGGATTTCACGGCGGTGGAGCGGAAGTTCAACGCCTATCACGCGGAGTTTCAAGCGCTGAAAGCGGGGAAAGCCCGGCCGCACCAGCATCCGGGGACGGAATTTTTGTCCGTGCTGCGAGGAAAACTGGAACTGGTAATTTCGACCACGAGCCACCGGTTGGGAGCCGGAGATTCGGTTTACTTCGATTCTTCGGTCGCGCATAGCTATCGGCGGGTGAGCAAGAACGGATGCAGTGCGATTGTGGTGACTGCTCCGTGATGGTTAGCACCGTCGTTGAGTAATTTTATTTGGCGGTGGCGGGGGTTGTGTCGCCGGGGAGAGTGATGGGTTCACGGGTGGGGGAGCCGTGGGGGGCGGCGCGCAGATACTGCGCGGGGTAGCTGGCGGGGAAACCTAGTTCGGCGGCGGCGTGTAGGGGGAAGTAGGGGTCGCGGAGGAATTGGCGGGCCATGATTACTACGTCGGCTTGGCCGCGGGCGATGATGGCGCTGGCTTCGGCGGTGGTGGTGATCATGCCGACGGCGCCGGTCATTAGGTTGGTGTCGCGGCGGATGCGTTCGGCGAAATCGACCTGGTAGAGCGGGGCGACGGGAATTTTGGCGTCGGGCGTGTTGCCGCCGGAAGAGCAATCGATGAGATCGACGCCGAGCGGAGCGAGTTTCGTGGCGAGGGCGACGGATTGATCGAGGTCCCAGCCACCTTCGACCCAGTCGGTAGATGAGATGCGGACGAAGAGCGGATTTTTTTCGGGCCAGACTTTACGGATGGCAGTGACGACTTCGCGGAGGAGGCGGGTGCGATTGTCGAAGGAGCCGCCGTAGGAATCGGTGCGCTGATTGGAAAGCGGCGAAAGAAATTCGTGGAGCAAGTAGCCGTGAGCGGAATGAATTTCGATGACGGCGAAACCGGCGCGCAGGGCGCGGACGGCGGCGGCGGAGAAATCGCGGATTACTTTTTCAATTCCCTGCTGATCGAGCGGGGTGGGCGGCGCGTAGTTGGTGGGCGCGAAGGTGATGGCGCTGGGAGCAACGGGTGGCCAGCCGCCTTCGGCTGCGGTGAAGAACGGGCCGGGAGCCCAGGGCACGCGCGTGCTGGCTTTGCGTCCGGCGTGGGCGAGTTGAATGCCGGGGAGCGCGCCTTGGGAGCGGAGGAATCCGGTGATGCGCGAAAGGAATTCGATGTGGTCGTCTTTGTAGATTCCGAGATCTTGAGGGGTGATGCGGCCTTCGGCGGAGACGGCGCTGGCTTCGGTGAAGATGAGGGCGGCGCCGCCGACGGCGCGCGAGCCGAGATGGACGAGATGCCAATCGTTGGCGAAACCGTCGGTGCTGGAATATTGGCACATCGGGGAAACCACGATGCGGTTGCGAAGTTTTGCGTCGCGAATCTGGAGTGGGTCGAAGACGTTCATAGGTGAATCTCCCTGATCAGTGCGTGTTGGTTTTTTTGTGGCGAATTCGTTTGGCGCTGGTGAAGGACATTTTAGCTGACGGTTGATTGGATGAAGTGCGGGGAAAAAAGGAGCGGGGGTTTGGGGGTGGTCAAAGCGATGGCGAGCCACCGCACTCCAAAGGCTCCTGGCGGATCGAACGCGATCAGGACCGATGGCGACCGCGATTCTTGGCGCGTCGGTCGCAAAATGTGGGCTACGAAATTAGAATTTAAAAACTACGCCGACGGAGGCTTTGGGGCCCCATTGGTGGGTGCTGAAATATTGGGAGCCGACGGCGTCGGCGCCGACGCGCAGCGACCAGCGGGGCTTGAAGGGCAGGTCGACACCGCCGCCGAAGGTGTAGGCGATGGCATGCTGGTTGCCGAAGGGCGTTTGGGGAGTGAAGTGGGAATAGCCGACGAGAGCGTGGGCCCAAAGTTCCAGGCCGCGGCGCGCGGACCAACGGAAACGCGGGCCACCGCCGCCGAAGGCAAACCAGGAACTGACGTCTTGCTGGGTGCCGTGCGTGGCGGAAAGATCGCCTTCGGCGCCGACCCAGTTTTTGAAGTAATAAACCATGTTGATGTCGAAGCCGTTCATGTTTTCCTGCAGGCCGGGCACTTCATAAAAACGGAAGAAGGTGTAACCGAGATAGGCTTGCCAGTTATAGGTCTGGAAAACGCTGGTCACATCCTGCGGAGCAGGAGAAGGCGCAAGAGAAAGAGAGAGAGGCGTGGATGAAGCGACGGCCGAAGCCGAAGGCGCAGTGACGACCACCGGACCATCCGGCAGCGGCGCAAACGGGGTAAGCCGGATGCCAGTCGACGCGGCGGGCGCGGGGTCCACAGTAAAGGCGGGCGAGAGCGGCAGCGAAGTGGATGAGGACTGCGCGTGGGCGCCCAGAGCCGCGACAAATATCAGGACGAATAGTATGGCGGTATGTCGCATCGATAATTCTCCCAGAATGCCTTTAGAGCGCTAAAGCTGCCCCCATAATTTGACCGAGAAAGGG
>Ga0302222_10001786_pt1 | contig 10556 bp, 7 predicted proteins | sample II_Palsa_E2_2_FD_194570 | JGI IMG/M metagenome (GOLD analysis project Ga0302222, IMG submission 194570) | Peat permafrost microbial communities from Stordalen Mire near Abisko, Sweden - II_Palsa_E2_2 | ecosystem: Environmental > Terrestrial > Soil > Palsa > Peat permafrost | place: Sweden... | reverse complement strand
CTTTTCAGGGAGACAATCGAACACACATCCGGCGCACCAAACTCCGCGATTTATTGCAAATGGAGCGGGAGACCGGGATCGAACCGGCGACATCCAGCTTGGGAAGCTGGCGTTCTACTGTACCAAACTGCCCTATGTGCCTGACGAGAAGAGAGTTTCGCGGAATGCCTTGACTGACACGGCTTTGCAGATCATACGCTCTTTTGCATACAGCGCAAGTGTTGCCCTGCCTTAGTCGTCTTTCCACACCTTTCTGGACAGTATGGACAGTAAGGTTTCTGGCTGAAAATTCTTGTGCCAAAAAATCTGGAGCGGGAGACGGGGATCGAACCCGCAACCACCGGCTTGGGAAGCCGATGCTCTACCATTGAGCTACTCCCGCCGCGACCAGCTGGTCAGAAGATAATACCCCGACACTGCCCTTGAGGGCCACCTGTCGAGCAGGAAACTTTCTGATAGACGCACACCGTGAGGTGAAAGATCCCCCACAAAGACAGGCTCATTAAGATTCTCTCTCGATTTTCCTTGCCGTCAGCTGAATCCGGTGAACGAGCGGCCAAAACGGCCTTGAGTCGGGAATCGGGGGTTCCGATACCAGCGGCACTAACCGACCGTGCCGATGGTTGCAAGCAGCGTGTGTGGTCAGTTGTTCCACGGGCTTGAGAATGCAAACACTCCTTGAAATTCGGCACTTGATCGCCGCAGTATTTCTTGCGGAAGACCTCAGCCTTACAAGGGCAGCAAGGCGACTGAAGCTGTCCCAATCAGGACTGAGTCGCCGCTTGAATGAACTGGAGAGTCGATGTGGTTGCACCCGTGATCACGCCAATGTAGCCATCACGGATGCAGGTCGAGCGTTCGTCGAGGAAGCCAAGTTTTCAATCGTTCACAGTGAACGTGCAATGCAGGCGGCGAAGACAGCGCATGCTGGTGTAGTCTCACATTTGACGATCAGCCACTCCCCTTACGTCGATCCTGTGTTGACTTCAACGCTGTTTTCCATTCGCCTTCCTCTGCATCCCAACTTGCTCCTCAATATGCAAAGTGATTTCGCCCCAGAACTCGTCCATGGTGTGCTGACATCCAAGCTCGATCTTGCCCTGATTGCCAGTCCCGGCGCTAATCGCAAGCTCACAATGACAAAGATTATGGAGGCCCCATTCTACGTCGCCATTCCCGATGATCATCCACTAGCAGCCAGAGAAGCCCTTACTTTAGAAGACATGCACGGCTGCACTTGGATTATCTTTGATCGCAAGGTCCATCCGATACTGCACGACATGATTTCTCGGCGCGCTGCAGAGGAAGGTGTCATCTATAGAAACAATCAGCATGTGCTGACGGCTGAAGAAGCTTTTCAATTGGTTTCGGAAAATGTCGGCATCGCTTTTCTGACGATGGCTGGCGCACTGCGAACCAAAAGTCCCGGTGCAACAGTACGCCCTCTCGTCGATAAGGAGCTTCGAATCGAGCTTTATCTGGCATCCCGAGCGGAAAATCGGTCTAAATTTGCAAGTGAATTGGTTCGAGCGTTCATGAAGCGGATCGAGCAAGGCCTCGCACCGCCCCACATGAGTCTGCCGTTGAGCGACAGTCCCCACATTCCGAATGAGACGATGGCGGCAAAGCATAAGCCAAAAAGTGAAAGGAGAATAGGGACCAAACCTGACGCTCGACAGGCCCGCCCTCGAAAGCCTAAGTCCCGATGAAGCTGTTCCTCTTACACTTTAGCGAGAGACTCAGTCAAACACTCGAAAACGACTGACGCAAGCCTTTTCGGGGCTTGACTATTTAGTGTTTCCAATGACTTGGAACGCACGGACGACACCGTAAGTCATTGAAAATCATCCCAGATCAATCGTTTTGTGGGCTTTTCTGTGGGCTGGTGCCGGACGGAACCGCGAACAAGGATACGGCACAGAATTCTGCAAAACGCAGAAATCCGGCACGCTGCCATCGATTACTCCGAACTTATTGATTCTACGATGGTCCGGAATGCCAAAGGGCTACAAATGCAAGTTGTTCATTCAGTTTTCATTCAGTATTGGTGGTTCAGCAGTTCTGCCAGGAATGCGGTCTGAGCTGGGCTAGAGGGAACTACGGTAATTGTGCTGGAGCGAGACTCAGCAAGAAGTTCGTGCGCTGTGCCGCTACGCTGCCTGGCACGGAATCTTCCGCAAGATCCCTCCCCGCAAATCGTCGATAGCTCGTCATTTGCGCTGCCGCTGCGACGTGCACGAACTCCACGGATAACGGTACGTCTGGGATGCGTGCGCCGAACCAGTGTGGGTCGTCGCGTTGAACCCACGTGATGAGTGCCAATATCGCGCCTGCTGGATATTTCGGACTGCCCGGATCAGTCTCACGTGGGTGCACGGCTCGCAACGCTTCGTCGTTGCCATAGAGCGTTGCTGTCGTATGAGTGTTGGGGTCGGTATAAATAGTGATGGCGTTCCAGCCGAGTGGCTGATAAGGCAGATTTGGGGGTAAGGCTGCAGCTCGGTTGTTCACCACTTCCTCGCGGCTGATCTTTGCAGTAGTGATTGGCAGCGTGTAGACAAAATCGTCGCCGCTCACCGGCTTGTGACAGCCGGTACATTCGTTCACAAAGCGCGCGTCTCCACCGTAGGGCTTTAGATCGAGGCCACGCCAACGGCCCCAACCCCAGCCCTCCGTATCTTTGTAAAGTTGAGCGTTCTTCAGCATGAATTCCACCTGCACGAATCGGCCTGGGTGCATGAAGCCGTCCGGACCCAACTCCTGCTGCCATGCGATTTTGGCGAAGCGAGTGCCATCCGGCCACGGCGAGATGTTACCCGCCAGCGCCGCCTTGATAGCAATGTCGTTGCCGAGCACGAACCGAAAAGTATTGTTGTCGCCGCGATCGGTGGTGCTCAGCGGCTTCCAGGTCTCGAACTCCGGATCGAACGAAAATCCATTGAACTCAGGCTGCACCGACCCTAGGGACACAGATGCGGAAGTCTCTCCGGTGCCCGAAGGCGATACTGCTGCCGCGGTCTTCGAACTGATCCTTTCGGAAATATCGCCAGTCTTACTTGTCGTGGGCGCCCATGGGGCAAGATACGCCTTTAGCGTCTCCAGTTCTTCCGGCGTCACTTTTGAGTCCGGGTGCAGACTGAGGAACCTCGGCAACGGCATTGCGCCCAGCTGAATCATGTTCACGGCCTCAAAGAGCGTAGCCTCCTGCGCAGCCGCGGGTTTGGAACCTAAAGTTGAGAAATTGAGGCGCTGGCGTGCGGTCAGCACGTCGTATCGCACCAGCCAGTACGCCGGCACGATCCGATCGAACCATGCCAGCCGTCGCTGGTCCGAATGGCAGCTATAGCAGTCTTTCTCAAGAATGCTCTTCACCGCCGGCGGCACCTGGACTTCGATCGTCCCGGGCCCAACGGGAATGCTCGGTCGCACCACTTGCAGCACCGCAAAGACAAACACTCCTGCTACGATCAGTTTGCTAATCGTCCTCATTGAACTCTCCAACCTTCCGTTCAGGGAAGACAGCATTCAGTTCATTTCCCGACTGCTCGTTAGCGTCTGCGCCTTCGCCAGCATCGCATCAAGCGCTGCGCGCGGATAGAGCTTACCACCGAGCACAACCGCTTGAATCGAGCGCGCATTATGAATGTCAGCGAGCGGGTCCTTATCGAGTAAAACAAGATCCGCAGCCTTGCCAACCTCAACGGTTCCGCGGCGGTCAAGTTGCCCCATAAACTCAGCTGCATTTCGAGTGGCCGCCTGGAGAGCGGCAAGCGGAGATAGTCCGGCATCGACCAGCAGAGCGAGCTCATCATGGATGCCGAAGCCGGGGAAGCACTGCGGATTCATGGCATCAGTGCCAGCGAGGATGGGGACGCCCGCCCGGTACATGAGCCCGACAAGCTTCATGGATTCGTCAAATTGAAGCTTACTCAATTTGACAATTGCGGCCCGAGGCTCGGGTGGGACGTTCTTGTAATAACCGGCATCCCACTTCGCTCGCACCTCTCTGCTCAAGTATTTCAATCGTGGGTCATCCGCAGGCAGCGGATCGTCGATCTGTGCTCGCAGCAAAGTGAGGGTGGGACATTGCCAGGTTCTATTCTTCACGAACAGGGCAAACAAGGACTGCGAGGTCGCTTCGTCAAAAGTTTCGACGGCGCGCATGTTAAGGCGTATGATGCTTTTCCCTGAGTCAATCTTTGCCGCCATCGTCGCGCCCGGCGCCCGGAACAATGCTTCCTGCTGCTGTATCTCGGAATCGATCGACTTTTCTTCTTTTGAGCAGCCCTCAGCCACGCGTGTCAGATGCTCAATGCTTTTCTGGCCAGCGTCGGATGCTTCTACTGCGGTCACTGATTCCGGAACATGCCCTTCGAATGGAATACCGCACTTATTGGCCTCATCGGCGATCGCGAAGTAGGCGTTGCGGGATAACCTGCTATAGACCTTGATGAAGTCTGCGCCACGCTCCCGCTGTTGTTCCACTACTTCGCGCCCTTGAGCTTCATCGGTGACAACAATGGATTCGGGCCAGACGGGATTTGGACCATCGATGATGGGACTGCCGAGGTAGATAGTCGGCGATGGATCCTCGCTGGAAGCATGCGCAGCGCGCCACGCACGGGCGTCAGGCGGGCCTGACATGTCACGCACGCCGACAACTCCGTTAGCCAGAAAAAGAAGGTGGCTCCAGGGAGCGCGGGCGTCTGACGCGCCGTGGACATGCATATCCCACAAGCCAGGGATGAGAAACTTGCCTGTGCCGTCGATGACTACGGCTCCTCTTGGGATATGTGTCTTTCTCCATGGACCAACTGCAACGATGCGATCACCATCTGCGATCACCGTCATGTTAGGCTCGGAGCTACGGCCAGTGGCATCAATTACGGTTACGCGTTTGATCACAAGCGATTGAGACCAGGAACAGGAGACGAATAGAGTGAGCAGGAGAATCAGACGCAGGCCGCTAGCGGGATATCGCGACAAAGGCCGTAAGGTTTCGCACGCAGATTGCGGAGTTAGAGAGGGAGTGATTTGATATTTCATCGTGCTTGCGAGTATAGACAATTTCCCGCTCACTCACGTGCCCTCGAACAATTCGTCAGCTTGCGCGGGCATGTGGAGCGAGAATTGGTCTCGCGCATGCTGCGGTGTCAACGACCGCCCAGTATTCGGAGGAGGTCAAATTACGAAATGCCAAGACGAGCGAAGACAGGGATCTTCACTCCGTCCAGGATCATCCAGAAACCGATTGCCGCTGCAAATTCAACGGCCAAGACTGAGACGGGCAGTGGTGCCATGGCAATTCCTCGAAGGGCCAAGGTCGAAATAATGAGAATGTCGGCAACCGAGGACGCAACCAGCCATACTGTTGGGCGCAGTCCCCAAAGATGGCGTCGCGCCCGTAGGGCGTAGATTGTGGCTTGGCTGCCATATACGATGGCAACGACGGAAAGCGTTCTGAGTGCCTCTATTCCGAAGCCCATCTCGAACTTGCCGACCGCCAGGACCGCTATACAGAACGCTAAAAAGCAGCCTCCCAGAGTGGCACCGGCCATGGTAATCCTGCCGACTTGCCACGAATTTGGCATGGATGATGGCCGCACTCTGTCCGTGGTCAACGACATGGCAAGAAAGTCGCCTGTGATCATCACAATGACCATTAGCATAGGAGTTAAAACCGCGTGTCCGGTTATGGCCAGGCCAATTGCTAGCAAGAGCACTTGAACGATCTTCTTGAGTACGGAGTTCAGCGTGTAGGTAAGAATGCGCTGAAACGTAGTCCTGCCCTCTTTGACTGCGGCGACGATGCCGCCAAGCCCAGCCTCCGTCAGCACAATGCCAGCCGCCGACTTGGCGACATCGGTTGCGGTCGATACCGCAATGCCCATCTGTGCCTGACGGAGCGCCGGTGCATCATTGGCGCCATCACCGCACATTCCGACTGTACGTCCGTTCTTCTGGAAGGCCTTGACCAGGTTGAATTTTCCTTCAGGAAGAATGCTTGCGAACACCGCGAAATCCTCCGGTTTAACGCCTTCCGGTATCGCTCCGGGCGGGCAAATAGCCCCGTCCAATCCCACCGCGTGGGCGACGATTGCGGCCGTAGACGGAGCGTCACCCGTCACCATGACCGTGCGCACGCCCAGGGTCTTGAGCTCCGAGATCAGAGAGATCGAATCCTCACGGGGTGGGTCACTGAGCGCAATAAGACCCATAAGCTTCAGAGATGCTGGAGGGCCCGCAGCTACTGCCAAGACCCTGAAGCCCTGCTTTTCAAGCCCGTCGGCCAAACCGGCCGCGGTCGGCAATTGGGCGGTAAGGCTCGCGACTACGGTGAAGGCACCCTTGATGATGCGCTCCACACTACCGTTTGCATCGGTTGCTGTTGCTTCGGATGTTTTCTTGGCAGGATCGAATGGCACAAACGTGATTAGCTTTGGCAGGTCCGATGCTGGCTTGTGGGTGGAGGCAGAGCGAATCGCCGCATCCACAGAGTCATCGCCACCCTCAGAGCTGGCGAGAGCCGCCATGGCGAGAATGTGGGATTCGTCAAACCCGGGCATCGCTTTCACGCTGGTTACGGAAAGTTCATTGCGGGTTAGCGTTCCGGTTTTGTCCGAGCACAAGACATCGATCGTCGCAGCTTCATCTACCGCGGAGAGCCGCGTTGGAAGGATGCCCCGTTTCGCCAGAGATCGCGCTCCGAGCGCTGCCGCGAGGGTGAATGTTGCGGGCAATGCCACAGGTATTGCGGCAAGAACCGACGTGAGCAGCAGCGGGATGATCTCACTCCACGGCATGGCATGAAAATAGGCATACGCTCCAATAACAAGGATGACCACGCCGTTAAAAATAGCGAGATTACGCACGATGCGCAGCACAGCTTTCTGTTGCGAACTTGCGGCATGCGCGGTGCGCACGAGTTCTGCCGTACGGCCAAACTTAGTATGAACGCCAGTCGCGGTAACCTCTGCGGTTGCTTCACCGCGTCGCACCAGTGCTCCCGCATAGGTATCGACACCCGGACCAGCCTCGATGGGCAGAGATTCGCCTGTGAGCATGGATTGATCGAGCAGGACAGATCCCCCGATCAAATGCACATCCGCCGCAACCACGCCGCCGAGCGACAACTTGACGAGATCGCCCCGCACTAACTCCGCGGCGGGTACCGTCTTCCATACCCCATCACGCTCGACGGAGGCATTCAAGGCGAGACGCGAGTTCAAGGCTTTTAGGGTGGCCTGGGCGCGGCCTTCCTGAAAATAGGCTAGCGCTGCGTTGAAGATCAGCAGACCCGCAATAATCGAGGCCTCGAAGTATTTGTGCAGCACGAGCTCAAGCACAATCGACGCTTCGAGCAACCATGGGACGGGCGCCCAGAACTTGGCCAATGCATTTCGAAGTGGATGAGCGGACACATCGGGCATTGCATTGGGTCCGTCTTTTTGAAGACGACTATGTGCTTCAGCGCTGGTGAGTCCGGACGAGGCGATGTTCTGGACGGGCTTTGCGGGCGGGTTTGATGGTGCGACTTCGACATGTGCGGCCATAATTCGCTATGTGGAACTATCTGTTACCACGATTCTTCAAGATTGCGGAGTAGAAGCTGTCTAGAGATCAGCGTGAAAGTGCTGAGCGAGGTCGGACGCGGTCTCTAGTGCAGCATCGGATGATGAGCTGAAATCAACGGGCACCAGAATCTTTGTCGGAATGAAATGGGAAGCAATCGCTTGTTCCATGATGATCTCCTCGCCGAACCACGGAGTGGCTGGAGTCTAGCTTCGTAGATCAGACGTCGGAAAACTGTGCTGTTTTGGACATGTTGCAGCGCGTCCGCATGTCTTGCGGTCGTCAAGAGGAACATCGGCTGCCTTACTGTCCCCTCAAAGATCGGTCAGGGCTGCGATCCACTTTGGAACCGCAATGCGGCAAGGTCTGCTTCATAGTCAAATCGAGCATTGGCCTCGGCGATCTGCGCCTGTGTCTGTTGTAACTGGGCCTGACTCAATTCAACAATCGAGCTGAGCCCCAGGCGATACCTTGTATCGGCCAGGTCCAGTGCGGTGTTGGCCTCTTGCAAGAGCTCAGCGGTCACACTCATTTTCTGTTGTGCAGTGTTCGCTCTCAGCCAGGCTGTGCGGACATCGCGCACGATGCGATTGATGAGCACCCGGCTCTGCTCGTCGGACGCCTTGGCACGCAGGTCGGCTTCCGCAGCCTGGGCATGGAATTTGAAACCTTCGAAGATCGGTATTCCTATGTTCACGCCCGCCGCCCCATACCAATCCGGGGTGAAGTAGGCGCTGGATCCGACGGGGGTGATGCCCACCGTGCCCAACCCCGAGATCGTAGGGAGTAGTTGCTCGTGTTGCGCCCGGCTGAAGCGCGCATCCGCGTCGTGATTGAGTTTGAGAGCAAGAAGATCGGGGCGCTGTTGCAAGGCGAGGGCAATGACTGCGTCCGCTGAAGGCGCGACCGGGAGCGGGGGCGACGAATCGTCGACGAGTTGGTACTGTTGATTGCTCGTGGTTCCAAGCACCTCATTGAGATTTGCCATTGCGCCATCGAACTGATTTTGCGAATCGAGATCGAGCAACTTGGCCTGCGACAGATTGACTTGCGCGAAACTCTGGTCGAGTGTGGACTTGAGCTTGCTCGCAGTTAGTGCATTGACCTGATCGCCGACGGCTTGGCGGGCCTTGACGGTGCTTTTCGCAACCTGCAGCGTGGCCTGCGCCTCCAGAGCATTGTAGAAGGCAAGATCCGCCGCCAGGACGATGTCCTCCCGCGTCGCCTGCGATTGTTGCTGGGAGGCTTTTGCCTGAAAGGATGAGGATGCGACCAAATTGCGGGTGCGGCCGAAATCCGTAATCAACTGACTGAGGTCAACCCCTGCACCCGCGTGATAGAGAAGCCGGGAGTCGCTCAACGTCCCAGCCGACATACGGCTTGCTTCTTCCGCGTCAGCTGTCGGCACTAAAAAACGGTTACGATGCCGGAGACCGTCAACCCTCCCAGAATTGCTCGCGCGAGCGGCGCGTACTGTTCACTGCCCGGCTCCAGAGCGAGCGCCTTTGGAATGAGGCCGAGGATAGTGGCTAGCGTGGTCATCAGAATGGGACGCAAACGCACTTTGCAGGCTTCGGCCAGGGCCTGTTTGAGGGGACGACCATTTGCGCGGAGCGTGCCGACGAATTCCACGATAAGGATGCTGTCGGAAACCGCGATGCCAGTCATCATGATGACTCCCATGAGCGACATGACGTTGAGCGTCGTGCCCGTGCCCATCAGGAATAGGATCACGCCTGAAAGCCCCGGAGGAATCGCCAGCAAGATGATGAAGGGATCGGAGAACGAAGCGAACTGCGCCATCAGGATGAGATAAACCAGCACGATAGCGAGGATGAGACCGATGCCGAAACTCTGGAACGAACTGTCCATGTCGGAGATCGCTCCGCCCATCGACACGGTGATCTGGGAAGAGTGGTGCATGCCATCAAGGGTGTGTTTGATCTGACCGCTCACGCGGCCGAGATCTTCCTTCTTCGGCATGACGTAGATGTCGAAACTGCGACGCAGTTGGTAATGATCGACCTCCGTCGGAGTATTGATCTGCTTGATCGATGCTAGCGACTCAAGCGTGTTGTGTTTGCGGCCCCGGGGGCGCGCAAGGGAATCTGCTTCAAATCGGTCAAAGTTTTAATTTGATTGTCGGGATATTGCACACTGAGAAAGTAATTATTGCCAGTCTTCGGATCGACCCAGAAACTCGGGGAAATCATCGTGTCCGATGTAAGCGCAGTGATGACGTTATCAAGCGCCGCCTCCGGCGATATGCCGAGCAGCGCCGCATGTTCGCGATCGATATTCAATTCCAGCCCCGGATAGTCGAGGTCCTGCGGAATCAGGACATCGTTAACCGAACTCAATGTTTTCACCCTCGCAGCCACGGACCCGGCGAAAGCAAACGGTTCATCCAGGTCACTGCCTCCGATTCGAATGTCGATCGGAGCGGGTTGCCCCTGGTTGACGACGGAATCAACCAATCCACCGGTTTGAAAATAAGCGCTCACTTCTGGAAAGTCGTTGGCGAACCTTTCGCGCAGACGTTGCATGTAAGCGAAACTGCTGGTCTTATGATCCTCCTTGAGACTGACCTGAATGAAGGCGGTATGCATTCCGGAATTGCTGGTATAGATGGCCGAAAGATCTGGCGTAATGCCAATGTTCGACACGATCATATTCATGTCGTGCGGTGACACTACATCGCGGATATCCTGCTCCATCTTCCCGACATATTCATCAGTCACCTCAAGACGAGTTCCGGGCGGGACTTTGACATTGACGACAAATTGTCCGGGATCGGTGCGGGGGAAGAACGCCACGCCAAGGAATGGAAACAACGCGAAGCTCACCGCCACGAAAGCAGCAAATCCGCATACGACCAATACGGGGCGATCCAGACAGACCCCGATAGCTTTTTCGTAGGCGTGCTGCAGCCGCTCAAATAGCTGATTGAAAGCGATGACGATGCGTCGAAAGATGTTCGTGCG
>Ga0302222_10001764_pt1 | contig 10628 bp, 9 predicted proteins | sample II_Palsa_E2_2_FD_194570 | JGI IMG/M metagenome (GOLD analysis project Ga0302222, IMG submission 194570) | Peat permafrost microbial communities from Stordalen Mire near Abisko, Sweden - II_Palsa_E2_2 | ecosystem: Environmental > Terrestrial > Soil > Palsa > Peat permafrost | place: Sweden... | reverse complement strand
GTGACTGTTGCAATGAGGACGTACGTAGCCAAGGGAGCGGAAGCAGAGGCGCTGAAGGTTGGCGCGGATTGGTTCGTGGTGGATGCCACGGACGTGGTATTGGGCCGTCTGGCGACCAAGGTTGCGCGGATGCTGATGGGCAAGGACAAGGCGAGCTTCACGCCGTATCTGGATTCCGGGGACCACGTGGTGGTCATCAACGCCGACAAAATTCGCATGACGGGCAATAAGGTTGAGCAAAAAATCTATTACTCGCACAGCGGATATCCCGGCGGGCTGAAGGAAGTCCCGGCGAAGCGTCTGCGGCCAATCAAACCGGATTGGATGATCCGCGAAGCGGTGCTGGGCATGCTGCCGAAGAACAAGCTGCGCGCGCGGCGGGCCAAGAAATTGCGCATCTATCGCGATGCCACGGGACTTGCACGGCACGCCGGACAAAAACCGCAAGCGGTCTCGATGTAGATTTTCGGTGGCGACCGTCTGAGGGCCAGAAAAGCCTCAGGGGCCGCGAGTGGTAGCAGTGGGGATTGTTGTTCTGGTAGGTTTACAGCCTGCAGTATTCCAGTCTCCCAGGAATTTGCCATCCGGAGGTTCTTCGGCGCCTAAATGGGTGCGCGCAGGACTTGCTGCCTCGGCGGATATTCGTGCGGTACGGCTGCTGACGCGCAAGGATTTGTGCAGGGATTTCGAGGAGGAACGTTGAGTTCGACTGCTTCGCCCCTTGGGGGCACCAAAGTTTGGATCCTGGGCACGGGACGCCGCAAAGAATCGGTAGCCCGCGTGTTTCTGCGCGCCGGCAGCGGCAAGTTCACGATCAATGGCCGCACCGCAGAACAATATTTCCCAAATCATGCCTGGAAACACGACGCCACCGAGCCGCTGAAGTTCACCAGCTTGGCCGACCAAGTCGACGTGATGGTCACCGCGCACGGCGGCGGCGTCGGCGGACAGGCGGGGGCGGTGCGCATGGGTCTTTCGCGCGCCATTTCGCGCTTCAATCCGGAGTTGCGTCCGGCGCTGCGCACCAACGGTTTTCTGACGCGCGATTCGCGCATGAAAGAGCGCAAGAAGTACGGGCAAAAGGGCGCGCGCAAGCGTTTCCAGTTCACCAAGCGTTAATCGCCGGGTGCGATTGGCAGCACGGTTTTTGCGGCAAAAAGCTTTGGCGCGGTTTTTCGAGCGGCGCCGATCAGCTCCGGTGAAAGCGTGCAAATGCCTTCACCGAGATCACGGCCGGCAAGGAGCCGGCAAAAGGTTGTTCTTCAGAATTAGCGAAGTTGGCCGCCGGTACTCGGTAACTTCGCGGCGTTCTGATGCAAGCAGCTATCCTTAAAGGAGGAAACTTGGCAGTAGAAATCACGATGAAAGAGTTGCTGGAGGCCGGAGTTCACTTTGGCCACCAGACGCGCCGCTGGAACCCCAAGATGAAGGAATATATTTTTGGGGAACGCAATGGCATTCACATCATCGATCTGCAAAAAACTTTAAAAATGTTCCGCGAAGCCAGCCGCTTCGTGAACGATCTTTCGGCGCAAGGCAGAACGGTACTTTTCGTGGGCACCAAGCGGCAAGCGCAAGAGGCAGTGGCGGAAGAAGCCAAGCGCTGCGGCGCATTTTTCGTGAATCACCGCTGGCTGGGCGGCACGCTGACGAATTGGGCCACGCTGCAAAAATCCATCAAGCGCCTGAAACTGCTGAAGGCCATGCATGAAGATGGCCGCATCAACGACCTCTCTAAAAAGGAAAAAGCGCGCCTCGGCCGCGAAATGAAGCACCTGAATCAGAACCTCGAGGGCATCGAGAATATGGCCACGCTGCCGGATGCCATGTTCGTGATCGATTCCAACGCGGAAGAAATTGCCGTGAAAGAAGCGCGCCGCATGGGCGTTCCGGTGGTTTCCGTGGTCGATACCAATTGCGATCCGGACGTTGTGGATTGGATCATTCCGGGCAACGATGACGCTTTGCGCGCGATTCGCCTGTTCACCTCGAAAATCTCCGAATCGGTGCTCGAAGGCCACAACACGTATCAACAGTCGCAGGTCGCGGACCAAAAGGCCGCCGCCGATCAGGCTCTCGTGGACGGCGTCGAATACGTGGACACCAGCGCTTACGAGCAGTACGAAAAGCAGGAAGGCGACTTCGTCGAGGGCGTGATCGATGCTCCGCCGGACGTCCCGGTCGAACCTCCCTCTGAAGCCGGCGAAGCAGCGGCCGTTCCGGAGACCGTTCCGCCAGCCGAGGCCGCGCACTAATCGCATCGCGTCGCGTCCAGAATCCCGCGGCCCGGCGCTCGGTTGGTTTTAAGGCGCCGGGCCGATTTGTAAGCAGTGGTCTTTCCGGCAAAATTTTAAATATCAGCGAGAAGAGACGAAAGCATGAGCACACAACCCGCTCCAGACAAAGGTCCCGTGAATATTCCAGCGCAACTGGTAAAGGAGCTGCGCGAGCGCACCAACGCCGGCTTCGCGGATTGTCGCGCCGCGCTCGTGGAAGCGAATGGGGACCTCGAAAAAGCCATCAGCGTCCTGCGCAAAAAGGGGCAAGCCGCGGCGGCCAAGAAAGCCACGCGCGAAGCCAGCGAAGGCCTGGTCGGCAGCTACATTCACGCCGGCGGAAAAATCGGCGTGCTGGTGGAAATCAATTGCGAATCCGACTTTGTGGCCCGCACCGACGCCTTCCAGCAGCTTTCGCACGATATCGCCATGCACATCGCCGCGCTCGATCCGCGCTATGTCCGCCGCGAAGAAGTAACGCCCGAAATGCTGGAGAAAGAGCGCGAAATCTATAAAGCCCAAGCGCTGGCCACCGGCAAGCCCGAAGCCATCGTGGACAAAATCACCGCCGGCAAAATGGAAAAATTCTACGAAGAGAATTGCCTCTACGAGCAGCACTACATCAAGGACGAAAGCGTTACCATCGGCGAAATGATCGCGCAAGCGGTGAGCAAGCTAGGCGAAAACATCGCCATCCGCCGCTTCGTGCGCTTCAAGGTCGGCGAAGTCAGCAGCGCGGGCAACGCCGGAACCGCCGAACCATCGACGTCCCCGGTCAGCCCATCCACGTCGCCAGTGGCGGCCTAACCGCCACGAGCCGATGGCGGAAAACCTCCGCCGTTGGGCGAGACTCAGCTTCTTCCGACGCGCTTGCCTGCCAAGCGCCCGCTTAAAAATCGTTACGCACCAGGAAGGCTAAAAATTACCTGGCGAGCCCTGATCGGAAAGACGCACCCACGAACCCAACTCCGCAAACCGTAGGCGTAAGCTGGTTTTGTTTGTTACAATTCCGACGCTTTTGCGAATCGCATCGGAGCGCCATGGCCGCCACGAACGCCACAAAGAAGACGAGCAAAACCAAACCCGCCAAAAATGGCAAGCCCGACTCGGGCAAAAAAGGCAAACCCGTCTACCAGCGCATCCTGCTAAAGCTTTCCGGTGAATCGTTTCAAGGGCCGCAAGGCTTCGGTATTCACGGCGACACCATGCGCGAAATCGCCGCCGAAGTAAAGGAAGTGCACGAGCTAGGCGTGCAAATCGCCATTATGGTCGGCGGCGGAAATATCTTCCGCGGCGCCCGCCAAAAAGGCTTCGAGATCGACCGCGCCACTGGCGATTACATGGGCATGCTGGCGACGGTGATCAACGCCCTGGCCCTGCAGGACTCCCTCGAAAAATCCGGCGTTTTCACCCGCGTCCTCAGCGCCATCAACATGCAACAGATTTCCGAGCCGTTCATCCGCCGCCGCGCCGTCCGCCATCTCGAAAAAGATCGCGTGATCATTTTTGCCGCCGGCACCGGCAACCCCTATTTCTCCACGGACACCGCCGCCGCCCTCCGCGGCATCGAAATCAAGGCTGACGTAATTCTGAAAGCCACGCGCGTCGACGGCATCTATGACGCCGACCCCGAGCAGGTGGCCAGCGCTAAACTTTTCGAGGGCATCACCTATCGCGACGTCCTGCACCAGGAACTAAAAGTGATGGACTCCACCGCCATCTCTTTGTGCATGGACAACGGTATGCCCATCGTGGTCTTCAACATGGGCTTGAAAGGGAATTTGCTGCGCGTGGTCTTGGGTGAGCGCGTGGGCTCAAAGGTCACGCTCGCGTGATCCAGGAAGGCGCGACTTTAGCCGGGCCGCAAGTGGCGCGCTAGAAATTGGGCTTTAACCCTGAGGCAAATTTTTCACCAGGCAGGCAAAATTTGAATGCACTGAGGACGAGATGACCACAATTACCACAACAAAAGACGCCATGGCCGCCGCGCGAACCCGCATGGAGAAGGCGGTAGACGATTTCCGCAAGGAAGTTACCTCGTTACGCACCGGCCGCGCCAACGCCATGCTCCTCGACAATGTTCGCGTGGACTATCACGGCACGCCCATGCCGGTAAATCAGCTCGGCACCGTGACCGTGCCCGATGCCACCATGCTGGTCATCGCTCCATGGGACGCCAGCGCGGTCGCCATGATCGACAAAGCCATCCGCACCGCCGACCTGGGGTTAAATCCCACCAACGACGGCAAAGTCGTTCGCGTCCCCATCCCCTCGCCCACCGAAGAGCGGCGCAGAGACATGGTCAAGCTCCTGCACAAAATGCTGGAGAATCACCGCACCGCGGTCCGCAACGTTCGTCGCGACTCCAAGGAAGCCATCGAAAAGCTGGAGAAGGAAAAGAAAATCAGCGAAGACGAAAAAAAGCGCGCTCTCGATGAACTCGAAAAAATCTCTCACGCCGAAACCAAGAAAATCGAAGATTTAAGCGCGCAAAAAGAAAAAGAAGTCATGGGCGTCTAGCCAAAATTTCTCGCAGGCAGCCAGCGGAGAAGCCTTTGCAGGGGCGCCGCTGCCATGGTCACGGTTTCGCCGGCGAAGGCTTTGCGGCAACGGGCGGCAGCGTAATGGCAAAAGACTGCGCTTCGTCGTTTTGTACCGCGCGCAGAAAAGCCCGGTAATCAGCGGCACGCGTGGCGGGCAGCTGGCGCGCAATAAAGTTGATCTGGCGTGAAGCCGTCAGCGTCGCCGGGTTCGCTTCGCCGGAGCCCGAGTACTTCGACCGGAAAGCAGCATAGTCGCGTTCTACCGCTGTACCTGTCGGCGATTGCGCCGTGAATCCTGGCGCGAGCTTGATGGTGGCCTGCGTGTCGACCTCCAGCGGGGTGCCGAGTTCAATTGGGGCGTTGGGTTGCGCCGGTGGATCGGGCAGCGCAAAAAGTGGCAGCAGCGCTGGAATGCGCACGGGCTTCTTTGACCAATCCACAAATTTGGGCTGCGCGATTTCGTATTCCACGGTGAAGGGATCCTTCGTGGCGAGCGGATCGCTGGCGGAAACACTGCTGATTTTTCCGCGGAAGCCGTCAGAAAGTGAGAGGAGTTGCGCAAGTTCGGTCCACTTTTCATGCGGACTTTGGTGAAAAGCAATGCGCAGCAGCAGTTCGTTGTCGCCGCGCATCACATATTTCACTTTGGCCGTGAGCGTTCCGTTGCCATCGAGCGCGGCATCGACAGTCACGCGCTGGCGGGCCGGAAACGGCAGGCTGTCGGAAATCGTTATCCACGGATTGAACGCCACGTCCGCGAGCGGGAATCGCTCGCCTTGCGCGTCAAAATCCTCCAGTAGCAAAGCGGATTTCCCGCGGAACTCAGCCGGAATCATCCCAAACGGAGCCACTTCCAGCGAGGGGTCCAGCCACGCAGCAGCCGGCTTATCGTCAAATCCTTCAATCAATAGCCGATTGAATGGTCCGGGACCGCCTATCCAGCGCTTCCGTGGATCTACTGCGCTTCCCGTAAGCACAGCTTTCACGGAAATTTTCGCGTCCGCCGCGAGCGCATAGAGCAGGGCAAATTTGTCTTCAGCGGTTGCTCTTCCGGAAGCCACGCTCCCCGCGGGCTTGCGGATGAGAAATCCCGTTGCGCCTAAAGGCAAATCGACGGTAACTATTTTCTGCGATACGTAGACGTAAAGCGCTTGCAACTTCTCCGCAGGCGTATTCGATCCGCGGGTAATTTCCGCGGATTTCTCGGACACTCCCGCCACCGCCGCCGCATCGGGCGTAAGCAACCTTGTCAGATGCGACGCGAAATCAGCCCACGTGCATGTCCCAACGATCAGATCCGGCTCTGCCGTCGCGGCGCTTTGTTCCGGTGCCGTGCCGTGCTGGTTTTCCCGATCCCAGCGATAGATTCTTCGCGCCGCTTCATTGGCGCCGGCTTTCTCCGTAGAATTTGCCGGCGTCTCTGGCGAAATCTCCACGAGCACGCCCTCCCGCGCCGGCGCGTCCAACTCCAGCGTTTCGCGGCTCACTACTCCGCTACGATCAAAGGAATGCTCCAGCCAAAAAATCGGCGCCAGCGGGCTTTTACCGGAAGAGGTAATGACGCGGTATTCGAGCGTGTCGCTGGGCTCGAGGCCTAGAATGCGGACGGATTTTACGCGCACGTCCTGATAGTCGGGCGCGTCTTTTACCGCTTGGTTCGGGGCGTCGGTAATGGCGCTGGGAAGCACGTCGGCCGTACCGCCGCTCGAGTGCGTCACGCGAACCATGGGGATCTCGATGCTCTGCCATGCGCGGTTGTAGTCGAAATTGAGGTGTGCGAACTGGCGGACGCCCAGTTCCGAATTGATTTTGACGACGGTATGCACTTCCTTGCGGCTAGAGCCATCGGCCTCAAAGCGATAGTGGGTTTCGAGCAGGGTAATTTGCGCAGGTGTTTGCGGCGTGGGGGGGGCGGCGGGTTTTTCTTGCGCGACGGTCGCGCCTGGAGCGGGGGCCCCCTGCAAACTCGATTGCGGACTCGACTGCCCCCTGGCGCACCGAACCGCAAAATATGCCGGTGCGCACAGCAGCAAGAAGAGGGAAAGAATGCGGCGAGCTAGCACGAATGGCCTCGAAGGAAGTGTAGGTTCGCCCCTGGATGCGGTAAAGGCGATTTCAGCAGGGCGTTTCTCACTGGTGACGGGCGCATTCTGCTGTAGCCATCCGTCGATGCTAAAGTAGTGTGTTTGCCAGCGCGCGCGACAGTTCCTTGAGCGCGACGCGATTTTCTGGTGAAACCATATCGGGGGCGTGATCAGCGTGCGAAAAAGTCGAATCACCGTTGTGGCGGTAGCAACGCTGCTAAGCGGAGTGTTGGGCCTTGCGCTGCCGGGCGCTGGACAAGCTCCGAAAGGTCCAAACGAAGATGGCACCGCGCCCGCGCTCGTCAAAATCGCCGGCGAAGGCCTGGTCGAATCACCCGCCTTCGAAGATCTTACGGAGTTGAGCGATGATATTGGCCCCCGCGTCACGGGTTCGCCGGCAGGACAGCGCGCCATCGATTGGGGCGTTGCCAAAATGCGCGCTATCGGACTCGAAAATGTGCACACCGAAAAATTTTCCGTGTGGCGCGGATGGACGCGCGGCATGGCCCAGGCCGAACTGCTCACGCCCATTCGCCGCCCGCTGCACATCGACGCCATGGGCTGGACCGGTTCCACCGCGTCCGGTGGCGTCGAAGCCGACGTCGTGCCCGCCAACAATTTTGATTTCGACCGCGAACTCAAAGATATGCAGCGCTTCCGCGGAAAGATTGTGCTGATGGTCAGCGAAGGCACTCCGATGAAAAGCGGCGACATGATGTTTGCGCAGTTTTGCGATTTTGTGCGCGCCGCCTCGAAGGCTGGCGCCGTCGCCATCATCGGCGGCCAAGCTGGCTTCGGATCCGAAGGCATGAACCTCACGCACACCGGCATTTTGGGTTTCTCCGCCGATTTCTCGCTGCCGGTGGTTTCCATGACCGCCGAGGATCAGGGGCAGGTGGAGCGCGATGTTCTGGTCGGTAGGCCCGTGCGCATGCGCATCAACGTGCAAAATACCTTTTCCGACGGACCGGTCGAATCAGCAAACGTGGTGGGCGAGATTCGCGGCCGGGAGCACCCCGAAGAGATTTTTGTCGTCGGTGCGCACCTCGATTCCTGGGATCTGTCGGAAGGCGCGACGGATAATGGTATGGGTACCGCCAGTGTGCTCGGCGCGGCGGAAGCCATTGTTAAAGCTGGAGTTACGCCCCGCAGAACGATTCGCTTCGTCTTGTTTACCGGAGAGGAGCAGGGCTTGCTTGGCTCGTATGCTTATATACAGCAGCATCAAGCCGAAATGGCCAATCACTTGGGCGATCTGATTCTGGATGAAGGCCAGGGCCCCGTGAAAGAGCTGCAACTCGGCGGGCGCAATGATCTGGTCGCCGCATTTCAGCCTTTTTTGAGGCAAATCGCCAATATCCATGCCATCAGCGTCAACGACAAGGTCGAGTTTGGTTCGGATACCGGCCCATTCATCGTTGCCGGTCTTCCCGGGATCAACATGCAGCAGGACTCCCCGGATTATAAGTACACTCACCACTCGGCCGCGGACGCCTTGGAGGCGGTTAAGCCTGAGATTCTGGCGCAAGACGCCACCATCATGGCCCTGACCGCCTTTTGGATCGCCGACCGCCCGGACCGTCTGGCGAAACCGTGGCCGCCGGAAAAGACCGCCAAGGTCTTGCGCGAACAAAATCAGTACGAGATGCTTAAAGCCTTTGGTTTGTGGCCCTTTGGCGATAAAGGCCTGGGTCAGCCAGCGTCCAGCGATGCTTCCCAGGATTGATCGCGGCAGTCCATTCCAAAGGGGTTTGCGATTGCCCAAATCCAGCAGGATACTAGTACTCATTTCAGTCTTGACAAAATCAGGACGCTTTGGTAGGATCTTCCTGTAGAGAAGCACGCCTCGCCCGCAGTAAGCCCACAACCTAGGGAATTAGAACAAGCCTATTAGAATGCGCACTTGCGAAAGTGTATCAAGACAAATGACTTTAACTCCATTAGAATGAATAGTTACAGCAATTAATATGGGCGTATGGCTCCCAGGAGGCGATGGCTGCACATTGGGAACGGCGGGGAACTCGAGAAGGCTAAGACTCGATTTTGGCCCCCACCGGAAGAACGAGTTGTCCATCGGACGATGGTGTAATGTCTAGCATGCAAGGGCGTTATAGCGCTGTGCCTCTGGGATAATTTCCACAGAGTTTTCCACGGCTTTTTCGATAAGATGATTTGACACAGCACGTTTTGTTCCTTATACTCTGTTGTTTGTCGGGGGTTGTGTCACCCTGTCGTAGGGCAGCTGCGAAATGCGGGTAGCGTTGTTCGTGCGGCTGACTTAGTTGGAAGGGAAGAATCTTCGGTCCCAGAACATTTTTGGAATGGGATAGAAGAGCGGCCGGAATGGGGCGCCAGCCCCGCAAAGCCGAGTAAGCCTCTCCGAAACGAAGCCAGGATTGAGTGTAGTTCTGCCTCTTGGCGGGCGCGCGGAGTTCTTGCTTGTCAGTATCTCCGGATACGCAGTGAACCTTTCAGCAGTGGCGTGCGCTCTTGCGCATTTTTGTGCGCGTGGCTGGCGAGAGCTGCCGGAATTGTGCGTGCCAGCGCGCTGCGGTCCTTAGGGGATGCGGCGGTTGCTGGCGGCTCGAAGGAAGTAAAGTTTAATAAGAGGAATAAACTGTGCCGACGTTTTCGCAACTGGTAAGAATGGGCCGTGAAGCGGTGGTGGTGAAGACCAAGTCGCCGGCGCTGGCCGGCTGCCCGGAAAAGCGCGGCGTGTGCATCCGCGTGTATACGCAGACGCCCAAGAAGCCGAACTCCGCATTGCGCAAAGTGGCGCGCGTGCGTTTGACAAATTCGATTGAGGTCACGACGTACATTCCCGGCGTTGGTCACAACTTGCAGGAACACTCGATCGTGCTGGTCCGCGGCGGCAGGGTGAAGGATCTTCCCGGCGTGCGGTACCACGTCGTGCGCGGCACGCTGGATGCCGCGGGCGTCGAGAATCGCAAACAGGGACGCTCGAAATACGGCGCGAAGCGGCCGAAGGCAGCGGCGGCGAAGTAAAGACCAGTTCCGAAGCAACGACGCGTAATTGAAGGAAAAATTGGCAAGAAGCAAGACGAGTCGAGAAGTATTTTTAGGAGCGAGATAGCGCAATGTCACGCAAAGGTGTCACGTTTCGGCGGTCGCAGGCGACGGATCCGGTTTACGGCAGCGACCTCGCGGAGAAGTTTATCTGCTCGATGATGTGGGAGGGCAAGAAGTCCACCGCGCAGCGGGTGTTTTACGGCGCCATGGATCAGATTGCCAAGAAGACCAACGACGACGCGCTGAAGATTTTCAAGAAGGCGCTGGAGAACGTGAAGCCACTGCTGGAAGTAAAGACGCGGCGCGTGGGCGGCGCGAACTATCAGGTGCCCGTGGAAGTGAATCCGTTCCGCCGGCAATCGCTGGCCATTCGCTGGCTGCTGCAGTATTCGCGCGAGCGCGCCGGCAAGACCATGATCGACAAGCTCGCCGATGAGCTCATCGACGCGTCCAATTTGCGCGGCGGAGCCATCAAGAAGAGGACGACGTGCACCGCATGGCGGAAGCGAACAAGGCGTTCGCGCACTATCGCTGGTAGTTTTTTTGTTCGCTAAGAAGACGTTTTGTTCTTAAAAGTTTCGACTAAATAAAAAGGGTCCAAGAAAAAATTAAAAATGCCCCGGGCATTCAAACTCGAAGACACGCGCAACATCGGCATCATGGCGCATATCGACGCGGGTAAAACCACGTCGACG
>Ga0302222_10001756_pt1 | contig 10657 bp, 13 predicted proteins | sample II_Palsa_E2_2_FD_194570 | JGI IMG/M metagenome (GOLD analysis project Ga0302222, IMG submission 194570) | Peat permafrost microbial communities from Stordalen Mire near Abisko, Sweden - II_Palsa_E2_2 | ecosystem: Environmental > Terrestrial > Soil > Palsa > Peat permafrost | place: Sweden... | reverse complement strand
GGAGAGTGAGTCTGCGGCGTGGAGAATGACCTTTGAGGTAGAACTAATCCTTCCAGGTGGAAATCAAGAATGGAGTATACATCGAGCCAATTGCAAACAGCGGTGCAAGAAATTCTGCGCAACTTAGCTCTGCCTGCCCTGGAAACTTTCTCTGCAACCGGGACTGAACACTCGTCCCGGCAAAATTATGCCTCAAGTAGCAATTATGAAGAGCTCCACTCAGGAATCCGTGCTTTAGCGCGCAGCCAAGAACAAGAAAGACGAACTAGCCAGAGTGCAACGATGGCAATGACAAGAGAGAACTCCCAAGAAAGAACAGGATCTGGGGAGATTGGAGACAATTCCCTAATTTCTGCGCCTATGGGAAGTCTATATGAAGTTACGAAGCTCAGGAACCTGCGAAGCAATCCACGTGGTAATTTCCAACAGGGAACAAATGCATCTTTGGAAGAGAAAGATTTCATCTCAAGCGGCGAGATAAGTCTGGACGAGGCAGAGGAGATGTTTCAAATTTTTGAGCGCTCGCTGAATCAATACCTCTGGGGTGGGATTGTGCTTGTACACAAGGATCTGCTGTCAGTACGGAGATCATCCTCGCTGTTGCTAGCAGCTATCCTTACAGTGACTGCACTCCATATTCCGGGAAAGTCTTCCACGTTTGATATTTGTTATGCAGAATTCCTCGAACTTGTTAGTGCTTCAATGCTGGATCGCTACCATACTTTGGACGGAATCAGGGGCCTATGCATTGGAGCATTCTGGTTGTCCGATGTCAGCTGTTAGTTCCCGGCATTATGCTCATATTTCAGTGATATGAAAAGTCTAACTGAAAGGTTTAGGGAAGCTTTCTGGCCATGCTGTCAGAATTGCAACCGAGCTGAACCTTCACCGGAGCTATGCTCGGGCAATCAAAGGCTCTAAAGAGCATCTCGAAGGTGCTCGACTTTGGTATCTATTGTATGTTTGCGATCACCACTTTAGCATCGCTTATGGGCGGCCGCCTGTGATCCAAGATGATACCTCAATTATTCAACACGAACAGTTTCTGCAATTACCTGGAGTCACCCAAGCAGATTTCAGACTTCACAGTCAAGTAGCAATTTTCATCATTCTTACCCAGATATACAACGCTTTCGGACCTGAAGTGGAAGAGAAATTGGAAGAAAATGATTTGGGTCGACTGCGACAATGGAATATTGAAATAGATCGTTGGCGTGTAAGGTGGGAGCCGCAGCTAGGTAAGTTATGTCCCGCGCTCAAGGCTGAGTCTTATGGCGTGAACTCTGACAACTTTTAGCTCCTAATCCCCATATCTCGTCTTATCCTTCCAAAGGAGTAAACCTCCACTACCACTTTGCAAAACTCCAACTCAACTCCCTCTCACTTCGCGGTTTTGAGCAACTATCCTCGCAAAATATTTCCGCAGGTCGCCGCGAGCACGCGAATCTCGCAATATCCTGTGCCATGTCCATCTTGCAGCTTGTCATCGATGAGCCCGACATTAGAGATGCCCTCATCGGAGTTCCACTGTATCTACACACAATGATTACGTATGCTGCAGTGTTCCTTCTGAAAGTTCAGCAACAGTGGAAGGCAGCTCGCCTAGGCACAGACAGTGCTCTCATTCGTGAGAGCGTGCAGCATATCATCCAAATATTTAGCAGAGAAGGTGCAAGTGAGCGCCATTTATCCTATTATATAGCACGCGGGCTAGGAAAGATGCTGGCTCGGCTGTCTCGCGAAGGACAATCTGATTCGATTCCGCAAGAAAGTGCAGCACTAGGTTATATCACTCAGCAAAATGGCTCGAATGTACTTCAAGGTGTAGATGGGCAGAATTTCGGCGCCAATTATGGAAATCTGCAACTGTATGGCGATTCGCCTGAGATGTTTGATGAGAACTTTTTCCCAATTGGGTTTTTCGACGTTACAAATGCTGGGCCTTGGCAGTGGCAACCTGGAACCATGTGAAGACAAAAATTATACAGCATTCATTTCAAATTACACAAATATTCATTGCGGGCCTTGTGACTCAAGGCAACAGTTCCAACAAAATATTGAGCCTACATGTGATTAGAATCTTTTCATGTAGAGAGAGTTTCATATTTAAGATGACAGCGCTGGAACATCGAAGATTATTCTCAACATTAAAAACATTTCAGCGTCGAGTACTTTTGCAAACTTTCGGTACACTAGAAGCTTTACAACGACATGTCTATTCTCAAATCCACCTGATAGCATAACTATGATGAGTACTTGACATGTTGCTGATCAGGAAACCCCAGGTCTACTTTCCACGGCGGATTTCCGTGTCTTTTCAGATTGCCCCCAGAGGAAATCTGCGCGAGGACCTCCATGTCAGCGCTATCTAATTTGGTCATTTGACGATTTGCCATGATGCGTGTTGGAGTTACGGACTTCGCGAGCACTGAATGTGCCCTCTCAACTTTATGCAATCAGAATTAGCGAACAGATCAACAATCTCAAATAATTACACGTACTGTGATAACTGAGAAGAACGCTAGCAGGCGAGACACTGTGCTTTGTTGCAATCTGCTGAACAGCTGGCAAGGTCAAAAGAGGGCTGCCGGTGCTGCCAAGAGGACTGTAGGCAGTTATATGAATACCCTTGGCTTTACAAAAGTCGGAGACATCGTCCTGGGGTAACAGTGGGTGGTTCTCGATTTGATTGACCGCCGGAACAATGGAAGCTCGAGCAAGGAGCTGTTCGAGATACATAACACTGTAGTTGCAAACTCCAATGGCTTTGACCTTGCCCGTGTGTATGAGCTTCTCCATGTCAAGGTAAGTATCCACGTGCTGCCTGCTGAAATCAACATCACGGCTCCCATCTGGCGTCGTCGGGAACAAGGGGTGATTCCCATTCGTATTCATGGCCACGGGCCAGTGCATCAGGTACAAATCAACGTAATCCAAGCCAAGCTTCTCCAAACTAATCTCGAGGTTTTCCTGCACGCGTTTGTGGTACGTGGACCAGAGCTTGGTGGTGACAAAAACATCTTCGCGTTTCACACCTGACTCAAAAGCTTTCTTGAGCCCTTTGCCGACTTCTTCTTCGTTTCCGTAGGCGTACGCTGTATCAATGTGTCGATAGCCAACCGAAATTGCATATTCCACCGCGTTTTCTACTTCTCCAGCCTTTGACTGCCAAGTTCCTGAACAAGTTAGAAATATTGAATATCTTGGGCGTGGGCGACAGATACTTACCCAATCCAAGTGCTGGGATTTTCCCACCACTATTGAGGGTAAATGAAGTCTCTGCCATTTTTCAAGAATCTTAGCTTTGATGGTCCAGAGAAGTTGAAGGTTGTATCTTCATGAATGCTCACGATCCGCACAACAGCGGCCACAATTCATCATCGAGAACTTTTGCGAGTCGGCTTCATTTCCCTCATATTTTGCACCTATCGGACGAACACCGCCCTCCAGCGTGCATACGACCCCAGTATTCATGCCTGTAATACGCTAATCGGAGGATTTTCTGGAAGTCGGGAGCCACTGGACTCGCTTGGGGGACAGCCTCCAACGTCATCGTCGCTTAGCAATCAACCCCCCTGAACGAAACGATCACCACATACCACCTTGGACGCGAGCTTTCCGTGTGTGGCAACTCATTATCTTCGATCTCTATACTTACAACTGCTTACCGTTATCGGATACAATCTTCCTGATAAGGTTCACTTAAAGTGTTTTCGCGGTAGGCCATCTGCCAGTAAGTGAAGTAATGCTTGCACTAAAGTCCACCTCCGACGAGAAGCACAAGAATTCGAAAGAAACCCGTAATTTCCGTAGTTCTAACAAGAAAAATACATCAATTGATGATAGCTAATGTTTGTCCTCGACATTTGTTCAATATTTAACTTTTTCGATTAAGCTACGTATTCAAGGAGGGCAACAGAAACATCACTATGATTACCCAACCTTTACTTTCTCCTGTGTAAACTTCCACAAAGCCATTCAGAGCATTGAATAAAATAATTCGTCTTCATCCCTTAACAGCTACCTCAAAACATCTTTAGTCCTTCAAGTCAACCCTCTCCACCCGCTGATCAGTTGGCATTCCACTTCCATAAGTCATTTTTCCGGTGCCAACATCACTTTCCTCCTGCTCCTTGACCTTATTTGCATCGCTATCCAGATGAGAACTTGGCTTCCAGTGTGACCCAGGCACAAAGGTTGGTGAATTGTAAAACAAGTCGTCCATGTCCTCCAAATTCAGTCCCTTGGTCTCCGGAAGGAATGCCCAGAAAAATAACGCACTTGTCAAATTGCATACGATGAAAATGATGTAAAATTTCCAGCCGATAGACGATATGGCAATTGGAGTAACTTGACCAATCATAGTATTGAATGCGAAGGAAGTCATCGCACCGAATGATACGCCCTTGGTGCGCATTGCAGTGCCGAAAAGTTCAGCGGGGATAGCCCAGGAGAGGGGTCCACTGGTGATGAAAAAGACGAAGTTGAAGATCCAAGTCATAACGATAAAGCCCCAATGGGCTCCAGTGTTGGAGACTGTTGCTGGGAATACTGCGATCAAGATAGCGTTAACGATAAAGGTGCCGCTCATAATAATAGCGCCGTAGATTTCGAGTGGCCTTCGTCCGACATTGTCGATGATTGCGATGCAGACTGCAGTCCCTAGAAAAGCTATGATTGCATTGACAGCCTGCAAGAGTAGGGTCGTATCGGTCGGAATGCCGATCTGGGCAAAAATCTGCGGAGAGAAATACTGAATAGCGCTGACTCCGGTCATTTGGCAACTGGCTTGAATCATCATCATCAGAATAGTTCGTCGAAGATTGGGCCAATCTTTGAAGAGATCGAGGTAAGTTTTGGTTTTCTGAGAGTGTTCTTCTGCAATTTGTGCTTGGATCAAGTTGAACTCTGCAATGACATAAGGATCCTGGACATCGTCGTGGGAGTGCAAGTGTGCTAGGTTTTTGAGTCCTTGGTCGGGTTGATCGTGGTCGCATAGCCATCTTGGGCTTTCTGGGAAAAGATAGACAAGTCCACCAAGGAAGAGCGCCGGTATAATCTGGATGGCAAGTGGAATTCGCCATGAACGACTGTCATGACTAGCATCCCAGGTCACAAAGCAACCATAGCCAGCCCAAGTGGCGAAGATCTGCCCCAGAGCATTGAATAGCTGTTGAAGACTTGTGATTCTGCCTCTGATGCGACGGTGTGATATCTCGGACTGATAAATGGGGATGATCATCTATGCCAAGTAGGTCAGTTCCACGCACAAAAGCAAGAGGTGGATCACATACAGTCAAGAAGCCAACACCAATTCCCGCAATGAATCTTCCAGCGTACAGCATCCCAATTGTAACGCCTGCAGTTTGAATGGTACCGCCCACAACAAAGATGCAGCAAGCCATAAGTATAGTACCTCGGCGACCAAGTCTGTCTGAAAACCCAGCCCCAAGAGCACCAGTGAAACATCCACCTGTGAAAAGTGCCACGACAGTCCCTGATCGAGAGTTGGCATTTTGCTGGAGAAACAAAGATTTGAAGGATCCCGAAGCAACAACTTCAGCTATGACACCTAAGTCATAGCCAAATAGAAATGAACCTAGGGCGGCAAAGCACCCCACCAAAAATTGATAAACTCCAGGCTTCATTTTGATTTTTCGACTTCTCTGTACCCAAGAATCATTTCCTTTTCTGACAAGATGATTGTGGAGGCTTCTCTTGAGTTATATCACCGATCTTGCTGATTTAATTCACGCATTATTTATCCAATAGTGGGAGGGCCGCTGGTCATTTTCCTATTTTGCGGTTACATGGCCGTTGTCACCCCGCATACTAGCATGGTCACTTTGTGGGGATGGGGAGTCACAAATCCGGGGTTGAAAAGTCCGCCGGGGAAACGAATCTGCGAACCTCTCAGCATCGTGAGAGTCATGACGAACGTAGTGAAATGACCTCCTATTCCAAATTCAGCGAAGAGAGATGCAGCGGATGGAAAGCCGCAGTGTCAACTAGTAGTGTCGGCATGATGTAAGTGGAAAGCCGATCCCTGCCAAGCCTGTCACCCTGCTTTCATAATATGCTGAAGTATTTTGGATGACCACGCAGCAAGAGTGGGCAAAAGACCGCATTCTGAATTTGCTGGGATTGGTGGCAACATGTCTTGAGAATAAGATTCTCGTTTCCTTCTCTCGACACTTGAATGTAAAACAAACAACTCTTCCTCAAGTTTCCCTACGCCCAAAAGTAACATCAATTCCCACAATCACCTGCACGAGATTCCAACATAATCAAGATGGGAGGTAGCACAGTCCCAACCAAGTCAGCCGGCAAACGCATCCTCTTCACTGGGGGCAGTGGAAAAGCTGGAAGGCATGCAATTCCATATCTCCTCGAGCAAGGTCACAAAGTTCTCAATATAGACCTTGTTCCTTTTCCGGACCCGAAAGCCGACGTTTACACCCTGAAAGCAGACCTCACGCAGTCAGGACAAACTTTCAATGCTTTAACTTCACATTTCAATATGGCCGGTTACGAAGAGAAATCCCTTCCCCAGCCACCAGATGTTGTGATACATTTCGCTGCATATCCACGAAACATGCTTGTCCCAGATAATGAGACATTCCAAGCGTAAGCTTAAGGGTTTCCTTGTACCCCAGAATTGCTTCCTTGCTGACCATGTCCTCCAGAAATGTCACTTCAACGTACAACGTAATTGAGGCTGGTAAGTCACTCCTGGAACCTTTGCCAATGTCTTGCCTCTGACATTACTCTCACAGCTTGCAAACTGGGTGTCAAGAAGATCATCATTGCCAGTAGTGAAACGACTTATGGTGTATGTTTTGCTCAGGGAGACGCAGACTATCATTCATTTCCGCTGGAAGAAGATTATGATGTCGATCCTGAAGACTCGTATGCGCTGAGCAAAATATGTGGTGAAAAGACAGCAAGAACAGTAAGTTCATGATATAATACTAGGAAATCGTTGCAGCTCACAAAGAAATAGTTTGCAAGACGGTTTGGTGTAGATATCTATGCGCTACGAATTGGAAATGTCATTGAACCACATGAGTGTAAGTAGATGAGCGAACAGCCCTCATCTTAGCACACTAACAATCATAAAGATGAGCGCGACTTCCCGGCTTACATCTCAAACCCTGCAAGCCGTAAGCGCAATGCGTGGTCTTACATTGATGCCCGTGACCTGGGGCAGATTTGTGATTTGGCGATCAAGAAGGACGGGCTCGGCTTTCAAGTTTTCAATGCCACGAATGACACAATTACGGACAGGGAGAAGACGAAGGATTTCTTGGCAAAGAACTATCCTCGAACCAAGGTGACGCGCGAGATGGGGGAGTATGAGGCGCCGCTGAGTAATCGCAAGATCAGAGAGGTTCTGGGATTTAAGGATGTGCATGATTGGAAGAAGTACGTTAAGAACTAGACAATGGGAGTCCCATGTTGAAATGTAATTTCTTATTTCCAATGCTCGGTGTCAATATGCTTGCTTGCTTCGTGTGCGGCAGATTCATCAATCTCAAAGTAGTTAATGACCCAGAAGAGTAGACGTCACCAGCGTGAGACAATCCATTGTTATTGATAGAAGTCCAAATCTCCCGTCTTTATTTCAGAATTTCGACGTATGTGCGCTGTATATATCAGAATCGATCCATGAAGCCATGCGTCTTGAGAAATCTTTGAAAATTGAACTCACAAGATTTTTCGCGTATTCGGAATCTTTTCCCTTGACATCTCAGCTGTTTCCCAAGCTTTTTGAGCCCATATTGGCGGTTCTGGGGAGGACCGATACATGAGTAATATGCTAAACATCTTGCAAGTGGTAGGTACTATCAGTAGTTCACCCCCCTTTTCTCATAGGAACCCTCATCCTGAAAGACTCATTTGTAAGCCGAGACTATCATGCCCCCTGAAACAACTCTTGTCCGAATGTAGTATCACACTACCTAACCCCTTTTCCTCGGGGCAACTCACCGCGGAGCTCGAGTCAAGAAATATATTTTCGATTCTGAATTTTGTAAACAAAGACTATGTTTTATGCATTACTCACAGAGGTTTTCGTATTCGGGTGCCTTAAACTCTTGTTTTTGTGGATCCAAGCAGCCATTCCCCCTTTCTATTGGCCTCGTATTCGGGTTGGCCATCCTTGTCAGGGGCCCGTCGCTAAACCCCTGAACATCAAAGGCACTGCTAATATTTTATATCCACTGTCACAATTTAACACGGGAACGCCAAATATTGAATGGAAAGCATGGGGCTTGGACTCCGTAGAATTCCCTTTACTCACTGACTCAAAAAAAACACGAATACGCAATTGTGGTGGGGTGGATAGCACGTCCCTTCTATGTACACAAACCATTGCGCATATCCAGAAGAGGAAGCATCTTCATCCAAGTACAAAACCACCGTCGCCCTCTGGATCTTTCTTCTCAGAATATTCAAAAGTCTTCGTTCGATACGACAGTTCCAGTTTCAAGCAAAAGTCTGTTCAACACTAAGCCCGTCAATTACCATGTCTACTTCTCTCATCATGGGGGAAAACCATGAGCGTGATGCTGCGTTCAGTCAAGCATTGCACGGCCGATCCGCCGAACAGAAGTCAGCATTCATGGCAATGCTAAGCAAAGATTCAGGAGCTCAGCAAGTAGCAGCCAGTGCATACTTCCACCACTGGGACAACAAAGACGCGAACATCGAGACAAAAGAAGATATAGAGGTAAGGATGACGGATGATCTCACGCACTTTCAACACCTAGCTAAATTCTATCACTCAGAGTAGGAGAGACGATTATGCAAACCTCACTCGAAAGTACGCCGACCATTTCTTACCCCTGAGCTGAGTGTTGACATGTGTTGTAGCTATTACGATCTCGCCACGGGCTTGTACGAAGAGGCATGGGGCCAGGCCTTCCACTTCTGTCGCTTCGCAGCCAGTGAGCCTTTCCTCCAAGCCATCGCACGCCACGAACACTATCTGGCAGCGAAAATGAACCTACAAGGTGGGATGAGAGTTCTAGACGTGGGATGCGGAGTTGGCGGACCTGCACGGGAAATTGCACGATTCGCGGACATCCATGTCACCGGCGTGAATATCAATGACTACCAGATACAACGTGCTACTCTTGCTTCAGCAACTGCTGGCATGTCAGACCAGCTTGCATTCGTAAAGGGAGATTTCATGGTAAGTGAAAGACTTAAGAGTCAGATAGCTCTTGATGGGTAGCACGATGTCTAACATAATTCATAGCAATTGCCATTCCCAGATAGCAGCTTCGACGCCGTCTACGCAATTGAAGCAACAGTCCACGCACCCAGTCTCGAAGGAGTTTATTCCGAGATCTTCCGTGTTCTAAAACCGGGCGGAATATTCGGAGTCTATGAATGGCTGATGACCGATAAATACGACCCAACCAATCCCCGTCATCGAGACATCAGACTCGGCATTGAGCAAGGAAACGGGATAGCAAATATGGTGAAAGTGGATGAAGGGCATCGAGCTATTAAGGCAGCCGGGTTCGAGTTGCAGCATGCTGAGGACATGGCTCTTCGTCCGGATCTCACACCTTGGTATTTCCCGATCGCTGGAGATTTCAGGTACATGGGCTCTGTATGGGACTTTTTCACTGTCTTGAGAATGACAAAATCTGTGAGGGGAATGGTTCAGAGACTCTTGTCTATCATGGAAGTGGTGCGGTTGGCGCCTGGTGGGAGTGCAAAGACGGCGGCGAGCTTGGCAAGAGGAGCGGATAATCTTGTTACTGGAGCGAAGGAGGGGCTTTTTACGCCGATGTATTTGATGATCGCGAAGAAGTTGGAGTAGAAGGTTTCAGATGTTGAGAATTGTCTTATTCTTCAGAGATATAGACAGCTGGAACGAAACTGAGAACTTGAAGCAGAGAAAACAGACGCATTTAAGACCAGCGCTTGCAGCTAAACAAATAAAACCTCAAACTTTGGGCATTTCTTTCTGCACTACAAATTATCACATTCAATCAATTGAACTAGATGAGCCCGATGAAGGGGAGCAACTGTGTACAAAGAGTTTCGTCTGCTGAGTTCACAATCTTTTGGTTGGAAACCGGGGAATGTGATTTGCACAACAACGCCATTTCATAAATCTGAAAGCAGAGTGCTGTGAGCTCCTCTAGTAATCTCACTGATTTCGACAACAAAACGTCGTTACTCAAGTCGTACAAGGAATGTACAAGGAATTACAATCAAGAATAAATCTGTTACCCTGTATCCGGCCTCGCGGCAATATGTAAACCCGGATGCCCCACAAGCTAACGACATCACACCCTCTAGGCCTGAAATCGAGCTTCAAGACCCCTATCCAGTTATCATTCGACCAACCATAACCTGAATTCCGCTCCTCGCCTGACTCTGCACCATCCCAAACCTCATAACCCCACAACTCTCACTCTCGACGTGCTGCACAAGCCCGCTCAATAACTTGTACTCCCTTCTGCAACTCATCTTGGGACACCGATATATGTTCTGCTCATGTACAGGACTCTTGATATGGTTATTCAGACCGTTGAGGGAAGTGAACTCTCTTGTGCAGAGATAGCATTCGTAGGCCCATCCATTCCAGGCGCGATCCGTGGCAATGGTCTCCACGTTAGAATATCCGGGGAGACTA
>Ga0302222_10001742_pt1 | contig 10717 bp, 19 predicted proteins | sample II_Palsa_E2_2_FD_194570 | JGI IMG/M metagenome (GOLD analysis project Ga0302222, IMG submission 194570) | Peat permafrost microbial communities from Stordalen Mire near Abisko, Sweden - II_Palsa_E2_2 | ecosystem: Environmental > Terrestrial > Soil > Palsa > Peat permafrost | place: Sweden... | reverse complement strand
GCCGCATCAAAGGCGAAGGCTAAATCAACAAACGTTGAAGGTTATTCAACGAACGTTGAACCCAATTCAACGGATGTTAGTGAATCTCCAACATCAACTAACAACTGTTCAACACTGGATGAAGAATTTCCAACAGATGTTCAACCAGAAGAGAAGAGAAGAGATAGAGAGAAGAGTAGAGGAGAGAAGAGACCTTCTCGCTCCAAAGTCGCGAGCGTTCCTGATCCACGGCACACACCATTCCGGACCGCTTTTGAGAAGTACTTCCTGTTTATGAATAAGGGGGTTCAAAAGGCTCCATGGCACCCTTCTGACGGGAAACAACTATCAGAATTCCTAAAAGCAAATCCCACGTTCACCACAGAGCAGTGGGTGAAGATGCTGAATAATCGCGTGCGCAGCGACGTAACGCATGGAGAAAACCTGCGCGCATGGGTGGGTAGAACCCTAGTTTGGGCTTCTGGACCCACAGATGCACGAGGAAAGCAAATAAATGGAGGAAACAATGCCCGACCAGCCACTACAGCCATTGACAGCGCTAACGATCAACTCCTCAGCAACCTACGATCAGAAAGTATGGATTCTGGAGGCCATTTCTCTGGCCGAACGATTGAAGCCAGGGACGCCGGTGTTGGATCTGAAGGCGCGGGAAGCGCTGGTGAACTTGTACTGCGCGCTGCTGATTGAGATTGGGCAAGAGCGCTTTGAGGAAGCGTTTCAGCGCGTGCTGAACTCCTCAAAGTTCCGCCCAGACATCTCAGAGCTGCGAGAAGCGGCCGGCGCGCCAATGCAGAACCCGTACCATGTGCAAGCGCTTGAGGACCTAAAGACATTGTTCATCATCATGCGGGAGCACGGAAAGACGATCAGGCCCACGCGCCAGAAGGACGGGAGCACGCTAACCCCGCCGCGCTTGAATGAAACAACCGTGCTAACGTGCAGAGAGTTGGGGTTTGGCGACGCTTACGCAGGGTTTGAGTTCGTGTACAACCATCCGGCTTTGGACATCGCGCGAGGGCTGAATGAGACCGCAGAGCTACCTTTTCGGTCCGCAGAGAAGATCGAAGCCAAGTTTGTGCAGACATGGGTGAAGGTGAACACCAAGTGAAGCCAACAATGGGAAGTCTCTTTGCTGGCATTGGAGGCTTCGATCTAGGCTTTGAACGCGCTGGTTTCGAGACAACCTGGCAGGTAGAGATTGATCCGTGGGCGCGGAAAGTGCTTGCGAAGAACTTCCCGAACGCAGAAAGGTTTGAAGATGTCCGAACAGTTGGAGCGCACAACCTCAAGTTCGTCGACGTTATCTGCGGCGGCTTCCCCTGCCAGGACATCAGCAACGCCGGTCTGCGTGCCGGTATTGAGGGAGCACGTTCAGGACTCTGGAGCGAGTATGCGCGAATCATTCGCGAGCTACAGCCCCGATTCGTCCTCGTGGAGAACGTCGCAGCTTTGCTTGGACGGGGAATGGGCCGAGTTCTCGGAGACCTGGCCGAAATCGGGTATGACGCGGAGTGGGAGGTCGTATCCGCTGCCGACGTCGGCGCGCCGCATCTCAGGGAGCGCATCTGGATACTGGCCTACCCCTGCGGCACAATCGCCGGGCGCGGGACCGAACAATTCAAAGGTGGAGAACCTGTTGACGGGCAGCCGACACAGCTTCTATCTGAGCCATGCGGTGGAAGCGGAGAGGCGAAAGCCTGGGATCATTACAGGGATGTGGCCCACGCCGGACACAAGGGGATTCTCGAACGAGGGTGGGATAGCGGCACTGGCGCGGAAGACAGATTCGATGGACGAGCTAAGGGGGATGTCCTATCGAGCGAACCAGCGCCACAGGGATCGAGCTATGGCGAAGATGCTACCGTCGCCGACGGCGAGCAACACGAAGGCGGTTCACCTGCGCACGAATGGGCGACCGCCGCGGAGCTACCTGCCGACGCCAACGGGGACAATGGGCGAGAAAGGCGGGCGAGGCGACTTGCTGGCGATTGTGCGGACGGGCAAGGTGAGCGGTCGGAAGCACTGGCCGACGCCGGCCGCGCAGGACGCGAAGAACTCGACGCTGCCGCAGTCGCAGTCGCAGTCGCAGAGGGGTTCGATACCTGGGGCGCTGCTGAGGGAAGGTTGCCCGGTTGGTGGGCAGTTGAACCCAGTGTGGGTCGAGTGGCTAATGGGATACCCAAGCGGGTGGACAGACTTAGGGGACTCGGCAACGCCGTAGTGCCGCAGATTCCAGAAATGTATGCACAGCGTATCAAGCAACTATTGGAGAATTCATGATCAACACCAGCATCTACCGCCCAGGCATAGCAAATGAGCTCGCCAAGATCGAGAATCTGCCCAAAGACTCACGGCGCCGGCAGAAGTCACAGCGTTGCACAGTGGGCAAGCATGACACCTGCAGCGGTAAGCGGCTGGATAAATACATGCGGATTCGGGTTCCGTGTGCTTGCAGTTGCCACGACACGCCCGTAGTAATGGACCCCACACTCTAGGAGGAAGAAATGGAATTTCCCAAAACGTTCGATGAAATGAAGGCAGCAAAGTACACTTTCGACAACGATGCGACCTGCAGAGGTTGCGGAGATGAAATCGAGTGGTGGATCACACCGACGGGTAAAAAGCTCCCCATGAACCCCATGACGAGCGGTAACTCTCCAGCCATAGCGCACTGGGCGACATGCGATAACCCGCCAGAAAGGAAGTTATGAATTTCGATAAAGAGGTCGCTTGGGCAACTGGATTTTTTGAGGGAGAGGGAACGGTCAGTGTAATGAAGCCACGACAGCGGAACTGGGGCTCGCTGTGTGTCTCAGTCGTCAACACGGAAAGGCATTTAGTTGAGTTTTTTCAAAGTCGCTGGGGAGGTAGGATCCGCGAAATGAAGATGTCAGGAAACCGCAAGAGGGCATGGAGGTGGACGCTCTCTTCGCGGCAAGCGGCCAAGTATCTCGCGGACATCCAACCCTACGTATTCGGACAGAGGATGAAAGATAGGGTTTTCTTGGGGCTTGCTTTCCAGGACAACAAATGGTCCATGAATCGCCATGTTTCGGAAGCGGAGCGCGAGGATTACTGGAAGGCTAACGTTTGGTATTGGAGGCAGTTCTACCACCTCAATCGCCGCGGTTTGTGCAGCGATGCTCCAAGCTTTCGCAAATAGTCGGGCCACAAATCCACAACGAGGTAAGGCAATGTTCCTAGCTATCGCACTGGCAGTAAGCGGATTTTGGCATTACAACTCCTTCGCCAACGAACTCCACTACGTCATCCCAACCGGCCAAACCTGCGGAGCCATCGGCAAGTCCTCTGGTGGCATGTTCTACGCGGACGTAATGGCCTCTGGTGGTGCCGAGTCCTCCGGTTCGACGGAATTCAACACGATCGACGCAGCAGAGCGCCACGTCGAGCAGAAATGTCGTGCACGATGATTGACTTCTTCCGGTTCATCTTCAGCATGGCGCTGGCGTTTGTCATCGTATTCTGCATCTTTTGGGGAGCATTCTTCCTCATTTTCTGGGGATTTCAGGTGATAAAAGCATTGTGGCAAATCCTGTAAAAGCGAATTCTCTCTAGATGAACCACGGGAGATAACCATTTAGGCCCATGCGGTAAAGTGAATCTAGGCACGCATTCTGCATCAAGAGGACACCCCGCCATGACATCCCAACCCTTATCGCTATTCATCATCAAGCGCTTTTACGACTACGGCGGCGCCTATCAAGTCTCAAACGGGCTCAAGCGCTCAGCTCAATTCGTGGTAGATATGCTTTTGAGTGAAGGACATAGAGCTAAGCTTGAGGAAGCAATCGATGCCAACTGCATTGACCGTTTGGTGAGCGAGAACAAGCCCCGAAAGGTCGTGATCGAGGCGCTGTGGGTGACGCCGGCCAAGTTCGCCGAACTGCAAAAGCTTCATCCCAAAGTGGAATGGACCGTACGTGTGCACTCAGAAATTCCCTTTCTGGCGAACGAGGGGATCGCAGTGGAGTGGATCGTCGCCTACTTCGCCCAGGGCATCAAAGTTGCATTCAACTCCGCGGAGACCGCCAAAGACTTCTACATCCTCGGGCCTGGCATGTATCTCCCCAACTTTTACCCACTCCGCAAGCCGCGACCGGCGCAAGACCCATGGATGTATCTGCACGTCGGATGCTTCGGCGCTGTCCGCCCAATGAAGAACCAACTAATCCAAGCATTCGCCGCAATCACCTTCGCAAAGCAACGGAACCAACTGCTGGTATTCCACATGAACGGCTCACGCATTGAGCAGTCGGGTGAGAGCAACCTTCGCCAAATCAAGGCTTTATTCGACGCCACGGGACAAGAGCTTGTAATTCATCCATGGCTGGACCATGAAGAATTTCTGGAGCTCGTCTCGGAGATGAACATTTGCCTCCAGGTATCCCTCACGGAGAGCTTCAACATCGTCTCCGCAGACGCTGTAAGCATGGGAATCCCTCTGATCGGCTCATCGGCTATCGACTGGCTTCCAAAGCGCTCCAAGGCCCGCGCAGACAGCGTATCGAGCATTTGTGCAGCAATGGGACGCGCCGACCACGCTATGGTGCAAATGAACCATGCCGCGCTCGACACATTCCTCGAAACCTCACTTGAAGCTTGGAACGACTGGATCCGCAAATAAATCATGAGGTAAAACCGATGCTCGCATTGATTTTGCTACTCGCATTAGGACTTCAAGCCAAGCCCACTCCACCAGTGATCGAGGAAACCCAACCACTTGATCCGCTCGACCACATGGCTAACCCAACCTGCCAAAAGTTCGGCAATTTCTACGAATACGACGGTTACGACGGCCTTGCAGGCTATTCCACAGATTCCTGCAATGCTGCATACAAGAACTGGCAAACCGTTGTTGCACCCAAACCACAGCGCCTCGCATAAAACCATCGTTGTAGAATCTTCATGGGGGGACTAGGGGGGCCTAAATCCTCCAATTCCAAGCCCAGGAGCCACCATGCCGCAGAATGTTTCCGTTTACGCTATCCCCGCTGCTGGCTCAACGCCGGTGGTCATCCGCTGCACGCGCGTAACAAACCGTATGGAGATAACCGAGCAGCCTGGGTTTCAGGGGTTGATCTACCAGCAGTTGACACCTAAAGGCTTTGGCGTGAACACAGTAGGTCCTGCGGTGGAAGTGCAGGATAGCCAGCAGCCGATTGTTTTTGCGGGGGGTAAGGGTGATCATTCGCCTAATGCTGCGCCTATTGGCAATGGTGGAAGCGGATCGCAGCCGGTGGCTCCTGGTGGGCCCGAGACGTTGGGAACGCCTATTTGCCAGCTGACTTCGGCTAGTGCGGTGGCAACGTCGGTTGAAGTTGTGGAGTGGTACGAATAAGCACGCGAGCAGTTTAGCGTGTACAATTGGGCATGCCAAACGATATTACCCAATGGACTTCGACACCCTTCCAAAGAATTCATGAACTTCCGGCGGCTGCCGGCGTTTACATCGTATTCGCGGGAACCGCGTGCTTATATGCTGGCAAATCCCTAAACTTGAAGGGGCGATGGAGAACGCATCCGCGCTCTATGGACTTGGTGCTCAATGGAGCCACTGAGGTCCGGTGGCGTGAGTTCCCTAAAGATAGCCTTGAGTTGATCGAGATGGATTTGATTCAAGAGCACAATCCTCACTTCAACGTTAGAGTTCACTTGCCGCGGAGAGGGCCCGTACAGGGTCCCGGCACACGCGAGGGAATAAAGTTTGAGGGGGAGGGATATATCGGCATGGCTCCAGCTTGGAGATGTGGAAAGTGTGGGCATGTCTGGCTGGTAACAGCCACTTACGATGATGGGAGTATCCCGACACACTGCACGAACTTCAAATGCCGATCAAGAGTTTGGCATAAATAGCTGTGCGTGTACTATTGACATTTTCATGCGGGTGCGTGTACTTTGATCACACCAGTAAACGCAACACATGGAGGCAACACACATGACCTACGCCGAACTCAAAACGCTAAATGCGGGTTTCAATACCAGCCATGTGATCGACGACGCAATCAACAACGCTCGGTTCTGCTTCGGCAAAGCAGCTCTTAGCCTGCCAGTCACCGAATATGACCTACGTAAAATAGGTGAAGCTTCAGTATTCTATGGGGAGCAAATCCACTTGGCAGTTTCCGCATGAGGATGAGCGACCGTAGAAGCAAACATCGCGGGTATATCCCAGCCGATACGATGCGCGCGCCCCACATCCACTGCAACTGTGAGGGCTGTGGGCAGATTCTAAAGGTAAAAATCTCATATCTTCAGGATCGCGGCATAAAGCTGCCAACCACGGCAGTTATTCCCGGTGTGCGCTGCGCTCAGTGTGAGGTAAAAGCATGAGCCAACGCCAGACAACGGTCAATGTATGCGAGGTATGCGCACACGAGTGGATACCTAAGTTGGGTGTAACGTACACGCATTGCACGAGCGGAAAGTGTCGGTCACGCAAATGGAATTCAGGAGCGCCGCAGGGCGGTGCCAGGCCTCCAAAGCCTAGCTTGGTTGGTTCGAGTCCAACCGCTCCTGCCAAAGTTTTCCAGCGCGAAGATGGAAGCTATCACACCGACGCAAACGAGTACGCCATCGCAATGAAGAACTTAGCCCGACCGACTCCACAACGCCAGGTTTGCAAGGAATGTTCGGCGCTTGGTGGCCTCCACGCACGCGGATGTAAGCTTGCAAAGTAGGGGGCCAGCCATGAGTATAGGTGGATTTTGGGGAACGGACAGAGATTTGCGGAAGATGAAGCGGGCTCAGGATTGCGCAGACAAAGGCATTCCAACAGCATTACTCTTCAATGGCAGAGAGTACAACCTGCCACCCAGAGAGCAAGCAGTGAACGAAGCGCTTCAGCAGATTGAGGCATGTAGTGCAGATTTAGATCCTGATGGAACGAGGTAGGGCGAATGTACACATGGGAGCGGTACTTATCTTTGATTCGCAAGCACTCTGGACCGATGGACTTCCTCGACATGCTCGCCACTTTCGATGCGTGGTGCGTATACAAGCGAAGGGTTCGCGCATGAACCGCCGCAACTTCCTCCGCATCCTGGCTGGCACAGCTTCCTCGCCCATCATTGCACCAACGGTGAGCTACTTTCTTCCGCCTGTGGGTGGGTGGCAACAGGATGTGTATCGGCTGATTGATCTTTACCGCAACAATTGGATTGCAGAACGCGTCCAGCGGGAGCACGAAGCCATGAAGTACAGCATGTACCATCTGGGCACGCTTGGCATCTATGAAAATGGTCGCTTGATTAGTAAGCCGATTACACAGGAATGGCTCAATCGTGCGGCAGAAAGACTATATTCCAATGGCTGACATGATCCAGGTGAACTCCTCCGCAGTAAGCGCAGTAGGCTACGAGAACGGAACCCTCTACCTGCAGTGGAAGACGGGCAAACTCAGTACGCACCCAAACGTTCCTGTTGCGGTCTGGAATCAGCTGCTTGCAGCGCCCAGCATAGGCCAGTTCATCGCTACTCACATCCGCAATAAGTACAAGGCCACGACCGAATGAGCACGAACCGTCTCTACAACACATATAGCAAGCCTCAGCCGATGGGCACAAATGGCAAGGCGGCTTGTCTATTGTGCGAGAAAGACATCATTGAAAAGCGACGTTCAACCTTCTGCTCTAAGAAGTGCGCGAGTGATTTCAGACTAAAAACCGACCCATCCCACGTAAGATTCGAACTCTTCGAGCGCGACAACGGATTTTGCGCGAAGTGCCAAAAGGACGTGTTTAATGGTTTGCCATTCCCTCGCATTCGGCGAGCTAGAGGAACGGGAGACCTTTGGCAGGCCGATCACATTGTTCCAGTGATTGAGGGTGGTGGAGAGTGTGGTCTGGACAACTATCGAACACTCTGCACAGCCTGTCACAAGGAAGAGACGGCAGCCTTGGCCGGGCGAAGGGCTGCCGCGCGACGTGCTGAAAAGGCCAATCAACTGCCACTGTTGTAATCTTGAGGGTATGTGGACCTGGCCCTGGTGCTCGATAGCGTTGCTGCAAGCCGCAGAGGACCGTGCGCTCAAGGCTGAAGCGCAGCTAATCCTCACCGAGTCCCGCCTATCGGACTGGATAGAGTCCAGCCGAACCCGCTCCAATATCGAAGAGAATGAGCGCAATAGCCTCCGCGCCGACAATAAGCTCCTGCTTGATCGCATCGTGCAGCTATCGGGGCAGCCGCCCATATTCAACCCTCCACCAACGCCGGCCGTGGCCGCACCGCCTCAAGTGGTGAGCAATCTACCCGCTCCAGAGACTCGCGCCAGCATCTCCGACGTTCACCGCGCTGCCCGTGAAGCCATCAAGAAGGGCGAACTCCACATCCTGAGCGAAAAGCAATGAGGATGGCTTACTGCCTGTTCTGCTATCGCGTCTTTGGTAATGTTGCTCGAAACATCAGCTGCACCCTCTCCTGTATGGCCTGCAAGTCCGAAAATCACTTTTGGGGGCATGACTAATGGCAGCAGGCAATCCAACTCTTCCGATGAATCTCCCCCAGGGCGCTGCGCAACAGGTTGCCGCGGTCTCGACCGACAACCCTGCTGTAACGCCGCCTGACGCACAGTGGATGCAGCTCGGCCTCTCCAAAGAAGACATCGACATGACGGTGAAGATCGTCACCATGTACCGCAACCAGTGGGGCACTGACCGGCTGATGAGGTCGAAGGACTGGATGCGCTCGGTGCTGTTCTATCGCGGAATCCAGATTATCGACTGGAACCAGGACTCAGGATCGTGGATCGACTCGCTCTCCTGGTACGAGAATTCAGGGTCGAGCAAGGTAAGAGATGGCGAATCAACAGATTTGCGGCGCTTCATCCACCCGCTGACTCTCCTGCTCGGACAGACATTCATCGGCAACATGAGCCGTGAAGTGCCCAAGACCATCGTCAAGCCTCAAGACGCGCGCATTCTTGCCGACATGACAACCGCCAGCGCTGCGCAGACGGCTATTGGCATCATTGAGAGACGTAATGGAATCAGGCAGATGGTGCGTGGAGAGTTTGAATTCCTTTACCTCTACGGAACCTACTTCAAGTGGACCCGCGGCGCACTGGATGGCAATGAGAACGGATGGGATGAGCAACCCATCATTGGGCAGGTGCAGATAGGCCAGCCTGACCGGATGCGCTGCATGTCGTGCGGGACCGAGACGCCCGTCGACCAGGCGCAACCCAGCCAAGACGGATCATCCATGGCCTGCCCGAACTGCGATGCAAAGATGGGGCAGGACAGCTTCTATCCCTCGGAGCCCGGCGTTTCGCGCATGGTGGTGACGGGAACAAAGAAGATTCCGCGGGCGATGGTGAAGCAAACCATTCACTCCCCGCTTGAGATTGATGCTGACCCTCAGGCCAAGAACTTGTGCGGAACGCCTATCCTCGCCTTCGACTACGAGATTGACATAGGCGAAGCGCGCACCATGTTCCCAGACGCATGGGACAAGATCCATGATGGCGCAGAGTCAACGACCTCAGACAACGCCAGCTACGACAAGCTCCGCCGCAATGAGAGTTACGCCATGGGGACTGGGTACACGACCGACGTCTCCCAACAGCGGCCAACGTACTCGCAGATTTGGGTGCAGCCTGTTGCGTACGCACGAACTGGCGATCCCGAGTACACCAAGCGCATGCAAGCGGCGGCTCCGGACGGCCTAAAGCTCACCATGATTGGCGGTGAAGTGGTTGGTGTGAAGAAAGCCATCCTCACCAAAGAGTGGACGCTTGGACGCCTGCATGAGAACTTCGGCCTTTATTCTCAGTCGATTGCAGAGAACGTAACTAGCTTCAACGAGCGCTTCAACAACGCCATGTACCTCTATGACGACTGGATGATGCGCGCCGCATGCGGGCTGAACCTTATCGACGCCAGCATGATCGACGAGGACAAGTGGAAGGGCAACACGCTCGCGCCGGCCACGGTGATTCCAGTCCCAACCAAGTTCGGCGGCGCCTCCAAGTCGCTCGCCAACGCGTTCCTGCACTATGACATCCCAGTAAACCCGGCGCTCGGGCTGTATCCCAGCATGCTGCTGAACTTTGCGCAGATGCTCAACGGACTCCCTGCGCAGCTGATGGGCAACGGCACACAGCCAGGCGTCGAAACTCTGGGCGGCCAGCGGATCCAGCAGGACGCGGGCAACACGGGCATCGCACCCTTCTGGGAGAACGTGAAGGACGAACACTCTGCGGCGGCACAGAATGCAATCGAGTGCCTGCAAGAGCTGTTGAAGTGTGGCGCCGCGCAGGAAATCTTTGAAGTCATCGAGGATCAGGGCTCTCAGTTCCGCAGCAACTACGTGAATTTGCAGAAGATGCAGGGGCGCGTAAAGGTCAACCCCGACCAGGATCAGGACCTCCCGCAGACCCCGAGCGAGATACGCCAGAGCTACCAGTCGCTCATGGAAGAACTCGGCAAGGGCAATCCGGCTGCGCAAGCCATCTTCGACATGCCAGTGAATCAGGAAGTCATCGGGCAGGTTTTGTATGGCGATACCATCGTCACGCCGACCAGCGCACAGCGCGCCAAGACGTTGCAGGATATCGCAGTGCTGCTTGAGCAGACTGCGGAGCCGGTAATGAATCCAGACGGCAGCATAGGCTCGAAGCTCCCCGTAGAGCCTTCCATCATGGAGCAGTTCGAGTATGCCATCCCGACGATTCAGGAGTGGTACATCGAGAACTCGGACC
>Ga0302222_10001740_pt1 | contig 10727 bp, 15 predicted proteins | sample II_Palsa_E2_2_FD_194570 | JGI IMG/M metagenome (GOLD analysis project Ga0302222, IMG submission 194570) | Peat permafrost microbial communities from Stordalen Mire near Abisko, Sweden - II_Palsa_E2_2 | ecosystem: Environmental > Terrestrial > Soil > Palsa > Peat permafrost | place: Sweden... | reverse complement strand
GGTCAGAGACCTGGCGGAGCTAGTTGGTCCCCTGAGTCATGTAGGACGATATTCAGCAACGAGCTGTGAACTTCCAGTCGGCCGTTATATTCGATGAACCCCAGTTTGCGGAACCGGTTCATGAAAGAGCTGACTCTGGAGCGAGTGGTGCCCACAATCTCCGCCAATGTTTCCTGGCTGATCTTCGGAATCACCGGCTCCGCTTTACCTTCCTTGCCGAAGTTGGCCATCAGCAGCAGCACGCGCGCCGGCCGCTTCTCGCTGGAGTTGAATAGGTGATCCACCAGATCCTCTTCAATTCGAATGTTACGGGAGAGCAGGTAATGGAGGAACAACTCGGAAAAGACGGGCTCACTGTGGAGCACACGGATAACGCCCGGTTTCTCCAGCCGCATAATTGAGCACTCGGACATTGCGGCGGCGCTGGCCATCCGCAGCGGCTGGCCGGCCAGGCAACCTTCTCCAAAGAAGTCATCGGCTCCCAGAATGGCGACGACTCCTTCCTTGCCTTGTTTGGAGACAATCGTGAGCTTGACCTTGCCGGTCTGAATGTAGAAGATGGCATCGGCAGGCTCGCCTTGCGAGAAAACCCGTTGGTTCTTTTTGTAATCAGCCAGGGTCCTTCCCTTGCCGACCTTGGCCAGAAACACTTTGGGATCAAAGGACGAAATTGCTTTTCTTTTCATAGGGCTGACATCACCTTATAGGATGAGTATACAACCGGCGACGCGTGAACGGATGTGTTACAAACGGCGTCTACCAGAGCTGTGGCGCTGACGGCGAACACCAGAGGCGCCTACGTCGTGCCTAATGTAACCGTGTATAGTCAAGTGACCACGTATGGTAAGCGCCCAAACGAGGATCTCGTTCGGCCCGAGTTTGTCGCCCATAGAAATTTCCATCAAAGCCTCGCTTAATTGGACTTGTTAAAATGCGAACTCTAAGCTCGTTATAGACGGCCGCGAAATCGAGTTCAGATTGCTAAGAACGGCACAGCCCTACAAGGACATCGAGCGATTCTTGACCGTGGACAAACTGATTAGCTTCCTTGTGAATCCGGGCGTGCTTGCAATCGTCAAAGCAATTTCGACGGACATCCGTGGGAGAAAAATGCTGGTCACCCGCAAGATACAGGCCAGAGACGACGACAAGGGCATGGTCGCTCGCATCGACCATTTTGAAATTCGTGTCATGATGTCTTTCGATTCAGTTTATCGATGAGGCGCTAGTCGGTTGGGAATCTTTGTACGGCGTTGCGTAGCGGTGGAGTCTTCGATTGACTCAGACCCAATATGTTTGCAAGAACTATGACTAGAAAATTTGATATGATCGCAATCGGAACGGGATCAGCCGCCTCGGCGGTGGCGTCGCGTTGTCGCGAAGCAGGATGGCAGGTTGTGATCGTGGATTCGAGGCCGTTCGGAGGCACCTGTGCTCTACGGGGATGCGATCCAAAGAAAGTGCTCGTCGGAGCTGCCGAAGCCGTTGACTGGACTCGTCGAATGAAAGGGAGTTCGGGCCGCGAAGCTTAAGATTGATTGGCCCGAGTTAATGCGTTTCAAGCGTTCTTTCACTGAGCCCGTTCCAAAACGGCGCGAAGGCGGGTTCGCGAAAGCCGGCGTCGCAGCGTTCCATGGTCGAGCCCGCTTCGGCGGCCCAACTAAGGTACAAGTAGGGGAAGAAACGTTGGAGGGACGGTACGTTGTTATTGCGGCCGGGGAAGTCCCGGCAGATTTGGAGATTCCAGGCGCTGAGCACCTTACGACAAGCGATCAGTTCTTGGATTTGAACGAACTCCCACGGAGGATTCTCTTTATCGGAGGCGGTTATATCGCTTTTGAGTTTGCGCATGTAGCGGCGCGTGCGGGATCGCAGGTCACAGTCCTAAACCGTAGCTCGCGTCCTCTTGCCCTTTTTGACCCGGATCTCGTTGATCAGCTCGTTGAGCTAACTCGCGAACTCGGCATTGACGTTCATCTCGGAACCGAAGCGATAGGGATCGAAAGAAGCTCCGCTCAGCTGATCGTCCGGGCATTGACCTCTGGGAAGACGAGCACGTTTCAGACGGATATGGTTGTGCATTCTGCGGGTCGCGTTCCCGAAATCAACGACCTGAATCTCGATGCTGCGGGGATCGAATGGGAGAAGCGGGGAGTGCGAGTCAACCAATTCTTGCGAAGCGTGTCGAATCCATCTGTGTATGCGGCGGGAGATGCCGCCGCCAGTGGGGGCCCACCGCTGGCTCCGGTGGCGAGCTATGAAGGCTTGATCGTTGCCGCAAACCTCTTGAAGGGAGACCATCAGAGACCAAATTACCTCGGCATTCCGTCGGTCGTCTTCACAATCCCCCCGCTGTCCGCTGTCGGTCTCAGTGAACGCGGGGCACGTGAGCAAAACCTCAAGTTCAGGGTCAAGAAGGAGATGACCTCGACCTGGTATTCGTCCAGGCGGGTTGCGGAACCATATTCGGGCTACAAAGTGCTTGTGGAAGAAAACACGGACCGCATTCTGGGCGCTCATATTCTAGGTAGTGACGCCGGTGAAGTCATCAATCTCTTCGCGCTTGCCATCCGTTCCGGGATGCGTGCCACCGATTTACAGCACATGCTGTTTGCGTATCCGACGAGTGGTTCAAATATGACGCGGATGCTTTAGAAAGGTTTGTGCAAGACTTTCATGCGGAGCACACTTAAACCGTGCAAGTGCTGATCCGCCACTTCTTCGCGATTCTTCTTCATCTCGGCGCTTTAGGACTCGTCATCCTGGGCGTCTTGGATTCTTCGTTTCTCTTTCTGCCGATCGGCAACGATCTCCTCTTGGTTGCACTCGTCGCCCGGCATCACGGGCAGTTCCTTGTTTATGTGCTAGCGGCATCGGTCGGATCGGTAGCCGGGGTTCTGTTGTTGGATCTGGTGTGCCGGAAAGGAGGCGAGGAAGGGCTCAAGAAAATGATGACGCCGAAACGGCTCGTTTATTTGAAGAAAAAAGTGCAGCGGCATTCAGGGATCGCCCTGATTATTGCCTGCTTGGCGCCGCCACCGTTTCCTTTCACCGCGATAGTCGCTGCCGCGAGCGCTCTCCAATATCCCAGGCTGCGTCTGCTCGGCTTGGTCTTTGGTGCTCGGGCCGTTCGATTCTCTTTGGTCGGACTCGCGGCTATTTTGGCTAAATCGTGAGATTCTACGGATCGCGAACTCGCCGGAGTTCGCCTGGTTCATGGAAGGATTTACCGCGTTGTCCGTCATCGGAAGCATCGCATCGATCATCCGCTGGGTTCGTCTCAGCCATTCCCAATCGCGCCGGCGCGCGGCTGCATAACAACGCCGACGCACCTTTCGTCGCAACTCAGCGACGGGCGGCAAGCGAGGTTCCGGATTTGCAAGAAAGCGGCCGGGGTAGCTTCCACCGGCGCTTTTCGCGTCATGGCGGATTGGGGGCGCGGATTTGCAAGGAACGTGAATGTGCGCGCGGCCCGGCAGGTGGCGCCGGATTTGCAAGACGCGGGGAGGAAAAGGTCAGGCGAGCCGGAGTGTTAAGTGGCTGGGCGGGCGGTTGAGCTACCGGTGGTCATGACTGACGTCTATTGGTTTCTTCCAGATTGTCATGCTCGGCATCGAAGTGCGTGCGGGGGTGTAGCCCTCCTGCCAAGTCTCCATAGATTCTGTTTGCAATTTCTCTGAACCTGAGATCGATGTGACGCAATTCCCTGGCCTGGTGTTCTATCGGATAACTTGGTGCCTGGGCGGATGGCCACAGACGGTCGAGAATTATAGGCCGAAGTCCACGTCTTGGCGCGCAGCCCCTTAGCCCGGCACGATCACGATGCTAAAGACGTCGCACCATGGTCTTGCGGCCGGTGGTTCGGAAGCGTGACGACCCTACTCCAAAATTCGTAGCAAGCTTTGATGAACTTGGCGAATTCCGCCAGCTCCTCCGGCTTCCGCATGAAGCAATTGCCGTTTAACGCGTATACTTGCCTTACGAACTCGGGATCGTCTGAACCCGCTGCCACCACAATCGGGATGTGCATCAATGACGGGGTCGATTTGAGTACCTTCAAGACTTTCAACCCGGAAATCCGTGGTTGTGACAAGTCTAAGAAGACCAGGTCCGGGACGCCTACGTCAGCGTACTTTCCTTCCCGATGCACATACATAAGCGCGTCTTCTCCGTCTGTGACGCATTGTAGACCCCGTGTCAATCCAGCGACTTTGAACGCTTCTAGGGTAAGCACCGTATCAGCTGGATTGCTTTGTACGACGAGGATTTCCAACTGCCTAACTGCGCTGACTGGAAACGAATTCCTGGACGAAGTATTGGACATAGATTCCAACCCTACTTTCTGTCGGGGAAAGAATAAGCCCTTCAGGGCGTAAGGGCGATCTTCCTTCGTAAGGGCGAGGCTCCCTTGTATGACTCTTACAGCATAAACCTTAATCCAGTACCTTTACTAGGGTTTTCTATGGGAATGTGCTTTCAAATACCGAGACGGTCATCTAACCGAAAAGACGACTAAGACCGAGCCTGGCAATCGTTATCATGCTTTTATAGCTACCGCCGCCTCGTCAGATCTTTCTTCTGGTCCCCCGCCCCCATTCCCATCCAGTGCCACATTGCGGCAGTATTGTCAGATGAGTAACACGGTTGCGGCATCACAGTAATCGCTCGTTGGGAGAAACTGCACGGGAAATTTGCTGGCGATTGGGTGTTTCCGCGTCCGCATATCTGTACGCGAGCACTCCCGATACAACCCTTTTCATTAACGGCTATTCCAGTGTCCACCGAGGACAACTAACAATCCGATATGGTTACTGGTCGAACGCGACCCATCATGCGTATGGGCCACGACAAAACTTATTGAGCGACCGCGCTTGCGCGTCTTGCGCACCCCCGCCTCCCGCCACCCAGAAGCAGCCGCCCCGCATAGCTCGGCTTCCCTTCGGCCAGCCACTAACAAAGGTATCCACACCTCGCCCGGGTCGAAAGGAGCATGAGTCAATTCATGTTTCATTTTGAAACGCGAGTACCGATCGGCATCGTCGACAATCAGCTCCACTAGCAGGCTTCCATCATCGAGTCGGGTCGCGATTTCGTTGCTCAAATGCTGTCCTTCTAATCGGGCCGTGACGTCCATCCAATTGAGTTTGGGGATGATCCAGTACGATGTTCGAGAAAACGTCTCAGGGCGGCTGAGTAATTTTCCCCACGCCAGAGTCCGGCTAGTGGCTTGCATCTACAGGAGCGTTGGGATGAAAAAGTCACTCAAGCAAAAAGAGAAGCGGGAGCAGACTCTAATGAAAGCCAAGACCGCTTACACCAGCGCGGCCGCGAAGATTGCAAGACGGGATCGGATTGTGATCGAGCATCTTCCGCTGGCGAAAGCAGTCGCCATCCGGGTCCACCAGACCCTGCCCACGCACGTCGATCTGGACGATCTGGTCCACGCTGGTGTTCTCGGTCTCTTTGATGCAGCCAGCAAATTCAATCCCGACAAGCAAGTGGCATTCTCCAGCTACGCCAAACATCGCATCAAGGGCGCCATGCTCGATAAAACGTACCCGCGATGAAGAGATTGCTGGCCGCATCCACCGCACCAGCGACGATTCGCGTCACACTGCCTGCTATGCTGTTAGTTGCTAGGCCAGTCTAGCCGTGAAAGAAGAACCAATCCTCCAATTGTTGGAATCGACCGCCTCTGAATACAGAGAGCTGGCAGAGTCGCTGGTGCCGCCGCTCCGCAGTGTCACGATGAATAACCGATTGTCGTCCGAGGTAGCTTTGGAGGTAGCAGCCGCACTGGACAAACTGATCGCCAAGATCCGCACCGGATAGCAGCTGCGGGTAACCCTAGTTGGATGCTCGTGAGGCATTGGCAACAGCCTTGGGCGTGCAGTGCCTCAACAAAGTCGATTCGGAACACCAGTACTTCGATCTTCCTGGATTATCGTCGACGTAAAAAGCTACGCGCGGAGGTTCGGTGTTAGTCTCGCCGCTAGGAATTCCCTTGGATTCGATGATCGTCAAATTGGAACCTTTGGCAATGGGCTCTGTCCACCAAGGACCACTAATTGTCCTGGCCCGAAGGCCATCGTTTACAACAAACCAATTTGAACCGTTAGATAGTGACATCGCGCTCACCCTTGAGGTCCACCATACTTTGTCATCGGGTACTGTTTCAGCGCCGCACGGTTGCAGGTTGCCATGTTGGTTCCTCTCTGCTTAAAGAGCTAGGCGGCTACGGCGCGGCTACGGGCTCGTCTGGGCTCGGACACTTGGCTGCATCGGGCTAACAAATCTACTTCGAAAACGTTGTAAAACTGTTTCCCGAACATGACCTCGAACCCCTCGCGCAAACAGGAAGATGGTCCGGTAACGCGAAGCATCACTCCCTCTGGCAGGAAAACAATCTCTCCTTTTCCGGCTGGATTGAAGTGAACAGCCACGAAGGACTTATTCGTCCGATACGCTTGCCCGATCGAGGCGTTGATATCTGCGTGGCGAGGTATTGCCGCAGAATACCCAATTGGTGTTGTCATCTTGGATGCTCCCTTTCTGAGGACGTGGTTCAATTAGGCGCTTTCGGCGGCATCGCGTCTGTTCAAAAACGCTCACATGCTTCCATCAGCCGATGTCAGGGTCTAGACGTCTACGCAAGAGCTCACGTACCCATCAGCAATAACGCGCCTCGAACCGTGCCGGAGTCATCTTGTCCGGCATACAAAAATGGGCCCAATCCGCCAATTTTCTCCACACAACGCTAGCTTCTACTTCCAAACAGCTTGGTTCGAGAGTGGATTGCGGACTCTTCTGGATCAGTACCCTCAAAGGTGGGTCGTACCCTCATAAGAGTTCTGATTACGGCTATTCATCTTGTTGCGTCGTTTTAATATTGGATATCGAAATTGAAGGCCGTGATTGCCTACCTGATGCAGCCCCGGACATCATCGGGTTTGATGCACATCGATCTGTCATCCGGCCGCACGTGCGGATTCCGGGGCAAGGCGAAAAGGATTCCGGGGTGAACGCGAAAAGCGTTCCGGGGTGAAGACGAACACGATTCCGGGCTGAAGGCGAACAGTGATTCCGGTGGGAAGGCGAACGGTTTTCGTGCGATCCCGGAATGGCTTTCGTGATGGGCCCGGAATGATTTCCACAGGCTAAGCGGCGCTGGACATCATCCGGCACAATGAACCCTCCAAGGGAGGATCAGAGTGCCGGCCAGGAGACTGTCCATGCGGAAACTACGGGAGGTCCTACGCCTCCGATTCGAACTCAAACTGGGCTACCAGCAGATCGGGCGAAGTTGCGCGATCGCGGTAAGCACGGTTCACAAGTACCTGAAACGCGCCGAAGCGGCGGGAGTGAGCTGGCCGCTGCCGGAAGAATGGGATGAGGCGCGGGTGGAGGCGGCGGTATTCCCGTCCGCGGCGACACCCGCCGTCGAGTCACAGCCTGCACGCGCGCCACCGGACTTCGCGGCGATTCATGACCAGCTGCGACAACATCGTCATCTAACTTTGCAGTTGCTGTGGGAGGAATACCGACAGGCCCAACCGGACGGCTATCGTTACTCGCGATATGTTGCGGCGAAAAATATGTTGCGGATCTGAGACTAGGCCAGGAAAATGGCTGCTTTCCCGGCCCAATCCGAAACATAACTTTCTTGACGACCGTGCCTTACAGGGCTTTCAGAAACGCCATAAGTGACGGTAGCGCGCGTTGCATGGGCGGAGACTTCACACCGGTGATATCGACGCTGGCCAACGCCTTGGCCTTCATCTCCATGTCGACCTCGGCATAGATGTGCGTCGTATCCAGCGATACGTGGCCGAGCCAAGCGCGAATGGTATTGATGTCGACACCCGCGCGCAGCAGATGAACGGCCGTCGTGTGTCGTATCGTGTGTGGGCTTACGCGTTTGATGGCCAAAGATGGCACCGACCGGCTCGCCAGATCGCCGTACTGCGTCACTACACGGTGTATCCCGAAGCGGGTCAGTGGCTGGTTGACGCGATTCAGGAAGACCGCCTCGGCCTGACCTCGAGCGCCAGCCAAACGAGACAATGAGATGACCGTAGTCGGCCACAAAGGACAGGTCCGGAACTTGTTTCCTTTTCCGTGCAGCCGCACTGACGAGGGCACGCCCAACTGCAAATTGGCAATGGTCAATCTCGCCACCTCATCGGCACGCGCGCCACTGTTATACAGGAAGAGAAGTAGAGCGTGGTCGCGTGCTCCGAGATCTGTGCGCCGATCCGGCTGATTCAACAATGCGTCCATCTCGGCCTTTTCGAGATACTCGATCACGGTCTTAGGCGTCTTTTTGAACGGCACGGCTCGTACTTCGGCACACCAGGCAACGTGAACAGGGGAACGCATGCCAATGAAACGAGCCAGCGAGTGGATGGTGGCGAGCCTTTGGTTGCGGGTGACGCCATTGCAGTTGTTCAAGGAACGTGCGAACGAATCGCCGGCGTCAGGTCTTCCACGGTCATGCGATCGATAGCGACACAAGCGTGTTTGCAGGCGAATGGTAACAGTAGCATCAATGTGTCGCGATAGCTGGCCTGAGTGTTTCGGGAGAGATTGCGTTCGGCCACCAGATGCTCCAGAAGAAAGCGCCGGATCCAGGGCCCCAGGATGTTCTCATGCTTCATGATCGGCCCCCATTGCGTACTGGGCAAAGCGATGGCTGGCCGCTTGCAGAAGGTCGGGAGTCATCTGCAGATAACGTTGGGTTGAACGGATATTGATGTGGCCAAGGTAGGTCGCGAGTTGCGGGAGCAATCGCTGAACGTCCTGGCCGGCGCGATACCATGCGATCAGCCGATGCACAGCCGCCGTGTGGCGAATGTCGTGTAAGCGTGGAGGTCGGAGCTCGCCGATGGGGCAATTGATTCCGGCAACTCGACGGACGTGCTGAAACAGTGAGATGACACGCGGATAACACCAACCTCGACCGTCACGCGTCGTGAATAGCGACGATGCACTCCCACATCGCATTGGGAGCTGGTGACGGCGCTCGATATGGTCAGCGAGTTCCCGGGTGAGCTTTGGCCCAATCGGAACCAGGCGGGTTTTGAAGAACTTGACCTGTTCGGTCAGATCGACGTCCTTCAATGTCAGATGAAGGGCTTCGCTAATGCGCATGCCACTCCCGTACAGCAACAAGAGGAGCGTACGAAACATAGCCGGCACTTGAGGGCTGTGCCCGATGCGGATTCCGACGAAGAAAATCATCGTTCCGAGGTCGGCGCGATAATTTCTCTCGGCTCGGAATGACGGACTGCCAGACACCTCTAACGAACAACTTCATTTCGTTTCAACGATTTGAAAGACCTTGGTCGCTTCTCAGACGAAGGCATTCTCATCGGGCCAAAACTGATCGTTTTGACCTCGGAATGGAAAATCGCGGGACCTCGGAATCCGCGCCCGACGCGCAAGCTCGTCGTCGCCTCCACCAATCGGTGGAGTTCTTCAGTGGAATAGACGTAAGGAGTTTGCTGGGCAGCTTCGGCAACGTCCGCGGCAATGGCGAGCAACCTACATATCCACGGCCGATGGCGAATCTATAAAGCCCAGTCAAGACTTTGTACCGCAACTGCCATGTAGCGCTGAGCGCTCCCTTGCCGCGAAGGAAGTCAGCTACGGCCTCGGGTGTTACCTCGCCGATCTTTGAACTGCCCATCGCCCTGCTGAACTGGTGGAGCAGTTGGCCAGCAGACTCGAAACGCATTCCCAGCGACCGCAGCCGGGTCAAGTACGCGTCGATCACTTCTGTCAGCGTCATTGGAGATCTCCCAGGTCGAAAGCGCCGACCTCGCGGAGCGATCCGATGTTCACCTTGGCATAGATGCTCGTTGCCGACGTGCTGCGATGGCCTAAATGGTCACCGATCTCCTTGAGCGTCAGTCCATCGGCGAGGAGTTTCGTCGCGCAGGCGTGGCGTAGGGCGTGTCCGCCACGATGGGCGGCCTCGACTCCAAGTGCCACGAATCTGCGGTTGGCGACATCGTAGATACTCCCCGCTTTGATAGGGCGACGGGGTGCCTGCATGCAAAGGAACACTTCCGGACAGGATGACGGCGGACGCACCGTGTCGATGTAGATAGACAGTGCTTGGGCGACCGAAGGGAGCAACGGATAAATCTGCGGTTGCCGACGCTTCAGGCGAAATATATGGAGAGTATGTCCAGGCCAGTCAATCTGATCGATGCGCAATGCCGCAACTTCTCCACTGCGCATACCGTAGACCGCGAGCAGAAGCAAGATTGCGCGATCACGGATGTCCCGTGGCCTGTCCGTATCGGCATGGGCAAGCATTCGCTGCACATCGGACCAGGCCGGCGCATAGGGCAAGGATTCTTGCTGGTACAGCCGAGGTCGACAAATCGACATCGCCACGTTAGCCGCGCACATTCCCTGCGTTGCGGCATAGCCTAGAAACGCACGCAACGCAGACGCGATGTTGGCAATCGAGACGCGGGACCACCGCCCCATCCCTTGGGTCGCGAAATAGTTGTCGATGTCTCCGGCCTGGAGATCACCGAGTCGGCGATTCGCCCGCTCGCACCAGCATAGAAACCTGTCGGCAATGCGCGTCCATTGCTCCACTGTCGAGGGAGTGAATCCGCGATCATCGCGCATCCACTCGATATAACGGTCGAGCTCGTCCTGATACTGAGACACCACTGTTGGTTGGCGCCACCAGCCAAGAAAACGTAGCC
>Ga0302222_10001728_pt1 | contig 10787 bp, 10 predicted proteins | sample II_Palsa_E2_2_FD_194570 | JGI IMG/M metagenome (GOLD analysis project Ga0302222, IMG submission 194570) | Peat permafrost microbial communities from Stordalen Mire near Abisko, Sweden - II_Palsa_E2_2 | ecosystem: Environmental > Terrestrial > Soil > Palsa > Peat permafrost | place: Sweden... | reverse complement strand
AGCATCGGCGGGTGCCGTTTCTTGCGAAGCTTGCCCCTCAGTGGGAGCCTCTTCGCCTCTCGGTGGGAGCCTCCGCATTCATGCGGGGGAGGAGCGCTTCAGCGCTCCGAAAATATCCGCGCCCAATCTCTACGGCTTCAGCCGCGGAAAATTGGAGTCCTGCTCTGCGTTACGGAGTCCTTCACGCTTCGGTGCGAGCGAAACTTTCACTTGCACCCTCATCCTCAGAGCCCCAAGGCCCCCGCCTCGGGGACCCTTCGACCAGCTCCTCGACGCAGTCGCGCGTCGTCGTTGAAGCAGCTCCCTCATCATCTTTGCACCCACCTCCGAAAAAACTCTGTGGACGCCGCAATCCCCTCAATTCACAGCCCTTGTGCGGCGCCGAATTTTACCGAGATTTGAAACCGCCCTTCGCAGTGCGATATAATATGTGGATATGTTATTTTTACCTATGCGACAGCACGGAACAGCACCGTGGCCGCGCAGACACAGCCCACGGCCCAGCGACTGCCGATCAGCCCATTTTCCCTCGTCCCTTTTCGATCCCGACCTCATTTCTAATCGTAAGACCAAAACGATTAAAAATCGCCGTAACTCCTACAAAACAACCATCACCACTCATTTCTAATCGTATCAAAATAGACCCCCCTCAAAACGCATTTCACTATCTCAACGCGCTCCCCACTCTCCCCTTTTCCCTCTTCCCTTTTCTATCCCGGCCGCATTTCGAATCGTTACATCAAAACGATTGAAAACCACTGCAACTCCCAGAAAACAATCATCACCGCTCATTTCTAATCGCTACAAAAAAGGGGGGTCTAAAAACGCGTCTAGGTGCGGCTCCTGCAGCGCCGGACCGGGCTCCGTCCGGCATGGGTTTCCCCCGACAGTGCCACTATCTCGACGCGCTCCCCACTCTTCCCTTTTCACTGTTTCTCCCCCCTCCCCGTTGACCCAAATCCCCCACCCGCATAAACTCGCCTACCGGCGAGGTGCCTGATGCGAATCCGCACAATCGTAATCTTTTGTTGTCTTTCACTCTTCATTTCCTCCCAGCTTTCCGCCCAGGAAGACGAAGAACACCATCACCACGGCGACACCGAAAAGCTCGGCACCGTCGTCTTCCCCACTTCATGTTCGCCTGACGCGCAAAAATCTTTCGAGCACGCCGTCGCCCTCCTGCATTCCTTCCAATACACCGCCTCGGAGAACGCCTTCCAATCCGTCGCCGCTTCCGACAAGCATTGCGCCATGGCCCACTGGGGCGAAGCGATGGCTCTCTATCACCAGCTCTGGGATGAACCGAAGCCGAATATCGTGAAAGAGGGTCACAAGGATCTGGCGCAGGCGATGAAAATCAAGCCGCGCACCGAGCGCGAAACCGATTTCATCAATGCCGCTCTGCTCTTCTACAACACCAATAAAAAACTCGACCACGACACGCGCACCCATCGCTATTCCGACGCCATGGGAAAAATGTACGAGAAATATCCGGATGACACCGAAGTCGCCGCGTTCTACGCGCTCTCGCTGCTCACCTGGGATCCTTCCAACGACAAAGATTACGTCAATCGCCGCAAAGCCATCGTCGTCCTGAACAAACTTTACGCCGCGAACCCCGATCATCCTGGCGCCGCGCATTATTTGATTCACGCCGCCGATCGCCCCGAGCTCGCGCCTCTCGCGCTCGACGCCGCTCGCCGCTACTCGGAAATCGCGCCCGGCTCCTCGCACGCGATTCACATGCCGTCGCACATTTTTTCGCGCCTCGGCCTTTGGCAGGAATCCATCGCCTCAAATTCGGCCGCCGCTGCCGCCGCCGAGCGCGAAATCAACGCGCATCAGGCCGAGGCACACTACGAATTTCATCCCATGGATTACTTGCAGTACGCCTATCTGCAAATCGGCAGAGAAAAGGACGCATGGAAGGTAATCGAAGATTTGGACACAGTCCCCGACGCGGAACCTGAAAATCTCGCCGAGGTCAAAGCGTTTTTCACCGCTCGCTACTACCTCGAACTGCACGATTGGGCGCACGCCGCCGCGCTTCCCATCCCTTCCATCCTGAAGCCGCGCGATCGAATCGACACGTACTGGGCGCAAACAATCGGCGCCGCGCGCCTCGGCGATGCCGCTGCCTCAAGCAAAGCATTCGAGAATTACAAATCCGTCGACGACGGGAACGGCGTCTACCGCTCGCCCAAGCCCGGCGAAGTTTCCGTCGAGCGGCAGGAAGCAACGGCCTGGAACGATTACGCAGCCGGCAAAAAAGATGACGCGGTTCGCGAGATGCGTGCGGCCGCCGATCAGGAGGATGCGGACGCTCCCGAAACCGCATTGATGCCCGCGCGCGAAATGCTTGCCGACATGCTTCTCGAAATGAATCGCGCCACCGATGCCCTCGTCGAGTACGAGAAAAATCTGAAGGAATCCCCGAATCGCTTCGACGGTCTCTACGGCGCTGCTCGCGCCGCTGAACTCGCCGGAAAACCGCAACAGGCTACCGGTTACTACTCGCAGCTTCTGAAGAATTGCGACGGCGGCGCATATTCGAATCGCCCCGAACTCGCGCACGCCAAAACTCTGCTCGCCACAAAATAATCCGGACACGGCCCAGTGAATCCAAATAATAAATTTCAAATCATCCGAATCATTATCATCATCGTCGTCGTTCTGATTTTTCTCTTCTACCGCCTGCGCCCCGCGCTGCGAAAGAGCGAACTCCCACCGCACGAAAACAAGCTGCATTCACTCCTAATCGTTCAAGCTGAAAAATCAGTGCCGGAGAAAATCTAATGCCTCGTGAGGAAGCCGCGCGTGCCATCGCACAATGGCGAGCTCTCGTCTCGCAGCCTTACAAAACAATCCCGCAAGCTCGCGAGATCGTCGAAGAGTTCTACGCCCAATTCCATGTTCCCGCGGACGTGAGCGTCGAGCACGTCTCCATCGCCAAAGCTTCCGCCGACTGGCTCACCACACCCGGCGCGAACGCCGATCGCGCCGTGCTCTTCCTTCACGGCGGCGCGTACGTTCTCGGCTCGGCTTTGGCCTATCGCGAAATGACTTCGCGCATCGCGCGCGCCGCCGCCGCCCGCACGCTCGTGCTCGACTATCGCCTCGCGCCTGAACATCCCTTCCCCGCAGCGGTTGAGGACGCCGTCGCGGCATACAATTTCATCCTCGCCCAGAAGATCAAGCCGTCCAACATCGCCATCGTCGGCGATTCCGCCGGCGGCGGACTGACGCTCGCGACACTCCTTTCCCTTCGCGATACAGGCGTGCCGCTGCCCGCCTGCGCAGTTTGCATTTCGCCGTGGATTGATCTCGAATGCACCGGCGGAACGATGGAAACAAAAGCTGCGGTTGATCCGATCTGCACGCGCGAATCGCTGCTGGGAGAAGCTGCGTTGTATCTCGCGGGTGGAAATCCGCGCAACCCTCTCGCTTCCCCGCTCTACGCCGACTTGAAGGATCTTCCGCCTCTCCTCATCCAAGTGGGAACGGAAGAAACGCTGCTCGATGACGCGATCAGATTGGACGCGCACGCAAAAAGTGCGAGCGTGACCGTGACTCTTGAGGTGTTCGAGGATATGCCTCACGTGTGGCACGTCTTCGCGTCGTACTTGCCCGAAGCGCAGCAGGCCATCGATCAAATCGGCCAATTCGTCCGCGCATACACGGACAAATCCTCATGACGCTGCGTAGCTACGGAAAAGAAATCGACACGATAGAAAAAATCGCGGGGCGTTCGGAAGCGCTCGCCTAAACAGCGTTCGCGGGCTGAAGCTTGGATTCCACTTTCGCGGCGTAAACGTGCCAGAAATTCCCCGAAGGCTTCAAAAATTCAATCCCAATTTTCGTGCGCCCACCCTGCTTCTGCCAGACGTGGACCACGCGGCACTCGCGCTCTTCCTGCGTGAAACTATTGACCACAAGAATTCTTTGGCCCTTCTCGAGATCGGCCGTAACGGAGATGCGCGCGCCGTGCGCGTCCACATTCAGCGTAGTGGTGTGATCGCGAAACGGCTGATCGTCTGGCGTGCGTCCGTACACGACGACGGGAATGTGAAGGGGGAATCTGCGGCTGCGCCGAACGTAGCCACGGGCTTTCGCCTTCTTTACGGGAGTCGCCATACCTCAATCACCATAACGCCGTTGCAAGGCGTCGCGCAAGCGTGCGTATCCGAAAATGCACCTGCCCCCCGGGCATCAACTCGGCCCGCGCCGCTCGGCGCAGCCCCGACGCGCCCATTCGGCTCGAAGACCACCGTCGTGGCAACCGTTCACGCAAGGTGATGCGCTCGCAAGCTACTGATTCTTCGAGCCAATCGAGCATGTATGGAAGCCTTTCCGCGATTTTCGGCATCTTTATGTTTGTAGGTGGACATTCGAGCCTAAATTCGGTTCAAATAGGGGAACGCAGATTGGCAGGCAAATCTGCCTTGGGAGGGCGAATCCAGTGCGACGATTTCTTCTAATATTTGCGATCAGCTTGATCGCATCGGTGGGCGCCAATGCTCAAATTCATCCGGCGACCTCGGCGCTCGCGAGCGCATCGCCGAGCCTCGCACCGCCGCTACCAAGCGGCAACGGCGATGGCAATATTACCAGCACCATTTTCGAAGGGCCTACGCGGTTCGAAGCGAGCATCGAATACGCCTGGACTCATGCTGAGGTAGCGCCGAACCTCAATTATAATTTGAATGGATTTGTCGGCTCTCTCTCCTGGTTCTTTCTCAGGGACCTCGGTGCCGAAGGGCAATTGCTCGGAGGCTGGGGTGGCGGCAATGCGAACTCGAAACTTGCCTTTGCGGGCGGCGGACTGCACGCGCGGTTCAATCAATCGAACAGACTGCAGCCGTGGATACACGGATTGATCGGCAACGCTCACGTGCATCCTCAGACGCTTTACGGAGGGCAGCAGTCATTTGGGTGGGAAGCAGGGGGCGGCATTGACTACAGACTCATTACTTGGGTTTCGCTGCGTGTTGGAGCCGATGCGCTCGGAACGCACTTCTTCGAGGTGACCCAGGTGAGTCCCGTGATTCACGGCGGGATTGTGTTTAGTTTCTAACATCTGACGCATGTAGTTCTAAATTTTGCCGGACCGGCTGATAAGGGCCGGTCCTTCTTTTTTTTGCTCGCTTCTTCGGCGCTCATAACGCGCGGAAAAAGGAAGCCGTGATGGTCTCTTCGGCAGCTCACATCATCGACGCAATTTGGAGCGCGCTGGGATTGTATTGGGTGATCAGCGCGCGGCAATCGGGCGCGACTAAGACGCCCGAGGCCCACTCGTTTCGAGCGCTGCGTTTTTTGGTTTTGGGCACTACGTTCATTCTCCTTCTTTCCGGCTGGCTGAGGATTGGGCCGTTGGCGAGGCGGTTTGTTCCGGACACGTTCGCAGTGCGGACGATAGGCGTGATCATTATGGTGGTGGGCGTTTCGGTGACGGTGTGGGCTCGCATTTGCTTAGGGCGCAATTGGAGCGACAAAGTTGTGATTAAGGAAGATCACGAACTGATTCGCACTGGACCTTATGCTTATATGCGGCATCCGATTTATTCGGGGGTGTTGCTTGGCGTTGCGGGAACGGCGATTGCGATCGGGGAGTGGCGTGGGGTGGTTGCGTTCGCTTTGCTTCTCACGACGTACGCGATCAAGGCCAAGAAAGAGGAGCGCGTGCTGGCGGGGGCATTCGGGGCGGCGTTCGAGGAGCATGCGCGTCGGACGGGTTTTCTCCTGCCTCGCTTGGGGACGCGATAGGCTCGAAACGCGGTAAGCTCCGAAGGCGATACCCGCATCCTAATTTCCTGGCAGTTCACGCTTTTCGATCGTGCAGGGCGTGGCTAGACTGTTCGTCTAATTTCAAACCAGCTCTAAACAAAGGAATGGGAATGAAGAAAATGCTTTGCGCCATCGCGGCCCTCCTCTCCGTCGCGTTCGTGGCGAGCGCGGACACCGTGATTCTCAAGAATGGGGATCATTTGACCGGGACTATCGTGAAATCGGACGGCAAGGTACTGACGCTCAAGACCGATTTCGCCGGCGACATCAATATCGACTGGACAAAGGTGCAAGAGATGGCGACGGATAAGCCGCTGTATATTGTCACTCCGGACAAGCAGGTTGTGAGCGGGACCGTCACTACGCAAGGCCCGGATCTAGTCGTCGCGACGGCAAACGCAGGCGCCGTGCACGTGCCGCTTTCGAACGTGACTGTTGTGCGCTCGGAAAGTGAACAGTCCGCGTACGAACATTCGCTGCATCCCGGATTGCTCGAGGATTGGAATGTCGGCGCGAACGTGGGATTTGCGCTGGCGCGCGGCAATAGCGACACTACGAATCTTTCGATCGGATTCACATCCGTGCGGACAACTCTGCGCGACAAATTATCGGCTTATGCGAGCTCGATCTACGCGCAGAGCAGCGTTGCCGGCGTCTCGAGCGTCACGGCCGACGATGTGCGCGGGGGCGCGCGCTACGACCGCAACATCTCTTCGCGGGCTTTCGTTTTTGGCAGCGGCGATTTCGAGTACAACTCGCCTCAGGATCTCGACCTGCGCTCGATTTATACTCTTGGCTTCGGTTTCAAGGCGATTAAGAGCGACTCAACTTCGCTCGATTTGTTGGCAGGCGCGAACTACACGCGTGAAGCGTATTCGACGGGCATGGACCGCAACATCGCGGGCCTAACGCTGGGCGAAGATTTCATGCACAAATTTGGCAAGTCCACGGTGCTCACGGAACAAATGCTGGTTTACCCGGAACTATCGGATTCGCTCGATGGGCAGTACCGATTGGCGTTCGATATGGCCGTTACGACGAAGATAAGCAAGTGGCTTGGCTGGCAGACGACGGCGAGCGATCGGTATCTGAGTAATCCGATTCCTGGGACGAAATCGAATGATTTGATCTTGACGACGGGTTTGACAGTGGCTTTCACGCACTAAAGGCGAACGGAGGTTGGCGGGCGTACAGCCGGGTGGCGGGGGCCTCCCGGCTCTGAGTTGTTGGAATTGGCTCGCGATTGTGAATCGCTGCCAAATATTCCGCTACGGCAACTCGTAAACAAAAGATGCTTTGCCGTAAGAGAATGCGTAGTTCCCTTTCGAACTCAGTTTCAGCTCCGAGCCTTTCAATCCTGGAATATTCTGGGAAGTCAAAATTCCTTCGTAGTTCGAGAGGCTCCACACTGAGAATGTTTCATCCACTACTTTGTCGTAGCTAACGGCATCCGACCAGTCGAAGTCATATGACATTTTCCCAGTGAAAGCAATGAACCGATCTCCATCTGGCGAAGCGGAGACCATGTACCGCACGCCCGTCGGTCGCGCGGAAACGCTGTGCAAGTGTTTACCCGTGGTGAAGTCAAAAAACTTAAGTTTCGGGTGGTGATTGCTGAACACTCCGTAGGAGTCCGAGTCAACGGCAAGGACTCGATTATCAGAAGTGATCGCTATGTTGCCTATTAACAACCCCGAAGTGATCTTCCGCTTGATGGCGCCTGTACGCACATCAAATGCAAAAATGTCCGGTCCACCGCTTGGCGATCCACAGGCCAGGAAATTCGGAATTGCAACAAGAAGCAATTTTCCGTTGGGATTCCATACGATACCCCTCCCTTGGAAGTTGGTCCAACCCATAGTTGTATCCCAGCTTAATAGGCGGTTTCCGGACAAGATGTCGTACAGTTGAATTCTACCGTGGCACTCGTAGGTGAACCAGAGAACGGCCGCAATTCCCCCGCTCGGAGATAACTCCATCGCGCGTAAAGAAGGTTCGCGTACGATTGTCGGCCCATCAGGCGTATTACTTGGTGGCATTAGCGCAAACGCTCGAACTTCTGCGAGGTCGGAGGCCCGAAGTATATGAATCATCCGATCTAGCAGGGCTACGACTTGAGTTCCGTCCGGCGAAAACCGGACAATTGGCGTGTTGTTACCTCGGGCTACTGAAATACCCTTCGGGGCGATTGATTGTTCTGGTTGTCGCGCGACGAACTGTGCCAGTACCTCGCCTTCTTTGAAATCCCAGAGTTGCACTACACGCATATTTGTTTTGTCTTTTACGTGTGGTGGGTCCAGCTTCTTAGTGAGCACAGTAACAACCGTTTGTTCATCTGGAGATATGTCAGCGGATTGAGTGCCGACGGGTAAGGCATAGGTCTTCAGTTGCTTCTGGGGCGGCGAGGTATCGCCACGTAGCGCGTCGACCCCTATAAACGTCCAAATGATGAGAATCGCTGCGGTCAGCGTATTTAAGGATCTCATTAGTGAAATATATAGCATTATTCGCCTCGGGGTCTTCAGCTCGCTGCTAGGGTTCCGGGAGGCTGGGGCCTCCCGGCTCTGAGGTGGTGGAACTCGCTCGCGATTGACGTTGCGACCCCCAGTCTGGTTTGCGAGTGTGAGCCGCTTCGAGAGCTTCACGTCTCATCCCGCTTGGGGCGGGATGGGGACCCGTTCGAAGCTCCCTTCGAGGCTCAGGGCAGGCAGGGCAGGCGTGAGCTACTGGGAGCGGGGGGTGCTGGACGGGTTCGGGCTGAGAAATGATAGGAACGCGAGGGGCCATAGGAGGGGGATGACGCGGGCTAAGGCTTGGATTACGTCGCGGCCTTGACGCGGGCCCGATGGCGTTACGACTAGTAGGCGCTCTCGATTTGCTTTCGAAGGAATATCGTATTGAGTTCGAGCGGCGCGCAGATCGGTGAGCGATAGGCGGTGAAAAATATCGAGAGCGCGCAGCATGTTGGCGTTTCTTCGGGGGCGCTCGGAGTTGGCGTCGTAGATGATTGTTACTGGTTCGCCGAGATGTGAGGCTACGCGGCTGCTTATCCAATTCCAGGCGCGCTGCATGTCGGCGGGATAGATGAATAAAACGTACGCCGAGAGGACATCCCATTGGAACATCGGAGTGTTTAGGGAATATTCGAGAGAGAGATGAAGAAGCAATCCGAGCGCCAAGAGAATGTAGCGGAGATCCTTAATCCAAATTAGAACACCTAGAGAAAATTCCAATACCAGGGTCCACCAGGTCGCCAGCTTGAGTACCGTCGGGCGGAGAAACCACGAGGGCACCGGAAAACGCCGAAGCTGATCGAGATGATACACATAGTAGAGCGCGGTCCCGTTGATCCAGGGGACGCCCTGAATTTTCCAGCAGAACGACGCGAAATACAGAATTGATAATTCAAACTGAATCATGCGCTGCGCCCAGGGGCTGCGCGGTTTTATGCCGGCGTCCTCCTTTCCCCGCCAAATCCGAACGAGCCGATCCACGGAAAGAGCCGCCCCGGCGGGTGCGAACATCAGGAAAAATCCTGCTAGCCGCAAGAAAGTATCCCCGCCGTGGGTGATGTACAGATTTCTTTGCTGTATGGAGGCGATGCCGAAAAATACGATTATGGTATTGAGGCGAGTTAGGAAGCCGATTGTCAGTAATATGGCCGACGCCAAAATTATCCAGAACACTGAGTCAGCCCAAGCGTCGGTTTGCGGAATGACGGTGAAGACATTCAGGCGCATGCCTGGTTCAAGTTTCTGCATGGTAGACAGCGACACCCACGCATGGGGGCCATACCAAGCCAGCCAGTCAGGCCGCAGCAATAAAATATCAGCGATGACCAACAGCCCGTAGATGACTCGAAACATCGAAATAGGAATAGGCGATTGCGGCGCGAAGAAAAATTCGTTCCACGCTTCAAACAATGACCTGAGTCTCACTTCAAATCCTCAGGCTTCACGGGATAGCTGAAGAAAACATTCACATCCCAAGGGCCGCGATCGTAGGAGCCGTCCGTGCGCGGAATTATGTCCGACCACCTAACGACCAATAAGACCGATTGTGCGGGATTCGCGGAGTCGCTGTTCAGGCGCGCGACGCGGCGTGCAGCATCTGGCCACAATTCGGAGAAATCGTTGTTCTGGAGATTGTCTTCGTACTTGCGGTAGCGTTCCTTGAAGTAGCGTTGAGTTAAAGTGAGATTCTCCATTCTCGGGAAGGACCACAGTTGAGACGAGCGGTCCTTGTAGAGAATGATCGCCTCCATGTAGGAGTTGGTTGACTTCGGGTTTGGCGCAAACATATCCCAAGATTGAAACAGGCCGGCCCACACAAAATATGGGCGTATCACGTTTTTGACGATCGGGATTAGCGGGGTGCTGTTCGGAATGCACCAGCAAGGGATGGCAATCAGGTGAAAAATCAAGAAGGCGTTAATCGCGAAGTATTTTGTGTGCTGCCACGCGCCGACTCGCTTCGGCAGATTGCGATCGGTTTTAGATTCCGGAGTCTCGGATGCCATCTATCACCTTCCACGAACGCACACCTTCGCGGCTTTGATTTTCTATTCTGTCCTTTGCTCCACTCAGCTTATGCGTTACGAGCAGCAGAATCAAAATCGGCTGGTCTTATGACCATTCCTACACGAAACCTTGATTGTGGCTAATAAAATAAGATGATTATTCCTGGCACATGAGCACGATTTTTCCGCTGACGGAAGCCCGCTCGATCAAGTCGTGGGCGCGGGGAGCGTCGCGTAACGGCAGCCGTTCCGCAATCACGGGGCTAATGGACTTCGCGTGAAGCATCGCGAGCAACCGCGAGAGATCGTCGCGGAACTGTTCGGGATATTTCTTCTTTTCAACTGTGATGCTATACCACCGCGCGGATTTTCCGGGAAGCAGGCCTACCAAGCCGAGCCATGCGAGACTCGCGGCGGCGAGGATGGTGTTCTTCCGGCCGCCTTCGATGGCCGCCGACATTCCGTAACCGACGAACCGTCCGCC
>Ga0302222_10001719_pt1 | contig 10814 bp, 12 predicted proteins | sample II_Palsa_E2_2_FD_194570 | JGI IMG/M metagenome (GOLD analysis project Ga0302222, IMG submission 194570) | Peat permafrost microbial communities from Stordalen Mire near Abisko, Sweden - II_Palsa_E2_2 | ecosystem: Environmental > Terrestrial > Soil > Palsa > Peat permafrost | place: Sweden... | reverse complement strand
AGGCCTTCAGGGACGCCTCCTCTGCGGCCAGCCTGGAGGAGAGGGTTTCCTGCTCCGACGTGCCCTTCGCCAGATCCCGTTCCATCGACGCGATGCGGGCGGCCGACTCCGCCTTGGCCGCCTCGGAATTCCGGGTGGATTCGGCGAGCTGCGTCTGGGCGCTGGCGAGGTCGCTCCTGGCCTGCGCCAGTTCGGCCGCGATGGCCTGGGACTTGTCTCCGGACTCTCCCGTGGCCTTGAGCGCCGCCTCGGCCGTGGCCAGCTTTGCCGTGAGCGCCTCCGACTCCGAGGCTTGGGTCGCGAGTTCCTTCTCGAGCGATGCGGACCAGGTGATCTCCCGCTTTTTTTCATTCGCGGCGGCGACGTTCGCGGTGTCAAGCGCCTGGCGCGCGGAGGCGAGCTCGGAATCCTTGGCTGCGTCCTGGGCCTCCAACCGGTTCTTGGCGTCGGCAGCATCCGCCCGCGCCGCCTCGGCGCTCTTGAGGGCATCCGCAAGCTGGGCCCGTGTCGTGCCGAGATCGGCCTTGGCGCGCTCGAGTTCGCCGGCGGACGCCTGGGCCCTCGCTCCCGCATCTCCCGAGGCCTTGAGTGCCGCCTCGTCCGCGGCCAGCCGTGCCGAAAGCGCGTCCGCATCCGAGGCACGCTTCGCCACCTCGCTCTCGAGTGCCGAGATCCGGGAAGCCGATTCCCTCCGAGCCGCCGCCGCGGCGGCGTTCGCCGAGTCAAGCGCCTGCCGGGCATTGTCGACCTCGGCTGCCTTGGCTGCGCCCTGGTTGTCCAGGAGGGTTCTCGCGTCCCTGAGCGACGCCATGGCTTCAATCAACGCCCGGCCGCGCTCCTCGAGCTGCTGGGACTGCTGCTGGATGAGCGCCGACTGCTGGGAAAGGTTGTTCTGGAGTCCCTTGACCTGGGCTTGGAGGTCGCCCTGCTCGGGCGTGCCCGTCGTCGACGGTGCCGCCGGGGAAGCCGCGGCTTGCGCCTGATCGTTGAAGGGGGAGGGACCCTCCGTGGCCGATGGGGATGCCGGCAGTATCCTGACCGTCGCTGCCGGCAAACCGATCTGCGGACGAACCAGGCTGAGCCGCCTCTTGCCCTCGGCAAGCTGGTCATCGGTCATGCGCGCGACAAGGACCCCAAGGTACTTGCTGGTGCTGCCCTTCTCCGACGCGAGCGACAGCCAGACATACGCCTCGGCGAGGTCAGCCGGGATCACCCGGCCCTCGGCATACGCCAGCCCCAGGTTGTACTGCGCGACCGCGTTGCCCTTTTCGGCCTTTACCCGCAGGGCCTCGAGATCGGGGGGCAGCGCATCGGCCGCCGCTGCGGCTGCAGCAACGCTTAGCGCGAGAAGGGCGAGTGCAAGGCGGCCTGGCGTGGACATCGTTCCATGTCTTAGCGCAGCGCAGATTCCAGACACAACCCGCATTCTGTGTCCCATTGATCCTGCATGGCTTAGGTTGAGCCGATTGACGAGTTTTTAGCGCGGCATGGGTCGGCTTTGGCGCGGCCAGCACCGGGCGCGGGTATTTCTGCTTGCCGTTGATTTCGGCGCGGGCGAAGTTGTCCGCCCTCTGTGGCCAACGCAGCAGGCATTTGAAAACGGTTCTTTGTTCTCCCTTTTCGGAATTATTGCCCGGGTGGTGGAATTGGTAGACACGCAGGTCTCAGAAGCCTGTGCCTTAACAGCATGCGAGTTCGAGTCTCGCCTCGGGCACCAACAACTTAGGGGACGACGAAGAAAGTTGTTCTACACCGCTTTCTACACCTGTTTGAGTCGCTGACGAAGTCCGTAATCATCGGCCAGAGCCAAACGTTCTAGAATGGGTTTGGTCTCAAGAGGATACAGGGAACGTGCGGCAGCTAGCAGCATGTCGCAGACTCTCTCGAACGTGGGTTGGAGATCGGCGTCGCCGCTCTGATTTACGATCTGCTCATCGCTTTCGATCACCTCAACGAGCAGGTCGAATGCAGCGCGTGTACTGGCCGGAAGAATGACAAGTTCGATAGCGTCGAGAACGTGGGCCACCCGTTGGACAACGAGATTTCCGCGGCGGTGCCGATAGTCATATTCCCGCTCACCGGCATTGATGAGCGCGATTTCCGTCTTCAGCTCTTCCACGGCCGCCGGAGGATCATCTGCAGCAATATATGCTCTCACGTACTCTCCGATGCCGTTCTCATCGTCGGCCAGCGTGAGAATGAATTCTGCCAACTTCTCAGCGCCTCGCTGGGCAAGTCTCGATGCTTCAGGATTCATTCTAGTCGGTGGTGTATGGTGCGGGCTGGAGACCTCGGAAAAGACCCGATTCGGGCGCGATTGGTCACCCGGGGATGATCTGCGTTCTCGGCAATTTGGATGGCGACAAGCGCATACGTCAAAGCTACTTGCATTTGAGCCTCCAAAAGATGTTTTTTCGTCCGTGAAGATTCCCAAAGGCCACCGCCCGTGTCCGGCTCTTGGAGCCCCGATCAGTTCGGCCGACTGCGGTGCCGGGCGCAACAGTACGATCGCATGTCCTCCGACCTGCGCCTTCAATCCATTCGCGCCTCCAGGATATGATTTCTGGTTGCGGCTGGACGGAACATGGATGCCCAAGGCTATCGCTTGGGTGGTTAGTTGCGTTGGTGAGGAGGAATTTCGCGAGACGATCGAGGATCACAGCCCGGAGGGCGACATGGGGGATAAGCCTGACTTGGACTTGGCTTTCCCCGCAGCGGTACATTGGCTCCTGGCTGGGTTCCGGGACGACGAGGGACAGACTTTGGGTGAACTATGGGAGAAGGCGGGATGGCTGGGGCTAAACAACGACGAGCGTGTCATGAGCGGGTATCGTTGCCGGTCATTTGCGACCCTGCTTGAAATCCAGCGCGTCGTTGATGCCCAAAGCGTTTTGGTGAAAGACCTTTGGGCAGGGAAAGGAGCACAGCCGTTCCTAATGGTGGATCGGATGGCGGCCGGACGATTTCGACCCTTCGAACTGCTCTTAAGCTGGGTTACACCCTATCCCCATTTCGTCCGCTTTGTCGGGTCGGCCGTCACGGTACCACGCAATCTGAAAGAGGCTTTCGAGAGCGAATGGAGGGCGTTTACAAAGGAGGAATTGGCCCTAAAGCGAAAGCCCACACTCGGCCAGATGAAGGAGATGCTAGCCATGGATCTTGGCTATGCAGTAGATCTGGTGCGGGACTTGGGACGGGAGCAGATGCAGCACATGCTGAGAGGTTCGGACATCGAGGTTTGCCGCATTTATTTCAGCATCGTCGGTGCGCGACACCAGGTTCTCGAGGCGTTGAGGAGTCTGCCCGAATTCGAGCCTGATGATGAACCCTCTGAGGACAATTTGCCTGAATCTGACTCGTTTGTATGGCTTCGGCGCGGCGAGTCCAAGCGGATTGAGGCATCGATGCCCGAGGCTTTTCGCCATTCCGATGATGAATCCGCAGGCGTTGGCGTCCTCGGAAGGATCTCGGTGGGACGGACGGAAGTCATGGTGCAGACGATGGGCAGGCTGAAGAGCGATTTCGCACGGGCCCGACTGGCCGAGATCTTCGGCCCCCAGCTTCGTTTCGAGCGGGACAGCCGGATCAATTTGGCGTTGCAGATGGCCGAACGGATTGAACGAGAGGGGAGCGTGGGAGGAGATGTCGACCTCGCAGATTTTCCTTCCAAGCGACAGAGTAAACTCGACCCCGAAATCCCTCCTGAAGCCAAGGCCCAATTGATCCGGGCAGCCATGGAGAGACACTATCAGGGGCTGGCTGACGCCAAATTGCCGATCTTCGGCGGCCACTCGGCGCGCGAGGCCGCGCGCGACCCTGTGTCCCGTCCGAAAGTGGTTTCGTGGGTCAAGGACCAGTGGAACAACACGATTGAGCTCGGCAAGCGTGACGGCATCCTTTTGGACGACTTCCCGCGAAAGCTCGCTAGGGAGTTGGGCGTTGATGAATTGCTGGACTTATGACGACCGGCAAAGTCCTCGGCCCTCCAGATTCGGACAACGTAAAAAGCTATCCTGTATTTGTTGCCGGCGACTCGAACGAGATCGAGTTGTAAGGTGACAGCCGGCGCACGGGCCGCCAGGTTTGGTGGAGCGCGGGTTCCGATCCCGTCTTGCAAGGGCCGATTTGCCGACCAATTTTCCAACCATGAATACCCTCCAAGAGATTGAAGCGGCTGCCCTTCGGCTTCCCGATAAGGACCGGCTGCATTTGGCCGGCAAGATTCTTGGCAGTCTGCCGGCTCCGCTTGCGCCGGCCGAACCTGAAGAAATTCTGGCAGAAGCCATCCGCCGTGACGCCGAGCTTGAAAGCGGAGAAGTACTTCCTTTAACCGAAGAGGCCTTTTGGGCCGGAGTGCGCCGTCGCTCCGCATGACGGTCGAGTTTCACCCGACCGTACAAAGAGACTTCAACCGGGCGCTGGACTACTACGAGGCTGTCGTCAGACGATCATTCACTCACTGCGGCTAGGAAAATGGATGAGCGATGGTGCTGAAGGAAATGGCGCTGATCGGAATTGAAGCCCCCGACCCGTGGCGGCGCTTCTACGTTGACGCCCATGCGCCGAAGTGAATCGGGATCGGCGACGGGCGAGATGAGAGTTTGACCGGTATCCTCGAACGAGATGAATCCCCGGTCAAAGAGGTGATCAATGGACGGGGTGAGGAGGAGGCCATTGCCAGCCGCGAGCCTTTCCTCGTTCGAGGACTCCCGCCACGGCTTGATGTGACTGGCGATGAGGTGGACGGGGTTCGAAACGCGGGTCAGCCGGCAGCAGATCTCAATTCGGCTCACGTTTTCCTTAAAACGACCTTGACCCAGCCGAGCCCTGATGAGTGCAAGGCGGTCGGTTTCCGGAATTGCTGCGCTCTCGATCCTTTGACGCTCGATGCGCTCCCATTCCTCGACACCGGGTAGATCGATTTCTATATTAGTGCTGTTGCCACCTTCCTCAGCTTGAAGTGGCGCTGCCTCGATGCCGACGGCTCGGCGAATTGAGCTGGCGAGTGCATCCGAGATCGCCGCCAAATAGACAGCCTGTCGCCCGTTTCCGTCCGGGCCCAATGGCGAGTGTTTCATTCCGATCAATTGGCCGATTTCGCCGAGCATATCCCGGGGCCGGATGGTTCGAACGGCAGGAAGGAAGCCGACATCGACCCTCCATCCGATTGCGTCCCAGACCTCTCCTATGTGTCCGAACTCATCTGGTCTTGGCGACGTGTAGCAATGCGATTTTGCAAGCCCGATCCCCTTCACGTGGCCGTCTGCATAGGAAATAACAGTGTCGCCCGGCCTTACCAGCCGCATGTAATCATAAAAAATATTCCTACTGCCATCTTTTCGGCGCTTAGGAGACCAGATATAGCCGCCACGAAATTCGTGGCGGAATGTCTGTTTATGGTTCACCCACCAGGAGCTCATTCAGTCCTCGGCTACGTGGCGTTGCTGCTCCTCAACCACGTCGGGATAGTCGATGGATGTGCCTTCTGTTCGGCTTCTGAAAAAATCCTCGGTCGCTTTGTCCAAAAAGCAGACATAGCACCCTTTCATTCCTCTGGTTAAGAGAACACGGTACGTGTTCTTGACCAATTCGACGAATCGGTCGCCAGACCTTTTCACAATCGAATCGTAGGAATTCCGTTTGTCTCCCATCCATCCTTCGCTTGGCCGATAAATCAGGTCCGTGCCGATGATAACGCCAACATAGTCGAATTCGAATCCTTGAGCGGTGTAGATGCAGCCTACTTGGTTCTCTCCTCCTGGGCTGTATGCCCAAAGCGGCGCACGCGGGATGCCCTTGGCCAAACGTCGGGCTTCGGGTTTGGCGTTCCACGGGCGACGAAAACTGCCAATCGTTACGTCCTCGACCAGCGTTCCGTCGTCATTTGCATTCGACCACGGCCAGCAGAAGCCGGCCGTCAACCTCGCCTTATAGCCCTCCATAAGACGTGCCCGTATCGCCGCTTCGAGGGCCTCGGGCGACTCCACGATTCGAAATTCATACGAATCCTTGAGATTCCAAAGTACGGTGGGCGTGCGGTTTAACTCGAGTGTATTTTCGACCCATTGAATGAACGCGTCGGAACCCGAACAACGAAACTGCGCCTCCAATTTAATCTCGTGCAGCTCGGCGCCATTCGCCTTAGCCGTCTGCCGAATTAGGTCAGCTGATCCTATTTCATCCGGCCTCACTACCTGCCGATCGTCAATTAGAAACACCGCCGTTTGGGAGACGTCAATCAGCTCCTGAATTTGGGTCTTATCTGTTCTCAAGGCCGCGGGGGTAAAGCGATTCGAACTCGTCTTACGCAAGCGATGCGCCTCATCGCAGATTACGACGTCGAGCGCCCTTGGCTCCATCGCCGAGTAGCTATTGAAGTAATTGAACAACGGACTCGCCCGCCTACCCACGATCTGCCGAAGCGTCTCTGTAAAGGCCTTGGAACCAGTGGCATAATGGCTAGAAAGCCCCTCGGCGGCGAGCCTCGCAACCAAGTTCAACGCGATGACCGATTTTCCCGTCCCTGGGCCGCCAATCACCAAGACGAGGCTTTTTGTTCGTTTGCTCTTTCCAGAGCGTGCTGCGGCGAGCACCCGATCGAAAGCGATCATTTGATCGTCGAGGAGAACATACTCGCGACGCCCCTCAACCATTCGCGAAACGTGCTCAAGCAGCTTTCGGCTCGGCCGGTATTTGCTGCGCTCCACCCGATCAAGTATTCCCATCCCATCTCCGGCTCCGACCCGTACCCGGAGGTCTTCGATGAGTTTTTCGGAATCGTGCGCCGAAAAGATGGGGAACTCCTTCAACCATGGCTCAAATTTCGCCTCCAGGAGGGGGTCGCCCTCCCGAAATACATAGTTATGGAGATAAGAGCATGCCCCGAGGCCAACCGGATCTGGATCGATATGGAAAGCAATATGAGAGTCTGCCAGGTAATTCCGGTATCCGCCTACCTGGACTGACGGGTGAAGTACATCGCGTTTGGCACCCCCGGTCCGAGTAAGGATGAGCTCACCATCCGTTGGTTCGCATTCTTCCCACTGTTTCAACTCGACAATCATCGCTTGAGCGGACCGATCGCCACTTCTTCCCGTGACCATGCAGTCCAACCGGCGGGAAGTTGCAGGAAGCTGGTATTCGAGTAGCACGCCGTTGTCTTTCAATTGCGCTCGATCAAAAACCTGTGCCATCGCTCTCAGCGAGTTCCGCCATGAAGCGACCTCCGAGGGACCGGGCTCATACCGGTAACATTCGCGAAAGGCGACCCGTAGCCGGTCGGCAATCCGGTTGTGCGCCGAGTCCTCTGAAAATTCGGCGACCGTACCGGAATAGAGTCTCACCTTAGGTCAGCTTAGGCGGGGAAAATCGGCCTAAGCGACCCCAAAACCTGGCCTGCATGTTAATCTGGCAAAGATGAAATCTTCGACGGCTGCTCGGCGCGCGAGGCTGCGCGCGACCCTGTGTCCCGTCCGAAAGTGGTTTCATGGGTCAAGGACCAGTGGAACAACACGATTGAGCTTGGCCGGCGCGACGGCGTCCCTCTGGACGACTTCCCGCGAAGGCCTGCGAGGGAGTTGGGCGTCGATGAGCTGCTGCATCTCTGAAGGCCTTGGCCGATCTTTAATCGATCCGTAGCCGATTTCCTGAGAGGGTCGGTTAACGAATAAGGCCCCGATGAGCGGAGGACTCTGGCGAGCCAAGATTAATGTGTTCTTTTATTGACGGGAAAAGAGGTTCATTTTCCCGTCAAGATGACAGCGTCAAATAAGCCACAATCCGTTGATGCACAACTTCGTAGTAGAATTTACGGCCACAGGAGGGGCTGGGTATTCACTCATAGGCATTTCCAAGGGATGGGTAGCACCGCTGCCATTGAGTCGACCCTTCGCCGACTTAGACATGAGGGAGTCATACGACTGCTGGCTCGGGGCCTCTACGATTACCCGGTAAAACATCCCGTGCTAGGAACGGTCGCCCCTTCCGCCGATGCCGTGGCACGCGCGTTGGTGGGACGCGATGCAATCCGTCTCCAACCTTCGGGAGCATACGCCGCCAACGTACTCGGCCTTTCCGAGCAGGTGCCATCCCGGATCGTCTTTCTTACCGATGGGCCCTCCCGCAAGGTGAAACTCGGGAAACAGGAGATTATCCTTAAGCGGACGGTGCCTCGGAACCTTGCCGCCGCCGGCCGCAAGAGCGGCACATTGATCCAGGCCCTTCGCTATCTCGGGGAAGATCAGGTGGACAACAAAGTTCGTTCGATTCTCCTCCGGCAGATCACCGAAGAGGATCGTCCCGCCCTTCGTCGGGACCTTCGCCACGCTCCCGCCTGGATTGCCGACTTGCTGCGCCCACTCGCGGATCAAGTGCCCAATCCGTGAACACCTTCCTGAAACTCCCGTCCGACGAACGTCGACTCGCCTTTCAGCAGGTCGAAGCGCAGCTTGGCTTGCAGGCGGTCAGCGTTGAAAAAGACCTTTGGGTGTGCTGGACCCTGAGGGAGCTCTTTACTCTTCCTGGCATCGGTGACTCCATCACATTCAAGGGAGGTACTTCGCTCTCAAAGGCATGGCGGCTCATCCAGCGGTTCTCCGAAGACATCGACATCATCGTGGACAAAGAGGCCATTGGCTTCGAGGGCGATGCTGCCCCGGATAAGGCGCCGAGCAAGAAACAGCGCAGGGATCGTTTGGCGAAACTCATGGAAGCATCGCGCCAATGGGTACAGGGCACACTTCAACCCGCTCTCGGCGACAGTCTGAAAGGGGCGATTGGTGGCGCTGGTTGGCGGCTGGAAATTGATCCCGACATGCCCGACGGCCAATGCCTGCTGTTTCACTACCCGACCGTCTATCCACCGGATACCGTCGGCTACGTGCGTCCGGTCGTAAAAATTGAGCTGGGAGCTCGTTCAGATGACTGGCCGCACGAATCGATCATCATCCAGCCTTATGTCCTTGAGCATTTCCCAAAATTTGATGCAGACGCTACCTTTAGTGTTCGGGTGCTCTCCGCCAAGCGGACCTTCTGGGAAAAGGCGTGCCTGCTTCACGAGGAGACCTTCCGTCCGGCCGACAAGCCGAGAAAACTCCGTATGGCTCGTCACTATTACGACATTTGGTGCCTCCTTCGGAATCCTTGTGCGGTTTCCCTGCCTTGCTAGGCTTTGCGAGCCAATGTCTATGACTCTTCGTAACGTATTCCGCAACAACCTTGCTGGGGACCACATGAAACACTGCTCTTTCCTTTTCAGCTCCGAGACACACAAAAACATAAAAGAGGTTTCTGGCGGCAAACGATTCAGCCTTCACGTTCAAGAGCCAACTCGTTCCTTTCGTCCTTCTCGTCTTGACCTGGATAGTGACCGAACGACTTAGACCCGGCGCGTCCATGAGGACTGAATATCGTGCGACCGGCCTTGGCGCCACGCTGGAGAAGGCGCGACAGGACGGTCGAAGTTGAAGAAGCAGAAGATAGCTGTTACCGATTCCCCGGTCAATCCTCTGTCGCCCGCGCAGCTTCCCCTTCGCATGGCACACTACTAGCAGAATGCCGACGCCCTGATATCGCCGTGGATGAATCCATACACCGCGATCGACGGGTTCTTTGACGTGTTGGCCAATACTTTCGCGCCACCTTACTGCACAATTAGCCGTTGGAGGAGCATCTGTGTTACATAGTCTTCTGCCGCCCTGGCGGCGAGGCGCCGGTTCCTCGTTTTCTTGGGGGAATTTTCCGGCTCTGGCTGTGCCGGGGATTCCCCGCCATTCGTTGCAGGCACTTTCGCGAACGCTATGATAAGCGTATCCTTGTTTGTCCTCATCCAATTTGCCAGCGTGCCGCTAGTTGAACCCGGCCCGGCAAAATGGATAAGCGTCCACAAGGGCGAGACGCCCGCGCCATAGATTATTGTGAAATCAATTGTGGCACCGAAGCTCGGCACAAGGGCATCTTGCCCGGGCAGCGGGTCTGTCACCGAATTCAGTTTAGGATCGACACCAAATACCGGTAGGAAATACGGAGATCCCTGCCCCGCAGCCGATTTTCCAGTGAGATACGGAAAACCGCTCCCCACCACCTCCGAAATACCGAGGTTGCCTGATAGGCCCGACGCTTGCGGGCCCGTTGGGGCCGAGGCAGTCGCGTCCATGAGGAATGTGAACGCGAGGGTAAAGTTTCGATGCTGCTGCCCGCTCCATTGAGCCGTAAAGGGAGAGGCAAACGTCGTATTCGCGGTCTTCAGCGGATCAAGGTAACTAAGGTTAGGATTAACGCCCTGGTTGTTGGTCACGTCGAGCGTGAGATTTACGCTCACGGCATATTCATCTCCGACCGCGAGTCCGTTGGCTTTAACGGCCGCAGCAGCTTCACCTTGAATTTCGGCGACGATGTCGGAAACGTGCGGGCCCAAGGGTTTGACGGCCACTGAGCTGAAATGGGGCAATGTCGAACAGGCGCATAGACTAAACAGGTATAACGCAGTCACGCCGCGGATCGCCAACCGGAACAATGAGATCATTGGTTAATGGGATGAATGCGCTTTAATTATTGAAGCGCGATTTAGCGTTAGGTGCTCTCAATAAAATTGGGGCCTAGTAGCTTATCACGACATTAGGTCCCGAAGGCGTCGTGCTTTGATTGCAGTCGGTGACCTCGTTGGTGAAGGCCCATGCAAAAGGCATGGCCCCCGCGGCGGAGTCGATTTCGATCGCGGAGAAGGTGGTCTGGCCTGCCGGATAGTCGCTGATCGTCGCTTGTTTTTGAAAGTACGCTTCCAGTGTGAGGCTAGCCACCGTGAGTTCAGTGGTGTA
>Ga0302222_10001714_pt1 | contig 10821 bp, 8 predicted proteins | sample II_Palsa_E2_2_FD_194570 | JGI IMG/M metagenome (GOLD analysis project Ga0302222, IMG submission 194570) | Peat permafrost microbial communities from Stordalen Mire near Abisko, Sweden - II_Palsa_E2_2 | ecosystem: Environmental > Terrestrial > Soil > Palsa > Peat permafrost | place: Sweden... | reverse complement strand
AATTTAGTTTTCATACTTGTCTGCCTTTTACATTTAGGGCTACAAGCTTTATTGTACGAAAAATATTTTTTCAGTGCAGCTGGAACCCTTTAAAATAGGCCTTGTTCCGCATTGGCGGGAATCGCTGTTTGACGTCTGTAAAACTTCCCGTAGCTATATTAAATGCTATAAATTCCAAAAGAGTAAAAGCCTCACCAAACTGCGTTGAGAGCTTGAAGTCATTAAAGGCTTTTATCAGCAGCAACCAGCTTACCGCTTAGCAGCAGATCTGAGGGTCGATGTCAAAGATGTCAAAGTAGTGACCCGAATTTATTTTTTTAAACCTATTATTAATAAGCCATATGGCAATTACCTTGGTAGGTAGCCAACCAACCTATTTAAAATACTATTAGGATTTGAAGAACAGGGAATGCTGAATGCTTATGTTTGACAAGCCGCAGAATAATATGACATATTGATATTTTTTAGTCGAACGACTATGTCATATTTTGAATAGGGTTTAAAATAACATGGGTGAGATTGAAATGAGTGACCTCTATATTGAAATTTTAAATTCTCAACCTACTGAAGAATACGAGATCGTTAACTTTTCGGGCCTTGATGTGGGACCGACTTGGGACAATGAAACACAAAGCATAAACCCAAATTTTAATGTTAGCTGGGTACTCTTTGCCTTAGGCGATAATATCTGGGTGGGTATTTTTCCCCAGTATCAAAATTTTAATAGGCCAGATCAAGTCCAGAGCTTTGCTTTAACATTACCTACAACTCATATTGTATTGCTTTCTATCGAGGGTAAAGGCTATTTGGTAGAAGCCTCTGCCAGAAAAATTATTTTTGAAATCCCAAGCCAAGTGTCTTTAACCCAGGCTATACCGCTAAAAGACCAACAGCTAATTTTATTAGAAGCCTATGGCCAATTCGGTTTTTTACTAATCAATCATCTCAAATCTAACGATAATTTGGCAGATATCGCCCTATATAAAATCGGCAATAGCCTAGTCGATAGGCTGGGTTCCAAGATCATTGAATGGCTTGCTCACCCTTTTGAAAATCTAGGCATCTATTATATTGGCGATAGATGGGCAAGCGGCCTTGCCTTCTCTGCTAAAGGTTTTGAAGCCTTTACCATTGAATTAAGCCCTGAAACTGTGCCTGTTCTCGACAAACAGGATAGATTTTCAGAGCACTTAACTCTTGTTCCATCAACCGAACACGTTATTCAGCCAATCGAACAGAAGCTAAATGCTATTTTTCCTAAAGCTTATAGAGATAAAATGTTAGCTCATAATGGCGGGGTAATAATTGCTAAAGAGAACGAGGTATATACTATTTTACCCATGGAGAATTTAATAGAAGAAAACTCCAGCCCCTATGCCTCAGATTACTTCTCTACAAATCTTGTTTCATTTGCGAGCAATTTTTCTGAACATTGGTTGGTATTCTTGAGGGTGAAAGACAATCCGAAGATGCTGGAAAATGCCATTTATGAATATGATATAGAAACCGACGAAATTTTAAAAATTGCTGAAAGCTTTGAACAACTATGGTGTTTAAATATTAAACAATAATCAGCCTTTTTTGAGTTTGCTCTTAGACTATATGCCTGCAAGAATAATTCAGAGATGTTGCCGTCAATGTCTGCCAAAATTAAACCGGTTCTGGTGGGACTTGGGAAATCTTGAAAAGAACCAAAAAAGCCACGATGTTGGCAATAATGATCAATGCGCTTACTGCTAAAAGCGAGCGACTCTGCTTGAGTTTATGAACTAGGAAAATTAGATGTTGATGCCTTTAAAGCATCAACAATCCTGATGACAAATGGGTTTGTTTCAAATTCTTTTTCTATCCATGAGTTGCCAATAAAATGACCATTATTTTTTCGCCCAATAACAACTGAGTATTCATGGCTGTCTCCTTTAATTCTAAAGGCAGCTATTATTGTACCTCAAAAAGTAGGCCATCTGATGAAGCCGGTATATTTTACATAAATTACCTAGCAGAGAAGCAACAATTTTTAACTACAATTGAAGGGGAACTTGTGGGTAATTGAAAGGTTTATTTAACGCTTACACTTCCACTGAATCAAGATTAAAAGCTAAATCACTGCAATGGGTGAGTTTTAAATCTTTGGTTTAGATAGCAGCAAATAAAAAGTGGGCACGACAAATAGGGTAAATAGAGTGCCAATAAGCATACCGGACACAATCACCACCCCAATGCTGTGGCGGCTGGCAGAGCCTGCACCTTGTGCACCCATCAGGGGGATCAATCCGACGACCATTGCAGATGTGGTCATTAAAATAGGCCTTAAGCGGGTCGCTGCGGCTTGAATAATAGCAGCTCTGGGTAACAGTTGTTGTTCAATTTGTAGTTGATTGGCAAATTCGACAATTAAAATACCATGTTTGGTGATTAGGCCGATTAAGGTGATCAGACCAATTTCCGAATAAATATTCAGCGTGGAGGCGCCTAAGAATAAAATTAAAATAGCACCAAACATCGATAGGGGCACGCTGAGCATAATAATAATGGGATCCCTTAAACTTTCAAATTGGGCTGCAAGCACCAAGAAAATAACCACGATGGCAAATACAAAAGTGATATATAAAGAGTTGCCTTCTTGAACAAATTGCCGAGATTCTCCCATAAAATCATAGGTAAAGCCTTCGGGAAAACTGGTTTTTGCATAATTTTTTAAAAATTGTACCACTTGACCCATTTTCACCCAGGGCCAAGGGATGGCCTGAAATGTCGCTGAATTCATCTGGTTAAATTGAAACAGCTGATTGGCCTCAGAACTGATCTGAATACTGGCAATATTTGCTAAAGCCACTTGTTTGCCACTGGCTGTAGTCACATAGAATTGTTCTAGATGAAGAGGCGTGAGCCGGTCCTTTCGACCCACTTGTGGGATGACTTGGTAGCTGCGTCCATCCAAGTCGAAAAGGCCTAAATAATTCCCACCCAGCATCAGGGCTAAGGTGTCACCGATATCACCCATGGTAATACCCAAAGTATTGGCTTTATCGTGATCGATGGTAATTTTGGTGCTTGGAGTACTGAAATTTAAATCGCTGTCGGCTATCATAAAAAGACCACTTTGGTAAGCTGCCCCTTTCAATTCTTCAACGACGTTATAAATTTGTTTATAATCGCTGAGGCTATTCACCACAAATTGTACTGGCAGGCCATCATTGGGTCCTGGTAGGGGGGGCGGTTCAAAAGCAAACGCTGATATACCGGGTATCGTAGATATTTTTTGTTGAATTTCATTTTGCAAAATATGTGATGAACGTTCGCGTTGATGCCAAGGTTTAAGAATAAACCCGCCAAAACCACTTTGTGGAGTTCCCATACCTGCAAAACTGAAAACCAAGGAACGTTCGGGCAGGCTTAACAATTTGTCTACCATATCGTTAGAATAATGGGCCATATAATCTATGTTGGCATAGTTTGGTGCTTTGGTACTGATCAACACAATACCCTGATCTTCAGCAGGAGCCAATTCCTTCGGGATAAACATTAAAAATAGCCCACCACTGATCAGCACGGTACCAAATACCAGTAGAACACTTTTTTTATCATGGAGTGTTTTGTCTAAAAGCTTTTGGTAATAGTTGCTCAACCTGGTAAAACCAGTTTCAAGCTTTTTAGAATAGTTGCTTTCTAAAGTTTTTCGGTTCAGTAACAGCGAGCACATCATCGGCGACAAGGTTAGCGCGACAATGCCTGAAACCACAACAGAGCCGGCTAAAGTTAAAGCAAATTCCCGAAATAAGCTGCCGGTCACGCCTTGCATAAAGCCAATGGGAGCATACACAGCGACCAAGGTTAAAGTCATGGTAATCACAGGAATGGCAATCTCTTGGGCACCTTTTTGTGCAGCCTTAAGCGGTGGCTCTCCAGCTTGCAAATGTCGATAAACATTTTCTAAGACTACAATTGCATCATCGACGACCAGACCAATGGCGATGACCATGGCCAGTAAGGTTAATAAATTCAAGCTAAAGCCCAGTAGATGCATGGCTGATGCCACACCGACCAAAGATAAGGGAATGGTAATGAGTGGGATAAATACCGCTCTAAAGCTACCTAAAAATAAGAATATCACTACGATAACAATCAGCGAGGCTTCAAGAAGCGTGATGATCACCTCATGTATAGAGGCTTGGATAAATTCAGTCGCATCATAGGCATATTCAAAATGCAAGCTTGCAGGTAAATCAGCTTTTAAATTGTCTAATGCTGTTCGTACCGTTTTAACCATGGTCAAAGGATTGGCAGTAGGAGAATTGGCGACGCCGATAAAAACCGATTGCTTGGCATTCATCTTAACAATGGAATCATAGCTTTCGGAGTCTAATTCAATATCTGCGACTTCATGGAGCCTGATAATTTTTTTACCGATGGTTTTAACGACCAGTTGCTCAAACTCTTTACTGGACTTCAAACCTGTGTTGGCTTCGACGGGACTTAGCACGAAATAACCTTTGGTTTGTCCTGCGGCAGACTGGTAATTATTACGGGTGATGGCATTTAAAACATCATCTTTAGAAATATTGCGAGCTTTCATACGAGCGGGATCTAACCAAAGACGCATCGCTAAAGTTTGGCCACCCAGTATATCCGCCGAGCCCACCCCTTCTAAAGTAACAATACGGGGTTGAATTTGTCTTTTAATAAAATCAGTCAGTTCATTGGTGGGTAATTCAGTGCTTTCAAAGCCTATATACAAAGCGGCAATGCTGCTGCCAGTTGTTTTGGTTACAACAGGGGGATTGGCATCTTTGGGCAGAATGCGATTAACCTGCTGTACTTTAGAAATAACTTCGGTCATGGCGGCATTGGGTGAAAAATTATTGCGAATATAGGCATTAACGGTGCTGACGCTTTCTCGGCTGGTTGAGGTGATGTACTCTACTCCTTCTGCTGAAGCCACGGCTTGTTGCACGGGGGTTGTGATAAAGCCTTTCATCAGTTCGGCAGCAGCGCCAGGATAAACAGTGGTGATGGTAATCACAGTGGTTGTCAGCTCGGGATATTGGCGGATAGGCAAATCAGCAAGACATTTCATGCCAAATAAAAATATCAAGGTACTCACCACCGCAGAGAGCACCGGTCTTTTGATAAAAATATCGGTAAAGCTTTTACTCACAGCTACCCTTAAGAGTTGGTTTGTTTTTGTGGAATATTAAGAGTGCTGGTTTCATCAATCACCACACTGGTTCCATCGTGCAGTTTGACTTGCCCCGAAGTGACCACCTGATCGGATTCTGAGATTCCCTCGGTGATAATCGCTCTATTGTCTCGTCTCTCGCCAACTTTAACATAGTGTCTTTTTACCGTCATCACGGGTTCTTGAGTTTTTTTATCAAAACTGCGTTCAATCATAAATATGGAGCTGCCATACAAGCCATAATCAATGGCCGTTTCTGGTACCGTGATCACCATCTGGTTTTGTGGCAACAATATTCGTACCCGCGCATACATACCGGGCGCCAGCAAGGTATCTTTATTTGAAAGAGTTGCTTGGCATTGTAGGCTGCGGGTATCGCTATCGATTTTGGGCTCAATAGCGCTTAAAGTGGCATGAAAGGGTTGCTCTGGAAAAGCATCGACAAAAACCAAGACTTTCTGGCCTATTTTCAATAGCTGCTTATCTTTTTCAGGGCGGTCAAAGTTGACGTACAGTGTTGATAGATCATTGAGGCTTGCAATGGGGCTGCCGGGTTGTAAAAACTCACCCAGATTAATGCTGCGAATGCCCATCACGCCTGAAAAGGGCGCTTTAATATTTTTTTTATCGATCAGGGCTTGAATATGTGCCACATCGGCTTCGGCACTTTGTTTAGCAGCTTCGGCTTTATCGTAGTCAGCTTGGGCTTGAAAATTGCCTTCTGAAAGTTTTTGGGCGCGCTTTAAATTTAAATCTGCTAAAACCATTTGAGCTTGGGCTTTTTTTAAATCCGCTTTCTCCAGGCTATCGTCCAATTGTAATAATAAGGTATCGGTGGCAACGGTTTGATTGGGCTCAAAGAGGATATGGTTCACACGCCCTGGGACCTCTGCGGCTAATAACACCGATTGTGCGGCTACCAATGAGCCGACCGATGCCAATTCTTGGGTATAGGGTTCTTTTTTGGCAAGGGCGGCACTCACGGTAACCGGCGGCATGCTAAAGCCTTTAAAAAATAATAGGGGCAGAAAATGCCAGCCAAAGGCTGCCAACAATAGGCTTACCAATGCAAACGCTAATTTTTGATGGCGGCTGAATTTAAAATTTTTATAACGGGCGATCATGTTCTGTGTACCTTTTGGTTTATCATATCACAAGAAAAAATGTCTTAAAATGAATAGGGGCAAATAAATACCTCAGTTGCGCGACCAATTGCGATGCCAGCTTCGATAAAAGTATTCAAGCTCTTTGACTGTGTAAGTATTTTTTTTGTAAAAACTCATAAATTTCTTGATAATTTTTAAGATCTCGAACCACCAAATTGCCGTTTGCGGTATTGATGATAATAGAGCCTACCCCATACAGTTGTTGAATGATAGTTTTATTAAGCTGCATTTCTGTAAAATTGCTATAGCGTATCATATTTTTTTCAACACCAAAAAACTTATCTTGGTATTCTATATGATTGTCAAAAAAATGATAATAGGTGGCTTGATTGTTTTTTAAACCCATATACCAAAAAATAATGACTGGGACGATCAAGCCGACGCCACAACCGATCAGGATATGAATCAATTGAACGTGGTACCTAGGAGCAATGGCGAGCAAAAAAAACAGGGTTATACCGATTGAGAAGCGGGCAATAGAATTTAAGCTTTGTACAATTCCCAGCATTCCAAGATAGCAAGGTTGCACGGTATAAATAAGCTTTTCTTCTTGATTGTTCTGAATGGGTGATGCAGTTTCAGCTTTTGATAGAGTCGCGCCACATTGGCTGCAAAATCTTTGGTTATTCTCAGTTTCTTTACCGCATTGGTTGCAAAACATGGCTTTTTTCCTTAGTTTATTTTAATCTGGAAATTATGAGGGCTCGTGTTGTTGAACTGGGCATGAGAACTACGGGTGTTTTTTAGAAAATCTAAGTACCAACTATCAAGGCTAAACCCTATCATTCCCATAGCCAAGCAAAAAAACACATATAATGCAGTTTTGTATAGATAACAGTTGATCATTGCACTGTGGGAAACCCCGGCTACTGTAAAGGGCCGGCCAGGTGGTAGGCCTGCTTGTGAAAGTAAGTTGACAACATTTAAGCTCTCAGCAGCTTTTTTTTCTGGAACGGGATATTTTTGTTGTATTTCCAGCTCTGCAGCCTTGATCACTTCTTGCCACTCATCTGGATCAATTTTGCCATTGTGGTTGGTGTCGAATTTATTGAGCAGATTTTGATAGTCTGCTTTCCATTCTTTTAACAACATTCCGGTTTCAAGGCTATGATTTGCGTTAGGAGGGTTTTCTTGCTCTCTAGAACCTAGGGTTCTAAACATGCCTGCAGCGTATATAGTATGATTTTCTTCAAGAATGCTTTCGGTATATCGATAGTTGCCTCCCAGCATATTTGCCCAGAAACTTTGTTTTTCAACAGTGATATGAGTCATATTGCCACTGGTGCCTTTCCAGGTATTTTCGATTGTCGGGATGATATCGGCTCCATCCGGATCAACCACACACTGATCGGTATCATCTGAAATAATAAAATGCTCAGTGCTCTCGCCTGCTTCAATGATTGCCCAATGTCGATTTTTTCCGAAGCCTCGTAGTTCCTCAACGGTAAACCGATACCAAGTGCAAGGAAGCTTCATTAAAGGCGATTGCAAGTTATGGCCTTCAAGCCACTTTGCAGTGCCATGCAATTCCACATAACCTTGAGCCGCAGAACGAATTTTTGAAACTGGGGTGTAGCGTAAAACTAAATAATATTTATAAAAATGGAAAACAAATAGCCCGGCTCCGAGGCACAGTATGGCAAAAACAACTTTAAAAATGTTGACAGTCGTGTTGTAGTGTTGCAGTACATCTTGTCGGGAAGACTTGTCATCAAACTTGAATAGAAAGACAACCGCGATGCAGACAGAAATCCAATAGATTCTTTCTAGGGTTAGAACAGGCTTTCTTGTCGACAAGTGATTCATGATTGATCCATCCCTTTATGGCTTAAACCCAGCTTTGATGCTGACATCTTGCTTTTCTTCCTCAGTGACTTTAAAGAGTTCTAAGGGCATAAAATGACAGCTGTTGGCTATAAAAACCGCGGGGAATTGTTGTATGGCTGTATTGTTGAAGTTGACGCTTTCATTATACAGTTCGCGTCGGTCGGATATCGATGATTCTAATTCGCTGATCCGTCTTTGCAATAAGTTAAAAGTTTCATGAGTTTTTAAATCTGGGTAGTTTTCAGCCAGTGCGAACAGTTGTTTCATATGGCCCTGCAAAGCGGATTCAGCTTGAATAACTGCTGGCATACTTTTATTGTCGGTAGCGGTTACCATGGCATTTCGGGCTTGAATAATTTTTTCAAGGGTGGCTTGCTCGTATTTCATATATTCTTGACAGCTTTCGATCAGTTTTGTTAATTCGCTGTTTCTTTGCTTCAGCAAAATGTCGATATTGGCCCAATTTTTCGCAACTTGATTTTTCAAGCTCACCAGTTCGTTATATAGAGTTATCACATAGCCCACAACAAATACCAGGGTTGCTAATATTACAAAAAAGTAAATGCTCATAGTTCAATACTCGTTAATGGGTTTACGGAAGCTTATCGGCTTGGTTGGGGAAAATATTGAGGGGGACTTGAGTAACTTTATTATTTTGGACATGCTTTGTCTGATGCTTGCTTATCCAATGGTATAGGGCCGGAGCCTCTATCTAAGACTACTTATATGGATGCCATCCTATTTGCAAGGGCTATATCGCTAGCATGATTGAAACCTGTAAAATAAGCGAGATCAATACTTTTGATTATTTTAAAGACGTGCTTACAAGACTGCCGATCACTAAAATGAAAGATCTCAACCAGCTCTTGCCTTACTACTGGAAACCGACACCTACCTAAGTTGCACAGCAGCTGTCAATTGCGTTGTTAGGCGGACGGCTGCAAAAAACTAAGCCGACTTTTTCTTCAACACAAAAAAGACCGGCTACCAAGAAAATAAATTCCAACCACAAATCCAACAGAAGGGCTGATTCCTAATTCCTGCCAACCTCAGGACATATGGAAAGATCCTGTTGTACGCCTCCATGGTTGGCTGTTAAAGCCAGGAGACAGGGTTGTGTTTTTTTATGAAATGCTCAATGATCAGCCATCTTTGCCGAAGATATCTTCTGCTGTTTTTGCTTTACCAGTTCGCTGATCTATTCTATCGTTAGATATAGCCATAATTTTCTTCGATGTTTGTGTTGCGATTTACCACCAAACATATAGAAAAGGGTTTTAATTATGGCCATTTACATATTTAAAATGCATGAGGATCTCTGTTCGAAGAGTGTCAGAACCAGGCCATAAATGCCATTCTGGTCTTCCTGTAAATTTAAAGATCTGTGTCTTAGAGGAGAGGACAATGAATATTGATCTAAATGGTAAAACAGCATTAGTGACAGGTTCAACCATAGGAATTGGATTTTCAATTGCGCAAAGATTGGCAAAGTCGGGAGCAATTGTTTACGTCAATGGAAGATCGGAAGAGCGGGTTACAGAGGCGGTTCAAAGACTCCAAGACAGTGTACCTGGCGCCAACGTTTATGGCATAGCCGCAGATCTTGGGACCGCTGCGGGGACGCAGACGGTTGTTAAACAACTTAAAGAGGTTGATATTTTAATTAATAACCTTGGAATATTCGAGCCAAAACCTTTTTTTGAAATTTCAGATTCAGACTGGCAGAAATTTTTCGATGTGAATGTGATGAGCGCTGTGAGGCTATCTCGACACTTTACCCCGAAAATGGTAAAGAAAAAGTGGGGGCGGGTGATTTTCATTGCAAGCGAATCGGCAGTGCAAATTCCAGCTGAGATGGTTCATTATGGTATGACAAAGACAGCGCTTCTTGCCGTTTCTCGCGGGCTAGCAGAAACGGTGGCCGCTACGGGTGTTACGGTCAACGCCGTTCTGCCTGGACCTACAAAATCCGAAGGTGTGATGACTTTTATTGAAAAAATGACTTCTGAAACAAAGAGGAGTTTCGAGTCAATAGAAGAGGAATTCTTCAAAACAGTGCGACCCACCTCACTCATCAAACGCTTTGCGACCCCAGAAGAGGTGGCCAATTTTGTGACATATATAGCATCCAAGGAGGCATCTGCGACTACAGGGGCAGCTCTCCGAGTTGACGGCGGCGTAGTGAAGTCTATTTTGTAGATATCGCATCTGATTATAATTCTTCAGAGCGGACACGATGAGATAGAACCAAAGCCGAATTAGGTCAATTTTTTTAAATGTATATTGATGGTCTTTTCTTTTTACGGTTTTGTTGCCCCCCTGTGCCGGATAAGCGGGAGCTGGTAACAGCTCCCGCTTATCCGGCAGCTAACGATAGGCTTATATCATCATAAGCAATAATAAACAGTTGTCTGAGCAGTCGGGGGGTAAATGAGTGTCGTCACACGGTAAACATTGAGCCTGAATAATAATAAGTTAATCATTATCACAACTTGCGTGTAGTATCCCCCAATTTTTGCAAATTGATCTGACCCCGTTTCAACGGACACAGTTTTCTCATGCAATCATCTTTCCCTCATATTCCACTGGTGATAAGTAGCCTAGAGTAGAATGACGCCGCTGACGATTATAGAATACTTCTATATATTC
>Ga0302222_10001680_pt1 | contig 10922 bp, 13 predicted proteins | sample II_Palsa_E2_2_FD_194570 | JGI IMG/M metagenome (GOLD analysis project Ga0302222, IMG submission 194570) | Peat permafrost microbial communities from Stordalen Mire near Abisko, Sweden - II_Palsa_E2_2 | ecosystem: Environmental > Terrestrial > Soil > Palsa > Peat permafrost | place: Sweden... | reverse complement strand
CCAGTAGGAAAAGTTCTGGCCTCCATTAATCTCAGAGAGGAAAAAACTATGTTTTCACGGTCACTCTGTAAAATCTCAGGCCTTTTCTTGTTTTGTCTCGCAGTGGGCAGCACAGCGTCCGCTCAATATAACGGTGGAACAGCAGGGGCCCCTGGAGCACCCGGAACGGGCAACATGGCCGTCGGCGGCACTCCCAATTACAGCTACGGCAATGGTAAAGCGATCGGTGTCGGCGTAGGAGCCGCAGCGGGCGCCGCGGTCGGCATCGCTTTGTATGTCCATCATCGCCACGTTAAAGCCCGCGAAGAGGCGCAGGCTCTGCAAACGCCAAAGTCCGAAGCATCCATCATCGGCTGCACACAGTCCACGTTAACTGGAGTCTCCCTGAAGAATGAAAATGACAATATGACCTACACCATTCTTTCCAGTGGCAGCACGAAACTCCAACCCGGGCAGCGCGTCGAGCTGCAGGGCGCGGTACTAAACGAAGAGTCAGGCATCAACGCTTTCAGTGTTCATCAGCTGGTTGATAATTACGGAGCTTGCGGATCGCCGGCGATGCTTGCGCAGAAGAGCGCCTTCACAGCGAAGTTGAATTAGTAACGGCAGCTAGAAACTGTTCTCCAGAGAAGGATGGAGCTATCCGTAATCTAACTCCATTCTTCCGTGAGAACTCGTATTTCGATTCGACGATTAATTTGAGAATAGTCGCTGGAGCTGATCGAGGTCGGGCGCTGCAGCGTCGGAGACGGCGTAGAATTCCATTCCTTGCTTGCGCCAATCGATCCACTGGTAGCCTTGGATCGAACCTGCACGCGGAGCCGCATCCTTTTCAGAAGTAGGCCAAACGAAAACATTGACTACATGTTTGCGGCGGGCGTACACCAGCGCCGCAACGGTGCGGTTATCCACCACATCGAGACGCCCGCCCTGCAATGCAAAACCCCGCTCCGTAAAATCGCGGACCGGTGGAGCAAAATCCAGCTTGCCCTCGAACCAGGGTTTCACGGTGTGTTGATCGGTAGAGATTACGTCTTCCAAGTGACCGGGCTGCAGCGATCGCAGATGTGCGTCGACAATCTTGCTGGCCATCAGCGTTTCCCGGCTATCCCCGCGATTAAGCGATGCGGCTCGCCACCCACCGTAAAGTAACAATAGAAATGCGGCCGCGATAGCCAGCCAGCGCCAGTTGGTTGTCGCGGCCGGGGTACTCATGATCGTAGCCCCCTTCACATTCAGGTCGGCAAGGATTGTCTTGCGGAATGACGCAGACATCTTTTCGTAGGGTTGCGCAACGTTTATGGTCGAGCGCAGAGACTCCAAAGCATCCAGCGTGACTACGCATTCTGAGCACTGTTCGAGATGAGCCTGAAATTCGGCAGCCCTAAGCGCGTCTAACTCGTTATCGAAATAACCGTGAACTAGGGTATCAGCGCGTTCACATGCCATGGGTGGCCTCCTGGGCTGCGCCATTACCGAGCGCCAGTTGAAGCTGCCGGCGGGCGCGCGACAGCGTAGACATTACTGTACCGATGGGAATCGCAGTGATCGACGCAATTTCTTTGTACGAACATCCTTCCAGCTCGCGCAGCACAATGACCTCACGATACCTTGGCGGCAATGACTTCAGCGCCTCGGAAAGGCGTTCGCGATCGTTGCCCGCAATGGCCAGGGTTTCAGGCGATGGGCTTGGCAGCCCGTGTACTTCTTCGTTGAATTCGGTCATATCTTTGACCCTGCGATTTTTGTCGAGCCAGCTGTAACAGGTATTCCGGACGATTTGCAGCAGCCAGGCCCGCGCATCCCCGCCATGAAAACCATGGAAGAACCGATACGCGCGCAACAGTGCTTCCTGCGCGGCGTCTTCGGCATCGGCGCGACTGCGCAACAGCCAGCGGGCCAGATTGAAAGCGGCATCGAGATGCGGCAGCACTAACGTCTCGAAGCGCACCTGCTCCTGTGAGTCCAGCACGTCCATACCTTTCCCCTGGACAGGATTGCTCACTGGTAGTAACTCCCCGAGCCCTGACTTTATTCCCATTTGGTCCTTTTTCTTGTCCAACGGAAAAAACGCCGATTTCCGGCGCTGATGGAATAAATGCAATGCACTCATGGTCTACGTACATGAAACACGTCCAAGAGCGGCGCAGAACCCCTCGATTCTCCGATGCTGCGCCGCTCGCTTCACCAGGCGATCGGGACGATGACAGAGATTTAGTAGCGCGAGCAACGAGGAGGAATAATGGCCGCGAAGTCAAAAGATGAGCTTCTACATGACCACAACCACGATGGAGTAGACCGCCGTGGATTCTTGAAGTGCATGGCCTGGGCCGGAACCGGGGCATTCTGCATCATGCAGGGCGGTGTTTTGAAGTCCTACAGCATGAGCCAGATGGCCCAAATGGCCACCAAGGTGGGCGCAGGGGATCTCAGCTTCGTGCAAATCAGCGATAGCCACATGGGCTTCAACAAAGCCGCCAATCCTGATGTGATTGGTACACTGAAGACGGCCGTCGACAAAGTGAACTCATTGTCTACACCAGCCGAATTCATGTTGCACACAGGTGACATCAGCCACCTTTCGAAACCCGAAGAGTTCGACACTGTCGACCAGATCCTGAGGGGCGCCACACCGAAAGACATCTTCTACGTCCCCGGCGAGCACGACATGCTGAACGATGACGGCAAGCAGTACCTTGAGCGTTACGGCAAAAATACTAAGGGCGCCGGATGGTACAGCTTTGACAAAAAAGGCGTGCATTTTATTGGACTCGTCAACGTGCTGAATCTGAAAGCCGGCGGCCTAGGTACCCTCGGACACGAGCAGCTGGAGTGGATGGAAGATGACGTCAAACATCTGAAGAGCAGCACTCCTATCGTGGTGTTCGCGCACATTCCACTGTGGTCCGTTTATCCGGAGTGGGGTTGGGGAACGGAAGACAGTGCGCAGGCGCTCGCGTATCTGAAGAAGTTCGGATCCGTAACCGTTCTGAACGGTCATATTCACCAGACCATGCAAAAGGTCGAAGGCAACGTAACCTTCCATACCGCCGCATCGACCGCCTTTCCGCAGCCGGAACCTGGTAAGGCCCCATCACCAGGGCCGATGAAAGTACCCGCCGAGCAATTGAAGAGCGTACTCGGAATCACGGATGTGAATTACGTGCACGGTCAGCACGCGTTGGCGGTAGTGGATTCTTCGCTGGCGTAAGAATCACCATAAGAACAGGCCATAAAAGCAGTCAAGGAAAAGAGAGGACAAATAACATGAGGAGAGTTGTGTCTACTGCAGTTTTGTTTGCGGCAACGTTTGGAGTCGCATTCGCGGGTCTGCGCGCTGGGGCAGGAAGTTTGCCTGCCGCTGCGCAGCAGAAGCCCGATGCAACAGAGGTAAAGATAGACAATTTCAGTTTCGGACCTGCGGAGCTGAAGGTTCCGGTGGGAACGACCGTCACCTGGACAAATCACGACGATATTCCGCATACCGCGGTCAGTACCGACAAGACGTTTAAATCCAAAGTGCTGGACACCGACGAAAAGTTTTCGTTCACTTTCAGCAAACCCGGCACGTACGAATATTTCTGCTCAATTCATCCCAAGATGACGGGCAGAGTCGTCGTTCAGTGAACAGTCAATGAGTGTAAATCCGTTCGACCTCAAAACCGTTGTACTGGCCAAACACGCGCAGCATGTGGTGCTGATTCATTTCCCCATAGCGTTGTTTATGGTGGCCGTGGCGTTTGACTTCCTCGCCCAGTGGGCGAAGAACAGGAGCCTGGCCGCTGCGGCGTACTTCAATTTGTTGCTGGCCGCGGGCTTCACGGTGCCTGTGGTAGCGACAGGCCTCGCGGCGTGGCAGTGGGCATTAGAGGGCCAAAAGTTAAAAGGGATTCTCCTGATGCATTTGGTACTCGGCTGCATATCCGCGGTGGTGATCTGGGTGGTGTTTTTAATTCATTTGCGTGCGCGGCGCCATCCCGGGAATTCCTTGCCGACGTATCGCCTATCGCTGGAAGCCGTCGCCGTCCTTCTGGTCGGTGTCACCGCGCATCTCGGCGGGTTTCTCAGCGGCGTTAACGGGCCTGGCTAGTTCAGCTGGGACGTACAGATCACCGGATGCGCATTAGAATGTGAGAAATTTATTCACAGCTACAAATGCAACATAAATCTAAAAGCAATGGAGAACAGTTATGAAAATCTTATGTGGAATGATCGCGTTAGCCACCGCTTCAGCGGCGTTAGCAAACAATACTGTGTCCTATCCCAAGGATCAGGTCACAAAGTTCGTGGTCGACAAACTGGATGTCACCACCTTGCCAACTGGCATCGGGCCAAAACACGATCGGGGCAAGAAAACATTCAGCGACTATGGGTACGTCACCAGCTCGCTAGACGAAAATCAGGCCGTAGTGGCCACGCCCACTGGAACGCAAATCAACATGAAAATACTCGAACAGAAAACCTCTCAAATCTATGTGTGCGTTTTGGGCGCAGGCGAAAAATCCGGCAGCGCCAAGATTCAGCGGGTGTTCCTGCTCAAGGTCAAGAACTCAGGCAGCCTTCTAAAGGGCAGGGAATCATGGAAGGAATTTGACGCTTGCCCAGTGATCGGCGGAACGGACCATGATTCAACAGCCGATTCATACGGCGGAGATTAAAGTATTTCGAGATCGGCCGCAGCAGACCTATCGAGACCTCAGAAGCCGACCATCCGCAGCTGGACCCGGTACAGTCCTTTGAACGGCCTGTCTACGGACGCCCCTGCTTACGCCAACGTCATTCTGCTTTTGGAACTAGCGATGGGAGTAGGCTTACTCGTCGGCGCTTTCCTCGCGCGCCTAAAGCGCTTTCGGCAACACGCCTGGTGTCAGTCAGTCATCGTGCTCGTCAATCTCCTATTGATTGACCTCACCATGCTTCCATCGTTTCGTGTTCACGTTGCTTCGCGAATCCCCTTGAAACTTGGCGGGGCTTATTACGCCTTGGCAACTGCCCACGCCACCTTGGGAGCTTTGGCTGAAGTCGGAGGGTTGTACATCCTGGTAGCAGCTGGCACGAGACTGTTGCCGCCACGATTATGTATTAGCAACTATAAGCTCTGGATGCGCACTGTGTTAGTGCTGTGGTGGGCTGTCCTTTTGTTGGGCGGGGCGACTTACGCACGTTGGTATATTCCGCATCTGTTCCGCAAATAACTTGCGGGCACCCTGGGCGCCCCGCAGACGCGACACACTTTCACTGGTTGTGATCCACGTGTGCAATAAAATGTCTCAAATCCGGTCTATATGACTGCCGGCACGCACGAGGCAATGTGCGCACGAATTAGAAGTATCCGACACCTTTACAGCTGCGAGGAGAATAAGGTGAATAGCGCACTGCGAATTATGTCTTTGTTTTTCTTGAGTTCATTGGCCCTCACTTCGGGGTTCGCCAGTCCAATGACTAGCTCCCAATTTGCACGGAGCGTACAAGTCATCGAAGTCACCGCCAAGAAGTATGACTATTCGCCGTCGCTGATTCACGTGAAACTGGGCGCGCCGGTAGAGTTGAAGTTCACGTCACTGGATAAGACCCACGGCTTCAAGATCAATTTGTATCCCGATGGATCAGACGCCAAAGGTGAGCCCGGGCTTGTTTTCACCTCTAAGGAAGATTGCTTCAAGCTGGAAAAAGAAACTCCGACGCTAGTGCAGTTCATTCCCCGCGCGACAGGAACGTATTCGTTCCATTGCTGTAATCGTTGTGGACTCGGCCACGGCGGGATGAAAGGCCAACTCGTCGTCGAACCGTAGGGTGACGAAGCTTGGTGGTTTCACGCGCGACTCGTATCTCGCGAAGACATAAAAAGACTGTCGCGGCGGAACTGGGAATAAATTCCCCTGAAGTTGGTTTATATAATTGAAGCCCGGACACTAAACCGGGACACCAAGGCACGGAAAACCATGGCTGAACATCGAATGACTCTAGTGGATCGCCAAACAATTGCTACGGACACTATGGCTTTTTTGGCTCGAACCTGACGACGGCTACTTCGAATTCCGAGCCGGACAGCACGTTGATCTTGTATTTGCACATCCCCCACAGGGAAGTGAAAACGACAATTTCAGAACCTTCTCTCTGGCGACAGCCCCACAAGAAAAGACTTTCATCATGATCGCCATGCGCATGCGTAAGACGGCATTCAAAGACGGCGTGCAGTCCGCTCCTCTTGGTGCCAAGTTCGTGGTGAGCCGCCCGAGGGGATCATTCACGCTGCATAAGGATATTACCAGGGCCGCGGTATTTCTAGTCGGTGGCATCGGAATTACACCGATTCGTAGCATCCTCCAGCAGGCCGCTCAGGATCGTTTGCCACACAAACTCTACTTATTTTATTCAAACCGCGAAGCGGAAGACGTGGCGTTCCTCGAGGAATTTGAAAATATGGCACTCAGAATCCCAATTTCGTTCTCATTTCAACGGTTACTGGGCATAGAACCGTAGCGTGGCCCTACGAAAAAGGTCACATCAATCATGGAACGCTCAAGCGTTATCTACTCGGACTCCAAGGCCCGGTCTACTACATCGCCGGCCCGTCGGGAATGGTCACTGCAATGACCGACCTCCTCCGTTCTATGGGCGTGAGCGAAGACGATATAAAGACCGAGGAATTCGGAAACTATACTGTGTTTGAAGACCCCACGCAGAGCAACAAAATTACGGGCAATCAATCAGATTCAGTGCTATGAAGGTCAGTGTGATGGAGATCTTGTGAAAGGTAGCTTGGTTGCGAATGATACCTTTCTGGTTCCGGTCATTTCTCTTGTGACCTTTGGCATCGTCGTCCGGAATTTCCCCGCGCTCGCAATCGCCCAATCCTCCGTTCACGACGACGTGAACCATGACTCACCTGCCCAGGTCATTGCGCGTGGCCAATCCCTCTTTATGGATGTAGGCCTGGCGGTTTCGGCTACTCTTCTTCACTCTCGTCATGAAATGTCCACTTCAACGAGGAAGGCCGACACGACGCGACAGGTCTTGAAAACGCGGGTCCGACCGCAGAGGATCGAATCCCGGCCGCAGCAGGACTCCTGGGTTGAATCGTTCTTCGTAGCTTCTTTCGAGCCAACTCATGGCTTGATTCGTGTCCCCAAGAGAGGCGTAGATCACGGCAATCTCCGAAGCATGCGAATAGCCTAGAGTGGAGCGCTGCTTCAGATTGCTTAGCAGCTTTTCTGCTTCGCTTCTTTTTCCCGATGCCACGTAAGCACGAGCGAGACTGGCGATGCATGTCGGACTGCCCCCAGAAAGCTCTACCGCTTTTTGGAGTTCTGCGACAGCTTCCTCGTTCATGTTCTTCTGTAGGTATGCCTGGGCGAGTTGATTGTGAGCGAGAGCGAAATTAGGATCCATTTCGATCGCCTTGCGACTCTGGCTGATGGATTCGTCATAGGAATGCGCAAGGACAAGAAGCTCGGCCAAATCGGCGCCAATAATCAGAGATAGCGGGTCGAGGTTTTGGGCTTTTTTCATTTCTGTTATGGCTTCGTCGTATCGACGCAATAGAGCTAAATGCCAAGCGTACCAATGGTGTGCCGTTGCGTAGCCCGGGTTCAGTTCAATGGCTCGGCGGAACTCTTTGCCACCGGCGTCCAAATCCCAGTCGAAACCATCCAAGCAGAACGCTAGCGAGTTGTGAGCCTCGCCTAGCGTGCTGTCCAGCTCCAGAGCTTTGACCGCCGCGGCCTTGGCTTTCGGTAGTGCCTCCTTGGTGGTCATGACGCCATACTGCCAATCTCCAAGCAGCGCATACGTGTCGGCTAAGCCGGAATAGGCTTGGGCATACTTCGGATCTTCTTCGATCGCCTGGTTGAAATATGCTAGGGCCGCCCGCAAGCCATCCGCTGTCCGCTTGTTCCAAAAAAAGCGTCCCTTCAAATAAGACTGATACGCTTCCGGGTCGACAACCTTTGTGGTTCTCAGCGCAGCCCGTTCTTGTGGATTCAGATTAATCCTAATTTGCTCTGCAATCGCGTTTGCTACTCGGTTTTGGAGCGCCAAGGCGTCCCGTAATTCGCCCTCATAGCTCTGAGACCACAGATGTTTGTCCGCAGCGGCTTCGATCAACTGCGCTGTGATGCGGACCTGTTCGCCGGAACGCAACACAGTGCCTTCTACTACTGCGTCCACGTTTAGCTCACGAGCGATCTGGGGGAGTGGTTTGCGCGCATGCTTATACGCCATCACAGAGGTACGTGAAATCACCCGCAACGCGCGGATCTGGCCAAGATCGGAGATCAACTCGTCTGTCATGCCATCAGCGAAATAGTCCTGAGACGCATCGCTCGATAAACTTTCCAGCGGGAGGACGGCCAATGAGTGAATGACAAAGGACGGACGTTTCCAAGAGTGAATCTTCCAGGCGGCGACCGACGCTACCAGAACGAGCAGCATGAGCGCGAATACCTTCCACGCGCGCGAGAGAGGATGGGTCTTGGGTGCGGGTATTGCGAGCTTGCCAGCGAAATCCGCGTGATCGGTTGGTTCCGCAGGAGGATGAGATTGGATGGAGGATTCCGCCCTCCGATTAACTGGACCATCAGCATCCTTGACTTCCGCGAGGAAACGGTAGCCGCGACGAGAAACTGTTTCTACAAATCGAGGGCTGTCGGCGGAGTCGCCAAGGGCTTCACGGATTTTATTGATGGCTTTGTTAAGCCCATGGTCGAAATCCACAAAGGTATCTGCGGTCCAGAGCTTCTTTTGCAGGTCCTCACGACTTACTACCTCTCCAGCGTGCTCGACAAGCACAGCCAAGAGTTGAAATGGCTGCTCCTGGATTCGGATCTTGATGCCGTGCTTTCGGAGTTCGTCGGCTGCAGACTCAGAGAAGGCGGCTCGCACGTCGTACGCACCGCCACTTCATTCTAACTAGCGCAGTGATTGGAAACCCGCGCGAACCTCTTCTGAGAAGAGCTTCGGCTGTTCCCAGGCCGCGAAGTGGCCGCCTTTGTCGAGCTTGTTGTAGTGGATCAGTTTGGGATATGCCCGCTCTGCCCAGCTCCGCGGGGCTGGATAGAGCTCGTCAGGAAAGACGCTGACGGCAACCGGGATGGCGGCGCCGACGCCCTTGACAGCGAAGAACGACGCCCCCTTGTTCTCCCAATAGAGACGGGCGCCAGAAAGCGCCGTGTTCGTCAACCAGGTGATTGTGATGTTGTCGAGGATGTCGTCGCGCGTGAGCCCCTCAGACTGTCCGTTAAAGACGCGCGCGATGAGCTCATAGCTGCGCGCGTCGTGATCAAGGAAATAAGCCGCCAGGCCGACGGGTGAATCCGCAATTCCGTACAGCGTCTGCGGTCGCAGCCCCATCTGGAATCCGTAGCCGATGCCCTTTGCATAGACGAAGCTCAGTCGCTCATAAGCGACCTTCTCGTCGGCTGAGAGACCTGCTGGTGGCGGCGCACCGGAAAAAGCTGCCTTGTCGATGTCGACTGGAATCACGTTAGGCATGTTGGTGTGAATGCCCAGCAATTCCGGCGACGCCTGCGCGCCCATCAGCTCGGTGATGATCGCACCCCAGTCGCCACCCTGCGCCACGAATTTCGTGTATCCGAGGCGCTTCATCAGCACGGTCCAGGCCCGAGCAATGTGGGCGGGGTCCCACCCGGTCGTCCTTGGTTTTCCTGAGTATCCGTAGCCCGGCATCGACGGAATCACCAGATGGAATGCGTCCGAGGCACTCCCGCCATGCGCCGTGGGATTGGTGAGTGGATCGACAATCTTCAGCTGCTCGACAACCGAGCCGGGCCAGCCGTGTGTGACGATGAGCGGCAACGCATTGTCATGCTTCGAACGCACGTGGATGAAATGAATATCGAGTCCATCGATCTCGGTGATGAACTGCGGCAGGGCGTTCAGCCTGGCCTGGCACTTGCGCCAGTCGTACTCGGTCGACCAATATCGCGCGAGGGCCTGAACCGTGGCGAGCTGCACGCCCTGCGTAGCGTCCGGGACTGTCTCCCGTTCGGGGAACTTGGTCGCCTGGATGCGCCTGTGCAAATCGGCAAGGTCCGCCTCTGGCACATTCACCCGAAACGGACGAATTGCATCTACCTGGTCGCTGCCTCGTTGTGTAGCACTGGATTGGGTCATGGGGTCCTCCTTTTGAGTAGTTTTACATTTTTGGTTTGTACTGCTCCTGTGTGGGCTGGTGCGGTTGTCAACTGCGGCCGAAAATCCTTTGGCGGCGCTCATAATAACACCATGGGACCGCCTTGCTCAATCAGAGTCCCTGCGTGATCTATGAATACTGAGACCGCTTCTCGGACCGCCGGCGCGTGTCAACGACTTTGAGACACATGCTCACGGAATTTAGTGAGGTTTTTCATGTTAGTTGGACTGGTTTGTTGATCCACGCCTCAGTGGGGACGGCGGGAGGTCTTGGAGCGCTTCGCACGAAGCGTTCCGCATGAAGCGTTCCGGATGAAGTTGATAGGCGGCACCGAGTACTTGTTGGCGCTGTTGGAGAACTCGGTGGGTCTGGTTGTAGTGGACCATCGCGAGTAGGCCGAGACTCGAGTGGCGGTGTTCGCCGTTGTACCAGCGAAAAAATCCCTGGCAGAAAGCACGACTGTCCTGAATGCAGCCGAAGCGATCCGGGAACTCCGAACGTACTTCAGCGTGCGGAATTGGCTTTCCGAGTAGGGGTTGTCATTGGAGACGTGTGGGCGGCTGTGGGTCTTGGTTACACCCAGGCCTGCCAGTAGAAAAGCCACGGGCCTGGAGCTCATCGAGATGCCGCGATCGGCATGCAGCGTAAGCTGGCCTGGTTGGATGCACTGTTTTCGGCAACTCTCCTCGATCAGTCGTTTGGCGAGTTCGGCGCTTTCCCGCATGGCCACCATCCAGCCAGTGACGTAGCGGCTAAAAACACCCAGTCT
>Ga0302222_10001678_pt1 | contig 10932 bp, 10 predicted proteins | sample II_Palsa_E2_2_FD_194570 | JGI IMG/M metagenome (GOLD analysis project Ga0302222, IMG submission 194570) | Peat permafrost microbial communities from Stordalen Mire near Abisko, Sweden - II_Palsa_E2_2 | ecosystem: Environmental > Terrestrial > Soil > Palsa > Peat permafrost | place: Sweden... | reverse complement strand
GAATTCTTTCATCAATCCAACATGGGCTTCACCGTCGCGCGCGGTGGCCTTCGCGTCGAGCTTGGAGCGAGCCGCTGGCCACTCCCCTATCTGGCGGAGTACAAAATCGTCCCTACGGCGCGCGGTTACGGACATCGCACTTTAATGCCCATAAGCTACCCGAACACGCCGCCTCGGTCTTCCAACACTTGGGAGCGGGAGTTGGCGGGTTTCAAGGTTTGGCATGACGTGTACCGGCCCGTTCAAGGTTCGCCCCTGATCTATCATTACGAAACAAGCGGCGCCTGCTTAATTCTGCCCCTTTGGGCGATTGCGTTGGTATTCGCATTACTATTCGCAGCTCTCGGGGTACGGCGCTATTTCCAGCGTGCAAAACGAGAAGGCGTTTGCCCGTCGTGCTCTTACGACCTGACTGGAAACGTCAGCGGCGTGTGCCCGGAGTGTGGGACGATAATTAAGAAAGCCATTCAGGCGAAAAGACGAGGCAGCGATGCGACGGTTTGGGCGACAAGCTTTCGGAATGGCTGCCTTTGCCTGCTTGTTCGCATCGGTGGCGGCGCTCGGACTCTTTGTGGCGAGTTATACGGTGGAAGACCATTATTATGCTGACCTGGAAATAGCCAGAATATCGCGGAGCGGAGGAACAATTTCCGTCCGTTGGCGCAATCCATTGGGCAATTCCCCGTACATATCGCCTGCTTGGCTCATGAAAATCGGATTCGGTTACGCGCGTGTTGTCTATCGTTCGACGCCCTTACCGGCGACTTATCCGCCAGGCACCAGTGACGACTTCTCGCTGGTCTGGTTTCCGGCGTGGTTCATGTGTGCGGTGTTCGCCACCCCGGCCGCATGGTGGCTTACAAGAAGGTGGCCGTGGGGTCGCGAGGATTTCAGCCGTTGCCCGTCCTGTGGCTACAACCTCACCGGCAATGTCAGCGGCGTATGCCCGGAATGTGGGACGCCTATTTCCAAGAAAGCAGAGTAAATAATGGCGAAGTGGGGAATCTTAGTCAGTATCGATTCCTCTGCCGGAGCCGCTGCGTGTATTGAGTATTCGGGCGCCGGTTGTGTGGATTTGGCGTTTGCGGACTCGCTACGCAGCAGAGGAAGGCCGAGAATCGACAAATCCCCCCATCTTCTCCGCCTTCCGCCTACTGCATTCCGCCTTCCAATTCTGCTAGAATACTGGTCAGGAGCAAAACCATGGCCCTCAGCGACACCATCAAAAAAGGCGTTATCCGTGCCCCGCATCGCAGCCTTTTGCGGGCGACCGGCGTTATTAAATCCGATGCCGATTTCGATAAGCCGTTCATTGCGGTTTGCAATTCGTTTGTGCAGATCGTGCCGGGCCATGCGCATTTGGATGTGGTGGGAAAAAAGGTGCGCGAAGCGGTCTATGCGGCGGGGGGGATACCGTTTGAATTCAACACCATCGGCGTGGATGACGGCATCGCCATGGGGCATGGCGGGATGAAATATTCCCTGGCCAGCCGCGAGCTGATCGCCGATTGCGTGGAAACGATGTTGCGGGCCCACTGCTTTGACGGTGTGGTGTGCATTCCCAATTGTGACAAAATTGTTCCCGGCATGATGATGGGGGCGGCCCGGGTAAATATCCCGGCGATTTTTGTCAGCGGCGGGCCGATGAATGCGGGCAAATCCAAAACCGGCGAGGCCATCGATTTGGCCACCGTATTTGAAGGTGTTGGCAAAGTATCCGCGGGGAAGATGTCCCTGGCGCAATTGCAGGACCTGGAAGAGAACGCGTGCCCAACCTGCGGCTCGTGTTCCGGCATGTTCACGGCTAACAGCATGAACTGTTTGTGCGAGGCCCTCGGCTGGGCGTTGCCCGGCAACGGTTCCATCCTGGCGACCGATCCCAAGCGGGATGAATTGTTCCGCGAAGCGGGCCGGCGAATTGTCGATTTGGTTCACAAGAACATTCGGCCGAGTGATATTCTCACTCATGAAGCGTTTGAGAATGCGATCGCCCTGGATGTGGCGATGGGTGGCTCGACCAACACGGTGCTGCATACCCTGGCGATCGCCATTGAAGCCGGGCAGCCCTTTAAGTTGCCGCATTTGAACGAGGTGTCGGCCCGGGTTCCGTACATTTGCAAAGTCGCCCCGGCCGGGAAATATCACATGGAAGATGTCGATCGCGCCGGCGGCATCAGCGCGATCCTCAACACGCTCAGCGGCAAAGCTAATACGCTGAATCTCAATTGCATCACCGTGACCGGGAAAACGCTGGGCGAAAATATCAAAGATGCGCCGACACATGATCGTGATGTGATCCGTCCGCTGGATAATCCATACAGCGAACGAGGCGGTTTAGGGGTGTTGTTTGGCAATCTCGCCCCTGATGGCGCGGTGTTAAAAACAGGTGCAGTGGCCCAAAGCATGCAGAAATTCACCGGCCCGGCGGTGATATTTGAAAGCGAAGAATCCGCAGCCCAGGGCGTGCTGGATGGCAAAGTGAAAAAGGGCGATGTCGTCGTGATTCGTTACGAGGGACCGCGAGGCGGGCCAGGGATGCAGGAAATGCTTGCGCCAACGGCCAACATCGTGGGCCGGGATTTGGGAGAATCCGTTGCCCTCATCACCGATGGCCGTTTTTCCGGGGCGACCCGCGGTGCGTGCATCGGCCATGTCAGTCCCGAAGCTGCCGCCGGTGGGCCGATCGCTTTCGTGCATCCCGGCGACATGATTTCCATTAATATTCCCGATCGGAAGTTGGAGTTGCAAATCAGTGATGCAGAGTTCGCTAAACGCAAAGCGGAATGGAAGAGGCCGGCTCCCAAGATCAATTATGGTTATCTCGCGCGATATGCATCGCAGGTGACCAGTGCCGACACCGGCGCGGTGCTGCGAAAACCGATACTGTGAGGCCAACCTCGGTAACCGTATTCTTATTGGGTTAAGCCGCATTTTTTTCTTGAATCCCTCGCTTCGATTCCTTATCAAACCTTCTCTCGTTGACACCGTTTTCCCAGGCGGTGGAAGTTCAGCGAGGCTCGCAGTGTAACGATCCTAAAGCAGTGAACGCTGTCGTGTCGCTATTGGAAAAGGGGTGATTACGTGAGTCTTCGTCGCTTGAGAGTGTGGATGGTTGCCGCGCTGATTTCGGTCGGCCTGGCTCATTCAAGTCGTGCCGCAACGGATCTCAGCAATTCTATCACCGGTTCGGTGTCGGATGGCACGACGAGCATTCCGTACCGCTTGTTTGAGCCGCAGGGAGTCGCAGCGGGGGATAAAGTGCCGCTGATTATTTTCCTGCACGGAGCCGGCGATCGCGGAACCAACAATATCGGCCAAACCTATTGGATGAGCAACCTGCAGCAGGAAACCGAGAGCGGCCAATATGCGGCGTATGTGCTGGCTCCGCAGATCAACACCAATATGTGGTTTGCCAGCAACAGCAATTCACCCACCGAAGCCGAGTCGCTGACGATGGATGCTCTGAAGCAAGTCGAAGCGGAATTGCCCGCCAACTTGGATACCAGCCGCATTTACATCACCGGCGTGTCGATGGGCGGCATGGGAACATAGGATATGGCCCGGCTTTACCAAAACACGTTCGCCGCCGCCGTGCCGATGTCCGGGTCGATCGATCCGTCTTACGCGCCGGAGCTGAAGAACATCCCGATCTGGGCGTTTCACGGTTCGGCCGATCCCGTGGTTCCGGTTCAATCCACCCGTGACATGGTCGCTGCTTTGCAGGCCATTGGCGGGAATATCAAATACACCGAAGTCGCCGGCGGCGGGCACTACATCTGGCCCGAGGAATACGTCGATCCGTCGCTATATGCCTGGATGTTCAGCCAAGAATTGGATGGCACGACGACTGATGTGACGGAGCCGACCTTGGATTCGGCGACCTCTGCGGCATCGATCGACGTCACTCTTGTCCATACTCCGGAGCCGGCCTCATTTACGCTGTTCGCTTTGGCCGCAAGTGCCGCGATGTTGAAACGCCGACGCCTCAGCCGCCGGTCGCATCATCACGCAGGGGCATAAACCACCACAGGATCAGATAAGCCAATAAACCTGCCCCAAATCCGATGGCGGCGAAGACAAATCCTGCGCGCCAGAGCCAAGCGGGTGTTTCCGTACTCTCGGCGAAGCCGGCACAAACTCCGCCTATTACCTGATTTGATCGTGATCGCCCGAGTCGATTGAGCGTTTGCTTGATTTCCATAATGCGCTCCGGCCACGAACTGTAACACGCCGCTCGTCCCATTTCGACTCTAAAGAGAAGATATTCCGCGTCGGACTTGACGGTGATGGCATCAGCATTGCTATGCTTCTCAGAGGGTTCTTTGATGGAAACGGAGCATCCCATGCCAACCGCGGTCACCGCACTTTTCGACAATCGCCTCGCTGCTGAACAAGCCGTCCGTCAACTACTGGCCCGCGGCGTTAAGAAAGACGACATTAGCCTGCTGGCCAGCACCGAGAGCGGAGAGTACCACGAGTTTGCGCCAAAAAAGTCGCACCATCAGGAGACTTTGGCAGAGTACGAAGCCGAAGACCGGGCCGCGACGGGTATGGAAATCGGCGCGGGAATCGGCGTTTTGGCCGGCTTGGCATGGTTGGCGGTGCCCGGCGCCGGTCCGCTGTTGGCTGCAGGGCAAATTGCTTTGGCCCTCGGTGTCGGCGCGGTCACCGGCGGTGTCGCGGGTGGGGTTGTCGGTGCACTGGTGGACGTCGGGATTAGCGAGGACGAGGCAAACTATTTTGCCGAAGGACTGCGGCGAGGCGGCTCGGTGCTGACGGTGGCGGCTGAGCCGGATCAGGCGGCTGCAATTGCCCAGTTGCTGCGGTCGGCCGGAGCGGTCGATTTGAATCAACGAGTCGAACAATGGCGGCAATCCGGTTGGAAGCCGATGCGGGACGATGTTTCTTCCCCACGCTCGTGAACGGATTCCGCTCCCGAGATGCCAAAATTAAGCGATATGCGTTTTCTTTTTGCGGCCGCTTAAATAACTTTCCATAATGCACGAGGAAAGGTTGCCGCTGTTGGTGTAGAACGCCACGCCTTTGGTCAACTTCGTCAGTTGATCGACGAAATCCACCCAATCCATACCCCAGTAATCTTCGATCAGCGCAAAGGTACTGATCCGGCAGCCGTCGCGCACCGCCAACACCGCTTCCTTCAGCGTCGCCACGGTGCTGCAGCGATCCGGCGGATACAGCAGATGCACGAAATCACCTTCCACATGAGCGGTGGGCTGGCCGTCGGTGACGATGAAGATTTGCTTATTGTCGCCGCCGCGCCGTTGCAGAATCCGCCGGGCTAACTGCAAGCCCATATGCAGATTCGTGAAATGCTGCGGAGCTTTGTCCAACTGATCGATCGGCACGCGCATCCGCACCTGATAATCATAAATCGAGACCGGCTTCGGCATCGCCAGCGGCAGGGCCTGTTCGGCGATCCGATTCGCCCCGGAATAAAATCCGACAAAATCAATCGAATCCTGCGGGAATTTCGAGCGCACCAGCGACTGCATTGCCAGGGCAACCTTCTTGGCCGCCAAAAATCGGCCGTAGCGCATCATCGATCCGCTCATGTCCAGCAGAACGCACGTCGAGCAACTGGTCATTCCCTCGTGCAAGTGCAGTTCCAGATCGCGCTCATCGAACTGAATCTTTGGTCCCGCCAACTGCCCCGACCGTGACGCCTTGGTGATGCCGTGCCGAGTCAGTGCGTTGCGGAGCGTTTGGTGCAGATCAAGCTCGCTCACCGGATCGCCAAATTGGTAAGGCTTGGTTCCTTCGATCCGCTCGCCGCCCTGGCCCGGGGTAATTTTTTCATGTCCCTCCCGCTGGCCGAGCCGAAGATTGCTGAACACCTCCATCAGTGCTTTGCGCTGCATCTGACTGATCGACCGCGGCGTGAGTCGCAGCTTGCCCTTGCCATCCTTATCGAGCATCCCGTCCTGCAGCAGCTGCTCCAGCATCTCGGAGATTTGCTGCTTGTCCGGATCATTCATCATCTGCTGGAGGGCTTTGAGGGCTTGGTCGCCATGCTGGAGAACCAGGTCCATAAGCTGGTTGAAGCCAAAAAGCTGATCCTGCGTGGGGAAATCCTGCCCGTCGAATTCGCCGTAGAAATACTTCATGTGTCAGCATTGTAGCCGGCTTGGTTGGGGAAAGTCGCATGAGAAAGAAGATGAAAATCGGCGGAAGCGAAAGGGGCGACGAAAGTCTCACTCTTACGGTTCAGAAATTCCGTTAGAGTATCCGGGCCCAGTTGGCATTGGTCGATGTGCTGGAACATGTTTGGCGGCGGCCCAATGGCGGGCGCGTTAACATCGCTCAATTGGATAGGCGACTGAATCCGCCAGATTCGGTCGGCTAACTTGGCATTTATGAAACTGCACGCCAGCCTCGGCCCCGGCTCGACGAGCAGGTGCATGCAACCTCGGTTACACAAATCCTCGAGCAGGGCGGACAGGTCTAATCCGTCTTTGCCGGCCGGCAGTTCCGCGACCTCGCCGCCACGCTCACGCAGTTTATTCGCTGCAACGAGACTGCCGTCAAACGCATAAACCAACACCGGTTGCTCTGCGGCCGTCTGGACGAGCCGGCTTGTCAGCGGTATCCGCAACTTGCTATCCAGCACGACACGCAGCGGAGTTCGCATGACTGGCACAGACCGCACCGTCAAAAGCGGGTTGTCATTTAATACGGTGTTGATGCCGACGAGAATGGCATCGCATCGGCTGCGAAGTTCATGCACGGCTCGGTTAGCAATCGGACCGGTGATAGCAAGCCTTTTCCCACCCGGGCCGGCGACTTTACCATCCGCTGTTTCAGCCCATTTCAAGGTGACATATGGCCGGCCAAGTTTGATCTTGGCCATGAACGGCGCGATCAACTGTCGGCACGCATCGCCGCAAACGCCGACGTCCACCGCAATGCCGGCGTTTCGCAGCAATTGAATGCCCCGGCCGCTCACTTTTGGATTGGGGTCGAGACAACCGACGACAACACGGGCCACTTTTGCTTCGATCAATCTCGGCACGCAAGGAGGCGTCTGCTTATCGTTGTGGCAGCATGGTTCCAGTGTCACGTAGGCGGTCGCATCAGTGGGAGACGAGTCGCAGGAAGCCAAGGCATTGGGCTCCGCATGGGCCGAACCGTAATGTTGATGGTATCCGCGGCCAATGATCTGCCCATCTTTGACAATAGCGCAGCCGACCATCGGATTCGGTTCGACGCCGCCTCGGCCGCGCATCGCCAGATCGATCGCCGCCTGCATGTGTTTTTCATCATCGGGATTAGTCACGCTCGGAATTATACGGCGGAAGCGGGCGGCGCGTCTTGCGATGTGTGAGCATGACGTGGACGAAACAAGCTGTAAATGAATATCAAGCCAACACCGACGCACAGCAGCGAATCGGCCACGTTAAAAATGTACGGAAAGACGCCCCATCGCGGCAGGGCGTAAATCATGTCGCGCACATAACCGAGTTCGATGCGGTCATACATATTGCCCAGCACGCCGGCCAGCAGCAGGCCGAAGATGATCTGCGGGAACCATTGCCGGCCACTGGTGAGAAAAAGATATCCAAGAAACAAAATCGCCGCGATGGAGATGGCCACAAACACCCAGCGCCGTCCCTGCCCCAGGCCGAACACCGCTCCTTCATTGACGGTGACATTGAAATTCAAAAAACCTGGGACCACAACATATCCGTGGCTTGCCAGAAGATCTTCTCGGCAATCCACCACCCAACGCTTCCGCCCCGTTTGCCATTCCTCGATCTGATGCGGGCTTCCTTGGGCGAGTTTTTCAAACGCCAGATGCTTGGTCCACAGATCCAGGCCAAGGCCGAGGGCGACTGCCATGACGAATCGAAACATCGCGGCGGACGATTTGAGATTATTAATCGGCAAAGACATCTGCGGTATGAGTATAACTGATTTGTAAAGCCGCGACCGCTGGTCGCGGTCCCATCACCGCACGCCGCGCTGCTCAAGCTTGCGGGCATGTTCGATGGAATATCGCGCCCAGGGCTGTGCTTCCAGGCGGGGTTTGTTAATCGGATTGCCCGTGCCTTCGCAGATGCCGTAGGAACCATCCTGGATCTTCGCCAAAGCCGAATTGATCTCGCGGAGCAGATTACGGTCTTTTTCCATGAGCCCGAGCGTGAATTCCTGCTCGTAATTGTCGGTGCCCATGTCGGCCATGTGCATCGGCAAGTTGGACAGATTGCTGTTGCCGCCGCGCTGCAGGGCTTCGCTTTCCATGGAAGTCATGTCCCCGACAAGCTCACGCCGCTTGGCCAGCAGCAGATCGCGGTAATGCTCCAGCTCAGGGCTGCGCAGACCGGCCCGATTTCGCGCCGGCTTGGTATCGGTAGGCACCGGCGCGGGAATGTTAATGCCGCGGCGTTCCTCACGTTCCTTCATCCGGCTGGCTTTGCTGGAAGATTTTGTGGCTGCAGCGGGTGGAACAAACTTGCTGACTTTCGTCGCAGTGGCTTTCACAGGCGCGGATTTGAGTACCGGTCGCATCGGAGCGACAACGACCTTGGCGACTTTGCCATTATTCGATTTGCCGGGGCTGGAAGACTGAGCCGCACGAGTAGATGGGTTCTTCTTTTTCTCCACACCACGCGACGAATGCTTTAAGACCGCCTTTTTCCCGCCGCTTTTCTTCGACATTGCTTTGGCCACGGATTGTTCCTCAATCCTTTCGTCAATCGCCCCGTTTTTCCACGGGGGCGACGATGAGCCCAACCATGCTACCAGATTGTAGGTCTGGCGTCAATAGCAAGATAACGATTTCACCATGACTGCGCGACAATCGGGCACTCCAGCGGCCAGGACCGTAATGATCCATCAAGACATCATCATCAGACGCTACCCCAACTTTGCCCCCAAGTGAGTGTCAAAAGATGCTAACAATCGCGGCCAGTGCAATATAACGCTTTCGGCTTCGACCGGCCGAGACGAATATTCAAAAGTGAAGACGAAAAGCGGCGGAGTGCCGTGAACCACTCCGCCGCCGCGGTAGATTGAAGCTCCGAGATTTTTTAAGCCGCTTCGTTGATCTGCCCCGGTAGGCGCTGTTGCCTTGCGGCTTTGGCGGTTTTGCGGGCGGCGGCTTTGCGAATGCGGCGGGTACGACCGACGGTTTGCTGCTCGAGCGTTGCTTTCTTGGCCGGGTTTTCATTGGCAATCTGCACCGCGCCGGCGGCTTCGGCGGCGTAGAGATCGGCGCCGATTTCCTCGGCCAATCCTTCGGCTCGTTTGTAAATTCCGCCGCAGCACATGACCTGCATGTCGGGGCAGCTGTTGACCTCGCGGAGATAGTCGATGAGTTTCCGGACCGCGGGGACCCCGGCCGGGAGCGTGCCGTACATGACGAGCAAATCGGGACGCAGCTCGCCGATGAGTTTCAGCACTTCATCATCCGGCACCCCGCCCCCGGCGAAGCGGACGGCGTAGCCATCAGATTCGAACAAGTCGGCGCAAATTTGCCCGCCGAGTTCTTCCGGTTCGGCGTTGCCGCAGAAGATCAAGACGCTCTTGCCGTTGGCGACTTTGCGTGTCAGTTGTGCGGTGAGCTGATCGGTCAGGCTGCGGTTGAGCCGCGTGGCCATGTTGAGCATGCTGACGTTGATGCGATCCTCACGATAGAGCGTTTGCAGCAGCTCCATCGTGGGCCAGATCAAATCGGTCAGCAGGCTATAGGGCGTGCGGCCGGATTCCAGACAGGTTTCGATCACGCGCCGGCAGATTTGCCGGTCGCCCGAGAGAAGATTTTCCAAATACGATTGCGAGACTGCAACGGAACCGTGTGACTGCGGCATGAAACTGCTCCCTGAGAAAAGGCAGGACGAAGTGAGTCCTCACTCCCGATGATCCTTACCCAAATTAGCCCCGGGGCATCCGTGCCGCCTTATTTGTTTATCGCATATTATTCATATTAACATGCGTTGATGTTTCATCGGCACAAGCGCAATTTTTTCTTTATCTATTTTAACGCTTGGATTGAGGTGTGGAGGGCGAAATCATGTAAATGTGAAGGTCATGGGGTGAGAAATCATCTGTAAAGCCATTTGCCGTAATGTTTAGTGATTTGTTATCCTGGTTTAACACATTGCCAGCTCCGACGGGAAAGCCGGTCAATCTAATTGTCGCCCCGTCTTGATGATCCGGCGAAAGGTTGAGAACGAGCACGTAGGCGGTGCCGTCGGGGGTTGTTCGCCAAGCGACTTCCAATGGCGCGTCGACCGAGGCGGTCATCTTGGGAGCATTGCTAGTATTTACCAGGGCGGGGGCAATCTGGGCCAACAGCGCATCGTTCTTGGCCATTTCCACGGAGACGGAGATCGGCGTGCCGTCGAAATTGAACGGGTTGAACTGATCGGGGAAATAGACGATGCCTTTGACGCCGTGGATGACGGCATCCCAGATTTCGACGCGGAGCTGAGCGGGAGTGACGCCGGGGGTATTCTTGGGTGCCCAGGCGAGGCGCTGCTGGGAAGTTTCGATGAACGCAAACTGCGGCTTGCCTTGGGATATTTGCCGACACTGGTCCACTGCTTGGCCAACCCTCGGCAGCCAGGTCGGCTGATTCCAACCGGTGATGGGATACAGATCGTTGCCGATCCAATCCGCGTCGGCGAAGTACTGTTCGTAAGTGGCGCGCGGCGTTTTATTGAACAGCAAATTGCCGCCCGAGATGTTCAATAAAACGGGACGTGACGGATCGACGGTGTGAAGCCGGCCGTAGACGCTTCTGAGCGCCTCGGCGGGTGTGTCGTGTACATCCGGCTCATCCTGCTGCATCCATGCCAGTAAAAACGGTTCATCGCGATCATCCGCGGGAATCGGCCGGGGTTGGCGGATCATCCACATTTCGTTGAACTCGGCCGAGTTGCACCATTGGTCGAGGCTGACGGTGTTGGATTC